>Ga0172370_10010675_pt1 | contig 10502 bp, 7 predicted proteins | sample LakKiv5m_FD_114538 | JGI IMG/M metagenome (GOLD analysis project Ga0172370, IMG submission 114538) | Freshwater microbial communities from Kabuno Bay, South-Kivu, Congo - kab_022012_11.5m | ecosystem: Environmental > Aquatic > Freshwater > Lake | place: Democratic Republic of the Congo...
CCCCTGCTGCCGGCGCTGCGGGATGCCCCTCGACACGGAGGACGCGGCCTGCGGCGACTGCGCGGGCGGGGCGCCGGCATTCGACGGAGCGCGCGCGGTCTACCGCTACGGAGCGGCCATCGCCGACGTGCTGCACCGCTACAAGTACGAGGATCGGCCCGAATTCGCGCGCGAACTGGGCCGCCGGATGGCGGCGCTGGACCTGCCGGCGGCGGACCTGGTGGTCCCGGTGCCGCTCCACGCGCACCGGCGCATCGCCCGCACATACGACCAGGCGCTGTACCTCGCGCAGGCGCTCGCCCGGGAGCGCGGATTGCCGTGCCGCCGCGACGTGCTCGTGCGCATGCGCGCGACGGGGCGCCAGGTGGGGCGCACCCGCGCCGAGCGGTCGGGCAACGTGCTCGACGCCTTCCGCGTCCGTTCGAAGCTGGACGGCGAGCGCGTCTGGCTCGTGGACGACGTCGTCACGACCGGCGCCACCGCAGGCGAGTGCGCGCGGGCCCTGCGCGCGGGCGGCGCCTCGTCCGTGTTCGTCGTGAGCGTCGCGCGGGCGGGATAGCGCGGGCCCGTCCCCGCCCCGCTTCCTGACGCCGAGTTGCTCTATCTGTGTAGGCATTGAAGTCCAACTCCTTGCAATTCCAGCGCTTTTTTTACGGCCGCACATGCGGCGCGTTCACGGATGCCCGTGCGTCGCCGGCCGGCCGGGCCGCCGCTTGTCGCTCCGCGCGGGGGCATCCACCTTGGCACAGGGCCTCGTGCCCTGAGGGTGGACCGGATGAGACTCGTCTTCGGCGCGCTGGTGCTCGTGTCGGCGATCGGACCGGCGCGCGCCGAGCCCCGCGCGCCCGTGCTGCACGTCGCCCCGTCGATGACGAAGGTGCGTCCCGACGTGCCGCTGCCCGCGGAAGCCATGGCCGGCGGGTCGGTGCTGCTCGATGCGGCGCGCGGCGAGTGCGAGGCGTTCCACCTGGTCGCCAGCGCCGGGACGCGGCCTCTCTTGCGGCTGGAAGTGCGCGCCCCGGGACCTCTCGTGCGCGCCGGCGGCGGACAACTCCGCGCCGCGCTCTACCGAGAGGCGTTCGTCGACGTGAAGAAGCCTTCGAACGTCGAGGGCGCCGTCGGCCCGTGGCCCGACGCGCTGGTGCCCGTCGCCGACGCCCAGACCGGCGAGCCGCGCCGCGCCTTCCCGGTCGACGTCCCGGCGCACCGCCACCAGCCCGTCTACGTCGAGGTGTGCGTGCCGGGCGACGCCGCGCCTGGCGCCTACGACGGCGAGCTGCTCGTGCGCGTCCACGACCGCGCCGCCGGCCGCGTGCGGATGCGCGTCCAGGTCCACCGCGCCGTCGTGCCCGCCACCTCGTCGCTCCCCGTGACGTTCGGGGTCTCCGGAAAAAGCCTTCTCTACGGCCACTTCGGCGAGAAGCGCGACGACGAGGCGCGTCGCGCGATCGTGCGCAGCTACGCGCTTGACGCGCTGCGTCATCGCGTGAGCCTCCACGGCATGAGCCGGATTCCGCCGATGGTGCGCGAAGACAAGGACGGCCTGCGCGTGGACTTCGGCGCCTGGGACGAGGAGATCGCGCCGCTGCTGGACGGCGGGGCGCTGCCCGGCGGGGCGCGTTTCACGTCGATCGATCTGCGCACGCCCGACGGGCTGACCGGAACGGCGCTGCGCGACTACTACCGTGCGGTGGAGAAGCACTTCCGCGAGCGCGGGTGGCTGGACCGGCTGTTCGCGTACGTGATGGACGAGCCGAAGCCGGCACAGACGGCCGAGCTGGTCTCGCGCCTCGCCGCGCTGCAGGCGGCGCCGGGCATCCGGCGGCTCGTGACGGTGCCGCTGCGCACGGACCTGGCGGGGCTCGTCGACATCTGGACGCCGAACCTCAACTGCCTGTTCGTGAAGGAGCGGCCGCGCGAGTTCTGCGCCCTGCAGACGCCGCGCGAGGACTATCGCGCGCGCGAAGAGAAAGGCGAGCGGCTGTGGTGGTATCAGAGCTGCTCGTCGCACGGCTGCCGCGGTCCGATGGGCGACGCGCGCGACCGCTATTTCACGGGCTGGCCGTCCTACGTGATCGACGCCGACGGTGCGTCGGCGCGCGTCATGGGCTGGCTGGCGTTCGCGAACGACATCGGCGGGGAGCTGTATTTCGACACGGCGCACGCCTACAACTTCCGCGCTCCCGGCGCCGAAGCGCGCGATCCGTGGGACGACCAGTATGCTTTCGGCGGCAACGGCGACGGGACGCTGTTCTACCCGGGACGGCCGGACCGCATCGGCGGCACGACCCACGTGCCGGTCGCGTCGCTGCGGCTCAAGCTCGTGCGCGACGGGCTGGAGGACTACGAGCTGCTGCGTCTGCTCGCCGCCCGCGACGCTGCGGGTGCGCGGCGCGCACGGGAACTCGCGCGGCGGATGGCGCCGCAGCCGTTCCGGTTCGAACGCTCCCCGGCGGCGTTCGCGGCCGCCCGCCGGGAGATGCTGGAGGCGCTCGACTCGGATGCCGAGCCCCGGACGCGCCCCGCGAGCGGACGGCGGTCGACGGGCTCGCCGTGAGCGGGGCCCGAAAAAAACTTCACCACGGAGCACACGGATAGCACGGAGGTTCTTGTGGTCCTTTCCCCGATCCTCCGTGTTTTCCGTGGTCTCCGTGGTGAAATGCAGTCGGATGCGCGGCCGGAATAGGATGGCCCCTGCCCCGTCCAACCCGGCGTGAGACGCCGATGCCCCCACGCCGCAACGACCGCCCCGCCCCGCCGACGCCCCGCCGCACCTGCGCCGTCTTCGCCGCCGTCGCGATCGTTCTTCCGCTCGCTGCGCGCGCCGAACCGCCCTGCCTGGCGCCTTCGCCCGGACGCAGCGTCCCGTTCTCCCCCGGAGAACGCCTCGAATTCGAGCTGTCCAGCATCGGCGCCAAGATCGGCACGTTTTCACTGCAGGTCCAGCCCGGTCGCGGCCCCGACGCCTGGGTCGTCGAGGCGAAGGCCGCCACCGCCCCGTTCGCCGCCAACTTCTACGAGGTCGGCGCCCGCAGCACCGCCCGCCTCGGCCGCGCCCTCGACAGCCGCGGCTACGACGAGAACGCCACCGAGGCCGGCGTGAACCGGACCACGGCGATCGAACTGCCCGCGACCTCGGGCCGGTTGAAGGTCCGCGCGACGAAACAGGGCGATCGCGACGACTACGTCGTGGACGCGCCCGCCGGCACGCGCGACCTGCTCTCGGTGCTCTACGCCGCCCGCGCCATGGCGCTCGCGCCCGGCGCGGAGCTGTGCGTGCCCGTGTTCGGCGCCCGGCGGATGTGGACGCTGCGCATGAAGGTGATCGGCCGCGAGACGGTGCGCACGCCCGCGGGCGAGTTCCGCACGCTGCACCTGTCGGGTCAGGCGGTGCGCCTCGACCGCGCGGGCCCGACGCGCGAGGTCCACATCTGGCTGAGCGACGACGCCGAGCGCATTCCCGTGGCCGCCTTCGGTCAGGTGCAGAACAAGCCCGTGCAGGCGGAGCTGGTGCGCCGCGACCCCGGCCGGCGGCGCCTGGCGCGCGCCTCGCCCGCGAAGTAGGAAGGGCCGGCTTTCGACTGTCGACTTTCGGTCCGGGCCTGCGACGCACTGGCTTCCCGCGGCGACCGACCGTAGGATGTTCCCGCCACGATGTCGCACGGCCCGCGCGTCCCTCTTCCGTTCAAGCTGATGACCACCTACCTGGTGGTCGCGGGACTGGTGTTCCTGCCGGCGTTCTTCTACCTGCGCTCGGTGCTCGTGGACGAACTGCGCCAGAGCATCCGCGAGGAACTGGACGCGGAGCTTTCGTCGCTGCGCGACCGGCTCTCGGCCGCACCGCCCGATCGCCTCCAGGAAACGGCGACGCTGCTCATCGACGTGCTGCCGCAGCGGCTCACCATCGTGGACCCGGCCGGGCGCGTGCTCGCCGACTCCGAGAACGCGTCGCTGGGCAACCACGCCGACCGGCCCGAGATCCGCGACGCGATGGCGAACGGCTACGGCACGTCGCTGCGCCTGAGCGACACGACGCGCGAGAGCACCATCTACGCGGCGATGCGTTTCCCGGCGCAGGGGCCCGCGCGGGGCGTGGTGCGCATCGCCGTGCCCACGAACCGCCTGGACACGAGCATCCGCGACACGACCGCGTTCCTGAACCGCACGGGCGCCGTGTCGCTGAGCGCCGCCGTGCTGCTGAGCCTCGTCGCGGCGCTCGTCGTGTCGAGGCCGCTGCGGCGCATCGTGGTGGCGGCGCGCGCCTACGCCGCCGGCGACTTCGGCCACCCGGTCGGCGTCGACAGCGGAGACGAACTGGGCGAGGCGGCGCAGGCGCTGGCGGATCTCGCGCAGCAGCTCCGGGGGCGGCTGCTCGCGTCCGGCGCCAATCGTGCCACGCTCCACGCCCTGCTCGACGACCTGCCGGTGGGGGTCATCCTGTTCGACGCCCGCGGATCGCCCCAGCTCGTGAGCGCCCGGGCCCGCGAGCTGTGCGGCCTCGCGCCGCGCGACGAGCTGGAAAGTCTCAACAATATCGCGCAGTTGGGTGGGCAAGCCGAGGCGATCCGCCGGGTACTGAAAGACGGGACGGCGACTGAGCTGCCCCTGGAGCTGCCCTGGATGCCGGGCGTGCGCCTGGGGGCCCGCTGGGTTGCCATCTACGGTCCCGATGGGGAGCACCAGCCCGCGCTCGTCGTGAGCGAGGAACCCGTGCGCAGCGGGCGCTGCGACCTTGCGGCCGAAGCACTTCGACGCGCCGCGTCGAAGCTGCGCGACGCCGCCCGGCGGACCGTGGATCCGTGCGCCGACCCCGCGTTCGGGGCGCAGCTTGCGCGGGCGGCGGACGCGGCGGAGACGGCGGCGGATCGGGTCGCGCCTCCGGCGGCTCCGACCGGGAGCGCGCCGCTGAAAGTGGTGGAGCTGGGTGCCCTGGTGGCCGGTGCGCTGGACGATCTGCGGCCGATGGCGGAGGCGGCGGGGATTGCCGTGGAGCGCGAGCTGCCGCAGAGCGCCGTGCGGGTCGTGGAGTTGCAGGACCGGGCGCGGCGCGCGCTGCGGCGGATGCTGGAAGGTGCGATGGAGAACAGCGGACGCGGATCGGTGCTGCTGCTGCGGGGCACGCTCGACGGCGCGTGCGTGCGGCTGACCGTGCGCAGGCCGGGCAACGGGCACGAGGCGGCGCTGCCCGCCCCTCTGGTCGACTGCCTGGGCGGGTCCGAGGGGTGCCGCCGCGACGCCGACGGAACGGAGGCCTGGGTCGCGCTGCCGCGCGCCTGAAACCGATGCCCGCCGCCCCGCCCGCACCCGCGCCGATCCCTCCCGGTTCCGTGCCGGAGAAGCCATCGCACTCGTCGCTGCGACGAACGGGGCTGGACACCGACGTCGAGGTCCACGATCCGCGGCAACTGGAGGTGCGCTTCAACTTCGCCATCGGCAACGAGCCGGGTCCTCGGCGCTACACCGTCGACGCATTCTTCTTCGTGCCGGTCAACGTCGGGCTGAACCGCGGCAACTACTCGCGCCAGCAGTTCTACGGCGACGTGACCGCGCACATGCGGCTGGACGCCGCGACCCTGCCGCTGGACCGGCTCGCCGACGCCTCGTGTGCCCAGTCTCCGCTGGCGGCGTTCGCGCGGGCGCTGAAGCAGTTCCGCAGCTCGCCGCGGCCGCCGTCGTCGCAGCCGGTGACGGTGTACGTGAAGCTCTACGCGTTCCTGTACACCGAGGCGGTGAAGGCCGAGGTGCGACGGCTGCGACGGCTCGTCGACGCTTCCGCCTCGGCGGCACCGGAGAAGCCGTCCCGCGGCGGGCGGCCGTCGCCGACGCGGCAGGATCGAGGGCGATTCGAGGCGGAGCTGGACGCGGTGCTCGGGCGGATGCGGGAGGGTCTAGGGGCCTTCCGGCGCGTGCGCAGCGCCTTCTGGCCGTTCGCCGAGCTGTGCCCGCGGTCGCTCGAGGACTCCATGCGCTCGGCCGACGAGTACATGAGCCTCTACCTGGAGCAGAGTCTGGCGAAGCTGTCGACGGCGCTGGAGCGGCCGTCGCTCGCGGACGGGACGGGATTCGCGGTGCGCCAGCGGCTGAAGATCGCGGCGCTGGCGCGCGAGGAGGCCGCCTACCGGGCGCGCTACGGCTACCTCGTGCTGCGAGACCCGGCCGACGGCGAGTACTTCACTTACCGCGCGAGCCTGCTGAAGAAGACCGTCCACGGCGCGCTGTACCTGGACGCGCGCGAGTCGCGATCGGACACGTTCGTGCGCAACGCCATCGGCGCCGTGGCGGCGGCGCTGGGCGCCATATGGGCGCTGGCGACGCAGCTTCCGGCGACGCTGGCGGGACTGCCCTCGCGCACGCAGGCGATCTTCTTCGCGGCCGCGGTGCTCGCCTACGTCATGAAGGACCGCATCAAGGCGGTGACGAACGAGTTCCTGGCCTCGCGGCTGCGCAAGCACGACCACGTCTCGCGCCTGTACGGCGAGACGCTGGAGGCGGTGGGCCTGGGGATGCTGCGGGCGCGGCTGCGCGAGGTGATGCGCTTTCTGCGCACGGACGAGGTGCCGCGCGACGTGCTGGAGATGCGCCTGGCGCGCCGCACCGTGCGCCACGCGGAGGCGGGGCGCGAGGAGGTCATCCACTACCGCAAGGTGCTGGAAGTGGGTCCGCGCGACGCGGACACGCCCATGCCGGACGGGTACTGGGTGCGCGACATCCTGCGCTTCAACGTGCGCCACTTCCTGGTGCGGCTGGACGACCCGCGCGACAGCATCGACTACTGGGATCCGGGCGGCGGAGCGTTCCGATCGACCCGACTGCCCAAGGTCTACCACGTCAACCTGGTGGTGAAGGTGCGGCGATCCAGCCCCGGCGGCGAGGACCAGGAACGCACCGAGCACCTGCGGGTCATCCTGGACGCGCAGGGCATCGTGCGCGTGGACCTCGTGGACGAGACGGATCCGCGCTCGGTGCCGGGCCCGCCGCGCCTGCGGCTGGCGGGCCGCTTCCGGCGCGCGGCGTAGCGCCCGAGGCCCGAGCGCGGCCGCGGGCGCGACGGCGCGGACCTCCCGCCGGCGCGTGACGGAACGCCAGCCAGACGCGCGCCAAGACGATTCCCGCGAGAAAGCCCGCCGCGTGCGCCCCCGCGGCCACGCGGCCCCGGTGCCCCGCCCACACCAGAAGCTGGAACACGAACCAGAGGCCGACCCAGATCCACGCCGGCACGCGCCCCGTGCGCGCCGTCGGCGCGAGCAGCAGCCACGCGCCCATGGCGACGGCAATGGCGCCGGACGCGCCCACGATGGGGCGCGGATCGTCCGGAGCGCCCGCCACCTGGACCGCGCCGGCCAATGCCCCGCCGGCCAGATAGGACGTCAGAAACCAGACGTGGCCAACCCGGGCCTCGACGCGCGGGCCGAAAAACGCCAGAAACGCCAGGTTGCCAGCCAGGTGTACCGGCCCCGCGTGGACGAAGAGCGACGCCAGCAGGGCCGGCCACTCGCCGCCGGGGTCGCTCGCGAAGCGCGCAGGGACGAGGCCGAATCGGAGCGGACTGCCGGGTCGGAAGTAGGCCGCAACGTCGGCCGCGATCAGCGCGGCGGTCACCGCCGAGCGACGCAGCGCTGCCATGGGGCCGCTTCCACGCACGTCGATAGGATGCGCATCGGAAGGATGAAGAATGAATGACGGAGGAGACCGTCGACCGTCGACCGTCGCCTTCGACCGACCTGAACAGACGTGCGGCTGCCCTCGGCGCGGATCGCCGTCGAGGCCGCAGGTCGCCAGGAGTGCGACACGGATGACAGCCTGTCCGGCGACTGTCCAGATTCCGTCGGATCGGGTCGGACCGGTCCGTCGAAAACTCCTGTGAATCCGGCAGGTTGCGGCCCCAGAAACCGGAATCGAACGGTACGCGATTTGCTTCTTGCGCACCCTCACGACCTCGACCCCCGGGCGGGGCAAGGGCCGTGGGCCGCTCGGCCACGGTCGGGGAGCGGATGCGGTCGGAGCCGGGCGGCCGCCGGCGGGCAGTACGACGGGCCGGAGCGAGGCGCGAAGGAAGATGAGTCATCGAGCACCGCAGCGCCAGCACACCGTCTACCTGAAGACGAGGGTCGAGGGCGTGGCGCTGCACACCGGGCGGCGGGTGCGCCTGAGCGTGGGTCCCGCCCCGGTGGACGCCGGCATCGTCTTCGTGCGCACGGACACGGGGCGGGACGTCGAGATCCCGGCGCGCACAGACCACGTGGTCGACACGACCCTGAGCACGACGCTGGGGCGCGACGGCGTGAAGGTCGGCACCGTGGAGCACCTGCTGGCGGCGCTCTACGGCATGGGCATCGACAACGCGCGCGTCGAGCTGGACGGTCCCGAGGTCCCGGTGCTGGACGGTTCCGCGGCGCCGTTCGTCGAGCTGCTGGAGCGCGCGGGCATCCGCGAGCAGAAGGCGCCGCGCCGGGTGGCCGTGGTGCGCCGCAGCGCCGTCATCTCGGACGGCGACAAGGAGGTGCGCGTGGCGCCCGGGTCCGGGCTGAGCGTGCACTGCTCCATCGACTTCGCGCACCCGCTCATCACGGACCAGCACCTGAGCCTCGATGTGACGCCGCGCTCGTTCGCGCGGGAGATCGCCTCGGCGCGCACGTTCGGGTTCCTGCGCGACGTGGACCGGATGCAGTCGTGCGGGTTCGCGCTGGGCGGGTCGCTGGCAAACGCCATCGTGATCGACGAGTTCAGCGTGCTCAACCCCGGGGGGCTGCGCTGGCCCGACGAGTTCGTCCGGCACAAGATGCTGGACGCGATGGGTGACCTGGCGCTGCTGGGGCTGCCGCTGGCCGGCCAGTTCCACGCGCACAAGACGGGCCACCGGCTCAACCACCGGCTCGTCCAGCGGCTGCTGTCCGAGCCCGGACTCGTCGAGGTCGTCGCCGCCGGCGAGGCCGTCGTGCCGCGACCCAGCGCGAACGCCGACATCGCCGCGGGACTGTTCGAGGGCGCGGCGGCGTAGCGCGGAGCCTCCTCGGCCTCGGGGTTCCCTCTTCGGGGGAGAACCTGCCCGTTGCCGGGGGAGCCGTTGGTCCGTCCTGCTTCGACGCGAGCCAAAGGGTCTCGCCGCGGCGCTCCGTCTCTGCGGCGCCTGTCGTGTGCGTCGAGGACGGGACGCTTCGACGTCCGGGCCTTCGCCCACGGTCGCCGGGCGGGGGCTCGTCGTCGCCGGCGTCACTCCGCCTGCAGCCGGCGCGTCACACCCTGCATCCATGCGAGGAGCAGCGCCAGGAACTGCCCCGAAAGAGGATGCTCGCCGAGGTGCGCCGCGACGCCGGGCGCGAGCGGGGAGCCGGTCGCGGCCAGAAGCCGGGCGCCGAGGCGCACGCGCAGCCATGCAACGGCCAGCGACTCGCGGGTCTGCCTCGGGAGGACGCCCTGTTCGCCGCGCGCGAGCCGTGCCAGACCCGTCAGCGCATCCGCCATCTCGCGGGTGAGCGTCCATTGTGCGAAGGGACCCGTCTCGAAGAGCGCGCGCAGCTCGTCCGGCGCGAGGCACTCGCCCGTGTCGAGCGGCTCCGGCGCCGGGGCGGCGTTCGCCCAGGCCGTCAGCTCCAGCGCGTCCGCGGGGTTCTCGGGACATACGATCCCTGCTTCCCGCAGCAGGGCGAGCCCGTGCCCGAGCGGCACGCGGAAGCGGGGCCGCGACAGGACCGTCCGGTCCAGCGCCTCCACGGGACAGTCCATGGCCGAGCGGGTGTCGAGCGCCCCTCCGACGTCGAAGGACGCGATGTAGGCGCGGCGCCGCGGCCCCCTGCCCGCCACGAGAGTGACCACGAAGCCGTCGCCGACGGGCTCGGCGAAGGCGGCGAACCCCTCCGGGACGCGGACGATTTGCTCGACGCGGCGCTCCAGCAGCTCGCGGCGAGCCGAGGCAAAAGGTTCCACGGCGCCTTTCCCCGCCAGCTCCGCGAGCAGCCCGAGGGCGCCGTCGTCTGCGTCGTCCGCGAGTGCGCGGGCCGCCGTGGCGTGGATGCCGGCGAGCTGCGCACGCCGCGCGATGGCGCCGTAGGCCGCGGCGGCGGCACTGCTGGGCATGGAAGGCGACCGTCTCTCCCGGACAGCGCCCGCCCAGCTTCAGCGTCTGCACCGCAGTGACGAGGTCGCCCTCGGCCCTCGCGACCGGCTCGAAGAGGGAGCGGAAGGGCTCGGGTTCGAGGGCCTTGCGGAACGACAGTTGAACCTGTGGCACCTCGACGTGTGCGGCCCGGAGGATTTCGCCCGCGTTCTGGAGCAGATGCCCGAGGACTGGCAGGAAGTTGCTTTCGAGCATTTCGAACGCATCCGCCGGGAGACGGGGCATTCGCGCACGACCGCGATCGGACCGTCAGGCGCCGGCATAGAGCACCCGGCCCTCCCGCGCCGCGGCGCGCTCGATGGTGCCGGGGATGGCGCTGCGCCAGCGGAAGTCCTCGGGCGTCGTGACGACGACGTCCGTCGGGGTGTCGAAGGCGTGCAGCGCGACG
>Ga0172370_10010679_pt1 | contig 10501 bp, 12 predicted proteins | sample LakKiv5m_FD_114538 | JGI IMG/M metagenome (GOLD analysis project Ga0172370, IMG submission 114538) | Freshwater microbial communities from Kabuno Bay, South-Kivu, Congo - kab_022012_11.5m | ecosystem: Environmental > Aquatic > Freshwater > Lake | place: Democratic Republic of the Congo...
CAAGGTTTTTGCTAGAAAGAGAATTATCATAACCGATAATATTCAGATCAGCAAATGTCCACTGCAAGATGGGCATTTTAAATACTGACGAAACGACAATATTGGTTGTAAAATCATCTAAAAAAGGTTTTTCTGCATCGGAATAAGTTAAAAGCGGGCTTGTAGAAGTGCCGGATAAATTGAGTTTCAACATTGCAAAACTATATCCTTGCAGAGTAATTGAATTGTAAAAAAAGACACGTAATAAACCACGGTATTTATTATATAAGATAAAGAACGGCATAGGCGAAGCACCAGATGCAGGTGTTCCAAAATCGCGATATAATAATGTCCATCCATCGCTTTTTTTGAAATCAATTTGTGGAAAAGTGCCAAGATAGGATGCAGGTCCAGAATTGCTAAACCAAGGGAGAAGTACATTGGGATAAGTAACCAAACCTGAAGAAGTATTAGCATAGAGATTATTCGGTTGATTTATTGTCCAATCCCAACTACTATTTCGATTTGGATCACCTGCTGCCATTGTACGATTCAATGACACTGGTTGGGCCGAAATATCATAAGTTATTAATAAAATTAAAAAAAAGAAAAATTTTTTTATATTAACTCCATAAAAAAGTTTATAATTTGAATAGCCAAACTCCGTTCCAATTCGATCCGACAAAAAGGTTATTATTAATCACAACAGAACTTAAAATGCTCTCTTGTGGCAAACCGTTGCCGATTTTGCTCCACGTATTTCCTTCGTCTGAACTCGAAAAAACTGTTCCGTACGAGGTACAATAAATGTTATTTTTAAAATCCTCTGAAAAAGACCACACTTTATCATCAGAACCAATGCCAGCATTGGTTGATCGCCAACTATAACCACCATTTGCCGAAATCATTATACCAATATTTTGTTGCTCTACGGAGCAAAATAGTGACGATTTATTTGTATAAAACCTCACAAAACTAAGATTTGACTCGCCAAACTTAATCCATTTGGCTAATCCAGGTTCAAATATGTAAATACCCTCCCATGTTCCGGCATAAATTTGCTCTTCATATTTATAAAATGCTCTAACCCCTATTGCTTCTAAACCAGTATCAAAGGGTTCCCATTTGTTCTGTCCTTTTCTCTTTCGATAGATTTGAGCAGGTTTTGGTGTGTTAAGCGAAATAGATGGAAGGCCTATATAGACATACGAGCTATCAGAAATAAATGATGAGATTTCAGAATAAATTTCTGCTATAGCTGGCTGAATTCCTACATTCGTTGGAGTCCAGTGAATTCCAAAATCATAACTCACAAAAGCACCGGCATCTTTAGTTCCGGCATACAAAATATTATCGTCACAAAAGATTTTTCTAATGTTCAATCTCTTATTGATTGTATTATAATTGACCCAAGATTCCCCTTTATCACTACTGATACATATCCCACTATCTGTACCCGCAAAGATAGTGTTGTTAAAGACTTGTAAATCATATACTGTTCGTGCCTCAACACCAACGTTTATTTTCTCCCATTTTGTGACTGATACAATTGGGTTATCTTCTTTCTTACAACCAGATAAGTAAAGAATACTTAATGCCAATATAATTTGAAAATTTTTATAATTTACCATTTAAACTATTATACTGATAACTGCTAACTAATCTCACTGTTTCCTCGCAATACTTGCCGCGCCGATTAAAGCTACCAGCAGTAGAATGCCGAGGAGTTCAAAAATCAAAATGTATTGGTTCATTAAAAGTTTGCCGATATCTGTTATTGTAGAGAATGAAATTTCCGCGGGGATCGCTTTCCAGCGGGTATTCAGAAAGGTGGAAACGAGGATTCCGCCAAATCCACCGATAGTAATCGATGCGGGAATTACAAAGGATGCCTCAGTCTTTATCGGAACATTTTGAATCTTATTCGTGAGCATAACGCCGAACAGGATGAGAATAAGAATACCGCCTACATAGACAATCACTTGCACAATGGCGATAAAATCGGCGCCAAGTAAAACATAAATACCTGCAACACCCAAAAACGTTAGCAGAAGGGAATACGCAGAGTAGATAATGTTCTTAAATGTTACGACAAAGAATGCCGAAACCAAAGTAATAACGGCAAAAAAGTAAAAAAATAAATCAGCTAAATTCATAGTCTTTCATTCTCTGGTTTACTTGCTTCAGGTGCTGGGGGAGCTGCCGGTTTTGGAGCAGCTTTAGCCGCAGCTTTTTCAGCTTCTAATTTTTGAAAATTCAACTTCTTCTCCTCAACTTCAGCAGGAGTGAGGGTTGAAAAGTGATAGAGCAGCTCATTCCGGTTGTATTTAGTGAACTCATATTCGTCGGTCATGTAAATACACTCGGTAGGGCAGGGGAAAACGCAAAGCTGGCAATAGCAGCATTTTGCGAAATCGATATCAAATTGGGTTACCCACAAAGCTTTCTTCTTTCCTTGTGAAGTCTTTCCAAGGTCTTCTGTCGGGAGTCCTTTCACTGTTTCGATAGTGATACAGCTTACGGGACAAGCACGGGCGCATTGGTCGCATCCGATGCAGTCATCCATGTTTACGGTAAGTCTGTTTCTTACACGCTCAACCATCGGGACTTTCACACTCGGATACTGGATAGTTACCGACGGAGTGAACAAATGAAGAAAAGTAATCTTCATGCCGATGAAGGCTGTAAGCAATCCGTCTCTAATATTTAAAAAATATTCTTTCATTAATTACAAAACCATGATTAGTGCAACAATTAAGAAATTTACAAACGCAACTGGAATCAAATATTTCCAGCAGAGTGACATCAACTGGTCTACACGTAAACGGGGGAGAGTCCAACGGAGCCACATTTGAACGAAAACAAAAAAGATACCTTTAGAAGCAAACCAGAGAAATTGTTCAACCGGTACAAGCCACGGAAGACCAATGAGGTTGCCTAAGTATCCAAAAGGAGAATGATAGCCGCCGAAGAACAGCGTAGCGGCAACAGCAGAAACAGCGAACATGTTAGCATACTCTGCTAAAAAGAACATGGCGAACTTCATTCCGGAATATTCAGTATGGTAACCGCCTACAAGTTCGGATTCGGCTTCGGGAATATCGAAAGGAGTTCTGTTCGTTTCCGCAAGTGAACTTATATAAAGAATGATAAACCCAATCAGCATAAAAGGAATGAGAATGAGTTTCTTTACACCGGCAACCGAACCGCCAAATATCATCCAATCCCAAAATCTTGCGGTTTGAAACTCAGTAATTTTAGTAAGATTTAATGAGCCGACGACGATGACGATTGTCAAGATGACTAAAACGGTTGGTATTTCATAACTCACTACCTGTGCGGCGGAGCGGACGGCGCCGTAAAGTGAATACTTATTGTTGGATGCCCAGCCTGCCATCAATATTCCGGCTACAACTAAACCGGAAACCGCAACGATATAAATGATACCTAAATCGATTCCGGTGCCAATATATGCCGATGAAAAAGGAATTGCCGCAAATGCCGCATAGCTGCCCATAAAAACCAGTACTGGAGCAATATTGAAAAGTTTTTTATCGGTATCGGAAGCCGTGATATCTTCTTTTTGAATGAGCTTTAATATATCCGCTACTGTTTGAAGCCAGCCATGGTACCCAACACGCATCGGCCCAAGTCTATCCTGCATATGCGCGGAAACTTTTCGCTCAAGCCAAACGGCGAAGAGGGCGAAGGGAACAATGAAGATAAACGGAATCGCTCCCGAGAGAAATGAAGCAATAATATCGCTTCCAAAAAGGTTTGCAAAAAATTCGTACATTATCTGTCCACCTCTCCTAAAACAATATCAATACTTCCGAGGATAGCAATAACATCGGCGATAAGATGTCCTTTACACAATTCCCCAAGAACGCTGAGATTTACAAATGACGGAGGTCTTACTTTTACTCTAAACGGTTGTAATTGTCCTTTACTCACAATAAAATATCCAAGCTCGCCTTTTGGATTTTCAACTCTGGTGTAAAGTTGACCTTCAACCGGTTTAATTCTTTTTGGAATTGCTGATGCGATATCGCCCTCGGGGAGTTGCTCAAGCGCCTGCTCAATAATTCTGATACTCTGTTCCATTTCAAGGAGGCGGATGTAATATCTATCCCAGCAATCGCCAGCCGTTCCGTGCAATCCTTCACCAACGGGGATTTCAAAATCAAATCTGTCGTAAATTGAATAAGGATCGTTGCGGCGTAAATCCCATTTCAAGCCACTGGCGCGGAGATTTGCACCGGTAATACCGTAATTGATAGCCGCATCAAGAGGGAGGATACCGATGTTGGCAGTCCGTTCAATAAAAATCTTATTATATGAAAGGAGGTTGTTTACTTCAACCAAAGTTTTCTTAAAATCGTTAAGGAAATCTCTTGTCTCATTCACAAAATTCAGTGGAAGATCGTGCGAAAGTCCGCCAACCCAGATGTAGTTATAGAGAAGACGCGCGCCGCAAGTCTTTTCGAAGAGGGTGAGAATTCTTTCACGGTCACGGAAGAGGTAGAGGAACGGAGTGAAAGCGCCGATATCGATGCCGTAAGTTCCCACAGCAACCATGTGTGAGGCAATCCTCTGGAGTTCGGCCATAATAACACGAATATACTCTACACGTTCAGGAACTTTAATATCAAGCAATCTCTCAACGGCAATAGCGTACCCAAGTTCATTGCTCATTGAGGCAAGATAGTCCATACGGTCAACGTAAGGAATAATTTGGGGATAGGTCATCGCTTCGCAATGTTTTTCAAAGCAGCGGTGCAGGTAACCCAAATGCGGTATTACATTAACAATTATTTCACCATCAAGCTCCAACTCAAGGCGGAGTACACCGTGTGTTGAAGGGTGTTGAGGTCCCATATTCAGGACCATTTGTTCGGTTTTTAACATAAATATTTGTATTCAGTTATCGGTAACAGTTATCAGTTTTCAGTTATCAGTTATCAGTCCGCCGCGGCGGATAAGTCTCTTTTGAAACGATGCTAACATTTTTTTTTCAAGAACATCAGAACACGATTTGGTTGACTTTTCAACCGGCTTCTTTTAATAAGGAACTTTCATCCCTTGATAGAACTCAGGATTCTTATAATCTTTTCTTAACGGATATCCGGCTTCCCAATCGTACGGCATCAATATTCTTCGTAAGTCGGGATGATTCTTAAAAATAATACCGAACATATCGTAAGCTTCGCGTTCATGCCAATCTGCGCAAGCCCAAACTCTGGCAACGCTTTCTACTTCGGGAGTTTCTCTCGGCGTAGAGGTTTTGAGGACAAGTTTATGTCCAATAGCCATACTTTCAAGGTGATAAACAACTGAAAGAGTGCCGCCTTTTATCTCGGTAGTTCCGTCTTCCAGTTTAACTTTTTCTCCGTTTTCATCATCAAGTCCGGTAAGCAGCATAAGATTATCAAACTTTAATTCTTCATCATCCCGGAGATACCAGCTTATCTCTGCAACTGCTTCGGGAGAGACTTCAATAACCGTTTCCTTCGGAAGTGAAGTATTCATTTGAAGAATAGCATCTCCAAATTTTGCTTTTACTAAGTCAAAAAGTTCTTCTACGGTTTTCATACGGCTTTTTTCACCAGAGATTCATTTCTAATTTTATCTTGCAGCTTTAAGAGTCCATCAAGCAACGCTTCGGGGCGGGGAGGGCATCCCGGAACATATACATCAACAGGAATAACGCGGTCAACGCCTTTTAGTACGTGATAGCCATGTTCCCAGTAAGGACCGCCGCAATTAGAGCAGCTTCCCATAGAAATAATATATTTCGGATCGGGCATTTGCTCGTATAAACGTTTAATGCGGGTAGCCATTTTTAGGGTTACTGTACCAGAAATGATGATGATGTCTGCTTGGCGTGGAGAAGGGCGTGGGATAACACCAAACCGGTCAAAATCATAGTGGGAGGCAGAGGTAGCCATCATTTCGATAGCGCAGCATGCTAAGCCAAAGCTCATCTGCCACAAGGAAGATAGCCGCGCCCAATTTAAAAGATCCTCCACTTTAGTAATGACGATATTATCGTCGTTGAATTCCTTATCTAAAAGACCCATGCAATACTCAGTTATTGGTTAAAAACATGCATTTAATTGAAGAGAAGTTAAAAGACCTAAGGCTCAACTTCCTGAACAGCATTCTGAACTTTCGGGCGTTGAGGATAGGGGCGGGCCCATTCTAAATCCCCTTTTTTCCACTCATATGCCATACCGAGACCCAAAAAGAATAAGAAGATGACACCAATTACATAACCGATTATTCCATATTGCTGATAGACTATTGTCCATGGAACAAGCAGTACAACTTCAACATCAAAGATGAGAAAGATAAGGGCAACCACATAAAAACGGATATTGAACTTAACCCAGGGGGAGCCTTCGGGAGTCTCACCGCATTCGTAAATCATATGTTTTTCTTTGGTTGGGCGGGCAGGTCTGATAAGTTTTGCCATAAAGACCGAAACAATTACAAAGATTATTGCGATCAATATGAAGGCGAAAATTTTTCCGAATTCTGTAAGCATTTGTAGTTCTATAAAAAATTTTAGTACTCAAAATTAGTACTATTTATTTCTATTGCCAAAAAAAAAGAGAGAGGTACGGAACTTTTTTTCTAAAAAAATGATTTCCTGCCATTTTCTTATTCCGGACGTAAAATTCTGTCATTCTGAAGTAGTGAAAGGACGAAGAAACTAAAGACTTGAAGGTAAAGGTAAAGTGAAAGGTAAAGGGAAAGGGAAAGAGAGGAAGCATCACAAAAAATCTTCCAGGTAAAGTCATTAACGGTGAGCCCGGCGGATGCGGAACCTGAAGACTGAATGCGGCGGCTGAGACTTCACCGCAGTCCCAGAAGGAAACGGATGGCTGAACCGTCAAATAAAAAACGTTAAAAATAATCAAACCGATGACGGCTCCGATAATTTTTTTGGAAGCGAATAGTTCTTCATAGATCTTTTTGGTTTTGGTTTTTAGTAAAGTTGATTTTCTCTGTTGTTATGTTATTTCTTGAACATGCCTGAGCCGATTGCTTTTTTGTTATGTGCACACTATTTCGTTATGTAGTAAAATTTCGCCTGATGCTTTTTAACAAAACAAGATCGGTAATTTGACGCTATCCTTTCTAATAAAGTTGTGACTTGCTTTACATATTCCTTACGAATTAGCTTTATGGCAGTAAACGAATAACGGGACATTTGATCAAGAAAAAAGAACAGTATCTTGCGCATCTCTTATGCAACTAGGGTGAAAGAAAATTGAAAGTGATGAACAAGAAGAAGAAAAAAAATATTCTCCATTTATTAGTTCATTTTATCGGAAACAGAAGTGATGCAGAAAATGAACGGTAAGGGTAATATGAGTTCCTAAGGTATCTGTATGGAAGCTAAGGGATAGGAGTATATTTATACAAAGGGAGTAGTGTAATGAAAGCGTATCGAAAGCGTATTCAAAGCGTGTCTATAAACTATGTGTTAATTAGGCAAAGTGGGTAGAAATAACTACTTATTTGGGATTTTAGTGTCTTTTGAATATAAAAATAGTTAAGAATCAGAGTATTTATGGGATAAGAGCGCTCTTTCTTCCATTTTTGATGTTCGACCTTAAAATTTCTCAATTTTGAAGTCATTTTTATGCAGATTCTTATGTACTTTACCATTTTATTGCAAGATCAAATCTTTTGGTATGGTTGAAGTCCATTCATAGTTCCCTGTATTTGTGTCAATTCCGACAGCGGCAAAATAGACAATTCCCCAATTATATTTTTTGATTAACTCTTTTTCATTTTCATCCAGGATGATTTGGGCGTTGAAGACGTTTGAGTATTCTGAAGGAATGGGGCAGCGCGATAATTCGATTAGCTCAAAAGGCGCCAGGTTTTCTACCGCAGGGTCATAAACTAACAATACAGCATAAAGGTACAACTCTGAAAGCTGCAAGGCAGTAAATTCTTTTTGAAATGTTCCCAACGTAACCGTTAACCTATCGATGGAATAAGTAAGATTGGTCAGGGGCAGCCAGTAACCATCCGGAGTGATTTTATTAAAGTGAGTAGGGTGTACCGATGCAGATGCATTAGAATTATGTTTTATTAATCTGCTAAAACAATTTTCTCCTTTTATTTTATTTGATTTCCAAAGGTTAGAAAAGACGGGAATAGCATTAATAAACTTTGCAAATTTAACCGTAACAGAAAATTTAGCGCGTGCCGAAACAGCTTTTGGGGATGAACTTGCATTATAGGTTTCCGGTCTTTGCGAGACAAAATTCTTTTTATTTCTTTTACGAAAAACGACGTCCCCAACTTTGCCGCTAAGTTCGCCTAAAATACCACCGGTTACACGAGCCATCACAACCTCCTTACTTCATTTTTATTTAAGATCATCTTTTTTGACGATTAAAAAAACATTTTACAAAATAAATGCTTTTTGGGGAAAATCAAAGTTGAGTAAAACACTCTCTTGAGGCAGCGAGGGTTGAAAAAGCCAAGGAGAGCATCTGAGACTTGAACTGTCGGTTGAAGCGGCGTTGCTTTGCTAGTGTTTAAGATTCCTCACTCCGATAATCCGCCAGTGGCGGAGGGATTCGGAATGACAAATATTAAGAGTGTCATTTCGACCGAAGGGAGAAATCTTATTTTGGAAAAAAGATATCTCTCGCGACGGCGGGCAAGCACGTAGCTGCGCTCCTTTGACATGACAAGGTAGGTGGAGGCGGGTGTGTTAATTTGTTGAATATGTGTTTTACTTTCCTCTTGAAAGCAAGGTGTTGTTCTTTTGTCTTGATACCCCGGCAGGGCGGGGTAAACTCCAGAACGAAAAAATCAAGGCTGAAAAATTTTACTTAAAGATGCTTTCCGCTTCGCTATGGAAATTAAACTCGTCCCGACTCCGTCGGAACTCGGACAGTAATTTCCATTTAACGCTTCGCTCCGGCATCTTTTTAACGGTAAAATTTTTAGGCCGGGGGATGACCTCACCCCTTGCCCAGCTCATAAGAGGAGAGGGGGAGTTGTTTGAGAAGGAAAACATGGGCGATTCGGAAAATCGCCCTACGGGGTAGGTAAAGGGGTTTATAGCGGCGTAGATTTCATTTGTTTGGAAAAAAAGAGGGCCGAGGTGGTTTACTTTTCTTGGCGCATGAATAAATAACTCATATTCTAAACTGAACGCTTATCCGCTGCAGCGGACTTGCCAATGACAAATTATATTTCTCACTTTTTTCTTGCATTATATTGCAGATAATGGTTAAGTTATGGCTAACGATAACTATTTATTGTTTGGAGGCTCTATTAGGCTTGAGGATCTACAGAGAAGACCTTTAAGAAGCGAGGATCGCAAACCAACAGGAATATCTTTTCGAAACGCAAACGCCACAACCACTCCTCCTCAAAAAGGTAAATTATTAGATGAAGTAAGGATTACTCTCCGAACAAACCATTATAGCCGTAAGACTGAAGAAAGCTACATAAATTGGATTAAACAATTCATTATTTTCAATAACAAGACACATCCGAATTTGCTTGGTGAAAACGAAATTAGAAATTTCTTAAATCATTTAGCCGTTGATAAACATGTTTCAGCATCTACTCAAAACCAGGCATTGCAAGGCATTTTGTATTTGTATAAGAACGTGCTCAAGAAAGACATAGGTTGGATAGAAAATATCAAACATGCTGCCAGAATTAAACATCTCCCTGTCGTTTTTAGTAAAAGAGAAGTAATCAAAATTTTTGAACAACTTGAAGGGATTGCGAAATTAGTCATATCACTTTTATATGGGAGCGGCCTTCGTTTATCAGAATGTTTAAATCTTAGAATTAAGGATGTTGATTTTGACTACAAGCAAATTACAGTGCGTGACGGGAAGGGAGAGAAAGACAGATATACCGTACTCCCGGTTTCAATAATAGGAGAATTAAAAAAACATTTGAATAATGTTTATAAACAACACAAGGAAGATTTGAAAAAAGGAAAGGGCGAAACTTTGCTTCCATACGCGTTAAAAAGAAAATATCCAAATGCAGGAAAAGAGTTCGGGTGGCAATATATTTTTCCAGCAGATAAATATATTAAACACAAAGAAAGTGATTTAATTTTAAGATGGCATATTCATGAAAGTACGATTCAAAGAGCAGTGAAAGCGGCTATTAATGCAGCCGGTGTGAATAAACAGGGGAGTCCTCATACCTTCAGGCACTCATTTGCGACACATCTTTTAGAAAACGGATCGGATATACGAACAATCCAAGAATTACTTGGCCATAATTCAATTAAAACCACTATGATATATACTCATGTTCTGAATAGAGGATTGGGAGTGAAGAGTCCACTTGACTAAAGCAAAGGAAATTAGACTGATACCTATTTGGAACATAGATATGCATGGAACTGTTCTTAAATACGTTGATTTTGAAATAATTTCAAACAAATTGGAATATAGATATGCAAGCACGTGCATATCTACGTTCCTTAAATACTATTTACGTGCAGTATAAGTAATAG
>Ga0172370_10010682_pt1 | contig 10500 bp, 9 predicted proteins | sample LakKiv5m_FD_114538 | JGI IMG/M metagenome (GOLD analysis project Ga0172370, IMG submission 114538) | Freshwater microbial communities from Kabuno Bay, South-Kivu, Congo - kab_022012_11.5m | ecosystem: Environmental > Aquatic > Freshwater > Lake | place: Democratic Republic of the Congo...
AGCGTCCGTTAAAAGGGAATAGAGACATTTGCCTGTCGTAAATTCAACACGGACTCGCGTGACTTATATCTGCCACTTTCTACGCTGTCCTTAATCGAAGTAAGCGTGCGCCGCTTTTCTTCGTAGGACAGAGCAGTTCCCTCTCGCCGCCAAAGTTCTTTTGGATTTATTTGTTTTAATCCCACATAATGGCTCAGTTTGGTTTGCGGCGAAGGAGGATTGTCCGGGTTCGGGTGACTTGATGTCTTTGGTAGGCTTTCCTCTACGACCACGGGGACGATGGATGTGGGTGAAACGAAGTTTTGCCGAACTAAAAGCCTGTCAAGAAAAATGCCCAATCCGATGAACAGAATGGCCGCTGCTGCATAGGCCGGAATTTGCCAGACAATGCCAAGATGGGGGAACAAGCTAAAGGATCGTTTTCGATTGATCTCCGCCCTAAGTCGTGCATGCAACGTCAAATCGAAAGATGGGGTTGTCTTGACTCGCGGAAGCCGGGGCAGGCGTCGCGTCAATTGCCTGATTTGCAGGGCCTTTTTCTGGCATGGAAGGCATTGCAGCTCATGCTCTTCCATAAAGGCCTGCTCCGCCTTTTGCAAATCTCCATCTATGTAATTTGATATGCTGCCTAAAAATTTGTCACAATTGTTCATTCGCACCTCATGTAAGCTAAATCCAGCTTGGGAAGATGGGTGTTTAGTTACCTCCTCTATCCATGATATCTTCCAGTTTTGCCTGCAGCTTCAGCCGCGCTCGGTTGACGCGCGACTTGACAGTCCCCAAAGGTATTTTCATGATAGCCCCAACTTCTTCATACGAAAGCTCCTGAATGTCGCGGAGAATAATAATTTGTCTGAATCGCGGCGGCAGCTCGTCAATTGCGCGTTGAATGATCTCCTCTTTCAGCGAGCCATCGACATCCCGTTCGATATTGGCCTGCACGTCCTTGATCTCATATTCTCTTTCGTCGAAACTCAGGTCGGATATTGAAACCAGCTTTCTGCGTTTTCTTTTGCGTAACTCGGTCTTTGCAAGATTACCCGCGATGGTATAAATCCAGGTCGAAAACTTGGCGATCCGCCGATAAGCATGCTTGTTCTGATACAACCGTAAGAACGTCTCTTGCACCACGTCCTGCGCTTCTTCTATGCTGCCTAAAAAACGAAATGCAAAGTTCAGAAGTTGATCTTTGTATCGCTGCACGATCATGTCATAGGCGTAAAGATTCCCCTCCTGAAATTGCTTGATGAGTTCTTCATCGTCTATGCTTTGATCTATTGATAGTCGTCTGCCCATCGAATTCCCAGGGTTTCAACCCTGTTGCTGGATAAAAGTTCCAAATCAATTTTGATCATAAAATATTAAGCCGGAACATCAGCTCCTCTAACACGAGCTTGGGCTTTTGATAGCTTGTTTTCAAATGTTGGTCCGCTTCCAAAAGAAGGGAAAAGACGTCGCGCAATTGCGCCTGATTGTATCTCGCCGCTTGCAGCAGGTAGCTGGACAAAAAGTACGGCCTAAGGTTGAGCTTTTTTGCCAGATCGTCATTTCCCAAGCGCTGCGCCTTGAAACCTTTTAGTTTTGCCAAGATGGTGAAATGCCTGCTGAGCATGGCCAATATTCCCACCGGCGTCTCGCCCAATTGCAGCATCCGGCTCAAAATTTCCAGACCATGGGAAATGTTCTTGTTTCCGATGGCATCGCACAACTCGAAAACCGAAAATTGCTTGGACATACCAGTGACGGATGCCACGTCCTCTTCTACAATATTTTTGCGCTCTGCCAGATTCAAGCTGATTTTGTCGATTTCCGAGCTTAAGCTTCGCAATGAATTGCCGACGCTTGAATGTAAGAGCCGAATAGCGTCCTCGGAAATCGTCATTTGTCGCTCGGCCAGATGGGCGACGATCCACCTTGGAATGTCGCGATCATAAAGCTGTTTTGATTCAACCGCGGTACTGGCCTTTTCGATGGCGGCCAGCCTGGATTTGCGCAAATCCACTTTGTCGGCAGTCAACACCAGGCAGGTCGTAGGCAAGGCATTCTTGACGTACTTTGCCAGCATCTCGATGCTCTGAGCCGAAAGCAAGGTAAAATTTTTCAGCAGCACAACGCGACGAGCCGCCATCATGGGGTAGGCCGAGGCAATTGAGACGACCATGGCGCCGTCCACTTCGTTGCCATAAAGAATGTCGAGATTAAAGTCTTCTGCGCCTGGTTCCAAGCCGGCCTTTATAACATTTGCACAAAGCTGGTCGGTGAGGAAATCTTCTTCTCCATAAAATAAATAAACCGGATCAAAATGGCCGCGCTTCCAGTCCTGCAAGACTTTTTCAAAACTGACCTTCACGACGGTTTCTCACTTGAGAAAGAGTGTTTCGTTTGCATACTCATGCTCTGCCATTTGAGCAGTTTTCTACAAAAGCCTGCAAAATGGGAATTGAGAGGGACAGATCGGCCATCGCTTCCGGATGCCATTGGACGCCAAGGGTGAACGGGCCCTCGTCCATTTGCACCGCTTCGATCACGCCATCCGCAGCACTGGCGATGACTCTCAAGCCGGGCGCTAAATCCTTGATAGCCTGATGATGTGACGTGGTGACGCTCAGCTTCCTTTTTCCAAAAATAGAAAAGAGCCGTGAATTCGCCTCGACTTCAACTTCATGATAATTCCACACCGGCTTGTGGGGTGATGCGTGTACTATAGAATTCGGTACCTGCTGCCGAATATCCTGAAACAGGGAGCCGCCCAGAGCGACATTCAGCATTTGGCAGCCGCGGCAGATGCCTAAGATGGGCTTCCCTTGCTTCTGCGCTTCATTGACCAATGCGAGCTCGTATTGCGTGCGTGGCGTGTCCACCTGCCAGTCGTCGGCAATGGGTTCTTCACCATAGGAACGGGAGTCTACGTCATTCCCGCCGGTGAGCAATAGGCCATCCAGCGTCGCGATCACGCTGGCGGCGGCACGAACGTCCGACAAAGTGGGAAGGAGCACGTGAACGCAGTCGACAGTTTCTAAAAAGCGAATGTAAGCGCTGTTTTGGTAATACACATCGACGCCTTTTGCAAAAGGCCGCTCGTCTGAGCTGGGACTACAATCCATGGTCAGGCCGATTAATGGTTTCTTCATAAAGGAGTGCTCATACTGATCTGTTCCTGTTGATAAAGTGCCGGGTGAGTATCCGGGAGGTTTTTGGCCATGCAACTGCACGAGGTTCTTCAATGAATGAACGAGCCTATTTTGAATCCCGTCCAAGTTTGTACGAGGAACCTTCGCAGGATTAGGATGCCAATCCGGCTCAATTCAATATAGATGATTCGCCAAAAATATTCAAGCGAAACTTCCATAGATCAAGGTCGTCAATTTGTGGATTTTTCTCTGACTAATGAACGAATCGCAAGGGCTACTGGCTTATTGCTGCGAGAGGTAAGAAAGAGCTCTTTTGTCAAGAGCCTTTTAATTTGAATTGGTGTATCAGCGCCGTCTTACTTTAATTTGTAACTAATGCCGACATAAATGCCGAAATAGTCGGCACCGTCTAAAGTATGCTTCAACTCGGCAAAGCTCTGTAGTTTTGGACTGATTGGTACAGTGACGCCTCCCAAAAAATGAATAGCGGCGTTAAGCTTGCTAGATGATGTTTCTGTGGAATCGGCTGCATTCGCAGCAGGAATGTTTGCACCTGTTTGCTGGCCGCTTCTCCGCTCCATATTGAAGCTAAAGCCGCCGCCAACATAGGGCTTAATTTTGCCTTGCATGGGAATTTGATATTTTCCAATCCCTGCAAGACTCACAACCAACCATCGCCAATCATATCCCTCAGATGCAATTTGGCTCGTCCAAAAATCACAATAGCCGTGTAAGGTTATTGCTGGTGTTATGTTACCCAAGCCCGCATTCAAGCCCAGGGCAAGGGCGTTGTCAATATCGCCTTCCGGCAAGACAAAGCCAATGCGACCGCCTACCTCTTGGAGTCCAAGACTTCTTTGGGAGAATGCGTTATGAGTAAAAATAATAATGAACAACAGATACCATTTAATCGGTTTAGTTCTCATGCTAACCTCCAAATGCAAAATCAAGGCATGCCAAAAGATGTTAGGCAAATAAAAAGGCCCTAAATTGTAGGGCCTCATTGATACAACAGAGAGGTGTACCCCTGATGTCGTGCGACTGCTTGAGGTTTCCATCAAACAGGATGACAATAAGATCCCTCAGTTCGGAAAGATACTTCGATTTGGTAAGGCCGTTTTGTACAGGAAGCAAAGGGCATTCTACAACTCCATGATCGACCGAACCTTTGAGCCTACGCTAAAAGGAGTGTAAGAAACTTCCCATAATGAGAAAATCGGGTGCTCCATCGTCCAGCCCAATCCCAAGTGCTCCTCGAAGCCGGCTACCGGATTCCAGTTTATAGTCGGCACCACCACTGAGAAGCATATAATCCACTTCGGTTTTTAAAGTGAACTCGCCGACGAGGTTAAGCTGGTCATTTGTTGGGTAAATGACTCCACCGCCTAAGACAAAAGAGGTTTTGTATTTTGTTTCCTCTTTAAAACCCCCGCCGCTAAAAGTAGTTCCGTTGAAGGTTGGGGCTTCGTAGGTGATTTCCTTAGTCTCGTAAAAGTCAAGACCGGCTGTTCCGGTGATGACCATGCCATTATCTAAGGGATAGCGCAAAGCACCAAAGCCGCCAAAGTTTAAGTTGCCTTGGCCGACTTTTTCCTCTCCAATGGGCAACGTTACGAGGCCACCTGCTGACACCATGGTTTTGCCTTGCATCAGATTGTATCTGCCGGCAACTGCCAAGTCCGATATTCCTGATGAACCGTCGGCTTTATCGGCGCTATAGCTAAGGAATCCGATCCCTGCATTCACCTCGATTAGCGGACTAACTGGGTAGCCGCCTTGAGCACCAAACGAAAAGATGCTGCCACCATCAAAACTCTGATATTGCAAACCGCCTTCACCATACATGGTATTTGCAATGGCGGCGTCTCTAAGGAAGCTCTGAAACAGATGTACATCATCTAAGGTCTGACCCTGTGACGCCGCCGAGGAGCCTGTTTTCTTTGTCTTTTTGGTTTGTGCTCCCGCTATGCTCACTGCGAAAATAGCAGAAAAAACTACGAGAGAAAAAAGTGCTTTTTTCATTAACGCCTCCACATTAGGTTATAGGTTTGGAATAGTGATTAAAGGCAACTCACGAGCTGTTCAGGTAAAAACTCTCTAAAGTAATGGGGCTCTAAAACGGAAGCGGATGAAAGCATTTTTTCTGCTATTTCGATGTTCGGGATTGTGCGTCAGTGCTATATGAGCCTTCGAGTCCAGTATTTTTATTTGCTCTCTGCCTTTTTTTCCAGTTCTTTTTGCAGCTTTCTGACCTCAGCCGAAAGCTGTTCCAACTTGGCGCTGATCTCTTCAATTTGGCTAAGCGCTTTGGGGCGAAGCTTGTCCAAAGTCTCTTCCACGCGCTTATCGACCCAGTCTTTCATTTCTTTGGTGCGCTGGTCAGCCTTTTCCATCACCTCCTTGACAAATTTGGAACTCTCATCCTTGGATAGCTCGCCTCGTTTGACGAGGTCATCTACCAAGTCCTCGATTTTTTCTTTGGTCAGGGAAATGAGACCCAGCCCTGCTAAAATTCCTTTCCTAAAGAGCGGTTCCATATTCATCTCTCCTTTCTTGCTATACTTGTACGGTTAGCATTGAATAATGCGGAAAAAGTCTTGCTTTCTTGATTAATCTCAACCGTGAATTACGGAGGTTTCGCTGCAACTTATTGCCGATTCAACGGCTTTCTAATTTGAAGATGTTGCCATCTTGAAATTGCAGCAGGTTTACCGATTTGTTGACCCGGCTGTTGCCGGCAAAAGAAATGTTTCCGCCGATGCCGGGGAAATTATCCACCTTCTCCAAATATGCGGCGATGTCTGAGGCGTTTATATTGCCGGCCTCGATGTCCTGAATGAGCAGTTGCATCAAATTATAGCCGTACAGCGACATGGCGGTCGGCGAAGTTGCCGTGGCTTGGCGAAAGCGATTGCGAAAGTCCCGATACTTGGCGTCCAACTCGCTGGTGTAATTTCCCGCGACAAAGACCGCGCCGTTGACATATTTGCGTTGATTGCGAAGCTGCTCCTCGTTTAGCCAATATTCGCCGCCGAGTGGACGCGCATGAATGTTATAGAAAGCGAACTGCGGGACGATATAAGCCAAATCCTCCTCATAGGCGGGAAAGAAAAATCCGTCTATCGAGGTAACGGGCAGATTCGTCATTTCCGCCATTCCTTCGCGACTCTCTGTTCTTGACAGTATGCGCCGGTTGAAGGCGCTGGACAAAGTGTCCATGAGGCTTGGCTCGCCGGTGACGTTTTGTGCCAATAAGGAATCACGGAATACATTTCGAAAAGCGGCGGTGCGAATAGCAATAAAGTGACGCTTGAAAACTTGCGTTCCCGGGTAGTACCATTGTTGGGAGATGATGCTGCCGCCGAGCCTGTCAACAGTGTTGGCAAAGGCATCGGTGATTGCATGCCCGTACTCATCGGAAGGCGCCAAGGTGGCAAAGGTTCGCATGTGCAGGTGATCGACGGCGTATTGAGCGAGCGTTTCTCCGCGAGTTTCCAGATCATTGTTCGCCTGAAAGACCTCGTTCCCGATAGCAGTGAGGCCGTTATCCGTGGCCACCGGCACGATAATGGGCACGCCGGCCTGTGCGGCGATGCTGGCAACCGCAGCAGATTTACTGCCTTCCAATTCGCCAATGGCAATCGTGATGTCTTCTTGCATCAGGGAATTCATGCTTCGGATGGCCTCAACCATTGAGCCTTTGGAATCTCGCACGACCAATTCGATTTTGGTCGCGGAGGCAGACCTTTCTTTAAGGGCAAAGGCCAATCCCCGTAACAGCTCTTTGGCTTCCGTCGCAAAAAAACCGGAGAGCGGCAGGAGAACCCCGACCCGCACAGGAACAGAGAGTTCTTCCGAAGGTGTTTGTTGCAATTGCCGGGCTGCTCTGGCAAAACGCGATTCCGGATTGGTGGCTAAAAAATTCCTCAGCAGCTCGTCACCTGCGGCTCTCTTTCCGCTCACATAGTAATATCTCGCCTCCCACAGTGTTAGCCAAGATTTGACGGTTGGAGAGGGATGGTTCTCCTTGAAATCCTCAATTTTTTGCAGACCAATGCCTTGCTCCACCAGTCTATTAGCCAGCTGCTCACTCAAAGTTAGCAATTCTTTGGACTGGGATCGCTCCATGACATAGAGAAAATTGTCCAAGGCAGCCAAAGGCAACCCTTGTTGGTATTTAACGGAGCCTATGACATAAAACGCATCGCCCACGTAACGGCTTTGAGGATACTCTCTAAGGAGGGTGTTGGCATAGCTGCTGGCAGCCGAAAAATCTCCCAGCCGCTCGAGGGTTTTCGCCAGAATAAGGTAGCTGGCCGTGATGCGCAGATTCAATCGCGGTTCAGCCACCGTGGCCATGAACTTGAGCTTGGCAAGATCGAACTGCTTGTTGCGATAAAGAATCAGACCCTCATCGAACAGTTTCTCCATATTTTCTGATTGTGCATTTGCGGTAGGAACGGCAGCAAAGCTAACAAGGCTGAGGAAAAAGTTAAACAAAAGCAAACTAACAATGAACCCCGATGAGTGCGACACTGGCTGTTTTGCCAAAATGAACCTCCGGTTTGCTTTATTCGACCGTTACACTTTTTGCCAGATTGCGAGGCTGGTCAACGTCACAGCCGCGCAAAACAGCGATATGGTATGCTAAAAGTTGTAGAGGAATAATGGTCACCAACGGATTGAACATTTCCAAGGTGGCAGGAATATAGATAACACGATCAGCGACCTTGGCGATTTTGGTGTCGCCTTCGGTTGCGATGGCGATCACTCGACCTTTGCGAGCGCGCACTTCTTCGATATTACTAAGGATTTTTTCATAGACTGAATCTTGCGTGGCAATGACCACCACCGGCATGTTCTCATCGATCAATGCAATGGGACCATGCTTCATTTCGGCTGCCGGATAGCCCTCCGCGTGAATGTAAGAGATTTCCTTCAGCTTCAATGCACCTTCCAAAGCGACTGGGAAATTATAGCCTCTGCCCAAATAGAGGAAATTGCGCATGGACTGGAATTCCTCGGCCAATGCCTTTATCTCGTTTTGATTCTGCAAAGCGCGGTCGACTTTGTCCGGTATGCGCGCCAATTCCTGCGCGATTTCTCTGCCTCGCGTGGTCGAGACGGATTTGACACGGCCCAGAAGAAGGGCCAGCAATGCCAGCACGGTCACTTGTGATGTGAAAGCCTTGGTGGAAGCTACGCCGATTTCCGGACCGGCATGCAGGTAAATGCCTGCGTCTGTCTCGCGCGCGATGGAGGAGCCAACCACGTTGCAGATGCCAAAGACTTTGGAACGCTTCCGCTTGGCCTCACGCACGGCTGCAAGAGTGTCTGCGGTTTCGCCGGACTGGCTGATGGCAATCACCACGGTATCGTTATGTAATATGGGATCGCGATAGCGGAATTCCGAAGCATATTCCACTTCCACCGGAATGCCAACCAAATCTTCCAGCATGTATTCGCCGATGAGAGCCGCGTGCCAAGAGGTGCCACAAGCGGTAATGATGATTCTGCGGGCAAATAGCAAAGACTCAAGATCGTGCTCGATGCCGCCCAGCTTGGCAGTGCCTTCTTCCATCTGCAAACGACCGCGCTGCGAATCCATGATGGTTTGCTGCTGCTCCATTATTTCTTTGAGCATAAAGTGCGGGTAGCCGGCTTTTTCAATCTTGCCAAGATCAGTATCGATCACTTCGATAGCCTTGTGGACGACTTTGTCATCGATGGTCTTCACAACGACGCGGTCGCGCGAAAGAACGGCTACTTCACCGTCATCCAAAAAGGTTACATCCGAGGTGTGGCCTACGAGAGGAGCAGCATCGGAAGCCAAGAAGTACTCATTATTACCATGGCCGATGACCAACGGGCTGCCGCGTTTGCCGGCGATGAGCACGTCCGGTCTCGCGTTGCTCACAACCGCAATTCCATATGTCCCCTGCACGTGCGACAAGCCCAGACGAACGGCCTCTTCCAATTCCGCGCCATTTTTTATGTACTCTTCGAACAAGTGCGACAATACTTCCGTGTCCGTTTCGGAGTGGAAAATATGTCCCTTGGCGATCAACTCTTGCCGCAGGATTGCATGATTTTCGATAATGCCGTTGTGAACCACTGCGATGGATCCCGAACAGTCTAGGTGCGGATGTGCGTTGGTTTCGTTGGGCACGCCGTGCGTGGCCCAACGGGTGTGACCGATGCCCAATTGACCGCTCACCATCTGTCCGTTCAGGCTCTCTTCTAACCTGGCAATCTTACCAACCGCCTTGCACGTATAAAGACTTGCGGGATGCGCTATTGCCAAGCCGGCAGAATCGTACCCGCGATATTCAAGACGTTTTAAGCCATTCAACAAAATCGGTCCAACGTTCTGTTGGCCAATATACCCTACGATGCCACACATATCTGACCCTTCATTCTATTCCCATTCAATGGTGCTCGGGGGTTTGGAGCTAATATCGTACACCACACGATTAACACCTTTGACTTCATTAATAATCCGATTGGATATTCTCGCCAGAAGCTCATGTGGAATGTCCGCCCAATCGGCTGTCATGCCATCCATGCTGGTGACGGCGCGCAAGGCGATAACGTTCTCATAAGTTCGCTCGTCTCCCATAACGCCCACGCTTTGCACCGGCAGCAGGACGGCAAACGCCTGCCAGATTTTATCATACTGGCCGTTTTTCCGCAGCTCTTCGATAAAGATGCGATCCGCAGGGCGCAAAATTGCCAACCGCTTTTTACTTATTTCGCCAAGTACTCTCACGGCCAGCCCCGGCCCGGGAAAAGGATGCCGGCCTAAAATGTGCGCCGGAATCCCCAGCTCTTTGCCGACTCTTCTCACTTCATCCTTGAACAGCTCACGCAACGGCTCCACCAATTTCAGCCCCATTCGCTCCGGCAATCCGCCGACATTATGATGTGATTTGATGGTCGCCGAAGGTCCGCGTGTTGAGACGCTCTCTATCACGTCCGGGTAGAGAGTGCCTTGCACCAGAAAATCCACTTCCCCGACTTTGGCTGCCTCTTCCTCAAAGACGCGGATGAACTCGGCGCCGATAATCTTGCGTTTTTGCTCCGGATCGATGACGCTCTTCAACTTGCTCAAGAAGCGCTCGCCGGCTTCCACGTGACGAAAAGCGAATTCAGCCTGTTCGTAAGAGCGGCAGACTTCCTCAGCCTCATGGTCCCGCAACAGCCCAGTGTCCACAAAGACGCATGTGAGCCTACGACCGATGGCTTGACCAACAAGATATGCTGCCACCGTGGAATCGACGCCGCCGCTCAAGGCGCATAGGGCTTTCTTGGCGCCGAGCTTTTGCCGGATATCATCAACAGTTGTTTCGATAAAAGAACTGGCATTCCA
>Ga0172370_10010686_pt1 | contig 10498 bp, 10 predicted proteins | sample LakKiv5m_FD_114538 | JGI IMG/M metagenome (GOLD analysis project Ga0172370, IMG submission 114538) | Freshwater microbial communities from Kabuno Bay, South-Kivu, Congo - kab_022012_11.5m | ecosystem: Environmental > Aquatic > Freshwater > Lake | place: Democratic Republic of the Congo...
AGTGTTCAAGAAGGCGAGCTGTCTCCGGCGTAACGCGCCAATCGTTTTTATTAGGCAGGAGCCGCCATTCGTCTACATGGATGCGTACCTGGTTTATGATTGCTGTAGGATCATACTGCTGCTTTTCAGTAGACAATCCTTTGCCTTCATCGAAAATGAATTGAGATTGTTCTTGCGTGCTTTTTCTCTTTTGGGGCTTTGGGATCGGCGTGATAAACTCGGCTCTGCGCCGTTTGTCGATGACCTTTTGGGTTGGTTGGCCATCCTTGTCGAGCTCCCAGTGTTGTCTGGGGTATTCATATGGTGAATTTAATATAGGATGTTCGTAAAATGGATTTGACATTCATGCCTTCTTCATTTTCTAAGCTACATTATTTGTTCCTCCATTATCCCTCTTGATATGGCATAATGCAACAGAACAGGCTACCATTCTCTTCGAGAACATATCCAAGCAGAAGGTGCAGCAAGTGCTGCAAGGAAATGCAAAGATTGGGGGGGACGAATTATGTCAGAGGCTACGATTTTGGACAAATAGGACACGGTTTTTAGAGCGACCGACGGGAGTCGAACCCGCTTCACGAGCTTGGGAAGCTCGGGTAATACCGGTATACGACGGTCGCGATATAAAATTCGTCGCTTCTCGCGACGTTTTCAAAAGGAAACCGTCGTGCTGCTCCGGCTCTTGCCCGGCGCGAGCTTTGCGGTTTCTGGAGAGTGCGCCGTCGCGGTACGACGGTCGCGATGTGCAATTCGATGTCATTTATACTGTTTGCAGGCCTGGGCGTCAAGTCGAGGGCGACTTTCTGCTGCTCCCTTCTTCCGCCCCGGCGCGCCGCGGTCATCCGAGCTTGAACGCCCTCTCGATGTCCGCGATATCTGCGTCGCTGATATGCACGATGGGGCCCAGCGGGAACGACTCGATGATGGACTTTGCGGAAAACTCGGCGACCTCGAGTCGGTCGAAGGCGTTGAGCAGTGTCGTGCCCGTGATGATGACGCTGTCGTTTTCATCACGGGAGGGGTGCGCGGGCTGAGGGCCGCGGCAGTCTCTTCGAGGAGGGAGACGGTCATGCCGAATGGTATTTTGTGGATGCCTCGCAGGACGATGTAGCTCTCGGGTATGGTGCGCGGATCGAAGTCGGCATCGGTGACGGCGAAGGCCATGAGGTTGGAGGGCTGGGCGATCAGGATCGAGTTGATTTCCGGGTGCCGGCGGTAGATCGTTTCGTGGAGGTGGGCGGCGCGGCTCGCGGTTTTGCCGCGCTCACGGTGTCCGGCGCGCACGAGCACCAGATCTTCCACTTCGAGGTACATTCGGTCTTTGCCATAGGGCGTGATGATGAAGCCGCCGTCCGACAGACGGGCCGAATAAGTCCCTTGGGTGCTGGTGAAGAGGCCCTGCTGGTAGGAGCGGTGCACAAACTCGATGAGCTCGCGGCGAAGGGCGTTCTCTTCGCTCGTGTGGGCCTCGACATCCATTTCGGGATAGTTTGCCAGCGTTGGTTCATGTTCGCGCTTTGCCATGCTGGCGGTGAGCAGGCGGAGCGTTCCAATTTTGCGCGCGTTGATCTGGAGGCGGGCGGCGAACTCGAGGGTCTCGAAGATCATGAAGGCTCTAAAGATATCCGGCGCGCCTATGACGACGCCGTGGTTTTCGAGCATGACCACCGAGTGGCCTTTGCTGAATTCGGCGGCGATATGTTCTCCCAGCAGGGCGCTGCCGGGGAGGGCGTAGGGCGCCATGGCGACTTCTCCGCAGACCTGGAAGATCTCCGGCGTCATGGTGACGTCGGGGATGCGCCGCGCGATGGAACAGGCGACGAGACCGGGCGAATGGGCGTGCAGCACCGCGCCTATGTCGGGCCTCTGCCGGTAGACGGCGAGGTGAAAGGGATACTCGGACGAGGGCCGGTGTCTGCCCTGAAAACTGCCGTCGGGGAGGATGCGCATGATGTCGTCGCGTCCGAGGTTGCCCTTGTCGATGCCGCTCGGCGTCATCCAGATGCTGCCGTCGGTGTCTTTCACCGAGAGGTTTCCCCCAGAGGTCGTCGTCATGCCTCGGTAGTAGATTCGATGCATCATCATGACCAGCTGGTCGGCTGGATGGAGCATGTCGAAACGCATTGCGTCTCCTTTGCGCCCTGCCTGGGGCCGGCACTATTATATCAGGCTGTTTGCTTGCAGGAACAACCGGGCATCCGTCTCCGAAAAGAACACGAACCAGACGATACGAGGGATCGTTGAGCGGGCTAGAAATTCACATGCTTCGCGCCAGGCTATTGGCGCCGCGCGCTCTTTGGGAAAGCCATAGACGCCGGTCGAGATGGCGGGGAATGCTATGGATTCGAGGCGCTCGCGGGTCGCGAGGGCGAGGCACTCACGGTAGCAGGAGGCGAGGGTTTTGTCTTCGCCGTGGGAGCCGCCGCGCCAGATCGGGCCCACCGTGTGGATGACGCGCTTTGCGGGGAGGCGGCCGGCGGTGGTGGCGACAGCTTTACCCGGCGGAAGGCCATCGGGCAGAGGGCCATTTCTGAGCGCGCGACACTCGGCGAGAATTTCGGGGCCGCCGGTGCGGTGTATGGCGCCGTCGACGCCGCCTCCGCCGAGGAGACCCGAGTTCGCGGCGTTGACGATGGCATCGCAGGCGAGCGAGGTGATGTCGCCAATGGCGACGACGCAGCGGTCATCGGGGGACCGATAGAGCTCTTTCATGATCCCCGCTCATCGTCCGGTTGAGGATTGACCCGGGCTTCGAGAAGTTCGCGGATTTTGCTCAAGAGCGACTCGAAATTGATCGGTTTCGAGAAAAAGGCGTTGGCCCCTGCGTCCATCATCTGGGGCTTTGCTTCGTCTTCGGCGATGCCCGTCATCGCGATCACGGTCGGCTGTCCGAAGGATTCGTCCGAGCGGATTTTTCTGCAGAGCGAGGCGCCGTCGACGCCGGGTAAGTTCAGGTCGAGGAGTATGATCGCCGGATGTCGCTCCGCGATGATTCTGCCCGCTTCGAATCCGTCGAAAGCTTGGGCGACTCGCAGCGCTTCGATTTTGCGCTCGATGAGGCGCTTGAGGATAGTGTTGAGGTCTTTGTCGTCATCGACAATGAGAGCGAGCCCCGTATCGACGGGCATGGTGAGATCTTCCCTAAGTTCGTCGGGCACGCGCATGTCGCGCAATTTGAGGAACGTAACCAAATCTTCGGCATAGACCCGGTATTGGCCCCCGGGAGTTGTAAATGCCTTCAAATGACTGCCGCGGATCCAGTTGATTGCGGTCTGGTTGACGACTCCGCAGAGTTTGGCGACTTCCAGCGCCGAGAATGTGCGTATCTTATTGCTGAGCTTGGCCATTGAGCGCCTCTTTTCACGTATTAAATTATTATATGCGAGACTGAAAGGACAAGGAAAGCATATGGCATATGCATATCAAAATCCAGTAGATCCTTGCATTCAATTCTTCTGATAAAGCTGCGAAAAATTCAGTTGGGTGGTTTGCACCTTATCAGGCTTTTGCTTTACATTTAGTTTCAGTTAAAAACAACGCATTATAAGTCTGCTTTTCAACAATCTTATAGTGTGGCGGTTATAACCTTTATTCCCATTTGGTCAAACTCTTCCAGATTGGCAGGATTAATATGCGAGTCGGTCACAATTACTGATACAGAGGTTATATCTACTATTTTGAATGCGGCAATTTTTCCCAGCTTGGAAGAATCTGCTACCAGGATAACCATTCCATGCGTTCTCATTATCATGAGACGGTTAATCCAGGCTTCATTTTGTACCGAATTGGTAAGGCCATTTTTAATGCTGAAACCATCCACACCAATCACTGCCTTGGTTGCATAGACATTTTTGATGGCTTTTATTGCGAGTTCCCCCAACAGGGTGAATGATTCTCTGCGGATTTCTCCACCCGTCAGTGTAATATGTACATTTTCCGAAAGTATATTGATGGGAGCCATGGGATTGTTTGTGATGACATTGACATTATTCGTCTTCAAGTTCTTTAGAAACTCAATGGTGGTTGTCCCCGAATTGACAAAAATTGTATCTCCTTCTTCGATCAATGAAGCCGCAGCTTTTCCTATCGCCTGCTTTTCCGGAAGGAAGAGAGAACTTTTCTGGGCAAATTTCGGCTCCAGACCGATACGGTTATTCAAGATTGCTCCACCATGAGTTCTCTCAATCATCCCTTTGTGTTCCAATATCTCCAGATCACGGCGTACGGTCATTTCGGTTACTTTTAAAGCCTCGGACAGCTCGGAAACCCTTACAGCGCCATTTTTATGTATTTCAGCGTAGATAAAAGCCTGTCGCTGCTTGGGTATCAGTGTGTCTTCCTTATTATTGCCAGCCATAAATTCATGTCCTGTTTCAATGGAAACTAGATGATATCATATTTGCATGAAAGAATTGCCTCGATAACTGAATCCAATATACCCAGTTCCGAGGCCAAGTCGAGTACAGTATAACGGTTTCTTATCAAAGAAGCTATTCGTACAGCTGTGTAAATATCCTCGACTTTCATGTTCAAATGCCTGAGTTTCGTGGGACAGCCGGCAGTCTCCAATGCAGAAAGAATTTCTCTGAAGGGTGGAAGATGGTTGCTGATCCTGCGGCATAATAGAGCCCAATTGGCTGCAATATTTTCTATCCTTTTTCCCAATGTTTTTTGATCCGGTGTTTTGCTGATGGCCGTATTCAGGATTTGCCCCCTGCTTCCGGAAGCCAAAGGTGCAGAATCAGCTATTGATAATCTGTATTTCAACAAATCTTTATTGATCAATCTGCCACTCCGGATATCTCCGGCAAAATTGCCATTTTCATTAAATATTTCATTCATCATCGCTGCTGCAATCACCGTGCCCAAGGCAATCTGTAGCCCATGAAATAGTGTACGTTCGTTATTAAGATGAGTGATCATTTCCCATGTGTGTGAAAAAAGATGCTCTGTTCCGGAAGCAGGTCTGGAATTTTTGTATAGCTGTATTGCCAGACCGGTATCAATCAGGCCCTTGTAAAGCTCCATAATTGCATCAGGATTCCTGCTTCTGATTTCTTCACTTCGGTAAAACAGTCTCCTTGCTGCATTCTGGGAAAGGGACCATGCGGTATTGTCTATTTTTTCAATAGCCAATGCATCCGCAATTATCCAGTCAGCTCCCCCCGTCAGTTTTGCGATGAGGTCACCATATCCGGCAGAAATGAGCTCAAAGGGAGCATTTGCAATAATATTATTATCAGCAACGATATAATAGGGAGGAAGACACTCAAGGGTGGTTTTAAAGCTGTCCACTGTTATTGCAGCTCCGGCTGAAGAAAATCCATCTACAGAAGGAGCAGTCGGTATACAAATATATTTCTTGTTGCACAGATACGCTGCCCGTTTCACGATATCATTTATCGTACCAGAGCCTACAGCGATTGGTATTGAATTGCATGATGATATAATGGATACAACTTTATCTACAGATTCTGAATCAGCATACGGTATTGGTTCACCGGGGAATATTTCAATTGATACTGTGCTGCTATCTTCCATAAAGCCCGTAAAGCGATGCAAGACATGTGACCATATTTTTTCGTCAGTGATTATCAGGAAGCTGCAGCTGCCGAAATCACGGGACAGGATTTCGCTTAAGCTATCAAGGATACCTTTCCCGATCAAATTATATTTTGTATAAAAATTGCCGGAATTATATTCAGAATATTCTATAGAACTATTCATGAGACCAATATAGTATCAAAATCAAAAATATTCAATACAATAAAAACATAAAACAACAAAATACTAACATTATACCTTGACAACAGGTATTGCTATGTTAAAATAAACATAGCAATACCTGTTAGAGGAGGCTGTCTATGTCAAAAAAAATTGTAATTGTTCTATTTGTTGCAATTTTAGGTGGAATTGTGTTCGCTCAATCACCGACCAAGATTTCTTTCTGGTACTCGGTGGGAGGGAATGTTCGGGATGCAGTAGAAAGCGCAATAAAAGAATACAATGCTTCTCAGTCGAAATACGTGGTGGAGGGAGTCTTTGCAGGCAATTATGAGGAGTCTCTGCAGAAGATAATGGCCGCAATAGCGAGCGGTAATGCTCCCGTGCTCATCCAGCAGGCCCATGTGTATGCTCCTCAGCTCTTGGACGCAAATATGCTGGAAGTGCTGGACCCCTATATAGCGAAAGACAAAACTTTCCCCAAAGACCTGTTCATTGAGTCGTTGTTCCAGTCAAATGTCTTCAATGGAAAGACCTATGGCATAGCATTCAATTGCTCAACGCCAATAATGTATTACAACAAAGACCTGTTCAGAAAGGCGGGGCTTAATCCTGAAAAATTTCCCGAGACATGGAATGAATTCTATGAAGCCGCAAAGAAAATAAAAGCTCTCGGGAAAGACCAGTATGCCTTCATTCTCAGCTATGGTTCTGGTTGGATCTTGCAGGCCCTGATTTGGCAATTCGGTGCTGATATGATGACTCCCGAGAATTCAAGGGTCATGTGGAATGATAAAGAGCATATAGAGGCTGTCAAATTCTTCAAGAAGCTGGTGGATGAAAAAATCGCAATATATAAAGGAGGGGAACCGGATTTCTTCTCAGGCAAAGCTGCAGTCATGATGGAATCAACAGCGTCTCTCACGAGGATAAAAGGAATGGCGACGTTCGATATGGGTACTGCAGTATTCCCGAAAGGCACAACCAGGGCGGTTCCTCTCGGGGGAGGAAGCCTTTATATCTTCAGGAGGAATCCACAATCTCTCAAGGAAGGGGCTTGGGACTTTATAAAATTCATGACAAGCAAAGAAAGCCAGATGAAGTGGGCTGAGGCCACAGGCTATCTGGTCGTAAGGAAAGATGCGAGAGAGGCCCTAGAAAAAGAAGGATTCATTATGAAAGATAAACGATACAATACTACATATTTAGAGCTTCCATATATTGTAACTGAAAATAAAACCTCTTATCCATATTTCCTGGCACTAAGGACAATCTATAATGATACGTGGGATAAGACAATGATGCAGGGAGGGGATGTGCAAAGCATATTTGATGAAGCAGCAAAGAAAGCCAATGCGTTCATCAAAGAAAATCAATGAAATAATATATTGATGCTCAACCGGAGCTGTGATGACTCCGGTTGAGCAGAAAAATTAATTCTTAATGGTACACGCTTTATGAATGGAAGCAGGCTTAAGGAACGGAAAAGATTTATTTTCGCATCGTTAGCTCCTTCCGGAATTCTGTTGTTGGTTTTCAGTTACTTCAGCCTAGGTTATTGCATCTATGTTTCATTTCTCAAATGGAACATGCTCAGTGCGCCAAAATACCTTGGATTAAGAAATTATGCCCAACTCTTTACTAATCCGAGTTTCTGGAATTCACTGAAGGTTACCCTGATATATTCCCTGGTCAGTGTTCCGTCCTGCATAATCTTGGGGATTCTTGTTGGAATGATACTGAAAAATGCTAGAATCGGGAGATCATTTTTCAGAGTCATGTTTTTTATTCCGGTTATTATATCGATGGTAGTAGCCTCTCTGATATGGAAATGGATATTCAATCCTACACAAGGCATATTGAACTATCTTCTGGTGAACACTGGTATTTTCGGTGCTCCCGACATGAATCATTGGCTGAAATGGTATAACGATCCGAATGGCGGAGCATTGGCGGCGCTGCTTGTTGTAGGCATATGGAAACGTATCGGTTACAATGGCGTTATTTTCCTTGCAGGATTGTTCAACATTGATCAGCAATACTATGAAGCAGCAGAACTTGAAGGGGCTTCCTCCTTCAGGCGGTTCTGGAGCATAACACTTCCTCTTCTTTCGCCTACCACTTTCCTTGTGCTCACTATGGAGATCATATCCGCTTTAAAAGTCTCAGTTTCCCCGCTCGTTCTCACGAATGGCGGGCCTATAGAGAGCACCAATTCTCTCGTTTTGTATATCTACAAAGAAGCGTTTGAGAGCTTCAGAATGGGATATGCATCAGCTCTTGCAGTCATAGTGTTTTTCTTCATCTTGATACTAACCGTGCTGCAGATGCGGACAACAGAAAAGAGGGTGTTTTACCAATAACGGGGGAGGGTTGGATGAAAAGGAAAATAACTCCATGGCGCATAATTCTATATTTATTATTGTTTCTGATAGTTTTGCTCTATAATTTCCCTATTTTCTGGATGATATCGACAGGATTTAAGTTCAGCACTGAGATCTACCGTTACCCTCCTTCTTTACTGCCTGATAAGTTTTCCTTTGATAATTTCAAGCAAGCCTGGCTTGCCACTCCTTGGTGGAGATATTTAATCAACACAATTATTGTAGCAACGGTTGTCCCCATTCTTAGAATTATTCTGTCGGCACTTGCAGGTTATGCGCTAACGTTCAAATTCAAAGGCTCAAAAATTATTTTTCTGGCAATTCTAGGAACAATGATGATACCTGAAGAGACTACGCTAGTATCAAAATATATAATAGTCAGCAAATTGGGATGGATCAACACATACTTGGCATTGGTCGTGCCAATGGTGGCAAGTGCCTTTTCGATATTTCTTTTCAGACAATTTTTTCTTACTCTGCCCCAAGAACTTCAAGATGCGGCCGATATCGATGGATGCAGTAATGCCAGATATATGATGTCAATCGGTATTCCGCTTTCAAAATCAGTCTCAATTACTGTAGGTCTTTTAGCATTCATCGACATATGGAACAGTACTCTGTGGCCTTTGATAGTCATCAACAACGATAAATTAAGATTGGTGCAGATTGCATTGAAAGCTTTTTCGGATGACCGAGGTACTACGTGGAACCAGCTGATGGCCGGATGTTGCTTTGTTACCATACCAGTATTGATTTTATTCATCATACTTCAGAAACAATTTATTGAAAGCGTAGCTTCAACGGGAATCAAGGCGTAAATACACTTGAATTATACTTTCCACAGAGAAGGAGTCGCATCATGAAGCCAAATCCGATCGGCATTGACGGGAAGATATTTTTCCAGGCTCATAGAGGTGGCGGCGGGTATGAAATGCCGGACAATACGATCGCGGCATGCAAATATGGATGGGACCTGGGAGCAATACCAGAATTGGATGTAAGAAATACAAAGGATGGAAAAATCATCTGTCTCCATGATGACACTCTCAGAAGAACGACGGATGCAAACAGCAAAATTGCCGATATAGAGGTGGGACTGTTGAATTTCGATGATATAAAAAACCTGGATGCGGGAAGCTACTTTTTCCCTCGATACAAGGGAGAAAGGATACCTCTTCTCTCCGATATTTTTGAAATAATGAAAAATAACAACAGATTATATCTATACCTTGATTTGAAGAAGATTGATACGCGAAAAATTATCGAAGCTGTGAAAGCCTATAATATGGAAAAGAGATGTATTTTATGTTCACCTGATATCTCACTATTGCTCTCAATAAGAGACACTCTTCCAAGTTCGCTCCTGATGCAATGGATAGGTGGCTCGGGACAGGAAATAGTGCAGAAATTCCATCAGACTGCCTCAAATGCAATTAGGAGTCTAGACCAGATCCAAATCCATCTGAATGATAAAGAAAAACCTGACAGGACCTGGAGATATACTGTAGAGAAGGATTTTCTCAAAAACGCATTAGAAATTACCCAGAACTGCGATATTGGCCTTGAAGTTTTCCCTTGGCATTTTGAAAAAGAAGATATATTCAGCTTGCTAGGCATCGGTATCAGATGGTTTTCAACTGATATGCCGATGCGGTTCTGTTCTTATGCCAGAGAATGGCTGAGGCCGTGATTCTTGCAATTTTTCGCGTCTTCCCGTAACGTTACGCTCACTATGGATTCGACAACGACGTTTGACGCGGGCGCCATCGAGGCGCTTTCGATCGATGAGCTCGCGATCGGGCAGAAGATCGCGGCTGAGCTCAGCGTGCGGCTCTCTCAGGTGCAGGCGGTGCTGAGCCTCTCGGCGGAAGGCTGCACGGTGCCTTTTATCAGCAGGTATCGCAAGGAGCGGACGGGGAACCTCGATGAGGTGCAGGTTCGCGACTCTATTCAGAAATTCGAGAGCTACAGGAATCTCGAGGAGCGACGACTCGAGGTGCTGAAGGGCGTCGCCGCGACCGGAAAGCTCGACGCGTTTCTCTATGAGAATATCAAGAACGCCAAGACGCTGACGGAGCTTGAGGACCTCTGGGCTCCCTTCAAGAAGAAGAAAAAAACGCGCGGCATGCTCGCGCAGGAAAAAGGGCTGGGGCCTCTGGCCGATCTCATGGCGAAGGCGAGTATGGAAGAAGTGATGGCGGCCGCGCCTTCGTTCGTCCGCACCGACGCCGAGCACCCGGAGCTCTCGGTGGAGAGCGCCGAGGACGCGCTGGCGGGCGCGCGCGATGTTTTGGCGGAGCGGCTCTCGCAGGACTCGGAGATGCGCGCCTATGTGAAGCAGGTGGTGCTCAAGAGTGGTGAGCTTGCGGTGAAGGGCGTCGGTGACGACG
>Ga0172370_10010687_pt1 | contig 10497 bp, 10 predicted proteins | sample LakKiv5m_FD_114538 | JGI IMG/M metagenome (GOLD analysis project Ga0172370, IMG submission 114538) | Freshwater microbial communities from Kabuno Bay, South-Kivu, Congo - kab_022012_11.5m | ecosystem: Environmental > Aquatic > Freshwater > Lake | place: Democratic Republic of the Congo...
GAAAAACCCAATCGCCGTCTGAACATCCCAAAAGACGAGAATGACCTTGATAAACTGAATTTCATTGCCGGGAAATCAGTTCATTTTGTAAATCAGATGGCTGAAACCGGAACAACCCTTGCGCACGTTGATGGTGATGTTCCAAATATCTGCATTTCAATACCTGCCATTAACGAATACTATCTCGGCCAATTGATTTACTTTTTTGAGTTTGCATGTGCTCTCAGTGGCTATGTTTTGGGGGTAAATCCTTTTGATCAACCTGGTGTGGAAGCGTATAAGAAAAACATGTTTGCCCTGCTTGGCAAACCTGGTTTTGAAAAAGAAACTGAAGAGATTAAGAGAAGAATTAAAGAGTAGTATCTTCTTATTGAAAATGATGTGTTTTTGGTGTAAATTCATGCCCCCTGACTTATCGCAAAAGTCAATGTCGAAATTTTTCAATAGCCTACTAATGACACATTTTTGTAAAAAGCTGAAAACGTGGTAGAGGGGGATTCCTCAGTCGTCCCGAAAGCCTGTCTGCCGCCAGGCAGGCGAAGTGCTTCGGGACTCCATCGGAATGATCGTGTATCTTGCGGTTAAGGGGAGCGGGAGGCGGGCGCTTCGCGCCCGCCTCCCGCTCCCCACTTTCCAAATCTGCCCTCCGGTCATTTCGAACGAAATCCCGCAATATGCGGGATTGAAGTGAGAAATCCCCTCCCTAAACGGAGGCATATTCATCGGGATGAATGATTGAATACGCCTTTTCTGCTGCAATTTTTTCAGCGCCTTTAATAGAAAAATCCTGGCCGGTTGCGTACATTTCATTTTCAACCCGTACCTCGACGATATACTGTTTGTTGCTGCCTGTTCCAACTTCTGTAACAGTATTAAACTCAATGGCTTTCCGTTCTTTTTGCGACCACTCGATGAGTTTGCTTTTGAAATTAAGTTCCATTTTTTCAAGTTCATCAATATCGAAATGAACATTGATGATTCGCTTAATGACGATTTTCCTGGTAAAATTATACCCGTGATCGATGTAAAGCGCACCAATAAATGCTTCAAAAGCATCGCCTTCCATGGAGCGGTAAACTGATTTTGAATCCTGGTTGGAACGGATTAACTGGTCGAGGCCAAGCTTCCGCGAAAGTTTGTTGAGCTGCTCCCGGCTGACAAGTTTCGAGCGCATCTCAGTTAAAAAACCTTCGTCTTTGTAAGGAAATTTTTTAAAAAGATAGTCGGCGACTATGGAACTTAACACCGCGTCGCCCAGATATTCTAATCTTTCGTTGGAAATTTTGTGACCGTTTTGCTCTATTGCTACTGACCGGTGAAGAAACGCCAGTTTATAGAGGGAAACATTGTAGGGTGTAAATCCAAAAATATTTTTTACAGACCTGATAAAATCTTTGTCGGTTGAAAAAAAAACTTTAAGCAAGCTGAAAATTCTCAAAACAAAGAAATGTTATTCAATGTATTTCTTCACGGCAATGCAGGTATTATGGCCTCCAAAACCAAAAGAGTTCGATAAAGCAACATTTACAATACGCTTTACCGGTTTATGGAATGTAAAATTCAGTTTGTTGTCAATATCCGGGTCGTCAGTAAAATGGTTGATTGTTGGAGGAACAATGTCGTTTCTTACTGCAAAGATGGATGCTATTAATTCAACTGCAGCAGCAGCTCCCAGCAAGTGGCCGTGCATCGATTTTGTTGAATTCAGATTTATTTTATAGGCATGTTCGCCAAATAAGTTTACGATAGCTTTTGGTTCGGCGATATCACCAACGGGTGTTGATGTTCCGTGCGTATTGATGTGATCAACTGCTTCTGGTGGTAATCCGGCATCCTGTAGGGCAAATTGCATGGCAAGTCTGGCGCCCAATCCTTCGGGGTGTGGCGAGGTAATGTGATTTGCATCGGCAGTACTGCCAATTCCCGCTATTTCTGCATAGATTTTTGCTCCGCGTTTTTTAGCATGTTCAAGTTCTTCCAAAATTACCACACCACCACCTTCACCCAGCACAAAACCATCCCGATCTTTGTCGAAGGGCCTTGAGGCTGTTTTTGGATCATCATTCCTGGTTGAAATGGCGTGCATGGCATTAAACCCACCAATACCTGCCGGATTAATTCCTGCTTCTGAACCGCCGGCAAGAATGATATTGGCCTTTCCAAGTTGAATATAATGGAAAGCATCAATGATGGCATGTCCGGCTGAGGCACATGCTGATGTGGTGGCAAAGTTTGGCCCCCGGAAACCATATTTTATCGAAATATGCCCTGCGGCAATATCCCCAATAATTTTTGGTATAAAAAACGGATTAAATCTTGGGAGTCCGTCTCCTTTTCCAAATTCAATAGCTTCCTGAAAAAAAGAGGTAAAACCGCCAATTCCGGTGGCCATAATCACGCCAATCCGGTCGTAGTCGAGTGTAGCGTCGATTTTTGCATCCAGAATTGCCTCTTCTGATGCGGCCATGGCGTATTGGGCGTAGGGATCAACCTTACGAACCTCCTTGCGGTCAAAGTATTTCAACGGATCAAAATTCTTTAGCTCGCAGGCAAACTTCGTTTTGTAATTCGATGTGTCGAAATGGGTAATTTCAGCAGCACCGCTAACCCCATCGAGCAAACTATTCCATAATTCGTCAACAGTATTGCCTAATGGGGTTATGGCGCCTAATCCAGTTACAACTACTCGTCTCAGATTCATCGAGTGGAACGGAATTACTTTGTGTTGTTTTCAATGTAGGCAATGGCATCACCCACTGTACCTATTTTCTCCGCCTGATCATCTGGTATAGCGATGTTGAATTCTTTCTCAAATTCCATAATCAACTCGACTGTATCGAGTGAATCAGCGCCTAAATCGTTTGTGAAACTTGCTTCAGGTGTTACTTCGTTTTCATCTACACCAAGCTTATCAACAATGATTGACTTTACTCTCGTTGCAATATCAGACATAATTGTACTATTTTAGTTAAACAGGAGACAAAGGAAATATTTTTTATTAATACAAACAAAACTTTTTTGCAATTTGCTCTGTGATCTATTTTGATAATTCGGGTAAAATCAGTGATTTGGCTTTGATCTGAGGCCGCTTTTTTTCCAAACAACTGCCCTGAATAATGGCTTTTCAGGGTATTATTATTTGTGGTTATCCAAAAGATGGTTTATTTTGAATTCAAATTTTTAACAGACAATGAAACATTTAGTCATTTTTGCATCCGGAAGCGGGACGAATGCCCAAAACATAGTCGAATATTTTCAAAGTAGTGATACAGCAAGTGTTTCCGCAATTTTCTGCAACAACAGCAATGCCTACGTTTTGGAACGGGCAAAAAAAATGAACCTGCCCATTTGCCTTTTTAACAGAAAACAGTTTTATGAATCGGATTATGTAGTCGATAATCTGAGAAAACACAACACCGATTTTATCATCCTTGCCGGTTTTCTTTGGCTGATTCCCGAATACCTTATTAAACATTACCCCGAAAAAATTATAAATATTCATCCTGCCCTTTTACCCAAATATGGTGGAAAAGGCATGTATGGAATGGCCGTTCATGAGGCAGTTATTGCTTCAGGAGATGCAGAAAGCGGGATTTCAATTCATTTTGTTGATGAAAAATTTGATCATGGGAAAATAATTTTCCAGGCACGGTGCCCGGTTTCAACAGGCGATACTCCAGATATGTTGGCTCAAAAAATTCATCGATTGGAATATCAACATTACCCTCCAATAATCGAACAGGTGGTTCTTGCTCAAAGATAATTCGGGATGAATTAAAGAATTGATAATGCCATAAAATACCTGGTGGCTAAACATAATGACCGTAATAATCGGTGGTTTCGGCCCTCCGGGTTTTAATTTTTTCCAAAACATCCTGCTTTTCATTTTCAGTCAAACGCCACCAGCTTTTCGCTTCTTTACGTGTTCGTTTGCAACCTAAACAAATTTCATTGTCATCGTATTGGCACACTTCAATACATGGATTTTTTATTTCCGCCATGATAATTTTTTCAACACACATTAAATTTATTAATTCTCAAAACAATGCAAATCCGGGTTTGTTCAACTTTCTTAACGATTTATTAATCTGAAAACAAATGTTTTGTTGCTGGCTGAACGTTTTTTTCTACTTTTGTTTAACCTAAAATCAATTTTTTAATTGAAAAAACCATTTTTAACTTTTGCAAAAACGAAACTATGATTAATCAAAATAGCCTGAGGAACCCCGAAGTAAATTGGAACTTCCGAACAATACTTATTGTTGACGATGTTGAACCCAACCGTAAGTATTTATCAGAGGCGCTCGGAGGAACTCAGGCAAAAATTGAATATGCAAAAACCGGGAACGAAGCTATTCAGAAATGCCTGAATAATAAAGACATTGATCTTGTGCTGATGGACATTCATTTACCAGGAATCAGTGGTCTGGCTGCCACACGTGAAATAAAAAAACTCAGGAGTGATGTAACGATCATAGCACAAACTGCGTTTGTATTGTCTGGTGAATCGCAAAAAACAATTGACGCCGGTTGCGATGATTACATTGCAAAACCCATCCGAACCAACGAATTGATCATCAAAATCAGGAACTGCCTTATCAATGCGGGGAAGAAAGCGTAAGAACATTAATTAAAAAATTCAGGCAAAATGACGTATTTGAAGAGAATTCCAAAATTCTATGCTTTTCGCATCTATTTTCTTTCCACATTGATGTTTTATTTATTGGTTTTGCCATTTGCTGGTTTCCTACTTTTGCAGAACCTTCCCGCGATCATCGAAAAAAGCGGATCGCTCATCAAGCAAGGCGGTGCCGATACGGTGCAAAAAGTGCAGTCCCCACCGAAAACTTCAACTGATGGATCGGGCGGGTTGGTCATTTCAGCAAATACCAACAGTGACAATTTATTACAAGTTAAAGTTGACGATGAATCGCAGGAAATTACCGACAGGCAAAACGAATTGCTTTCGAAGTCCTTTGCTTTTCTTTTTAAAGCCCTGCTTGTGAGTTTCGTGATAGGATTTGCTTTTAATTTCCCGTTCAAACGCTATTTCAGGCGAAAGCGGAACATGGTGAAAATTTCAGACAAGTTATTCCGGTTTTGCAAAAAGTACATTCTTATTTCACCCTGGATAAACATGGCCATACTCAGCCTTGCTTTTATTTCCACCCTTTCTTACATGATTTATCTGATTTATTCTGCACCGGCAGAATATGATTTTGGAACCACGCTTTTCATCCGTTTCTTCTTTATTACCCTTTTTTCATCACTTTTAACCCTGCTCTTTGTTTACTTTTGGGAAAAGCACCGTGTACACATTAAATATCTCGATCACCTTTTTTCTAAAGAAGAATTACGCCGGCGTGTATTTACTGTTGCAAAAGGCAGAATAAAAAACCGGTTTTGGATTTCAAGCGCCATGACCACCCTCCTGCCTTTGTCAATTGTGATAGTTTACCTCATTATGAGCCTCACCAAAATCAGTGAGCTAAACCTTACATCCTTAACAGAGGATCAGATAAAAATTCTTTTTGGAAGATACAGCAACCTGATGAAAATGGTGGTTGAAAATCCTGATCCGGCCGGCGGAATGGGAGGTCTTGTTTTTGTGAACGTTATGGACGGTTTGATCATGTTTTTTGGGATCGGACTTGGGATTTTTGTGTCATTCATTTACATACTCCTTTTTGTAAAATGGACAACCCTCGACATTGTTTATCCTGTAAAAGAACTCTTGTACAACATGCAAAAGACGGGTGAGGGGAAAACTGTCAATTACACCGTTGTAAGAAACAATGATGAAATAGGAGAATTGGCTGAGGAATTCAACGAAATGTCGGGCAAACTTGAACAATACATCTCCAATATTTCAAGGATGAACGAAGCTTATTTCAGGTTTGTACCCAAGCAGTTTCTCGATTTTTTAGGAAAAGACAGCATTCTGGATGTTAAGTTGGGCGACCAGGTTCAAAAAGAAATGTCGGTGCTTTTTACTGATATCCGCGATTTTACTACCCTTTCAGAAGAACTCACCCCAAAAGAAAACTTCGATTTCCTGAATGAATATTTAAGCTGTATGGAACCCGTCATCTCGCGCAACCACGGTTTTATCGACAAATACATCGGTGATTCAATCATGGCGTTGTTTGTAGGAAATGTCGAAAATGCCATTGATGCGGCCATCGAGATGCGTTCGGCTTTGTCTGATTTCAATCTTCAGCGCAAGCTCGAAAATAAAAGTTCAATAAACAGCGGAATTGGGATTCACACCGGAAACCTGATGCTTGGCGTGGTTGGTGGTCATGGCCGAATGGACGGAACCGTTGTTTCTGATGCGGTAAACCTGGCCTCACGGGTTGAAGGGCTCACAAAAATGTACGGCACTTCCATCATCATCAGCCAGGATACACTCATCAAACTCCAGGACCCAACACGTTACAACTACCGGTTTTTGGACGTTGTTAAAGTAAAAGGTAAAAGAGAAGCAGTTTACATTTTTGAAATTTTAGATGGCGAACCCGAAGAAATTAAAAAACTTAAAATCGAAACAAAGCTCGATTTTGGAAGGGCCATCCAGTATTACAAAAACAAAGAGTTTGATTCGGCCATGCTTCTTTTTAAAAAGGTGTTAAAAATTAATCCCAACGACCGGGCTGCCCAACTTTACGAAATCCGCTGCAAAAACATCCTCGATTTTGGCATTCCCGAAGATTGGGATGGCGTAGAGACCATTAAGGACAAGTACTAATGAGTTGGGTGCAAATGAAAACCACTTTTCTGACCGTAATCAAAAACCACTTTTTTCCCATTTTATTTGCAGGATTAATAACCGGAGCATTTACCTATTTTGCTTTCAAACGTCACTACCTGGTTTTTATCATGGGTCTGTTAATAGGCGTACAATCCTATTTTTACATACTCCTGTATGTTGCACTTCTGCAAACGCGCATCCATCAGCTTAATTTTTCCTTCGTTCTCATTATCAACACTTTTTTCAATGTAATTCTGATTATTCTTGCCGTTTTCATTTCAATTGTCATCATCAACCGCTTTAATATCGTTTCAGTTTTTAATAATTTCAAAGACGTTTTGATGAGTCAATCCATCCTATACGGTGTGATTTTTGGCCTGGCACTGAGCTTTTTCTTTAGCTCCTACAACATGTTTGAAACCCTTTTGGGTAAAAACTTCCTGCTAAAACTATTCACCGGAAGATACCACACTCCTTTTGAAGAAGAACGGATTTTCATGTTTCTCGACCTTACCTCCTCCACACAAATAGCTGAAAAATTGGGTCATAAAAAGTTTCTTTCGCTTCTCAACGATTTCTTTTACGACCTTACTGAACCTGTTTCGGTTACGCATGGCGAAATTTACAAATACGTTGGCGACCAGGCCATCATAACCTGGAAAATGAACCGGGGGTTGAAAAACGAAAATCCGTTGCGGTGCTTTTTCCTTCTACACGAAAAAGTTGAGAAGAACAAGGCGCTTTACCAGAAAAAATACGGCGTTGTTCCTCAATTCAAGGCGGGCTTGCATGGTGGAACCGTGGTTACCGGCGAAATGGGATTTATCAAAAAAGAGATTGCATTTTTAGGTGATGTTCTCAACACGACTTCCCGAATGGAATCGTCGTGCAACCAGTTCGGGAAAAATCTATTGGTTTCCGATTGGCTGATAGAAAAAATGAAACCCGGTGAATATTTTGTTGTTCAACCTCTTGGCGAAATCAGCTTCCGCGGAAAAGAAAAAACGGTGAGCATTTCTTCAGTTGAAATTAAAAAATAAACCTGATACCGTAGAAAACGAAAACCTAACAAGTTTTGAAAACTTGTTAGGTTTAGCCACTTAAAAAATCTTTGAAATCAATTTTGGTAAAGCCAAAACTTTAGATAGAATGTTAAAAACGGTGCTACTCCTTCACCAGCTTCCCCTTTTCCAGAAAACCATTTTTGTTTTGAATTATGTAAATGTAAACTCCCGGCTTGAAATCAGAAACATCAACCGTTTGATGCGAGTGTAAGGATTTTGAAAGCAGCAGGTCTCCGGTTTGATCGAAAATCTGCAGTTCAAGATCATGGTATAGTCCCGGTTCAAAATGCACTACATCACGGGCGGGATTGGGATAAACCAGTATTTGTTTCATTCCGCTGAATTCATCTGTACCCACCGGTGGCAATCCTTCGTACCAGCCGGTGCTGTCGATTTTCAGGATGTGAATATCGCGCTGGTTTGGGTAGGGGCTGTTCCAGTCGTACTTGTGCGAAAGTATCAACGCCCCGCCATCAGAAGTTGCCAACACTTTGTAAGGCATGTAATTTAGTTCGCCTTTGTAAAATCGTTGCCAGATAATGGTGCCATCGGTTTTGAGTTTGTTCATGAAAATCCAACGTCGCTCTGGGTACAAATAGGGAGGGCTTTGCGTAAAATTATGTGTTGCAGCCAGATAAATAATTGAATCCGAAACAAAATCAACACAATCTTTATGGTAATAATAATTTGTGTCGGGAATTCCGTACAAATGTAAATCGGAAAGCTCTAAATCTTTATTTGAAGTAAAAAAAGAAGTCTTAAACATCATTTCTGTCACATCGTAAGCTTTTCCGGCAACAACATAATATTCATTATCCGGGCTTTTCAAAGCCTTTAAAGGATCTATAATTCCTGGAATAATTATGCTATCAACAATTTGAAGATTATCCTCATCTAAAACCAAAATGCAATCATCCCTCTCACCAAATAAAGTAGTAATATGATACACATTCACCTCAGGAAATTCAACAATAGATGTTGCCATGTCTGAAGGCCAATCAACAACTGCCCTGATTAAAAATTCTCCTGTAATTGAATATTCCTTTATTAACATATTAACAGGCGCCCCATTTTTGTACTCATAACCCACAGCAACAATGTTATGATTTTTATTAATAATGTAATTAAGACAAATATCAGAGCTGACATAATCATTAATTATAGTATCGCAAATGAAATCAAGGCTATTTGTCACCCATGCAAAGTATTGTTCAAAAACGGTGTTGCTGCGGTCTCTACCATACCCCGCAATTATAATAATGTCATTTGTATCCCTAATCATTTTCTGAGCTGAATAAAATTGAAAACCCTGATCAATTTCAATTCCTAAAGTATTAATTATTATACCTTCTGCATTAACATTAAATAGATTAACGAAAGAATAATCAGATGGCATGTAATTGCCCTTTTGAGACAAAATGATAAAAGAACCATCATTTAATTGAAAGGCATCATGGGCTATTTCGTCGCTTTCCGTAGCTATTTCAACTTCAAAGGTTTGAGCGTTTAAAGAATGAGTAAATAGTAAAATGAAAAAAATCAAAGTTGCTTTCATTTTTTTTAACTTTTTGGTTAATCTGGTATTTCAGAGCAATTTGGTTTTCCATAGGTTGTAATTTCTATCCTGTGGAACCAAGTTGGAGGCTCGTTACAAAAATCATCAAAATATACAGTACTAAGAAAAACTTTACCCTCTGGTTTAAAAATTTCAATATCATCTTCAGCAGCAGCCCACAAATTTTCAATGTCAATTGGTTCCAGACATTCATAAGGATCTTCTCCCCACCAGTACTCAGTGTTGAATTCAACCGCCTCGATATTAGTATAAAATAATGTGCCACCATTACCGCATTCCAGTTTCATACAATGCTTTGCATTTATAAGTTCATTTATCCTGTCCGAAGCATCCAATCCAATGTTTTGACCAATGTAATCCCCACATTTTCCAAGGTTTATCGCAGCATACCAATAATCATCTGGTTTTACTTCGCACCTACGGGGAAGACTTTGGCCTTTTCCGGTAGTCATACCAAAAGTTACCTGATTTTCATCAATTTCACTAATTGTAACATCTGCTAATAATAACAGCTTTGGTTCTTCTCCCATCGAAAGATTTTGTTCTGTGTAGGCCAGGAAATATTCGTAAGCCGTCATCAGGTCATCGCCCGTAACCAGGTAATTTCCGGTTTCATCTTCGGTTATTCCTGTATTTACAAATACAGTATCGTATTCAACGTTTACAATCGAGTCTTTTTCAGACCGGAATTCGTAGTTCACACCTGCCTCAAGCATCCACAAGGCCTCGTTCAGCGGCAAATCGCCACCACTTTTTAATCCTTGTTTGTGTGCCTGAAAACTTTCGTTAAACTGCGTTAGGAGCGGAATTACCTGACCCTGGTCGGGTATAAACTCTGTGTACTGATAGCCTTTGTTGGCTTCTACACCGGTTTCGGATTTGGAACATGCGTTGATTATTACAACGCTGATGCCTGCAAGGGCAAGCATCGCAAAAAGAAATGTCAGTTTTTTCATTTTTAATGTGTTTTTAATTGAGATTGTTGCTATTCCTTCACCAGCTTCCCCTTTTCCAGAAAACCATTTTTGTTTTGAACAACATAAATGTAAATGCCGGCCTTAAAACCGGAAACATCAACCGTTTGGTGCGAGTGTAAGGATTTTGTA
>Ga0172370_10010691_pt1 | contig 10496 bp, 7 predicted proteins | sample LakKiv5m_FD_114538 | JGI IMG/M metagenome (GOLD analysis project Ga0172370, IMG submission 114538) | Freshwater microbial communities from Kabuno Bay, South-Kivu, Congo - kab_022012_11.5m | ecosystem: Environmental > Aquatic > Freshwater > Lake | place: Democratic Republic of the Congo...
CCAGCGGCGGGCTTTTCGGGCCGATGGTCAAGGTTATCGAGATACACAAGCTGGCTGACGAGCCGTCGAAAGACGGCGACAGCATTGTCCTGGAAGAGCTTGGTACCACGAACTTGGTGATTGTGGATGAAGGGCACAAAGGCACGGGCAGCGAGGCCAAGGCTTGGAAGACGAAGCAGCAGAAGCTGAGCGAGGATGGGTTCCTGCTGGAGTACAGCGCAACCTTTTCGCAGGCCATCGGCGCTGCGTCCCGCAAGCTGCAGGAAGACCTGCTGTCCGAGTACGGCAAGGCAATTGTGTTCGACTACTCCTACGCGCACTTCTACGGCGACGGATTCGGCAAGAATTTCCAGGTGCTGAACCTGCAGAAGGCCCGGGCAAAGCAGGCTCACGAGCTTATGCTTGGTGGGCTGTTGGTGTACTACTCGCAGCTCGACCAATACCAGAAGCACGAAGCGCATTTCCGCGAGTTCAATGTGGCGCGCCCCTTGTGGGTTCTGCTGGGCACCAGCGTAAGCAAAGCCAAAGGCGACAAGTCGGTCGCGGCCAGGACCGAACGCACCGACGTAGCAGAGGTGCTGGCTTTCATCAAGGAGTTCCTGGAGGAACCCGAATGGGCTCGCACCACAACAGCCAGGCTCATATCAGGTGATTCTGGTCATAAGGACAAGGTCTCGGGCGAAGACCTTTTCGCCGCCCACCTAGAAGGACTTCGGTCGCTCAAGCCAGAGGAGCTGTATCGCAGCCTGCTGCGCGACGTGTTTCATGGCAGCGGCGCGCTTGAGCTTTGGGAAAGCGACGGCGCGGAGGGTGAAATCGGGCTGCGGGTATCCACGACCGCCAGCGGACAGCGGGCGTTCTTCGGGGTGATCAATATCGGCGACGTGCCGGACTTCCGCAGGCACATCAAGGACAAACTGGGGATGGAAGTGCAGGACGAGCACTTCACCGGCTCGCTGTTCGACGAAGTAGACCGGTATGATTCGCCGGTCAACCTCCTGATTGGTGCTAAGAAGTTCATCGAAGGCTGGTCGAGCTGGCGGGTCAGTTCGATGGGGCTGATGAACGTGGGCAAGGGAGAGGGTTCTCAGGTGATGCAGCTCTTCGGCCGTGGCGTTAGACTTAAGGGCAGGGATATGAGCCTGAAGCGGAGCGACACCTGTGACGATGTGTCGGACGAGGCAAAGAAGCTCAATCAGCTTCTGGAAACACTCTACATCTTCGGCTGGAATGCCGACTACGTAGAACGGTTCCGCGAGATGCTGGAGAGGGAGAACATCGGTAGGGAATTGCGCGTGCAAGTGGAGCGTATGAAGCCGTGGCCGGAGAAGACACTGCCCGTGCCAAGGCCAAAGGCCGGATTCGACTTGGGGTCGCTGACTTGGGAGCTTGAGCCCGGACAAGCAGAAGTGCGCCTCGACCTGACGCCGAGGATGACGGCGATGTGGAGCGGCGAGAACACCGCATCAGTACATGCTGCGAACGACGCAAACGCCAAGACGGTCTGTCTCGGCGACGATGAGGTACTGGGGCTTGTTGACCTGGATCAGGCGTATACAGACCTGCTCAGGCACAAAGAAGAGAAAGGCTGCGGCAACGTCTTCGTGAGCCGGGCACTCGTCGAGTCAATCCTCCAGTGCTGCGAGGTCACCATGCGCATCGAGGACTGCAAAGACCCGGAGTTCATGCAGTACGCAGCTCGGCAGGCTCTGGGCAGCTACTTCGATGACTGGGTGCGCGTGAACGAGAGGGAAGTGGAGTTTGAGAACTCCGAGCCGGGTTGGTTGGCACGTGAAACCGCCGGTTTCGAGTACTACACGGTCAGGGCCAAAGAGGGCAGATTCCTGCAGGAGATAGAGAAGCTGCTCAAGAAGCAACCGATGCCGCCTGAATCGACGGGCGAACCGCTGCCACGGCTGTACTGGGACAAGAGCTTGTACAACCCGGTGTTGGCAATCGGAGGAAAGGAATGGTCGGAGAACGTCGCAGTCCAGCCGCCGCCTCTGGGGAAGAACGAGAAGCTGTTGTTGGAGGACATCCAGAAGTTCTGGCGGGACAACCGCGATAAGAAGCCACACCGCGACTACGAAGTGTATGTGCTCAGAAACCTGCCGGGGCGTGGCATAGGGCTGTTCTCCCGGAGCGGATTCTACCCTGATTTCATCGTCTGGTTGAAACACCGCAAGACTGGCGCAGTCCACGTCCGCTTCCTAGACCCGCACGGACTGCATCACGATGGTCTTCAGGGCACGGAGCCCAAGTTCGACGCGCTCCGCAAGTTGTCCGATTTCTCCGAGAGAGGGGATTTCAGGTCCAAACGCATATCCCTGGATGGGTATGTCCTCACGTCTACGAAGCCGGAGCACATTCCTGACCTGAAGGACAGGAAGTGGGCGGATGTCGAGCGTGAATATCCGGTCATCCGCCAACAGGCGGGCTACATTGCGCGCGTCATGGCCGCACCGTGATACAAAGCGACATGTGGATTGTCGGCAGACGAGCGGGCTGGCTGGGGTGCAGTCGGGACACTGCCCGTCCACGCGGCCCGGCGCTGGCCGCCAACGACTGAGGATGAGAAGGACATAGAGGCGAAAGGAGCTACGTAGATGGAAACACCGCATCCCGAGTTGGAAAGAGTTCTTGGGTTGGTAGCGAAGTGCGACAAAGGGACGATTGTCCTCCCGGAGTTCCAGCGCAGCTTCGTATGGGGCAACCAGGACATCAAGTACCGCATGGGCGGCGGTGGATTATGTGCGACCTGGGGCGGTTTGCGATACACACGAGCCGGAAGCGGATGATTGAAGTGCAGCGGAAGCTGCATGAGGAGGGGAAGCCGTATCGGGCGTTTGATGTGTACAATCTGGGGCGGTATGAGCGGCAGTGGTGGCAGAAGGCGCAACTGAAGGGCGCGGATGGCGAGCACCGGCGGGTCGTGCTGGAGTTCTACAAGGCCGAGGTGTTGCCGGAGCCGATTGGGCCGCTGCACGGCCGGAAGGGTCGGGCGTTCGTGCACGTGGATGCGATTGACGGGATGCTGACGCGGGATGAGGTTCGGAACGTGGCGAAGGCGGCGCGGCAGGCGGGGGCCAAGGAGGTGCACTGCCTTGCATGGGAGTTCGAGATGGACTTGCGGCTCATCTGCCACGAGCTGGAGGCATCCGAGGGCGTTCAGATTCGGCTGATTCCGATTCCACGGGAGATAATGGAGAAGAACCGGAAGGAGCCGCCACCGTTTCTGGAGGTGGCCGTGCTGGAGGCGGAGCCGGTGTATAGAACCCCTCACCCTGACCCTCTCCCCCAAGGGGCGAGGGAATGGAAGGCTGACCATCTCCCCCAAGGGGCGAAGGGAAGGAAGGCTGATCCTTTCCCCAAAGGGAGAGGAGCGAGGGCGGTGGACATCAAGCTGACCAAGTTCATGCCTTCGCTGGCTGAGGTGCCGAGTAAGGAACTGGCGGCTTTGAAGGAACGGGCAGTGAAGAGCGGGTTCGACTTCATTGACTTCTGGGCTGTAGATTTCGACTTCCAGGACGGGAAGCCGTTTGAGCATCATTGGCAGGACTATCGGACACGGAAGGACCGCAGCCTGAAGACCGTGAGCGACGCGCATTACGACCGGTATCCGAAGCCGGGCGTCCACACCGCCTGCGTGAAGGTGGTGGACGTTTTCGGTTGCGACACGAGCATCACGGTGAAGGTGGATACGAGGGGATAGATGACCGTCGCGCAGTTGGACGAGTTGCTCCTCACAGCGGAAGACGAGCACCTTGAGTTCAAGAAGGCCGAGCACGACTTCAACGTCGAGAAACTGCGGAAGTACTGCTGCGCCCTGGCGAACGAGCGTGGCGGCAAGCTCATTCTGGGTGTGACCAACCTAACGCCTCGGCGCGTGGTTGGCACGGAAGCATTCCGTGACTTGGAGCATCGCCGGTCGGACCTGACCCAGACACTGCACCTGCGGGTTGAGGCGGTAGAAGTCCAGCACCCGCGTGGGCGCGTGGTCGTGTTTGACGTACCATCGCGGCCGGTCGGCGTGCCGTTGCGATACGACGGCGTCTATTGGATGCGCTCTGGTGAGAGCCTCACCGCCATGACCGAGGACGTGCTCCGACGCATCTTCGATGAGACCGCGATGGAGGCGACGGCAGCTCCGCTTGACGGCGGCATGGCTGAGTTGGTCAGTGCCGCCGGCATGGAGGAATTGCGCAAGCTCATGGAGGAGGCGGGCGCGGCGGCTGACCTGACTCATCGGTCCGACCGCGACCTGCTGCGAGCGCTTGGCGTTGCGACCGACGACGACAGGCTGCTCACCGCCGGGCTGCTACTCGTCGGCAAGCCTGACGCGATTCGCAGGGTCGTTCCACGGGCGCAGTGGCAGTTCCGCAGAATGAAGTCCGACACGGAGTACGACCAAGCGTATGACGGGCATGACGGCATTCCTGTCGCGTTGCGCCGGCTGCGCGAACTGGTCGGCGCCAACAATCCTATTGTGACGATACCCGGTTGGCTCGTACACCCCGAGTTTCCGAGGTACCCAATGCTTGCGCTCCGAGAGCTGATAGTAAACGCCTTCGCTCACCGAGACTACCAAGCTCCCGGAGCCGTGGTTCTGAAGCTCTATCCCGACCGGCTGGAGCTCAGTAATCCAGGTGGGTTCATAGGCGGCGTGACGCCGGAGAACATCCTTCACCATCCATCAGTCCCCAGGAATTCGGCGCTGTTTGATGCGCTCACTCGCATGCGACTGGCCAACGCCTCGAATCTTGGCGTGCCGCGCGCGTACCGAGACCTGCTCAGCGAAGGCAAGGAGCCCCCGATTTATTGGGCGTCTGAAGAGGCAGTGCGGGTGACCGTTAAGGGGCAGGAGGCGCGCCGTGAGTTCCTCCAGATGGTCAAGGAGAACGCCGAACTCGATACTGACCATCTGCTGGTGCTGCACTACCTGACGCGACACCGCGAAATCACCGCGAGGGCCGCTTCCGGTATCTGTCAGCGCCCCATTGAGGTGTCCAGAGAGATACTCGGGCAGCTCACGACTCAGTGGCGGCTTCTGGAGCCCTGCGGCGCTGGCAAAGGACGTTACTACCGGCTTTCTCGCAGCGCCTACGGGCAATTGGTCAATGTCCTGAGCTACGACGTCGACAGCCGGCTTGGCTTCGAGAATGCCAAGGCACGAGTGCTTGATGCGTTGTCACGGCGGACATTGTCCAACGCAGACGTACGCGAGATTACGCAAATGTCCCGGTCGCAGGCTCTCAGGTTGATGCAGGCGGTGAAACGGGACGGACACGCGAGACTCGCTGGCCGTGGCCGCGCAAGCCGGTGGGTTTCAGTAGGAAAACAGGCATGAACGTGCATATTGGTGCATTAGAATGCAACACGGCGCATTAATTGAGCCACTTGGCGCCATTTATGCGCCATTTGTGCGCCAATTGCCGGCAATTAAGCCGAAGTGTAGCGGCCGGCTTTCCCGTGAGTTACAATTCAGCGTAATTCACCAGAATTCCGGCCGAATTATGGTCATAATGGTCATCGTGGCGATAATGGTCGGGCGGCGTGCAGCGGGGCGACCACTCGGAATGTGCGGTCAGGGAGCCTGCCGTGTCTGATGTGCCGCTGAACCTGGCCGCTCTGGAGCCGTTGTATGCGCCGCATGAGGAGCCGAATCGGCATCGAGTACGGGCCAGGCGGGACGGCGAGCCGGCCGAAATCGTCAAAGGCCGGCGCCGGTCCGACATCCCGATTGTGCAGAATCTGCGTTCGATGGTACGGCAGTGGCGCGAGGCGGAGTACGCCGGGGCGTCCGACACCAGTCGGGAACTGCTGTACCACTGGTTCGAGCGGGACCATCTGGTTGAAGACGCCTTCGGAAACCGCGTGCCGTTCCGCTACTACTTCTGCCAGCGGGAAGCGATAGAGACCTTCATCTATCTGCACGAGGTGCGCCGCATGCGTTCCCTCGCGAGCATCGTCGAGGAGTTCAGCGGCGACAACTCAATGGTGGCAGCGATGGGCGTGAACCCGGAGCAGGACCGCTGGCCCAGGTACGCGTTCAAGATGGCGACCGGTGCGGGCAAGACCAAGGTGATGAGCCTTGCCATGGTCTGGAGCTACTTCCACGCGCTGCGCGAGAGCGATTCGGAGATGGCCCGGCACTTCGTGGTGATTGCCCCGAACCTGACCGTATACGAGAGGCTGCGCGAGGACTTCGCGCCGGTTGCCGGCGGGCCGGACGTGTTCGCTAAGGACCCGCTCATCCCGGCCGAGTGGCGTGGGGACTGGAACATGTCGGTCGTGCTCCAGGACGAGGCGGGCGGCGCAGCAACCGGCGGCACGCTCTACCTCACGAACATTCACCAGCTTTATGACCCGGACAAGAGGAGGGCAAGCCGTGAGGCCGAGACCTATGACTGGATGGGGCCAAAGGTGTCGCGGGCCAAGGCGCTGGACACGGGCGAGGCGCTACGCGAGCGCGTGACTTCGCACCAGCGGGTGATGGTGCTGAACGACGAGTGTCACCACCTGTGGGACCCGGATTCGGCTTGGAACGACGCAATCGCGTTCCTGCACAACCGGATAGGTGAGCGCACCGGCGGCGGGCTTGCCGCGCAACTGGACTTCTCAGCTACACCCAAGGACAACGAGAACCAGCTATTCCAGCACATCGTGAGCGACGCGCCGCTGGGTGAGGCAGTGGATGCGGGTATCGTGAAGACGCCGGTTATCGGTCGGGGCGAAGGACTGACCGAGCGCGCAAGCAACGACGCGTCGGAGCGGTATCAGATGCACCTGCTTCTGGGCTATGCGCGGTGGCTCAAGTCCCGGGAAGAGTGGGACAAGAGCGGAAAGAAGCCACTGATGTTCGTGATGACCGAGGACACCGGGGCGGCAGACCAGATTGCCCGTCGGCTGAACACCGACTCGTTGTTCAAGGAACTGAACGGCAGGACCGTGAACCTGCACACGAATCTTAAGGGCAGGATAAAGTGGATTGGCGGCAGACAGCACGGCTATCCGGAGTTCGTTGAGAGCGAGTCCGACATCAAGGACGAGGACCTGAAGGCGTTACGCAAGCTTTCCAGAGAGCTCGATTCAGGCAAGAGCCCGTACCAGTGCATCGTCTCGGTTCTGATGCTCCGCGAAGGCTGGGACGTTCGGAACGTCACGACGATTGTGCCCCTGCGCCCCTACTCGTCGAAGGCCAATATCCTGCCCGAGCAGACGTTGGGGCGCGGGCTGCGGAGGATGGAGCCGCATAACCGGGTTGCTGAGATAGTGACCGTCGTCGAGCATCCCGCGTTCGTCAGCCTGTACAAGGACCAACTGAGCCAGGAGGGGCTGCCGGTCGAGGTGATGAAGGTCGAGGACGTTCCAAAGACCACCGTCACTATCTTCCCGGACCGGGAGCACAAGGACATGGATGCGCTGGAGGTTGTCATACCGCCGGTCACGGCCGGATACAGCCGCGTTCCGACCCTGTCGGGGCTGACCTTCGAGGACGTGCGCAAGCAGTTCAAGCGCTACAAGCCGCTGCCTCTCGGCGAGGCGCGCAGCGAAGAGGTCCAGTACGAGGGCCGCCACCTGTTCACGGATGAGGTCGTGGAGCGGATGAAGATAAGGCTGCCGCTCTTGGAGAGCGGAGCCGGGGCGGTTTCGTACTTCCGCGAGGAGCTTGAGCATATTGCCCGGCTGCGTGGCACGCACCCCGTGCTGGCACCGTTGATTGAGGCGTTCCTGACCGAGCTGCTCTTCGGCGAGAAGGTCTCGCTGTTTGACCAGCGGCTCGTTTCACGGCTGGCCGACGCCGACGTGGGCGAACACGTGCGGGCGACGTTCGTGCCGCTGATGCTCGCGCGTACAACCATCAAAGAGGAAAGGACCGCGGCCGGCGAAGGGACCAGGGTATCGTCGTGGCGGCCGTTCCAGGTCACGCACTCGGCGCTCCAGCCGGCATTGCCCGCGACGAGGACTCCGTTCAATCTCGTGCCGTGCCAGTTGGAGCATGAGGTCGCGGTGCGCGAGTTCCTCGACCATGCGCCGGAGGTTGCCGCCTTCTGCAAGAACACTGGCCCGCAGGCGCTCCGCATTGACTACATGACCGCCGCGGGACGAATCGCGCTCTACACACCGGACTTCCTTATCAGGCTCGTAGACGGAACCCATGTGCTGCTTGAGGCCAAGGGGCGCGAGGACAAGGATGTGCCGCTCAAAGCGCGGGCGGCAATGGCGTGGTGCGAGGCAGCAGAGCGCGGCGGAACCAAGTGGGAGTACCTCTACGTGCCGCAGGGTACGTTCCAGCACACGAGTTCCGGCAGCCTGCGGGCACTCCAGCGCCTGTGTGAGCCATCACTCAGGGATTTGGTGCAGGAACCAGAAGTGCCGCAGTTGAAGCTCCCCTTTGGCGAAGAGCGGGGCGAGGCCGGCGTCGCCGGGTTCATTGCCGACGCGGAGTACGCGCGCCTTCCGTCGTTCTACCAGAAGGGTATAACGCACGCTGTCTCTCTGCTCGAGTTCATGATGACCAAAGGCAACATGCCGTTTGCACCAGCGTTCACTCCCCTGCTGGGGCCGCTTGACGAGGCAGCGCGAGGAGTCATCCTCGACCTGCTCTCACCGGCAACGCCCGAGGACGCTCAGGCTCAGCGCACCTTCTTCGTCCCGCCTATGCTCGACATTGCACCAAGCGACCGGCGCTTCCTGGAACAGCAGGGCGCGAACTTGCGTCGGACCCTCGTGGATCGGAACGGCGTGATGCCCATCGGGCTATTTAAGTGGTGCCTGGAGTACGCGCGGGGCGCGAAACGTGAGCTGGGCGGCGTCTTCGCCGTTGTCAGGCAAGGCTTCGCGGAGGTCGCGAGGACGGACCTCACAGAACTGGTGGGCAGCGTGTACGGTTTCCGCAATCAGTACGTCGCCCACCAGAAGGAAGAACTGAAGGATGCCGAGCAAACAAGGGAAGCCATGCACGTGTGGATTACCTGTCTGCATCGGATTTGGACATTCCACCACCGACAAGGAGGCATAGGATGGCTGACAAACCAAAGACCACGCTGAGGGGCCGCGACGCTGCGACCGGTCAGTTCATACCGGTCGAGGAGGCTAGAAAGAAGAAGAAGACGGCGATTGTGCAGCGCATCCGCCTGCCCGGCAAGAAGAGGAAGTAGCACGGCACCGGTAGTCCACATTCGCTGGAAGCGGTACAGAACCTACAAGGGCGCGCAGAACCGACATGGCGTAATCTACCTGTTCGAGGGCAAGGGCCGCCCGTACTACTGGGGCAAGGCCGACCGCAGCTACTTCGGCGGCCGCAAACGACCGCTCGGCGAAAAGGAAGTCTGCGGGCGCTACGGTCCTTCATATGACCACTTGGTCACGGCTTTCCTGATGCTCGGCGGACGCCTGTACATAGGCGAACCAACACTGCCTGAGCCGGTCACGCTTGACGACCTAGAGGACTTCCTCATCGCCAAGTTTCCGCCCGAGATCCCGGCCAGACATCCGAAGCCGCGCTTCAATCTCCGCCTCAAGAACACCGGCAGCCTGCCCGTCTGCGGTTTCTAGAGCCCTGCTCGCGGTCATCGAGCACCTGAAGTATGAGGCGAGAGCCGGCAGAGAAGCAGACGCTGAGCCTGTTCCGTAATGAGGAAGCCGGGAAGCGGCAGTTGCTCATTCCGGTCTATCGGGATGCGGGCGGGCTCTTGGCTGAGCAGCGCGAGTTGCCGGGATTCGAGGTGACCGGGCCTGAGTTTGAGCTGCTGCAGCGGTATGTCGGCTATCTGGGCGACGAGCGGGTGCTGCTCGCGCAGTATGAGGCCGAGCCCACGTCGTTCATCGTTGATTCGTACATCGTTTGTCGTTGACGGAGCGGGCGGGGTACGTCAGGAACGAAGAACGAGTAACGAGGAACGGAGAACGAGACGCGACGCGGCGCGTGTTGGCCTACTTCGGCATCGAACCGAAGGCGTTCGACCGGCTGAAGGAGCTGGAGCAGGAGATATGCCACTATCGGAACATCCAGGTGACGCTCGCGGGAAGTAGACAGTAGACAGAATACAGCATGTAGGGATTCTCGGGACCGACCTGTATGCTGTGTGCTGTATGCTGCATACCGCCTGAGGGCGCAGTACAAGGCGGGCTTGAAGGCGCTGGAGCGGGTGAAGGAGAGCGTCGAGTTCGACCATGAGGGCAGGAAGCTGAGTATCGAGCTGGTGCCGAATCACTACTATCTGCCGGTGTTGCTGGATGAGCACGAGCGGGCCGACTACATTAAGCACGTGATTCGCACGCCGAGCGAGGTGAAGTTCGTGCGCGACTTGGAGAAGTACCTGGGCGAGGGCGGAGAGGGCTTCGGCGAGTACGACTGGTGGATGTTCAGCAAGATAGACGAGTCGCTGGACGAGGTGCGCATTCCCTACTACAACCCGGAGGAGAACCGGATCGCATGGTTCCTGCCCGATTTCGTCTTCTGGCTCGCGAAGGGCAGGCAGTACCACATCGTC
>Ga0172370_10010692_pt1 | contig 10495 bp, 8 predicted proteins | sample LakKiv5m_FD_114538 | JGI IMG/M metagenome (GOLD analysis project Ga0172370, IMG submission 114538) | Freshwater microbial communities from Kabuno Bay, South-Kivu, Congo - kab_022012_11.5m | ecosystem: Environmental > Aquatic > Freshwater > Lake | place: Democratic Republic of the Congo...
CATTGAGGAACAACAGGAGCATCATAAGAAAATTTCCTTTCGGGAAGAATACCTGGAATTTCTAAAAGAAAATGATATTGAATTTGATGAACGATATATCTTTAAGCCTATTGAATAATCATCTATTCAGCATTTGAAATAAAATGATTTAAACCAGGATGTTAATTCCCCCGCTTTCATCGGGGCAGGCTCTACGGGAAATTCCTTGCATATATTATTATTTTCTATGGATATTAATGCCCTACGGGCAAAGTGCAATGGTTTATTTTGATCCGCCAATAAAAGAAATAATTATCTTCCAGCACATCAAAATAAAATGTAGCCCAAATCAGAACATAGAACACAGAACTTAGACCACAAAACACTAAACCCTTAACAGTGATTTAAAAACTAAGAATCCTTCAAATATCACAAAACCTTTAATATATGTAACATTTTCATCTAAAAAATAATAAAAGGTCATGTGTAATCTTAATTCTCTGAACAAAAAAATTGATTATTGGGTTACCTTTCACAAAGTTGCAATACTAATAGTCAAAATATAAATTTAAAATGCTATGATGACAAAATTACACAGTTTAATCCGGTTGTCTTTAGTGATGGCAACACTCTCTTTAGTTTTTTACTTCCCGGCTACGAAAGTAAATGCCCAGGCACAATTACCGAATGCGGGTTTCGAATTTTGGACGGATACAGTAACTCCGGAAATATGGAATGGTTTTTCAATCGAGTCGGTAGTTGGTTTTCTTGACGATATTTACACTGTTTCGAGAACTACCGACAGCCGTTCGGGAAATTATGCGGTCAAAGTCGAAAACAAATCTGCAACTTTTGGCGGAATTACAGTGACCTTACCAGGATTACTCTCCTATGCAGATTTCGATATTGAATTGCCCACGTTAGGTATCAGCCTGTCAGGTGGAATTCCATTTACTGAAAAACCTGTCAAACTGAAAGGCTATTACAAATACTATCCTCAGCAAAATACCTTTAGTGTTGATATCTTTTTAACGAAGTTCAATTTTCAAAACAATTCAAGAGATACTATTGCAAGAGGGAGTTTTGCATCGCCTGACGCAGTTAACGATTATGAGTTGTTTGAAGCTATCCTGCAATATGTTGATCCTACGGTGAATGGTCCGGCACCAGACTCACTGAATATTATTTGTTCTCCGACAAATCCGACAGAGATACCAAACGCAGGAAGCGTTGCATATATTGATGACCTTGAGCTGGAATATGAAATGACCGCAATCGGTGAAAATAACGACTACGAAACAATTAATATTTATCCAATTCCTGCCTCTGAGTGCTTGAATATAGTCATGGATGATATGCTCGAAGGCGTTCAGGTAAAACTACTTAACAATCTGGGCCAGGTAGTACGGCAACTGGATGTTAATTCCTACAATAAAGTTCTTTTGCCCGTTTCTGATCTGGTTCCCGGTATTTATATGGTTCAGATCAGTATCAGCAACACGATCACAGAAATACAAAAAATCCTGATTACTCATTAATATTATTTACAATGAAAAAGTTTATCAATTTAATTTCCTGTTTCCTGGTGGCTTTTTTTCCAGCCATCAATGGGTTGGCCAGTGGCCTTCAGATCAATGAAGTTTCCCTTGAAAACTTGAATACAACAAACCAAACAGTAGAAATAAATTTTCACCTTGAGTGGGAAAATGCCTGGTGTGACGGAACAAATGGCTCTTTTCACGATGCGGTATGGATATTTGCGAAATTCAAGGTCGGTTTTGGTAACTGGATGCACGCAACCCTCAGCAATGATGCCGGTGATTTTATACTTACAGCAGGGGAAGTAGAAACAGCTTTTGACGGAAAGGGTGTTTTTATCGTTCCGGTTGATTATGCCGGCCCGGATCCTTTTGAAACTACAGTTTCCTTGTTGTGGGAATATGGTGAGGACTATGTGAGCGATTCGGCTCATAATGTAAAGATTTCGATTTTCGGTATTGAGATGGTTTACATACCGGGAGGCAATTTCACCCTGGGAGATTCAGATAATATTTGGGGTGGGGGAGCGCTTTACACGTTTATTGATGATGCTGAAGTTGATCCGGTTTTAATCAGCAATGTGGCTGTGAAGCTGAAACAGTCAGGCACTGATCCCAATGCCGGAGATGAAATCCTTGAGGCCGGTATAATGGTTTCCGGAACAGAGGGTATTGACACCGACGGAGATGGCTCTCTGGACAATACTTTTTATCCAACCGGATATGATGGTTTCTATGTGATGAAATATGAAATCAGCCAGGGACAGTATGCTGTTTTTTTAAATCACATCACAGCTGAGCAGGCCGAAACCCGCTATCCCGCCGAACGATATGGTGAAGCAAGGTATTCTATAACGGGTGCTTATCCTGATCATTTTGCCGATCATCCCGACCTGGCCTGTAATTTTCTGAGCTGGTGCGATGGGTCTGCTTATGCCGACTGGGCCGGGCTTCGTCCAATGACTGAACTCGAATTTGAAAAGATTTGCCGGGGGCCTGCCGGCAGCCAGTCAAATGTTTTTCCGTGGGGAAGCGATATTGATAACGACTGGCCTGTCCTTTCTTACGATTACCAGGTAGAAAATGTCGGCGCTGCAAATGAAATGATCTCAAATCCTATGGAGGCATTTCCGAATATAAACTATGCCGATGTTACTTTTACCGGCAACGGTCAATCAATGACCGGACTTCTGAGATGCGGAATTTTTGCTTATTCAGCAATAAACAAGACTATGAAAGAAACCGGCGCTACTTATTACGGCGTAATGGACATGCTTGGAAATCTCTGGGAAACCTGCATCACCATCGGAACCAATGAAGGAAGAGCTTTTACAGGCTTGGATGGTGACGGATATTTAACCAATCAGGGCAATGCCAATACACTTAACTGGCCGACCTGGGAAAATTATAATCTGGATGGTTTTGGCCACAGGGGGGGAAATTATTTTTCATGGGATGAAGAGCTCAGGATTTCTTACCGGGATTTAGCAGCTTATGCCGACTATAATCCGAAAGAAAACCAGGGTTTCAGATGTGTGAGAACAGCTAATTAATTTGATTAATCATTAAATCATAAAGCAATGAAAACAAATATTACATATTTCAAATTCGCAATAATGGCTATGCTTGGCCTTGTGTTTACATTTATTGCAAATGCTCAAAATTTCAATGGAGGCACAGGCGGCGGTTTCGGAACCTCGTCATCAATCCCGATTGACTTTGAGAATATTAATTCAGTGGGTGATATTAAAGTGGACTATTATTCATTGAAAGTTATTCCAAATCCTTCAGACGGACTAATTTCTTTTAGTGTGGATGATTTAGAAAGCGGTAGCCTGAAAATAGAAATCTCTGATTTATCTGGCCGTCAAATAAATTTTTCAGATCCTGAAATTGATATCTCTGTAACTCCGCTACAAATTGACCTTTCCGGATTAACATCCGGAATGTATTTAGTTAGGGCAACGGGCAATAATAAAGTTTATCTGGCAAAGATCAGTATCTATTAATCAGTCTTAATAATTGGCTACAACGGCCACAGGTGATTTTCAACGGAGTAAATACTTTTCATTTCGGAAATAACATCAACAGCCATTTTCAGAATTGCCAGGTCTTCTTTATGCGGAAATGTGATACCCATATTTCTTTCACTGGTGTTTAGGGCATCAGTTGTAGTTTTTTGATGGATATCACTGATCTTTTCCCTGAATTCAATAATATAAGCTGAGAAAACGGATTCTTTGCCAAAATAAAATTTCTTTAGAATGGCCTGGCTGCTTACATTTACCTTTTTCAACAAGCCGCTGCATTCTGCTTCACTGCCTGAGGATTCCCCTCCGCATTTATTCATATATTCATCACGGAGGTTTTTGTGTGAATCTGAATCCGTATTAAGCAGCATAAGCAGGCTATCCTTTTCGGTGCTCAGTGCAGTAATAGTGCTGGTGTATATTTGCTGATTATTCAGAATATCTTCATTTGCTTTCTGCATATTCTGTATTTCAGCCATGCTCATTTGTCCTGACCAGGCGGCTGCAACTTTTGCCGCATCTATCTTTTGAGCTGCAACCTCATTCTCATCTTCCATCTGTTTTATACGTGACTGATAGCTTTCCTTCAGAACATCCAGTTTCTCAATGAAACTCTGTATTTCCTCCTGGCTTATTGTGGCCGGAAAAGGTGGAAATTCAAGAAAAATTGAATTTTGTTCAATGGAATGAAGCGTTATCGCTATAAATACAAATAATAATGATAATTTTTTCATCTTGTTTTTTTTTGCGAAAATAGGATTATTAAACTGAAATAAAAATAGTCAGGTTAATAATTTGGAATATACATTAACTTAGCTATTATCCTCGGAGAGTAAGACTTACAATCAAAAGTTCTCGCATGAGTAAACCGCAATTGGGTTTGACTGACCACCAGAGTAACATTGCCTATTTACCAAGCACCATTTTTATTTGCTGAACCGAATCACCAGTCCTTAATAGGACAAAGTACAAACCGGAAGGATATTGGTCTCCGTTAAATTGATAATCATGCTCGCCATCTTCAAGCCAGCCTGTGAAAATGACTGTTTTCCGGCCAAAAATATCAAAAACCTCAAGTTGAACATTTGTCGGTTCAGGCAAAACGAATGCAAGGGTTGTATTCCGGTTGAACGGATTCGGGTAATTCTGTTTTAAAACCGGCTTTTCAGTTTGAACAACAGGAATTTCATCTTCTCCCGAAAGGGAATCCACATTTTCGTATCCGAAGGTGGGAATCATTTCGATAAAGTTCCCGATTCCATTTGGGAAGCGACCCGCAGTAGTATCGGTTTTCTGGTTACCGAAATTAACCTGATCCATCATATTCAAAGCTGCATCGGACAATATAATCGCTTCGCCGGAGGCTGATAATTTGAAACTTGCATGAAGCCCTTCCTGTTCCTCGTCTTCGTCGGCCCAGACAATCAGATATTCACCGGATGCAATTATCGTGTCGGGAAATACCCATTTTCCAGGGTTCGCAGCATCATCGGATAAACACCAGCCGTTCAGGGATAACGAGCCGGAAGTATTATTAAACAACTCAATCCAGTCATCATATTCTCCATCCTGATCCGCTATTGTGGTTTCATTATCAGCCATGAATTCATTGATCGCTACTTCATTCATCACAGTAATGGTGTAATATTCATATTCGGCGCGGGGAGGCGAAAACGTAACCGCTTCGTCATTGTCAGCGAAAATGTAATATGCGATATTGGTATTTCCGGCAATAATGGAAATGCCGTATATCCCGTCACCTGCAGTTCCGTCATTATGGTTTCCATCATCAAACATGTTGGTTTTTGTGAACCGGTTTTTATTCATTGAACGGTATCCTAATTGCACCGCCACGGTATTGCTTATGTTTGCCGTGATCCATACTTCATCACCCTGAAAAACTATGGCGGGAGTGCTCATTACGTCACTTATTGCCGGAGCTGCGGCCTGAAATTCCTGCAATGAATTAAGATATGTGATCCTGGTTTCCATCAGTTCAGCGATACCAATGATGGATTGTCCCTGAGGAGGATTACCCCCGACTGAATTATAAATATTGTTTATAAAATCATCATAAGTATATAATTTATTAGGGTCATTTTGCACATCTTCATCAATCAGTTCCTGAATTTCCAGCGCCCTTGCAAGATACCAGCCGTTGCCGGACAAATCTTCAATCATTGTTTTTACATGGGCTGTATAAATCCTCCTGTAAAGAGGAATATTCAGCACCTTGCTCACCGTCGGGTAGTCGGGATTGCCGGAGTTGAAAAATGGATCGAGATGCTGTATATCGTAATTGCTTAAAGGTGGTCCTCCGGTTACATGCTTGAATCCTCCAAAGGTTTCGTTCATATCCCATATTACAGGGTTGAACCTGCCCTCATCGTCTTTGTAGATATAAAAGTTCTGGGGCATGTTAACCGGTGAATCCAGGTTTACCAAAAGGATATCGTAGGCCAGCATCCACAAATGTCTGTCGGTGTTCAGCACTTCTTCCATAAATCCGGAATGATTATTCAGTGTGTCAAGGAAACCGGTCAGATCCGCCCAGCCTTGATCCGATTCGATGGTATAGCGGTCATAGTACGACGAAGAATCCTGACCGAAATAATTCCAGGCGCCGTAAAATCCCTGGAGGTCGCCATTGATTTCCCCTTTAAAGAAGGCATTATCATTGCTCAGAAAATGCGTTTGGGCAAATTTCCGGTCAACATCCTGTACGCTGGTGTAGAGGCCGGTATAGCTTCCGTTGATGTAAACCTTTGCATAATTGGCCTTGCTGGCAGGCATGAAATTGCGGGCTATTTCGTAACCAAGCGTTTCCCTAACAAAGCTGGGATCTTTAAAGCCATTTGACAGTTTAATGGTTCCGTAGCCATCTATATTCTGATCCGGAATAATGTAATCCAGTTTTATATTCAGAGGCTTTTTAACCATCATGTACTGGTAGGAACTGTTTCCCTTATAGCGGACTCCGGCGCTGTCGAACTGCTGGCCATTGATAAACACAGTGCCTGCAAGGCGACCTTCACCGGTGGCATGAAGGCTGTCGAGGATTTCATTCCAGTTCGGTTGTGTAAAGACGATCTCAATGGTTTTGATGGTGCTGATATCGTAGAAGTCCTGGACTAAAGCAACCTTGACACATGTAAAACATAAAGCCAGGAAAGTTAATAATCGTTTCATAATTTTTTCAGTATATGGTTTTATAGACTTTAATATTTTTGAAAAGTTTAATGGTATGTCAGATATGCCAAAGGAGCATTGAACCTTTAAGTTGTGGTGATATTGTATTCAATAAAAATTTATTAAGCGATTAAATTTCGGTAATAATAGTTTTGAGTAATTTTGAGGGTGACTAATTGGAAAACTAATCGGATCAAAGATTTATACTAAAAATGAAATGGAATTAAGGGTATAAAAGAATAATGGTTAATTCCTGATGGAATTCGTAACTTTGAATATTGTCCTCACAACATAACAAAATAAATGCTGACAAAAGAAGAAGCTAAAAATAAAATAGCAAATCTCGTAAATAGGTTTGAAGATCAAAAGGAATTCTACCGGAAGGCGGAATACAATGAAACACAAACCCGGCGTGATTTTATTGACCCTTTTTTCAAAGCATTGGGTTGGGACATTGACAATGAGGAAGGTTATGCAGAATCGTATCGTGAAGTAATCCATGAAGATAAAGTAAAGATTGGTAAAGCTACAAAAGCGCCTGACTATTCTTTCAAACTGAGCGGAGGAAAGCGGCTTTTCTTTGTTGAAGCGAAAAAACCAAGTATTGCAGTTAAGGATGATATTTTACCAGCCTATCAGGTTCGCAGATATGGCTGGAATGCAAAACTTTCAATCAGCATTATTACCGACTTTGAAGAATTTGCAATTTACGATTGTACGAAAAAACCAAATCCCACTGATAAAGCTTCAGTCGCACGAATAAATTACTTTACCTACAACGACTATCTGCCAAAATTTGATTTTATCTGGAACACATTTTCAAAAGAAAGTGTTTTAAAAGGCAGTTTTGATAAATATATTCAAAGCGCTGCCAATAAAAAAGGAACGGCAACGGTTGACAAAGAATTTTTACTGTCACTTGATAGCTGGCGGACTTATCTCGCCACTTCAATAAGCTGGAATAACAAAGAGCTTGATGAAGATGAAATCAATTTTACCGTTCAGCAAACCATTGACAGAATAATTTTTATGCGCATTGCCGAAGACCGGGGCGTGGAACCTTATGGAAACCTGAAAAATGCGTTAAAGCATGGAAATTATTATCAAAACCTTTTCAGCATTTTCAAAGAAGGCGATAACAAATACAATTCAGGATTATTTGATTTTGAAAAAGACAAGATTAGTAAAAACTTAAAAGTTGACAATAAGGTAATCAAAACCATTATTACCGAACTTTATTACCCCGAAAGTCCTTATGAATTTTCGGTTTTATCGGTCGAAATATTAGGGAGCGCTTATGAGCAGTTTCTCGGAAAAGTAATCAGGATTACTCCTGCACATCATGCAAAAATTGAAGAGAAGCCCGAAGTGAGAAAGGCGGGAGGAGTTTATTATACGCCTGAATACATTGTTGAATATATCGTAAAAAACACTGTCGGAAAACTTATTGACAGAAAGACGCCGAAAGAAATAAGCGAACTTAAAATTGTTGACCCTGCCTGTGGCAGTGGCAGCTTTTTAATCGGCGCTTATCAGTATTTGCTCAGCTATCATAAAGATTACTATTCCAACAATGGCAAACCGTCAAAAGGAAAGAAAGATAATCCGCTTACACCCCAGGGCAACCTTACTACAGCCGAGAAGAAACGCATATTGCTTAACAATATTTACGGAGTTGACATTGATGTAAATGCAGTGGAAGTAACCAAACTGAGTTTGCTTTTGAAATGTATGGAAGGCGAAACCGAGACAACTATAAATCATCAGTTTGAATTATGGAATGAACGTGTGCTGCCTACACTTGACAACAATATTAAATGCGGGAATAGTTTGGTGGATGAGGATTTTTATGGATTACAACTGGATTTTGGCGAAGAGAAAAAAATAAAACCTTTTAACTGGCAAAAAGCATTTCCTGAAGTATTCAACAGGAGAGTTGAAAAAAAGGAGGATGATTTAAAAGCGATAGCAAACAAGGCAAAAGAGCATGCAAAAAAAGCGATGGAATATGCTTCGGAACTTGAAAATAAATTAACAGCTTTAACTGAACCTGAAAGCAACTATAAAAAAGGAGGCTTTGATGTGGTGATTGGGAATCCGCCTTATGTAATGCTGCAAAATCTTGAAATAAGAGAAGTGTTTGACTATACTTTAAGAAAATTTAGTTCAGCTAAATATAAAATTGATACTTACCAACTTTTCACAGAGCAATCAATCAAACTTTTAAAAAATGATGGCTTCTTAGGCTTAATTACACCCAACACTTTTCTGAAGAATATCCATTCAGAACCACTCAGAAAATTCATTCTTGATAACGCAATCCTCTATGAAATACTATTGTTCAACTATTCCGTATTTGCAGCTGCAAGCGTTGACACTTGTATTTTTATTTTGGTAAAAGGAAATGCAACAAAGAAAAGTGAATTTGCAGTAAATTCATCTGATGTTATTTTTAAAGTGAAAAAACTTTCAAGCATTAAACAGTCAGATTTCAAAACAAACAATAGAACAGATTTTAATCTTCTTATTTCCGATAATGATTCCGAAGTGTTAAATAAAATTTTAAAGAGCACTAAACCTCTCGAAAATTATTGTGGTGCATATTTTGGCATTCAAACTTTTGATAGAAGTAAATATGTTTGTAAAGAAAAAATGAACGATCACTACGAACCGATAATTGATGGAGGGAATATTGGATTATACAAATTAAAACCACCCTATGAATTTGTTAATTATATACCATCAGCAATTAAAAGTGGAGGTAGTGAAATAATTTACAGACAGGACAGAATTTGCATAAGACAAATTGGTGCATCACCCATTGCTACTTTTGTTCCTGCAAACATTTTTACACTCAATACGATTTATAATGTTTATCTGAAAGAAAAGAATTTAGCAAGCATCAAATTTTTATTAGGAATCATCAATTCAAATGTAACGAGATTTTTTTGGCATAAGAATAATTCGGATGAGAAAAAAACATTTCCAAAAATTAAAAAAGAGGGCATTCTTTCTATTCCAATTCCGATAATTACAAATGACAATAAAGCTTTGCATGATAACATAGTAAAACTCGTTGACCAACTTTTAATATTGAATGAAGAAATTGAGGAGCAAAAATTAGAAACAAACAAAATACTGATTAAATCAAAGATTGATTATTGCGAAAGTGAAATAAATAAAAGGGTTTATGAACTTTATGGTTTAACGCCGGACGAAATAAATATTGTGGAGGGAAAATGAGTATGGAAATGAAAATGAAATCCGACGCAGAAGTGCAGGAAAAAATAAATGAGTGCATACTGAATAAAGGCAAGTATATAGAATGGCTCTGTCAAAATAAAACAGAAAAGCAATTGGAGTTAATGCTGAAACGCATTGATAAATTATATGTTTTCGCTATCTCCAATAGATTATTGAAGCACATTGAGTTGATAGAATTATGGAAAGAACAAATCAATGCTGCATTAAAACAACTTGACAACTATGGTAACTTATATGCTATTCTGAAAAAAGTAAGGAAAAGAAAAACGAGATTAACTTCCTACGAAAGAATGATTGCACAAAATAATGATGAATGGTTTGTTAATAGAATTTATGATTTGCCCTTAGAAGAAATAGAAACAGTGGAAGAAATAATGAAATATCCATAAGAATAAAATCATACCCACTGTGAATGAATATTTTTTTTAAAATTTGACATCGAGTCAAATTTTAAAAATATGAAAGCACAACAAGTAAAATTCCCGCAAATAGTAA
>Ga0172370_10010693_pt1 | contig 10495 bp, 4 predicted proteins | sample LakKiv5m_FD_114538 | JGI IMG/M metagenome (GOLD analysis project Ga0172370, IMG submission 114538) | Freshwater microbial communities from Kabuno Bay, South-Kivu, Congo - kab_022012_11.5m | ecosystem: Environmental > Aquatic > Freshwater > Lake | place: Democratic Republic of the Congo...
GGCGACGGCAAACCCGACAACGCGTTCTTCAAGCTGAAGTCGCTGTTCGGGAGCTCGGTCGCGGACCACTACACGACCAAGGAGGCGCTGCTCTTGCACGACACGGAGGGGGACGGGATCCCGCCTGGCCCGGCCATCGGCGTCCTCGAGGGCACCTGGTCGTCGTCGGGAGAGCTGTGTGGCGCCTCCTCGTCGAGCTGCAGCGTGCACGTGCCCGCCAGCCGGTGTGTCGACACGGGGCAGCAGATAGAGTGCAAGCACCAATGGTTGATTGATGGCGCGAGCATCGCGGACGACGTCATCGAAGCCGGTGGACCCACGTCGACCTTCCTGGGGCCGATGTTTCCGATCGGCGAGCAATTCATCGTCGTCGATCTGACGCAGGTCACGTTGCACGCCGAGCGAATCAGCGCCGCGACCGGCTGGCGGGTCACCGTCTGCGGACTCGCGACGCTGGCGGCGATGACCGCGCGCATCGAGGCCGTACCGGACGCCGAATGGTCGGCCGTGGGCTTGCCGGTCAGCAAGGACGCCATGGTGGGCCTCCTGAAGACGCTGTTCAAGCCCGACATCGCCACGCGCGGCAACGGCGTCAAGGACGCGGTATCCGCGGGATTCGTGCTCGAGGTCTACCCCGCGGCGATCCACGGCATCGACAAGTCCAAGTGACCGCCCGGCCAGCGCGTGGGGCCATGGTTCGCGAAGGGAGGGTGTGGCCAAAACGCCGAAAGGTATCAGCCTGTTGTGGGGCAGTGCGGGGTCGACAGCGGCGTCGAGACAGACACGACGAGGGCGAAGGCCGGTGGAGCACAGCGATCTGGGCGTCCGACCTGAAGCGACCCGGGCCGGCGTGGTGGCGTAGCAGGTGGACCGCTCCGCCGAGCCCACGCGTCTTTGTGCGGTTCCAAGTCCAGGTTCCAGGGTGACATGGCGCAACGCGGGCAGACGCGGCTTGCGCAGGCCGGCACGCGCGCCGCGTCGTCGAGGAGTTGTCGCGATCGCGCCCATGACGTAGACATCGCCGGGCATCCGCGCGGCACGCGGCGCGGCGGGAGAGCGACACGCGATGAGCAAGACCCATCCGCAGGACGCGGCGCTGACACCTGAGCAGCGCGAAGGCCTGCTCGCCACGCTCGAGGCGCGCTTCGGGCGTCACGTGAACCGTCACGTGGGGCTCGACTGGGCGCCCGTGCGGGCGAAGCTAGTGGCCCAGCCCGACAAGCTCTGGTCCCTTCACGAGATGGAGCGCACGGGCGGCGAACCGGACGTGGTCGGCCGCGACGCGAAGACGGGCGAGCTCGTCTTCCACGACTGCGCGGCACAGAGCCCCAGCGGGCGCCGGAGCCTCTGCTACGACCGCGAGGCGTGGCAATCGCGGAACGAACACCGACCCGATGGCAGCGCGATGGAGATGGCCGCCGCCATGGGTATCGACATTTTGACGGAAGCTGAGTATCGTGAATTACAGAAATTAGGACCATTTGACACGAAGACGTCGAGTTGGGTCAAGACGCCGGCCGAGATCCGCGAGCTCGGCGGGGCGCTCTTCGTCGATCGCCGCTACGACCACGTGTTCGTCTATCACAACGGCGCGCAGTCGTACTACGCCGTCCGAGGGTTTCGGGGCTCGCTGCGGGTGTGAGTCGAGGCGGCGGCGGGGACCTCGTTCCGCCAGGGCAGTGGCCGCGGCCTCGCCATGGGGCCTGACTATCCGGCGCGTTCGATCGCCTCCCGTCGGCCTCGCAGCGACGCACCCCTCGACATCGCTCGTGCCCATGCGCTCTACTCGCGCCATCGCGGTCGACGATGCGTACGGCCGCTCGGAGGGACATGATGAAAGAGGTCACGCTCTACTGGAAGCCCGGTTGAACGGGCTGCGTCAATGCGCGGGAGTATCTCGCGCCCAGGACCGAGAACCTGACGCTCCGCAACCTCATCAAGGAGCCGCTCACCGAGGCCGAGATCCGGGCGATCGCGGGCCGCGCGGGCGGTGTGCGCGCGCTCGTGGCGCCGAAGAAGAGGGCCGAGGCCGAGGCGGTGCCCGATGCGCAGCTCGCCGCGTGGCTCGCGGCGGACGGGATGCGCGTGCGGCGGCCCATCGTGGCCGTGGGCGGGGAGCTGGCGCTCGGATTCGCGGCGGAGGCGAAGGCGAAGCTCGCGGCGATCGCAGGTGATTGAGCGGGCCGGGGCCCCTTGCTCCACGGGCCCCTCGGTGGAAGAGTAGCGCCCGCGCGACGCCTCCTGCGAGGCTGGCGCCCGGAGGCGCTCATGAGCCCGTTCGAACTGCCCGACTTCGGCATCCGCTCGCTCGGTCCCGCCCGCTTCGTGTCGCCCTTGCAGCTCGCGCAGGCCGACTCGGTTGGGCAGGCCGAGTTCACGGCCGACACGGACAAGCTGCTCTTCCACGAGGACTGGGAGACCGTGCGCGCCTACACGGAGCGGGGCCTCGTACCGCCGACCATCGAGCTCGCCGGCCCGCGCGAGAAGCTCTACTTCCGGCCCGCGGATGTCCGCGCGGCGATCGTCACGGCCGGCGGCCTGTGCCCGGGGATCAACGACGTCGTGCGATCGCTCGTGATGACGCTGTCACACCACTACGGCGTCGACGAGATCATCGGAATTCGCTATGGTCTCCGTGGGTTCGCGAGCGACGACTGCCCGCCCATGCGGCTCGCGCCCGAGGTGATAAAGACCATCCACCACGTGGGCGGATCGCTGCTCGGCTCCTCCCGCGGGGCGCCACCGATCGAGGACATCGTCAAGTTCATCAGCCGGCAGGCCATCGGCGTCGTGTTCATGGTGGGCGGAGACGGCACGCAGCGCGCCGCGCTCGCGATCTCGCAGGCTGTGCGCGCCGCCGGTCTGACCACATCGGTCATCGGCATCCCGAAGACGATTGACAACGACATCTTGTACGTGGACCAGACCTTCGGGTTCTCGACCGCCGTGAGCCTCGCGCGACAGGCGATCGACGCCGCGCACGCGGAGGCGCACGGGGCGTTCAACGGCGTGGGGCTCGTGCGCTTGATGGGGCGAGACTCGGGCTTCATCGCGGCGCAGGCGGCGCTCGCGTCGGGCGAAGCCAACTTCGTGATGATCCCGGAGGTGCCCTTCGACCTGGATGGACCGAACGGCGTGCTCTCGCACCTGCATCGGCGGCTGCTCTCGCGCAAGCACGCGCTCGTGGTCGTGGCGGAAGGAGCGGGGCAGCAGTTCCTCAAGGACGAGCAGGCCGCCGGCGGCAAGGATCCCTCCGGCAACGTGAAGCTCGGCGACATAGGGCGGCTGCTGCGATCGCGGATCGAGGCGTATTTCAGGGAGCGCGAGATGCTCGTTGCCGTGCGCTACATCGATCCCGGCTACACCATCCGCAGCGCGCCGGCCGACGCGTCCGACGCGGTCTATTGCCAGGAGATGGGGCAGAACGCGGTGCACGCGGCGATGGCGGGCAAGACCGAGATGCTCGTCGGGCGCGTGCGCGGCCGGCAAGTGCACGTGCCGATCGCGGCCGTGACGGCGGGTCGCAAGACGCTCGATCCCGCGCACCCCCTGTGGCGAGCGGTCTTGCAGTCGACGGGGCAGCCCGACCGGATGGTCAATGCGGGGGCGTGAGTCGAGGCGCGGATGGATTCGGGATTGGACGTGGAGCGGGCGCGGTACGGCACTCGATGGGGCCGTTCGGACAAGCCTGGCCTCGATCAGGGTCGGTGGGACCGGAGGGCCGGATTGAGTTGCCGCGACCCGAATTCTCGGCAGGACGGCATTGGGTGTGGATCCATCCAAACGACAACGTCCCTGGCGAAAGTCACGTAGATAGGAGCTGAAGAAGGGTGCGTTGCGAGGCCATGCGCGGCGGGTTCGCCTTGCGACAGGTCAAAGCGACCGGGCCCGCGGCGGAGCGCCACGACGCCCGCATTGGGGGCGGCGGAGACGCTGCTCGGCGCGAGGAAGCTCGGGTACAATGTGTCGGCGGTTCCGCCCGGGAGACGGGCGTTTCCGATGCACGCGCACCAGATCGTGAACACGGGCGAGGTCGAGCTGCGCTATCTGGCCGTGAGCACGAAGCGCTCGCCCGAGGTCTGCGAGTACCTGACGAGCGGGAAATTCGCCGTGTTGTCAGAGACTCCGGCAGGGCTGGATGGACGGCCGGGGTTCTTTCGTCACGCCGGCTTTGCGGGGAAGGGCGCCGACTACTGGGAAGGCGAGCAGCGCAAGGCGGGCAGGGGCCTACGACTCCCACGCCTCGATGGTGGCCTTCGCGATGGCGGCGACACGTGCACGCAGCGGCGCGAAGCGCGGGTGGGCGCGCAGCTCGGCGAGCATCGGGCAGCGATCCATCCACGAGACGTCCATGAGGCCCGCGGCGGTGGCCCTCGCGAGGGCGTCGAAGGCCCACTCCGGGTCGTGATAGCGAGCGGCGAGCTCGGTCTCGACCTGCAGGATCAGGAGCGCACGGCGGACAGACGCGCCGCCCTTCGCGGCCAGCTCCTCGAAGACGCGGGCGCGCTCCGAGGCGCCGTGGACGCGCTCCGGCAGGCGGTGCATCGCGCGGCGCACGGGCTGGACGTCGGGCAGCCCCGGGTCGTCGAGCCTCCGCAGCGCCTCGCCCGTGCGGCCCTGCCAGAACAGGAGACGGCCGTAGGCCTGCGTCAGACCGGCCTTGATCGCGGGCGGCGCCCCGAGCAGCAGGGTCGCGTAGATCTGCTCCGCCTCGCCGAAGCGGCCGAGCAGGGCCAAGATCCGCGCCATCTCCACGCGCGAGACCATCGAATCGGGCGCGAGCCTCAGCGACGACTCGAGCCAGCGCAGGCTGTCCTCGACGCGCCCGACCTCACCCAGGATCGCGCCGACGAGCTCGTGCGCGCTCGCGAGCGCCGGGGCCTGCGCGAGCGCGTGTCGCAGGGCGCGCATCGCACCGGGCGCGTCCCCCGCGTGCAGGCGCAACGTAGCGAGCGCGAGGTGCGCGTCCCCCGAGCGAGGTGCTACTTGGACTGCCATCTCCGCCGCGTCGCGCGCCGCCCGCTCGAGGCCGGCGCTGTCCCCGATCGCGTGAAACCACAGCCGCACCCGTGCGAGGGCGAGCCCGGAGACGATCGCGGCGTCGGTGGGCGCGAGCTTGAGGGCCTGCTCGAAGAGCTCCACCGCCTCTGCCGTGTTCTCGTGGACGAACGTCCGCCACTTGGCGCGAGCGCGCAGGTACAGGTCGATCGCGGCTGGATCGGTCGGAGCAGCGCGTTCGGGCAGCGCGAGATCGACGGTGAGACCTTCCGCCACCGCACGCGCGATGTCGTCGCCGACGCGTAGCAGCTCGGTCGCGGGGACGTCGAAGCGGCGCGCCCATAGCTGGAAGCCGTCCTCGACCGAGAGCAGCCGGGCCGTGACGCGGGCCTGCGCGCCGAGCCGCCGTACGGACCCATCCACCACCACCGCCACGCCCAGCGCGCGTCCGATCTCCAGCGGATCGGTCGCCGACGCGGTCTCGCGCTCCACCCGCGAGCGCGGCACCACCCGGAGCCCCGCGGTCATCGAGAGGGAGTCCGTGAGGTCGTCCGTGAGGCCCTCCGCGACGAACGCGTCCTCCTGCGGGCCCTGGTTGCGCAGCGGCAGCACGGCGACGGCCCTGAGGAGATCGCTCGGCGCGGCGGGCTGAGGTCCCGCCGGGGCAGACCTGACGGGCGTCACCTCGATCGGCCGGGTCAGCGAGGTCAACGCGCCGGCGAGCTCGCCCGCGGTCGCGAAGCGGCGCGTGCGATCCCTCTCGAGGCAGCGCATCACCACGCGCGCGAGCGAGTCTGGCACGTCGGCGCGCAGCGTCCGCAGCTCGCGCGGCGGCTCAATGAGGCGCGCCATCGCGAGTCCCAGCGCGGTCGTGCTCTCCCACGGCCAGGTCCCGGTGAGCAGCTCGAAGCACATCGCGCCGAGCGCAAACAGGTCCGCGCGACCGTCCAGGTCAGCGGCGCCTTCGACCTGCTCGGGCGCCATGTACGCCGGCGTGCCGACGATGAGCGCGCCGGTCCGATCGCGTCCTTCGCAGCCCGGCGTCTGCTCGCCGCGTCCTTCACGCACGGCGCGCGCGATCCCGAAGTCGGTGATGACGACTCGCCCGTCCGCCGTCTCGAAGACGTTGTCGGGCTTCAGATCGCGGTGCACCACGCCGGCCGAGTGCGCCGCCGACAGCCCGGCGCAGATCTCGATCGCGAGGGTCGTCACGCGCGCGGGCGACATCGGTCCGTCCCGGCGCAGCAACGTCGAGAGGGGCACGCCGTCGAGCAGCTCCATCGTCAGGAAGCGGGCGCCGTCCTGCTCCCCGATGTCGTAGGTGCGCGCGACGTTGCGGTGCGTGACGCGTCGCGCGAGCTTGACCTCGGCCTTGAAGCGCTCGATGAGCTGGGCGTTGCTGGCGAGATCCTTGAGCAGCATCTTGAGCGCCACGAGCTCACCGAGCTCGCGATCGCGCGCCTTGTAGACCGCCCCCATCCCTCCCGCGCCGAGCATCGCGAGGATCTCCCAGCGCCCCGCGAGCAGCACCGGAACCTGCGCCGGAGCGCCCTCCGACCCGCCCCCGGTCACGGGCGCGAACGTGTCATTGGGGGCAACGGGCGGCGCGCCGAGGCCCATTGGCATCGTCGCGTCGAGGGCCACGTCGGACTGAGGATGGTTGGATTCGGGCGGTGTCATGCGATGACCGGCACAGCAGCGAGCAGGACGCTAGCACGCCTGGAACGGGCCCGAAAGCGTGTGCGGTCCCGCGACGAAGTGGCTTGAAGCGGAGATGAACGGGACGTAGACTTTCGCTGCTTGCAAGGAAAGGACCTGTCATGCGTAAGCACGTCGTTCGAACTGCATGGGTCGCGTGGTCGGTATGGGCACTGGCGTGCAGCGGCAGCGCGTCGACCGGCGGGGTGGGCGAGACAGAGATGAACGCGCCGGCCGACCTCGTGGCGCTGGCGGATGTGGCGGACGCGGCAGGCGGTGCGGCCGACACGGGTGATGCCGGCGCGGTCGACGCCATGGCGGACGCGCCGGATTCGCATGTCGAGCGGGGTGGAGCAGACGCGGACGTCGTGCCGCCTGACGCTCTGGAGACGAATCCGACGGCAATCGATGCGGACGACGGCTACCTTGAGGCCGACGAGGCGGCGGCCGACGCCGTCGCGCAGGACACGGGCGAAGCGACCGATGAGGCGGCGGCGGACCTGCTCGCGCCCGTCGACGTCGAAGCGCCCGAAGTAACGGTGGATCTGGGTGGGACCGCGACGCCCGATGCCGACGGCGGGGGAGCCGGGACCGCCGACGAGGCGGCCGCGGATGTCGAGGGCGATCTCGCGGCCGACGTGGGCCCAGAGGTCGCGGCAGATGTCGTTCCCGAGGTCGCGGCGGATCCCTGTACGACGGTCGATTGCGACGACGCCAATCCCTGTACGAAGGACGCGTGTGTCTCCGCCACGGGCACGTGTGTGCACGCCCCGACCCCCGGATGTTTCGGCCAGCTGCCCCCCTGCGCCGCGCCGTCCGACTGCACCTCCGGCGCGTGCGACGGCGTCATGGGCGCGTGCGTGCCGTGTCTGCAAAACACCGACTGCGGCAAGGGCGAGGCCTGCGCCGAGAAGGTCTGCATCGACGCGGCGATCTGCAAGTCGGACGGCGACTGCAAGGCCTCGGCACAGGTCTGCGACAAGCCGTCGGGCGTGTGCGTGGACTGTTTGGCCGACACAGACTGCCTCGACGCGCAGCGATGCGTGCAGCACGTGTGCGAAGCCGCGAAGCCCTGCAAGACGAGCAAGGAGTGCGACGTCGTCTGCGACCTGAAGGTGGGCTTCTGCGCGGACTGCCTCGATGCGACGGACTGCCCCAACGGGCAATGGTGCGGCCCAGGCAAGCACTGCGTGCCGGCCATCTGCGCGGGGATGGCGTGCCTCGACGGCCAGGAAGTGGCCTGCAAGGCCGACGGGAGCGGCTACGAAGCGCCGGTCTCTTGCGCCGACACCAACGTGTGCACCGGCGACTCGTGCGAGGCCGGCAAGGGCTGCGTGCACTTGCCGAACGCGGCCACGTGCGACGACGGCAACCCCTGTACGGGCGGCGACGCGTGCGTGGGCGGCGCGTGCAAACCGGGCGTGGCGGTCACCTGTGACGACGGCAACGCGTGCACGACGGACGGCTGCGATGTGATGGCGGGCTGCACGCACGTCACGACGATGGCGCCATGTGACGACGGAAACCTCTGCACGGCGGCCGACGCCTGCGCGAACGGGCTCTGCGTCGGCACGCCGGTCGGCTGCGACGACAAGAATCCCTGCACGCAAGATAGCTGTGATCCGCTTGGCGGCTGCGTCCACTCGCCGGCGTCGGGCGCGGGCTGCGACGACGGCAACGCGTGCACGACGTCGGACACGTGCAACGACGGTCTCTGTGCGGGCGGCCTCGCACCGACGTGCGCGGACGGCAACCCTTGCACCACCGACGGTTGCGATCCGAAGATCGGCTGCGTGTTCGCGCCGGCCACGGGCCCCGCGTGTGACGACGGCGATTCCTGTACGACATCCGATACATGCAACGCGGGTACCTGCGGCGGGTCGAGCGTCGATTGCGGCGATGGCAACCCCTGCACCGATGACCTCTGCGTCAACGGCAAGGGCTGTGCGCACGTCAACAACACGGCGCCTTGCGACGACGGCAAGGCCTGCACGGTCGATGTGTGCAAGGACGGCGCGTGTGTCAGCACGGCGAAGGACTGCCACGACGGCAACCCCTGCACCGACGATGGCTGCGACGCGACGGGAAAGTGCCTGTTCACGCCCAACACCGGGCCCTGTGACGATGGTAACGCGTGCACGACGGACGACACGTGCAGCGGCGGCGCATGCAAGGGCGGCGCCGTCGACTGCGACGATGGCAACCCCTGCACCAGCGATACGTGCAACGGCACGGCGTGCGCGCACTCCCCCAACAGCGCGAGCTGCGACGACGGCAACCCCTGCACGTTCGGCGACGGGTGCGCGGGCGGCACGTGCAAGGGCGCGCTGAACACGTGCGACGACGGCAACACTTGCACCAGCGACGCGTGCGATGTCGCGACGGGAAAGTGCGCGCACGTCGACACGACCGGCGCGTGCGTGGTGACCGCCGGCTGCGGTGCCTGCAAGGACGGCGCGTGCGTGACGGGCGGCGGCGGCGGTTTCGACGTGCAGTTCGGCGGCTTGGTGGCAGACGAATTCTATGCGGTGACCGTCGCGAACAATGGCGATGTCGTGGCGGCGGGCTATTCGGGCATCCTGTTCGAGGGTTGGCAAGCCTGGATGGTGCGGATCGACGGCAAGGGCGCGAAGGTCTGGGACGCGATGGTCGGCCAGGCCGGCGTCAACGAGCGCTTCCAGGCCGTCAGCGCGGGGCCGGCGGGCGGCTTCGTGGGTGTCGGCGACGACGGCAATCACGGCTACGTCGCGCTCGTCGACGATGCGGGCAAGGTCAAGTGGGCGAAGTCGCACGGCGCGACGTTCGAACTGCTCCAGGCGGTGGCTCCAATTGGGACCGGGATCGTCGCCGGCGGATCGCGGCAGACCGAACAGAACAAGCCCAATCAGGCCGTGCTGTTGCGCTACGACACGAGCGGAAACCTGCTGTGGTCGCAGTTCTACACGTCCGGATCGGGCATCCGTGCGATCGCGGCGACGACGGGCGGAATGGTGCTCGCCGGACAAGTGATCCTCACGGGCAACAACCCGCGGGCGTGGCTGGGGCTCGTCGATGACGGCGGCGTGTTGCAGTGGGGAAAGGACGTCTCGGGCGTCAACGAGAACGTCACGGCGGCCTCCATCGCCTCCGACGGTGTCTTCTATGTCGGCCTCGACGCGTCGATTCCGAGCGCACCCTTCTATCAGCGCGTCGATTTGCAGGGCGGCGCGATCGCCAGCGGCAACCTGGGCTTGGACCAGCCCAAGCCGAGCGTGAGCGGCGTGTCCGTCGTCGCCTCGGGTGGCGCGATTGTCGCGGGCACGGTCGATCCGAGCGGCGGCAAGACCATCTACGACGGCTGGGTCACGCGCCTCGACGGCCAGGGCAAGGTGCTGTGGCAGAAGACCTACGGGAGCGCCGAGTCCGACTATCTCCGCGGCGCGCGCGCCCTGCCTGGGGGCGGCTTCGTGCTTTGCGGCTCGACACGGAGCCAGGACACAAACGCCGGAAACGGCTGGGTCGTCAAGACCGACGACAACGGTGTCGTGAGCGGGTGCGGCTGCAACAACAACGGCGAGTGCGTGGACACGAACCCCTGCACGGTCGACACGTGCAGCGGCACGGGCGCGTGCGTCCATTCCTATGCGACGCCGGGCATCTCGTGCGGCAGCGGCAATGTCTGCGCCGACGGTGGCAACTGCGTGCCCATCGGGTGTGGAGACCATGTGTGCGGCGCGGGCGAGTCCGTCTTCACGTGCCCGACCGACTGCTGGTCGTCTCCTCCGAGCGGAGACGACCAGCAGTCGGTCGGGCACGTGAA
>Ga0172370_10010694_pt1 | contig 10494 bp, 9 predicted proteins | sample LakKiv5m_FD_114538 | JGI IMG/M metagenome (GOLD analysis project Ga0172370, IMG submission 114538) | Freshwater microbial communities from Kabuno Bay, South-Kivu, Congo - kab_022012_11.5m | ecosystem: Environmental > Aquatic > Freshwater > Lake | place: Democratic Republic of the Congo...
AAGCGGCTGGACTTTCGGGTGGGCGTGGCCGACTCGGTGTCCAAGTCGGTCGCGTACCGCTTGCTGGAGCCGGCGTTGGCGATGCAGCAACCGGTCAAGCTGCTGGCCAGCGAAGGCAAGTTTGACGACCTGCTGGCCGCCTTGGCGCTGCACCGGCTGGACCTGGTGATTGCCGACGAGCCGATGCCCATGCGTGTCAGCGTCAAGGCTTTCAATCATCCGCTGGGGCGCAGTGCCATGAGTTTTTTTGCCGCACCGGCGTTGCTGCCGCGTCTGGGCGGCGCGTTCCCGGCCTGTCTGGATGGCGTGCCGATGCTGGTGCCCGGCGCTGGCGCGTCGGTGCGCCAGCAACTGGAAGGCTGGTTTGCGCGCCAGCAGATTGCACCGGTGGTGGTGGGCGAATTTGACGACGCGGCGCTGATGAAAGCCTTTGGCCGGGAAGGACAGGGCGTGTTCATGGCGCCCACCGTGCTGGAGGGCGAGACCTGCGCCCAGTTTGGCGTGCAGCAGGTGGGGCGCACCGACGAACTGGTGGAAGAGTTCTACGCGGTCTCGGTGCAGCGCCGTATTAGCCACCCGTGCGTTTTGGCCATCACGGATGCTGCCCGAGGGCAGCTTTTGGGGGTGTGACGGATGGGGTTGTGGGGACGGTGTGTTCAGGCTTTGTTGGTGCGCCCCGCGGGGCAACCGGCCGGGGCGAACCCCTCATGCTGGAGTACCAGAAATCGGAGTTCTCCTCGACCGGTCACCCCGCGAACAATCGGATTGCGGGCGCACTTGGGGCCAATTTCAATACCCATTGGATGACGTGCGTTCTTCGTCCATCGGAGGCGCCAGCGCAGTGGCGACCTTGGGCGGCTGACGATTTCTGGTACTCCAGCATGAGGAAGCCGCCCAAGGCCGCCGCTGCGCGGGTTCAACGTGATCGAGCTGCCTACCCATGAAGGTGGCCCGGCCGCTGTAGGTTGCGTCGATGGTAGACTGCCGCCCATGTTTTTCGCTCCCCCGCACCGCTCGGTGCGCCGGTTTTTCCCGTTAATTACCCTGTCTGCTGCGCTGATCGCGCCGGCGGCTTGGTCTGCGCCTGCTGAAGACGCGGCTGCACCGTCGCGCATCGACGCTATCGTCGCCGGTGTTGGACAACAGGTGAGCGTGGTTGTGGACGGTGTGGTGAAGCCTGCAGCGGGTGTTGTTGGCAGCGCTGTGGACAGCACGGTAGAGGTGGTCAGCGGTGCGGTCGACGTGGTGCAAGAGGGGTCGGGCCGGCTGGCCGATTCCGCAACGGCCTTGGTGGGGCAGGCACTGGACTTGCTGGGTGTGCGTTACCGCCGTGGTGGCACCAGTGTCGAATCGGGTTTCGATTGCAGTGGCTTTGTGAAAAACGTCTATGAGGGCACGCTGGGCCTGGTGTTGCCGCGCAGCGCCGCGCAACAGGCCGCGGTAACCCAGAAGATTGATGTCAACGACCTCCAGCCGGGTGACCTGGTGTTTTTCAACACCATGCGCCGCGCGTTCAGCCATGTGGGCATCTACATCGGCAATGGCGAGTTTGTCCACGCCCCGCGCACTGGTGCCAGCGTGCGCGTCGATCGTCTGGATCTGGCCTACTGGGCGCGCCGCTTCAACGGTGCCCGGCGCGTGGTGCCGGACAAGCAGGCACCGTAGCTAAGTCGCTCCAATTTTTTCCCCACTACCAGAATTTTTTTAGACGTCCCTTTGGGTGCCAGCGCTGAGGTGGCCTTGGGCGGCTGACGATTTCTGGTACTCCAGCATGAGGAGGCCGCCCAAGGTTGCCTCAGCGCGGGTTATATCCAAATGGCGCTCGCCAGAACGCGGAGTTTGCAGCTTGAAGCCGCAGAGCTCAAGGCTGCAACGACTCCAGCCGCGCCACGTGCGCCAGCAGAGATCGTTTGGCCACGGGCCACAGGCGCGTGGGCACGTCGTCGTACACCAGCGCCACCCAGTCGTCGAGCGTGCCCTGGGGCATCTTTTGCATCGCAGCCAGCACCTTGGCCTCACGCGCCAGGCGGTGCGCCTTGAGCTGGTCGATCACTGCCAGCGCCTCGCTACCGGGGCCGCCCATGGCGTAACCATGCGCGGGCAGGATGAAGTGCACGTCGTGCTCGACACACAGCGCACGCAGCAGGTCCAGCGAACCCAGGTAGTCGGTCATATCGCCATCGGGCGGGTCAACCACGGTGGTGCTGCCGTTCAAGATGTGGTCGCCGGAAAACAGCAAGCCGTCTTGCAGCAGCACCAGGCAGACGTGGTTGGCGGCGTGGCCGGGCGTATGGATGACGCGCAGTGTGTGCCCTGCGCTATAAGCTAAATCGCCTTTTATCCCAAGCGGAGCAAGCGTTAGAAGCTCGTTATGTTGTAGCAATCTGTCGGGCGTGAAGGCACTGGCTGCGCGTGCGCTTGGTGCACTGGGCAGGCCCAGAATGGGCGGCACGGCGCGCCCTGCAGCCAGGCACAGCGCCTGCAACGGTTTGGCACCGGGCGAGTGGTCCGGGTGCGAATGGGTGCAGACGATCATGCGGATGTCGCCACCTGCTGCGCGCCAGAGCTTGTCCAGATGCTCGGTATCGGCGGGCCCGGGGTCGATGGCAATGAAGCCGGTGGCGGGCTCACCCACCAGGTAACTGTTGGTGCCCGGGCCGGTCATCGCGCCGGGGTTGGGCGCGGTCAGGCGATGCACGTTTTTCAGCAATGGCACGGGTTGCTCGCTTTGCCAGTCCAGCGGGTGCACGATCTGGCCGTCTGGGCACACCAGCGCCAGTTCGCCATAGGGCAGCTCGTGCTCCATGTAGCGCGCTTCACGTCCGTCCAACAGGCCGGTGCGCGGGCAGCTCACAAACAGCGGGTCTTCCGACACCGCGCACGCGTCCAGCAGCGACTGCACTGTGGCAAAGCCTTGCAAGCGCTCCAGCGTCTTGATGGTCGGAAAAATCATGAAGAAGTGGCCCTCTTGGTGGCGTGTCAAGGCGTCCGCCGGGCGTACCCACACGGGCTCGAACTGTTCCGCCTCGTCGGCCACCGGGGTTTGTCCGGGTGGCATAAGCGCCACCAGAAACGGCACGTCAAAGCGTTTGGGCAGATCGCGGTCTGTCACCCAGCGCGCCAGCACCTTTACCTGATGCGCGGCCAGACGCAGACCGCGCGCGGCGCACTGGGGTGCAAACGCGGTGTGACGGTCCATGGCGTCGATGTCGGCTTGCGTGGCCCAACTGCCGTCGCTGCGCTGCGCCAGCAGCACGCCCAGCTCTTCAAAGCTTTCGCGGATGGCTGCAATGGCCTCGGTCAACGCGGCATCGCTTTGCGTGGGGCGGCGTGCGGCCACGTCAAAGCAACAGCCGTCGGCAGCGTCAATGCCACCGCCGGGAAAGACAAACGCGCCAGGCACAAAGCTGGCCTTGGCCGAACGGCGTGTCATCAGCACCTCGATGCCCGCTGGCGTGTCGCGCAGCAACAGTACGGTGGCCGCGGCGCGGGTGGGCGCGGGAACGCGCGGGGGGTGCAATTGTTGGGTTAAGCGGGGCATGGGCGGATTATCAGCTTGCGCGTTTGGCGTGGCATTGCGGCTTACCTGCGGTAGATAATCTGCGGATGCACATTCGGTTTACCAAAATGCACGGCGCTGGCAACGATTTTGTTGTGCTCGATGAGACGCAGGCTCCGTTGGGCCTGACCACCGCGCAGTACCGTTTTCTGGCCGACCGCCACTTTGGCATTGGCGCAGACCAGATTCTGACGGTACGCCCATCGCCCGCCCCGGGCATTGACTTTGAATACGTTATCCACAACGCCGACGGTGTCCAGGTGGAGCAGTGTGGCAACGGTGCGCGCTGTTTTGCCCGTTTTGTGCGAGACGCCGGGCTCACCACCAAAGACGCGATTCGGGTACAAACCCAGGGCGGTGTGATCGAGCCGGTGTTGCGGCCCGACGGCCGTGTGAGCGTCAACATGGGGCGGCCGGTGTTTGATCTGGCGCGCATTCCGTTTGCCCCGGGTGCGGCCCGGCCCGTGCCCCAAGGTTCATGGCAAAAATGGCCTCTGGAGCTTGCTGATAAAGCGCAGACAGCTATGGTTGATGTAGCGATTTTGTCCATGGGCAACCCCCACGCGGTGCAGGTAGTGGACGATGTGGACAGGGCCCCGGTGCAGCAGCAGGGGCCGCTGATCGAACACCACGCTTTTTTTCCGAACCGTGTTAACGCCGGTTTCATGCAGGTGCAATCAAGCCATCAGATACGTTTGCGTGTGTACGAGCGCGGCACGGGTGAAACGCTGGCGTGTGGTTCGGGCGCGTGCGCGGCGGTGGTGGCGGGCGTCCGGCTGGGGTTGCTCGACGACACGGTGGAGGTGCACACGCGCGGCGGTGTGTTGACCATTGCCTGGGCCGGTGGCGATGCGCCGGTCATGATGACGGGGCCAGCCACCACCGTGTTTCGTGGCACCATTGAGCTACCGTCCAACCCGTTCTGATTTTTTTGCGAGTCACCGTCATGCCACCATCCTCCCTATCCAACGCCATCAACAATCCGATCACCGAAGACGATATTGCCAATTACCTGGTCAATACGCCTGATTTTTTTGAACGCCACGCCGAGTTGTTGGCTACGGTGCAGTTGTCCAGCCCGCACAGCCAACGCACGGTCAGCCTGCAAGAGCGTCAGGCGCTGATGCTGCGTGACAAGATCCGTACGCTGGAGCAGCGCATCATGGACATGATCCGCAATGTGAATGAAAACATGGTGCTGTCCGATAAATTGCTGTTGTGGGCGCGAGCTCTGTTCCTGGCCACCGACCCGCGCGATCTGCCGCAGTTGATGGCCGATGAGCTGGCCAACCAGTTTTCGGTGCCGCAGGTGGGCATCAAGGTCTGGGGCGTGGCCCCCGCCTACGCCGGCTGCGATTTTGCCCGGGGCGTGAGCGACGACGCCAAGCTGTTTGCCACTTCGCTGACCGAGCCGTATTGCGGCGTCAACGCCGGCCTGGAAGCCGTCAACTGGTTACCGGAACCCCAAGCGGCGGTCTCGTTGGCGATTCTGCCGCTGCGCGCTTTGCCTACAGAGGCAGCCCAGGGTGTGGCGTCGGCCTTCGGGTTGCTGGTGCTGGCCTCACCCGACGCGCAGCGCTTCAACAGCACCATGGCAACGGATTTTTTGGCGCGCATCGCCGAGCTGGCCAGCGCCGCGCTGTCGCCGCTGCGATAACGCCCACCTCGTTGCAACAATCGTTATTGCGAGCGCAGCGTGGCCATCCATGCCCCCACCGCCGTGCAGCCGATCAACAGATCTTTGGAGCCGTTGGTGCAGCGCTACCTGGATCATGTGCGCTTTGAAAAGCGTCTGGCCGAGCGCACCGTCAGCTTGTACACGCTGGATCTTGACAAGCTGTACCGCTACGCACACCAGACCGGGCTGACACTGGTGCAGGTGCAGCCCGCGCATGTGCGCCGCTGGGTGGCGCAGATGCACAGTGGCGGACGCAGCGCGCGGGGCATTGCGCTGATTTTGTCAGGCTGGCGTGGTTTTTATATCTGGGCGGGGCGAGAGGGATTGGTGTCGGGCAATCCGCTAGCCGATGTGCGTGCACCCAGAGCTTCCAAACCCCTGCCCAAGGCGCTGAGCGTGGACGATGCGGTGCAATTTGCCGGCTTTCAAGACGCCAGCGCCGACCCCTGGCTGGAGGCGCGCGACCAGGCGTTGGTGGAGTTGCTCTATGGTGGCGGCTTGCGACTGGGCGAAGTGACCGGGCTGGATGTGCAAGCCAGCAATGAAGCGCGTGGCTGGGTTGACCTGCAAGCTGGTGAAGCGCATGTGCTGGGCAAGGGCAGCAAGCGCCGGGTGGTGCCCGTGGGTGCGCAGGCGGTGCTGGCCATAGAGCGCTGGTTGCAGGTGCGCTGTCAAAAACAGCCCCTGGCATCGGTCGGTGCAAGCGAGCCTGGCAGCGCGTTGGGCGCGCTGTCCCGGGCCTTGTTCATTGGCCGGCGCGGCGCGCGGCTGACAGCGCAGTCGATCTGGAAGCGCTTGCGTATGCGCAGTTTGCAGGCCGGGTTGGCCGCGCCGGTGCACCCGCACATGCTGCGGCATTCGTTTGCCAGCCATGTGCTGCAGTCCAGCAGCGACCTGCGCGGGGTGCAAGAGCTACTGGGCCACGCCAACATCAGTACCACGCAAATTTACACTCGGCTCGACTTTGGCCACCTGGCCAAAACCTACGATGCAGCGCACCCGCGCGCGCACCTCAAGCCAACTGGTTCAAAATAGAGTCTCTTTTTCATTTTTCTACGGACCCACTATGCAAAAGCAAATCAGTGTGATGTTGGACAAGGGTGTTGAATTCACCTTCCACGTTCCTGCCGGAACGGCACCGCTGGCGCACGACGCAGCCCGTGCCTGGCTGGACCAGCAATTCACCACGCTCGAGTGTGAACCTTTGCGCGCCAGTGGCAAGGTGCTTACGGCCGACAAGATATTGGTGGTCACGCAGGCCGCGGGTGCCAAGATGCTGGGCGACGCCAAGTGGTCTGCAGAGTATGTGTCGGCTGTCAGCTCGGCGCTGGGCAAGCCGATGATCCGTGTCGATGTGCCCGCCATGGCGATCACGTACTGAAATTTGCCGGGCAGACCAAGCAGCGCGGTCCTTTGCGGGACAGACCAAGATTTGCTTTGCCACCTGATCAGATGAAAACGATTCGGCTCAAGCCAGGCAAAGAAAAGTCGCTGCTGCGCCGCCATCCCTGGATTTTTGAGTCTGCGATTGCCAAGGGCAGCGCCGACGCGGGCGAGACGGTCCGGATCGAGTCTTTTGAAGGGCAGTTTCTGGCCTGGGCCGCGTTCAGTCCGTCCTCCAAAATCCGCGCCAGGGTTTGGAGTTTCGATGAAAAGCAACGCATTGACGGTTCATTTTTTATAGCTGCTTGCGCTTATTCTGTAAGCGCTAGAGGCCGATTTGATATCAAAAGCAACGGTGTCAGACTGGTGCATGGCGAATCCGACGGACTGCCCGGTCTGATCGTTGACCGGTACGGTGACACGCTTGTGGCGCAGTTCACCTCGGCCGGGGCCGAGCGCTGGAAAACCGTGCTGGCCGAGGCGCTGCTGCAAGCCACCCATCTCACCAAACTCTATGAGCGCAGCGACGCCAACAGCCGCGCGCTGGAAGGTTTGCCGCAGGCCAAGGGCTGGTTGCGTGGTCAGGGCGAGGTGGACCTGGTGTTGCAAGAGCATGACTGGCAATTGGCAGTCAATATTGCCGAAGGCCACAAAACCGGCTTTTATCTGGATCAGCGCGACAGCCGCAAGCGTTTTTTTGACTACACCCGGCGTCTGAAGTTTGGGCAGGTGCTCAATTGCTATTGCTACACCGGCGGGTTTACTGTGGCGGCGCTGGCAGGTGGCGCGGCGCACGTCACGTCGATCGACTCCTCTGGTGCGTCGCTGGCGCTGGCCGCTGCCAATGTGGTGCGCAACGGTTTCGCGCCCGAGAGGGTTACTTTCATGGATGCAGACGTGAACGCTTGCTTGCGTACGTTCATTGAACAGGGTCGCACGTTTGATGCCATTGTGCTTGATCCTCCGAAGTTTGCCTCTACCGTGGCGCACGCTGATCGCGCCGCGCGTGCCTACAAGGACATCAACCGCTTGGCGTTCAAGCTGCTGGCCCCCGGTGGCGTGCTGTTTACCTACAGTTGCTCAGGGGGTATCAGTGCCGACCTGTTCCATAAAATTGTGGCCTCCGCCGGGTGTGATGCGGGTGTCGATGGCTATATCCATGAGCGCATGGGCGGCGCGCCGGATCACCCCATGACGCTGGCATTTCCCGAGGGTGAATACCTCAAGGGTCTGGTGGTGATGCGGCGCGCCCCTTTGTGACAGGAATGCAATTCAAAACCTGCGGTGACTGACCCGGTTGCCTTTGCAGGTCGGGCCCAAACTGCCTCGCAACTGCGCTGGCTGTCGTCCCAAGCCCCAATGAACAATCCCGATTGAATCCCTCTGTAAGAAGGCATAAGGCGGCTATCGTTACACTCGCTGCGTTTCAAAAAAACCGCACCATGTCGCTTATTCCTGCCACCATCGTTACCGGCTTTCTCGGCTCTGGCAAGACCACGCTCCTCAAACGCGTGCTGTCGGAAGCGCACGGCCAAAAAATTGCCGTGATCGAGAACGAGTTCGGTGAGGAAAACATCGACAACGACATTCTGGTGACCGACTCCAAAGAGCAGATCATCCAGATGAGCAACGGCTGCATCTGCTGCACCATCCGCGAAGACCTGCGTGAAGCGCTGCAACTGCTGGCAGCCAAAAAACGCAAGGGCCTGCTGGACTTTGACCGCGTGGTGATCGAAACCACTGGCGTGGCCGACCCCGGCCCGGTGGCGCAAACGTTTTTTATGGACGATGAGATTGCCGAGAGCTATTTGCTGGATTCCATTTTGACGCTGGTGGACGCCAAACACGCCAACCAGCAGCTCGACACACGCCAGGAAGCACGCCGCCAGGTCGGGTTTGCCGACCAGATTTTCATCAGCAAGACCGATTTGGTGTCAGCCGATGAAGCCTCTGACTTGATGCACCGCCTGAAGCACATGAACCCGCGCGCACCGCAAAAAGCCGTGCATTTTGGCGCGGTGGCTTTGGGCGAGGTGTTTGACCTGCGTGGCTTCAACCTCAATACCAAGCTCGATATCGACCCGGATTTCCTCAAGGAAGAAGAACACGACCACGACCACAGTGATCACGACCATGCCCACTGTGGTCACGCGCATGCGCCGGGAGAGGTCTGTCAGCACCCTGGTCACGCGCATCACCATCATCATGACGACGATGTGAAGAGCTTTGTGTTCAGGTCAGAGCGGCCGTTTGATCCGGCCAAGCTGGAGGATTTTTTGGGTGCGGTGGTCAACATCTACGGCCCGCGCATGTTGCGTTACAAGGGTGTGCTGTATATGCAGGGCACCGATCGCAAGGTGATTTTTCAGGGTGTGCACCAGTTGATGGGCAGCGACCTGGGCCCTGCTTGGGGCAATGATGAAAAACCCAATAGCAAGATGGTGTTCATTGGCATCGACCTGCCGCAAGACATCTTTTTGCAGGGCATGGAGCAAAGTCTGGTCTGATAACCTGGCCAGCCACTGAAGAATGGACGACGCATGTTTGGTTCGATTTTGCAACTGATGGGATTTCCGGCGGCCAAGCCGCTACACTCGCCCGCCAAAGAAAAATCTGCCGCGCGGGCTGTCAGGCCAAGCGCTGGCGCTGGTACACCGTCCAAAGGGCAGGTGTCGTCGTCCCCCATTCAGGAGCAACCCCCCAGGAGGTCTACCGTGAAGTCTGCATCCGACTCGTCCAAAAAAGTAACTGCCAAGTCAGCGCCTGCGACCAAGGGCAGCAAAGCAGTTCAAGTTGCCAAGTCTGCCAAGGCGGCCACAACGGCAAAGACGGTTGTAGTCAAGAAATCTGTCAAGCCAACAGTAAAAACCGCTGTCGTCAAGGCGGTGCCCAAGAGTCATAAACCTGTTGCCCAGTCCATACCGGTTGCGCCGGTGGCGCGGTCAATGCCTGTCCATTCCCAACGGAAATCTGAACCCGTGACCCCTGTCGCTGAAACCAAAATCATCGCTTCCAAAGCTGTCAAAAGTGGCAAAAAATCCCCGTCTGTAGCCAGCCCTGTGCCGGTGCCCAAGGCGGTTGCCAAGCCAGTCGTTGTGCCGGACGCGGCCGCGCTGACCGCGTTGGGGGTGCCGGTACGTTCCGGGCGGCCTTCGTCGCGTCTGGCCCAACTGACGGTGCCGTCGATGGCGCAGTCGGTGGCGTCCAATGCCGCCAAGTCGAGTTTTACCCAGATCAGCGCGACGCAGCAGATAGCTTCGCCAACCGTTGCCCGCGTCAAGAAAGACCCCAAGCTGGCCAACAACTGGAAAAAGAAGGCAGTGGCGGATCTGACCGATGAAGAGGTTATCGCCATGCCCGACCAGGAGTACATGAATGACACCCAGATAGCTTTCTTTCGCCAGAAGTTGGTGAGCCTGAAGGACGCCATCCTTAACAACGCGGGCGAAACCACCGAACATCTGCGTGAAGATACGGTCGTTGTCCCTGATCCTGCGGATCGCGCCACCATTGAAGAAGAGCATGCGCTGGAACTGCGTACGCGTGATCGCGAGCGCAAGTTGCTCAAGAAGATTGAGCAGTCGATCAACCGCATCGACGCTGGTGATTATGGTTATTGCGACGAAACGGGTGAGCCCATCGGCGTGGCGCGCCTGCTGGCGCGTCCCACCGCTACGCTGTCGCTGGAGGCGCAGCAGCGCCGTGAGCTCAAGCAAAAAATGTTTGGGGACTAAGAACTTGTCCGTAAATGACAGGGGGCCGCGTTGGAATGCAATCGGGATGAGTTGTCCGCCAACATCACGCCGCATGGGCTGGACGCCCATGCAAGGGATTTGGTGGGCAAATCGCCCGATTTCATTCCAACCCGAAGGGC
>Ga0172370_10010696_pt1 | contig 10493 bp, 7 predicted proteins | sample LakKiv5m_FD_114538 | JGI IMG/M metagenome (GOLD analysis project Ga0172370, IMG submission 114538) | Freshwater microbial communities from Kabuno Bay, South-Kivu, Congo - kab_022012_11.5m | ecosystem: Environmental > Aquatic > Freshwater > Lake | place: Democratic Republic of the Congo...
CGCGTGAATCGGCAGCCCAAGGCCCAGGAGTGAGCGCACGGCTTGCGTGTAGATCCGCGTCGGGGCGAGCAGCAGCGCGCCGAGGTGGGGATCGAGCGGCGGCGCGGAGGGACCGAGCAGGACGTGTCGCGCGAGCGAGTAGCCGTTGGCGTGCAATCCGCTGCTCGGCAGGCCGAGGATGACGTGACCGGGGCGCACGGCGCTGCCGTCGATGATCGCGTCGCGCTCGACCACGCCTACCGCGAAGCCAGCGAGGTCGTAGCGCCCCTCCGCGTAGAAGCCTGGCATCTCGGACGCCTCGCCGCCGACGAGGGCGCAGCCGGCCTGCGCGCAGCCCTCCGCGATGCCGCGCATGACGGCCTCACCGAGCGCGACGTCGAGCCTTCCGGTCGCGAAATAGTCGAGGAAGAACAGCGGCTCCGCGCCCGCGGTGAGCACGTCGTTGACGCACATCGCCACGAGATCGACGCCGATCGTGTCGTGTCGGTCGAGCGCGCGCGCCACGTCGAGCTTCGTGCCGACCCCGTCGGTGCCCGACACGACCACGGGATCCCGCCAGCGTCCGGCCCCGAGCGCGAACAGGCCTGCGAAGCCGCCGATGCCGCCGAGCACCTCGGGACGCCGCGTGCGAGCCGAGAGCCGGGCCACGCGCGAGACGAACGCATCGCCGCGCGCGAGGTCGACGCCGGTGTCCGCGTAGGTAGGTGGTCTGCGGCAATCCGTCATGCTCCCCCCGGTCGCCCCGCGCACCTAGCCCACGCTGGGGCCGCTCGTCAAACGGGCGCATTGCACCCTGAACCGCCTCGCGCTAAGTTCTCGTCCCCCGATGACAACGGGGCCGCGCCCCGCAACGGAAGAGTGCATGTCCACGCCCGCACCCAGCAAGGTCGACGCAAAGCAGGTCGTGCTGGAGAAGTCGGCGCATATCGAGGCGGGCTGCAACTACTTCGACGTGCTCGATCTGCCGCCGGACGCCACGTCGGCCCAGGTCCGCACGGCCTACTTCTCGCTCGCCAAGATCGTACACCCCGATTCGCTCGCCTTGAAGGCGGAGCCCGGCCTGCATCAGCAGGCCACCGTCGTCTTCCGCGTCGCGACCGAGGCGTACAACACGCTCAACGATCCGGCGCGGCGCTCGCAGTACATCGCGCAACTCAACAGCGTCGCGACATCCTCGTCGACCATCATCCGACGGCAGAGCGCGAACGCGGACGAGGAGGCGCGGATCCTCTCGCACCGCGCGAACCTCCTGCTCTCGAAGCGCGCCTGGGCGGAGTCGGCGGCGCTCTTTCGCGACTCGCTCTCGCTGCTGCCCGACAAGGTCGATTACAAGCTGGGCCTCGGCTGGGCGGTGTTCAATGACCCGTCCATGCCCGAGGCGGATCGCTTCATCGAGGCCAAGGCGCTGTGGGACGAGTGCCTTCGGATCGACGACTCGGCGGCGGCGAACTACTATCTCGCGCTCTGGTACAAGGCGAAGGGCGACACAAAGTTCGCCCGCAAGCACCTCGATCGTGTCATCGAGCTGCAACCGAAGCACATCGAGGCACAGCGCGAGCTGCGGCTCCTCGCAATGCGGCAGAGCAAGGCCGGTGGTGCAACATCGGGCAACACCTCGCCGTCCAGCCCGAAGCCCAGTTTCCTCGAACGACTCTTCGGCAAGCGCTGAAAGACCTCGGCCATCGCACCCTTTCGCGTCGCTCGACGCTCAACAGGTCATCATGCCGCTGTCCCTCTTTCGCACGCTCCCCATCCCGAACCTCCACCTGCCGGCGCCGCTCGCGCCGCTGGCCGATCTCGCGTGCAACCTGTGGTGGTCCTGGAACCCGTGGGCCCGCAAGGTGTTCAAGGCCGTGGATCCGGCCCGGTGGGAGCGCGAGCGCAATCCGCTCGACCTGCTCTTCAACCTGGATCCGCGCCGCGCAGAGGCCCTCGCCAAGGACGTGCACTTCATCGCCCAGATGAGCGAGGTGCTCGAGGCGTTCAACGCCTATCTCCATCCGTCCACGCCCACCTGGTTCGAGCGCGGTGTCGGCGCCCGCAAGCTGCCGCGCGGCATCGACTGGAGCCATCCGGTCGCGTACTTTTGCTCGGAGTACGGGCTGCACGAGTCGCTTCCCTTCTACTCCGGCGGCCTCGGTGTGCTCGCCGGCGATCACCTCAAAGCCGCATCCGACCTGGGGATCCCGTTCATCGGCGTGGGGTTGCTGTACCGCCACGGGTACTTCGTGCAGGCGCTCGATGCGGACGGATCGCAGCAGCACTTCCCGATGCAGCTCGAGTTCGATCGCATGCCGACCCGACGCGTCCGCGGTCCGGACGGCGGGGCGCTGATGGTGACCGTCGACTTCCCAGGGCGCGATGTGCACGCGGCGGTGCGCGTCGTCGACGTGGGGCGCGTGCCGCTGCTGCTGCTCGACACCGACATCGAGGAGAACCTGCCCGAGGATCGCTTGATCTCGAGCCACCTCTACATCCGTGGCAGAGAGATGCGGCTGTGCCAGGAGTGGCTGCTCGGCGTGGGAGCCATCCGTGTGCTCGAGGCGCTCGGGCTCGAACCCTGCTCGTACCACATCAACGAAGGTCACTCCGTCTTCGTGAACTTCGAGCGCGTGCGCGTGCACGTGCGCGAAGGCAACATGACCGTCGAGGAGGCGCTGGCCGACGTGCGCAAGCACACGGTCTTCACCACGCACACGCCGGTGCCGGCGGGAAACGAGGTCTTCGACGTCAACATGGTGCGCCGCTACCTGGAGCGCTTGGCGGCCGATCTCGGCGTGGAGGTGAGCCGTCTCATCGATCTCGCGACGCTCCCGGAGAAGCGCGAGTCGTTCAACCTCACGGTGCTCGCGCTGCGCACGTCGAGCCGCGCCAACGGCGTGTCGTTGCTGCACTCGAAGGTGTCCAACAACATGTGGTCGAAGGTCTGCGCGGAGGAGCAGACGGCGGTGCAGCGGATCGAGCACGTCACGAACGGCGTGCACACGCTCACGTGGTTGGGTCCCGATTTGCAGGACCTGCTCTACGCGAAGGCCGACCTCGCCGTGTTCGAGGAGAACTACGTCGGCGGGCACGCGTTCGACTTCTGGCGCGAGGTGCCGGACGACGCGATCTGGCAAGCGCACATGACGCAGAAGCTGCGGCTGTTGACGGTGGTCGGCGACCGCCTGCGCCGCATGCTCGCGCGCCACGGGGCGAGCCCCGACGAGGTCGCCGCGGTCGCCGGGTCCCTCGATCTCGACACGCTGACGATCGGATTCGCGCGCCGCTTCGCAACCTACAAGCGCGCGGGCCTCATCTTCCGGGATCCCGGCCGCCTCGAGTACATCCTCAAGAACCCGAAACGCCCCGTGCGGCTCATCTTCGCGGGCAAGGCGCACCCAGCCGACAGGCCCGGCCAGGATCTCGCCAAGCTCGTGTGGCAGATGTCACGGGATCCGCGCTACGTCGGTCACATCTTCTTCGTCGAGGACTACGACATGCGCCTCGGTCGCATGCTGACGCAGGGCTGCGACGTGTGGCTCAACGTGCCGCGCAGGCCGATGGAGGCGTGCGGAACGTCGGGCCAGAAGGCGTCGACCAACGGCCTGCTCAACTTCAGCGTGCCCGACGGCTGGTGGGACGAGGTCGTGGGCGACGAGGAAGCGGCGCTGACGGGCTGGGGTATCGGCGAGGCCACGGGCGTCGAGGATCACATGCCCGAGGACGAGCGCGACGACCTCGACGCGGAGCGCATGTACACGCTTCTGGAACGGGAGATCGCGCCGACGTATTACGATCACCGGCGACCCAACGGCTCGGGCAACGCGGCTCCGCACGCGTGGATCGAGCACTTCAAGGCGGCGATGTCGGTGCTCGGGCCGCGCTTCTCCGCCGGTCGCATGGTCTCGGAGTACATGGAGCGCTTCTACGGACCACTGAGCCGCGGCTAATCCTCGACGACGGCGCTACTTTGCCGCGCACGTGTCCGCGACGATGTCCGTGCTGCCGACCTCGACCGTCACGAGCAGGATCGTGTCTGCCTTGAGCGCCGCGTCCTCGGCCTCCCACGCCGCTTTGACGACGTCGCCCCATTCGGCGTGCAGCGTCCATACGTGCAGGATGGACCTCGTCCACTTGTCCGCGGCGCTGATGTTCTTCGTCGCCTCGTTGATGCCCGCGAGCTTCTTGTCGAGCAGCGTCTTGGCGTCCGCCTGCGTGTAGGTCGTCACGCTCGGCCCCTTGTACGCGCGGGTCACGGAGACGCCGACCTTCTGCCCTCCGAAGGAGGCGATCCAGTCCGTGATGGAGCCCGGCGCGTCGTAGTCGATCTCGGTCTCAGTCTTGTAGGTCGTCGCCCCATCGCACTCGAAGAGCAGCTGCATGCTCATCGTCTCGCCGCATTTCGACGAGCCGCCCGCGTTCGGACCCTCGTAGCGCTTCTTCGCGCCGGGGCGCAGCGGTTCGGGATCGAAAGGGCCGGGCTTGTCGAAGGTCCAGGTCGTGACGAGGAAGCTCGGTGTGCTCGCGCCGAGCGACGTGCCTATCGCGCCGCAGGCGCCCGTGATGGGGCCCCACGCCGTGCTCTTCGAACCGGCGCTCGCATCGGTTGGCGCGTCCTCGACGCCCGTTGCGAGATCGGCGCCTCCCACGGTGGTGTCGATGCCCGACGACGCGCCTGCGTCGGGCTTGCCGCCCGCGTCGCTCGCGTTGGATCCGGCGCCCGCGGACGTGCCGCACGACGCCGTCGCAACGAAGACGATCGACGCGATGATTCCGGTGACGGATCGCATGTGGACTCCGTGTCACGCTTCGGCGAGGAGGTCCTCGATGCTGGGGGCTTCGACGCGTCCGACGGGGATCGCCGCGCCGTCGACCGAGCCGACCGGCACGCAGCCGGCGAGCGCGTTGGTCAGGAAGATCGCGTCGGCTTGCTCGAGCTCACCGGGGTGTATCACGGCCTCCTCCGCGCCTAGCAGCGAGATGACCCGCGCGCGCATGACGCCGCGCAGGCAGCCCTCGGTGACCGGAGGTGTGCGCCACAGACCACGCTTCACGACGAAGACGTTCCACGCCGTGGTCTCCGCGACCCGCCCGGCCAGGTTCAGACGCAACACGTCGTCCGCGTTCGCGTCCTCGGCCTCCGAGCGAGCGAGCACGCGCTCCAGCGCGCTGGTGGTCTTGTGACCGTGCAGCGGGTTGGCGACGTCGATCGCCCAGCGCGACGTCACGAGCGCGATCGGACCGTGCGGCCGATGGTAGGGATCGGCGAAGACGGCGAGAGTCGGCTGAGGATCGTGCGGCACGGAGTAGCCGCGTGATCCCGCGCCGCGCGTGTAGGTCAGGCGTAGCGCGAACTCGCCGAGGCCGAGGCTCTCCGCGACCGTCCGGCACGCGAAGCGCACGTGTGCGGGATCCGCTGGGAAGCGCAGGAACGCGGCGGATGCCGTCAGCCGGGTGACGTGTGGCTCCAGCAGCGGCACCACGCCATCGCGGACGAGGATCGACTCGAACAGGCCGTCGCCGAGCAGGAAGCCGCGCTCGCGGACAGGGAGCTTCGCTTCGGACTCCGGAACGAGGCCGGGGCCCGCGCCACCGACGTCAAGCCACATCTCCACGGTAACCTCCAAGCGCAGCGAGAGGCCCCTGCGCCTTGGCCCAGCACTCCTCGTACTCGGCCGCTGGGGAAGAGTCTGCCACGATTCCGCCCCCGACGCCGAGGGTGGCCACGCCGCTGCGTAAGACCGCCGTGCGAATGGCCACCGAGAGATCCATCGCGCCGTCGAGCCCGATGTATCCGATCGATCCCGTGTACAGACCGCGGCGATCCGGCTCCAGCGACTCGATGATCTCCATCGCGCGGACCTTCGGCGCGCCCGTGACCGACGCACCCGGAAAGACCGCGCGCAGCACGTCGGCCGGTCCGATCCCCAGGCGGGGCATGGCCTCCACGGTCGCGACCGTATGCCACACGCTCGGCGTGGGCTCGAGGCGCCGAAGCTCGCGGACATGGACAGTGTCGGGCAACGCGACGCGGCCGAGATCGTTGCGCGCCATGTCGACGATCATCACGAGCTCCGCGGCGTCCTTCGCGCTCGCGAGGAGCGCCGCCGACTGAGCGCGATCGGTGTCGGCGTCCCGGCCGCGCGGGAGCGTCCCCTTGATGGGCCGCGTCTCGATGTGCGCGGGTGTCGCGAAGACCAGGCGCTCCGGCGAGGCCGACAGCACGTGTCGATCGCCGAGATCCAGGTAAGCGGAGAAGGGCGCGGGACACGTCTGCCGGAGCCGTCGCCACGTGTTCCACGGATCGCCGGCGCACGGCCATCGGAGGCGCTGCGTTACGTTGACCTGATACACGTCGCCCGCCGCGATGTAATCGAGCGTCCGTTCGACCGCGCGGTGGTAGGCGTCCCGCGTGAGCGAAGACCGGACGGGGGAGGACGGTCGCTCACTCACCGTCGCGTCCAGCAGCGGCGCGCGCGCGAGCAGTGATGACCAGCGCACCGCCTTGGCCTCCGCCTCGACTTCTCGGCCCGCCACGGGCTGTACCTTGAGGTGTACGGCGTCGTCCTCGACGACGACCACGACGTCATAGATCCCGAGCCAGAGGTCCGGGAAGCACTCGTCATCGCGCGCGATGGTCGGGAGGCGTTCGATGCGCCGCACGAGGTCGTAGGAGAAGCAGCCGATACCGACGCCCTGTCCGGCAGCGTCGAGGGTCGGCCAGAGCGCACCCAACGCCTCGACCGCGCCCCCGCGCGTGACGTGGCGGCGTCCCGATGCCTCGATATAGGCATCGTCGCCCCACGCCACGACAATTGCTGCGGGCTCCGACGCGATGACGGTCCGGCGTCGCGCGTCGAGCGGACCGCACGCGCCGCTCTCCAGGACCACGCGCCCTCGACCCGCGGGGAGCGCCGACGCGAGCGAAGCGGCATCTGTCGTGGCGGTGTCGAGGATCACGTCGCGCGCGCTCACCGTCACCCCGCGGTCCGCGCCTCGCGCGTCAGGAAGCAGCTTCCGAACCCGCGCCGAGGCGCTGTGCGAGCCAGTGCGCGCAGAACGCCACCGCCAGGATCGCGAGGCCGATGAGCGGATACCAAACGCCCGGCTCCCGCGTGACGGCACGCCAGGTCAGCACGGCGAGCACGATCACGTTGGTGCCGAGGTAGAGGGCGGGTACGACGGGATAGCCCAGTGCCCGATACGGCCTGTGCAGATCCGGCCGGCGCGCACGGAGCACGAAGAGCGCTATCACCGTGAGCGCACCCGTGATCTGCATCGCGAGGCTCACGAGGTTGAGAAGCTGCTCGAACGCGCCGCCGAGGATCAACACCATCACCCACGCGCCCTGCACGGCGAGTGCGCGCGCGGGCACGCATCCCTTTGCGCGGAGCACCCCGGCGCCTTGCCAGAACATGCCTTCGCGCGCCATGGCGAAGGCGATGCGCGCGCCGCCGAGGATCGTCGCGTTGAGGCAGGCCACAATGGCGAACGCGATGACCGCGTTGAGCGCGAGCGCCGCGCCATCTCCGCCGAGCAGGCTCGCGGTGGCCGTGCCTGCCTCGCCGGCCGCGCGCAACCCGCCGATGCCGAGGACGCGCTCGAATGCGAGGTTGAGGAACAGGTAGAGGATCATCACCGCGCTCGTGCCAATGAGCGCCGAGCGTGGGACGTGACGGCCGGGGTCACGCACCTCTCCGGCGACGTAGACCACCGCGTTCCAGCCCGAGTAGGCGAAGTACGCCGGTAGGTACGCGAGCACGATCCCGGTCCAGTCCGACGCCGCGACGTGGGAGGCCTCCGTCCTCGGTGTGGCCGTCGGGAGGCTCGACGAAAGCGCCCAGACACCGAGCAGCACGAGCGCCGCCATCGGTACGCCGGTCATCACGCTCTGCAACAACGACGAGGGGCGCGCACCTGTGAAGTTCAGCGCTGTCAGCGACACGACGAGCACGAGCGCGATCGCGCGCGCCGAGGTCAGCTTGAGCCCGCCCGGAAGTGTCAGGAGCACGCCGGCCGGATCGAAGCCGAAGAGCGCGGGCAGCTGGTGCTCCGCCACGCCGACGGCCATCGACGCGATCGAACCCGCGAAGACCGCAGCGAAGAGCACCCAGCCCGTCGCGAACGCCGCCGAGGGACCGAGCGCGGCGCGCTGGAACGCGTAGTCCCCGCCGGCCCTTGGCATCATCGCGCCTAGCTCGCCGTAGGCCACGGCGCCGGCGAGGCTCGCGAGCCCGGCGAGCACCCAGACCCCGAAGAACGCCGCCTGGCTGTCCACGTGCTGCGCGACGACGGGAGGGCTCAGAAAGATCCCGACGCCCAGCATAGAGCCTACGACGATCCCGATCGACGCGACCGCACCGATGACGCGCGGCTGTGCGTCGCGCGCGCGTTCGGAGGAAGGTTCCCGGTTCGGTAGATCGGTCGGCGGCATGCGATTCGAAGCCGGCTCGCGCCTGTGGATGGCCAGCGCGAAGGCGAGCGAAGCTAACCGATCTCGCGGCGCGCTGCAAACCAACGGGCGATCCAAGCGAGCGTGTGCGAGGCCCCACAGCGACCGGCGCAGCGGCACAGGGCGCGAGTCCGCGAAAGCGTGCGACGCGGGGACCAGGTGGCGGCGCTCTTATGCCTTGAGGATCTTCTCGAAGAAGTCGTTGCCCTTGTCGTCGACGAGGATGAACGCGGGGAAGTCGACCACGTCGATCTTGTAGATGGCTTCCATGCCCAGCTCCGGGTACTCGACCAGCTCGACCTTCCGGATGTTCTCGCTCGCGAGCAGCGCGGCCGGCCCGCCGATCGAGCCGAGATAGAAGCCGCCCCACTTTCTGCATGCCTCGGTCACGGCCTTGCTGCGGTTTCCCTTCGCGATCATGACCATCGATCCGCCGCGGCTCTGGAAGAGGTCGACGTAGCTGTCCATGCGGCCGGCGGTGGTCGGACCGAACGAGCCGGAGGCCAAGCCGTCGGGCGTCTTCGCGGGCCCGGCATAGTAGACCGGGTGGGCCTTGAAGTAGGCCGGCAGGTCCTCGCCGGCGTCGAGGCGCTCCTTCAGCTTCGCGTGCGCGATGTCGCGCGCGACGATGAGCGTCCCCGTCAGCTCGAGCGCCGTCGTCACCGGATGCTTCGAGAGTTCGGCGCGGATCTCGTCCATCGGCCGGTTGAGATCGACCTTCACGGCACCGTGACTGTGCTTGCCGCGGTACCTCTCGGGGATGAAGCGCCCCGGGTTGCGCTCGAGCAGCTCGAGGAAGAGGCCGTCCGCGGTAATGCGCGCCTTGATGTTGCGATCGGCGCTGCACGACACGCCCATGCCGATCGGGCACGAGGCACCGTGTCTCGGCAGCCGGATGACGCGCACGTCGTGGCAGAGGTACTTGCCGCCGAACTGCGCGCCGATGCCCACCTCGCGCGAGAGCTGGAGCACCTTCGCCTCCAGCTCCAGATCGCGAAACGCGCGACCGCCCGCGTTGCCGCTCGTCGGCAGGTGATCGAGATAGCCCGTGCTCGCGAGCTTGACGGTCTTGAGGCACATCTCGGCGCTCGTTCCGCCGAGCACGAATGCGAGGTGATAGGGCGGACACGCTGCCGTGCCGAGCGACTTCATCTTCGCGAGCAGGAAACCCTCCAGCGCGCCGGGGGAGAGCGTCGCGCGTGTCTCCTGGTAGAGCATCGTCTTGTTCGCGGAGCCGCCGCCCTTTGCCACGAAGAGGAACTCGTAGCTCATGCCCTTCTTCGCGTAGAGGTCGATCTGCGCGGGCAGGTTGTCCTCCGTGTTGACCTCCTTGTAGAGCGAGAGCGGCGCGTTCTGCGAGTAGCGCAGGCTCTCGTTCTGGTAGGTCTCCCAGATGCCGCGCGCGAGCCACTCTTCGTCGTCCACGCCTGTCCAGACCTGCTGTCCCTTCTTGCCGATGACCGTCGCCGTGCCCGTGTCCTGGCACATTGGCAGCACGAACTCGGACGCCACCTCCGCGTTTCGCAACATCGCCAGCGCCACGCCCCGATCATTGGGCGTCGCCTCCGGGTCGTCGAGGATCGCGGCGACCTTCTCGAGGTGGCTCGTGCGCAACAGGAAGGAGACGTCCCGCAGCGCCGCGCGCGCGATCATCTGCAAGCCCTGCGGCGCGATCTTGAGGATGGGCTGGCCCACGAACTCCGAGACCGACACGTGCTCCTTGGTGAGCAAGCGGTACTCGGTTGTGTCCTCGCCATGCTCGAAGATCTCCTGGAAACGGAACTCGGCCATCTGTGCCTCCTCGTGTGCGAACCATCGACCGTCGCGGGTCGGCACCATATCGCCACTCGCGCGGGGTTTACAGACGTGGATCAGGTTGTAGAGGCAGGTGGCTCAGTCGCACTGTCCGGCGTCGCCGCAGACCTTGCCGTCACCGCACGGGCTCCCCTTGAAGAGCGGTGTGTGGGCGCAGCCGCTTCCGGGCTCGCAGGTGTCCGCGCTGCACGGGTTGCCGTCGTCGCAGGTGCCCCAGCCCACATCGCCGCAGCCGGCGGCCGCC
>Ga0172370_10010698_pt1 | contig 10492 bp, 8 predicted proteins | sample LakKiv5m_FD_114538 | JGI IMG/M metagenome (GOLD analysis project Ga0172370, IMG submission 114538) | Freshwater microbial communities from Kabuno Bay, South-Kivu, Congo - kab_022012_11.5m | ecosystem: Environmental > Aquatic > Freshwater > Lake | place: Democratic Republic of the Congo...
ACACCACGACGCTCGTCAACACCCAGCGAGGCATCTTCACCCGACACAACGAACATCCACGCTAAATGGATCGGGTCTTTTGCGCCGACTTCCACGCAACCGATTTTGTCGGTGCAGGCCACTTTGGGCGCTTCAGTGGCGGGGGTAGCACATGCCGCAAGTACCAAAGCCGCAACGGCAAACAAATTGAACAGGGTTAAGCGTTTAGACATTTTCTTCTCCTCGTAAAAAAGTTGATGTTCTTCCATCGCACGGAGCGATGTATCTGCGGTAGCGCGCAGCCGCTGAAAGGGGAGGGTAGGTTAGATATTTTTAGTGACGGCATCCTCCTTAATATGTTGGATCAAATTTAGCCTGGGGGAATGGAAAATCTGACCTGCTAGTCTTATTTGATTTAAGACTACCGTAGTACTTTAGTTGGAAAGATAATAGACGAATTTTGAATGAAGGTCAAGCATTTAGTGACGAATGTAATCGAAGAACGGTTCGTTATGAGTGGCGTTGGCCGTACAACAATTCTTCGCGAATCCGCAAATCGGTATTGCGAATTTTAAGCGACAAATCGGCGGCTAAATTTCGCATCAGGCGATAGCCCAACTGAGGATAGGTATCGCACAAAACCATCAATTTATCGCGGGGGATGATCAACAATTGGGTGCCGTGTTGAGCGCAACGGGCGGTGGCTGAGCGCAATCCCTGATCGACTAAAGCGATCTCGCCGAACGATTGACCACGACGCAATGTGGCAATCGTCACCGACCCTTTCGTCGGAAGTGCTTCACCGCTCACGAGGGAAGGGTCCACTTGTATTTCCACCTCACCTTGTCCAATAATATATAACTCGTCACTAGGAGAATTTTCCTCGAACACAACGTCACCCGTGTTCAACCGTCTTTCTTCACAGAGTGAGCTAATGAGGTCAAGTTGAGTAGACGTCATCTCGACGAAGATGTCGGCTTGTTTGAGAATATTGACAAAGGATGACATATCGATCTTTCAGTTTGGGGGGAAGGAATGTGTTAAGTGTAATCGGCGCAGAGTGGTTGTCAAGTTAATAAACATCGAAAACTTGATAAGACCTATCGTTATGAATAGAGCCTGACGCCTATTGTATCTCACAACGCAAAAAAACCGTCTAGGCAGTATATTAAAGCAATGAGCAAAGCACGCCTTTCACTCGGCGCGCGAGGCGAGGAACTTGCGGCTGAAAAACTAAAAGCGCTGGGTTACGACATCGTCACGCGCAATTTTCGCTGCGCCTCAGGCGAGATTGACGTGATCGCCAAGCACCGCGAGACGTGGGTCTTTGCTGAAGTGCGGACGCGGCGCGGGAAAAAATTTGGAACGCCCGAAGAGTCGATCACGCCGCGCAAGAGGCAGCACGTGTTGGCTGCGGCGCAAACATATCTTCAGGATAACGCCCTGCACGACGTGAATTGGCGGATAGATTTTGTGGCTGTGGAACTTTCACCCCAAGGCGAGTTGTTGCGAGTTGAAGTGATTGAGAATGCGATCAATGAACAATAATCGAAATCTCAAATCCCCAAAACCCAAATTCCAAATGAACAATGAATAATGAAACAATGAACAACGGGGACGCCCAGTCTCCAATTACTAATTACCAATTACTTTTTGTAGTCGGTCCCACCGCCGTTGGCAAGTCGTCCTTTGCGATAGAGCTGGCGGATCGTATTGGTGGCGAGATTATCTCCGCCGACTCGCGTTATTTATATCGCGGGATGGATATTGGCACGGCGAAACCGTCACGCGAAGATCGCGCTCGTGTGCCACACCACTTGATTGATGTTGCCGACCCCGATCAACCTTGGTCGCTTGCCGAATATATTCCAGAGTGCAAGCGGCTAATCAAAGAGATCAACGAGCGCAAAAAACTACCCTTGGTAGTGGGCGGCACAGGGCAGTATGTGCGCGCCTTGCTCGAAGGTTGGTCAATGCCCAAACGCGCCGAAGATGCGTCGTTGCGGGCAGAGTTGCAATGGATCGCGGATCGTGACGGTGTAGACGCGCTTTATAAAAAGTTGACGGATGCCGATCCGATGGCGGCAGAGAAAATTGACAAACGCAATGTGCGCCGCGTTATCCGCGCCTTAGAGGTGATCGCGATCACCAGACTTCCCTTTAGTAATCAGCGCAAAAAATCTCAGCCCGATTTCGACTCAAGAATCGTTGGACTGACTTTGCCGCGCGAGAAACTCTATGCGCGGATTGATGCGCGAGTCGATTCGATGATCGCTGACGGTTTAGTGGAAGAGGCGCGCGCGCTTGCATCGCAAGGCTACGATTGGAATTTGCCCGCTTTATCTGCCATTGGCTACAAGCAAATTGGTATGTATCTGCGCGGAGAATGTGATCTCGACGAAGCGGTGCGTTTGATCAAGCACGACACGCGCCGTTTTGTGCGCCAGCAATATAACTGGTTTCGGTTGAACGATCCAAAAATAAAATGGTGGGACACGGAAAATTTAAAAATAGAAGAGATGATAGAGTGGTTGGGTAGTTGGGTGGTTAGGTAGTTGGGTGGTTAGAAGTTGGGATTTGGGATTTGGAGTTTGGGGTTTTTTGTCCTTGACTGGTAAAATGTTTTTAAATGTTTCGCTTCATTCGCGTCTTGCTTTTGCTGTTTGTTCTCCTTAATACGTTCGCTCCACTGCCGGTGGCGGCCTCACCGTATGTGCAGACCTCCACGCCGCCGAATCCCATCGTCGCCCGTTATCTTTCTAATCTCACGCCCGAAGAGAGGGTGGGGCAGCTGTTCGTCGTCACATTTAATGGGACGGCGACAAATGAGAATTCGGCGATCTATGATTTGATCACCCGCTATCACATCGGCGGCGTTGTGCTGCAATCGGCTAACGACAACTTTGCCGATGGTGAGACGTTTAAACCTCAGCTGCTCACGCTCACTTCAAACCTTCAATCCATTGCTACACTGGGCACGGCGAGCCAACGCCGCACGGCAACGGCGACACCGGTTCGCCCAAACTTCCCGACTGAAGTCGCACCGACAAAGCAATACATTCCATTGTTAATTGCGATGCAGTATGAAGGCGACATCTCGTCAACATCGTTGTTGATGTCGCCGTCTGGTATGACGCCGCTGCCGAGCTCGATGGGCATTGGCGCAACATGGAACGCGGTGCACGCCGAAACGATTGGCAAGATTGTGGGACAAGAGTTCTCGGCGTTGGGTCTTAATTTTTTGATCGGTCCGACATTGGATGTGATCGATTCGCCTCAACCGGCGAGTGCCGCCGACTTGGGTGCGCGAGCGTTTGGCGGCGACCCTTACTGGGTCGGCGTGATGGGCAGATCATTTATCAAGGGCGTACACGGTGGAAGCAATGGACGCATTGCAGTGATCTCACGTCACTTCCCCGGTTATGGCGCGAGTGATCGCTCATTAGACGAACAAGTGCCAACCGTCAGCAAGTCACTCCAGCAATTAACTGCGATTGATCTTCAGCCCTTCTTCGCGGTGACCAAAGGCAACTCGTCCAACGTGACCGACGCGTTGCTGGTGTCGCACATTCGTTATCGCGGTTTTCAAGGCAACATTCGCGACACCACGCGCCCGATCAGCTTTGATCAGCAGGCGCTGAGTGTGCTGCTTGCTTCGCCGGAACTTTCGTCGTGGCGCGCCGGTGGCGGAGTCGCCATGAGCGATTCGTTGGGTGTGCGTGCCGTGCGCCGTTTGTACGATGCCACCGAACGCACCTTCCCGGCATTCACCATTGCTCGTGATGCGTTCCTTGCCGGTAATGATCTGTTGTATCTCTCGCAGTTCGGGCTCGATCCGCAAAAAGACCAAGCCGACACGATCAAAGCGGTGCTGACTCAATTTGTGCAGAAGTATCGTGAAGACCCGGCATTTGCGGCGCGCGTGGATGAATCGGTGGCGCGGATCATCGCCCTTAAACTTAAACTCTATTCGAATAACTTCAACATAGACGCCGTTCTGCCTTCGGCGAATCTCTCGGCGATTGGAACCAGCTCACAGGCGACGTTCACGGTGGTGCGCGACGCCGTGACGCTGGTGAGCCCAACACAAACCGAACTAGCAGATCGCTTGCCCGCGCCACCGAATACCACTCAACGCATTGCATTCTTCACCGATGTCCGCACCACAAAACAATGTGCCACGTGCCCTATGCGCCCAATTGTCGCAACCGATGCGCTTCAGCAAGCAATACTCCGGCTCTATGGACCTCAAGGCACGCGCGAAATTTCTGGCGCGAACTTAACAAGTTTCGCTTTCACCGATCTGATAAATTATCTTGACGGAAAAAAATTACCTGCCACGACTCCCACTCCGGCTGGCGGAACGGGAACGGTGACGCCGCCCACTCCACCCGATGTGAGCGAGACGATCACCCGCGCCGATTGGTTGGTCTTCTCGATGCTGGATGTTAAACCCACCAGCTCGTCATCTAACGCACTGGCGCGAATTTTGTCGGAGCGCCCTGATCTGATCAAAGGCAAGCGCGTGATCGTCTTTGCTTTTGACGCGCCATATTATCTCGACACCACTGCCGTCGCACAGCTCACCGCTTATTACGCGCTCTATAGCAGAACTCCTATTTCAATTGAAGTTGCCGCGCGTGTCCTCTTCCAGGAGATCACCCCGATTGGATTCTCGCCGGTCTCGGTTTCCGCAGTGGGCTACAACTTGATCGAAGCGACTCAACCCGATCCGAAGCAAGTGATCAAACTATTCACCGATATAGTGCAGCAAGACTTCACGGTGACGCCGACTCCGCCGCCCCGATCCACTGCCACGCCCGTACCCTACGCGTTGAACAGCGTGGTCGGTCTTCGCACCGGAGTCATCCTAGATCGCACAGGGCATCAAGTGCCGGACGGCACTGTTGTGAAGTTTTATGCTACGTACGTGAGCGAAGGTCTGACGGTATTGATCTCCGAAGCGACTACCTTGGACGGAGTTGCCCGCGCCGGTTTGCGTTTAGATCGAAGTGGGTTGATCAATGTCTCGGCGATCAGCGAACCCGCGCTCGCCTCTTTCACACTACAATTCAACACGCAGCAGCCCGCGCCGCCGCGCGTGATCACGCCGACTCCAGAACCATCGAACACGCCGCGCTTTACCGATACACCCGCAGTGACGGCAACCTCTTCCGCGCGGCGGACTCCTACACCTGAACCGACGAAACCCGAAGGCACGGTGCAGGGCAGTGATCTGTTAGTGGCATTGTTCGCGCTGATCATCATTGGCGGATTCGGTTGGGTGAATATGCGCGGGCGCGCCGCCCCGATCTCGGCTGGCGTTAAATTAATTTTGATTGTGGCGATAGCTATTTGGGGCAGTTACGATTATTACGCGCTTGGTCTGCCCGGTGCTTCATGGGTATACGGATTTGGCAGTTGGGCGGTTGCCATAGCGGTGTGGGGTGGCGGCTTGATCGGGTTGGGGATTGGCTGGTTTGTGCTGCGAGAGCGCAAATAATCTACGTCGGGGCAACTTTTGCGGTTGCCCATGATCATTTTACAAATGTCGCGAACACACCGAGCAGCGCCAAGATGGAGGCGGTTACCGCCAATCGCAATTGAATGGGATCGGAGAGCGCGCGTTCAACCCACTCGCGCGAGGAGTGCGGAACGAAAACCTTTTTCCCTGTAACATCCGGGAAGATTCCATTGAAGAGGGCATCGCGCAACACTTGCGCGTTTGCGGGTCGCTCATCAGGATGTAAGTTCAGCGCCCACATCACGGCGCGTTCGATGCGTGGCGAGATCATCGGGTTGATGTCGCGCGGCGAGGGCAAGCTATTGGGTTTGAGGAATCGTTGCTTGGCTTCAATCGGCGGCTCGTTGGTGAGCAGATGGTAAAGAGTCGCACCCAAAGAGTAAATGTCGCTGCGGCTGTCGGTATGCCCGGTGTCGCCGCCATATTGTTCGAGCGGCGTGTAATGCGCGGTGCCGCGCCCCTGCACAATCGTCACAGTTTGTTCATCGGGGTCGAGCAACTTAACCAGACCAAAATCCACAAGTTTGATCGTGCCATTCGGTGTAAGCTTAAGGTTGCCCGGCTTGATGTCACGATGCAGAACGGGCGGTTCTTGCGAATGTAAATAGATCAGCGCATCTATCAGTTGCCGCGCCCAATCCAGAATATGCGCTTCGGCGAGGAAGTGCCCTTCGTCGCGGGCTTGGTTGATCACTTGCGAAAGGTCTTGCCCTGGCACGTAATCCATCACTAAGAAGTCGCGGTCGTCTTCTTCTGACGAAAAGAAGTCGGAGACTTTGGGCAGGCAGGGGTGATCGAGACGCGCGAGGACAGACGCTTCGCGGTAAAATTGCTCGCGGGCTTGTTGTTGCGCTTGCGGGGCGGAGTTGGGATCGCCGATAACTTCTTTAATCGCGCATTGACGACCTTGCAAACGCTCGTCGTCGGCGAGATAAATCGATCCCATGCCACCTTGCGCAACGGATTCTCGAATGCGATAGCGATCACGCAGCAGATCGCCGACGCGGAATGTCATGATTAACTCCGTGCGAAAAGTTATTTGAATGTGTTGTAAGCTTTGATTGTGGAAAGCGGCTGAGAGTTATTGCTCCGGCGTGAGATCGCTTTCCAAAATCTCGGAACAACTCTCGTACTGCTACAACGTTAACAAATTATACCCCTGTTGTTGGAGACGCGAAATGACTCAACCGAAAGATACACCCATCCTTGTCGCCCAAACCGGATTGCAGAGCGGACAGCGGTGGTCGTTAAATAAGGACGAGCTCATCATTGGGCGCGGCGCAGATTGTGATGTGATGATTGACGACAAAACGGTCTCGCGCCACCACGCCAAGATCGTGCGCGAAGCAGACAAGTGGCTGTTGATGGATACCTCCAAGAATGGCATGCATGTTAATGGTCAAGCGGTTCAAGAAAAATATGAACTGCAGGATAGCGATGTGATCGCCATTGCGACGGCGGCGAAGCTGGTTTTCATCGCCTCCGAAGCCACGCTGCCTCTCTCGCTTTCATTGCCAAAGGGCGGGCGGCTCAAGTTGGACGTGCTGTCGCGCCGGGTGTGGGTGCATGGTCAAGAAATTGACCCGCCGTTTTCACTGCCACAATATCGTTTGTTGGAATTGTTGTATGCGCGCAACGGTGAAATATGCACGCGCGAAGATGTGATCAAAGCGGTCTGGCCTGACGCGCAAATTGATGGAGTCTCGGAACAGTCTATTGACGCGTTGGTGCGCCGCCTGCGTGACCGTCTCGCCGAATTAGACGTAGAGCATCAATACATTGTCACCGTGCGGGGGCACGGCTTCCGACTCGATAACCCGAGTCAATGATTTAATTAGACCGACGCGGTCTACAAAACTACGTCTGCCTAAAACGGCGACACATTAAACAACGCTAAGAATAACTTGACTTAGTCGTTTCCTGTGTTGTATATTGTTTCACAGAGTGGGAGCCGTCGTGAGGCGGCTTTTTCTCTGATACATCGCTTTTGACGCGCACACGGCAGGCAAGCAATCGCAGTGTGCGCGTACTGTGTCAAAAAGAATCTCGATCGTAATTCTAAAAGGACAACATGATCCAAGTCGAAGGACTCACTAAACGTTATGGCTCTCGCCTTGCCATTGACCACCTGACGTTCCACGCGGACAAGGGTGAGATCGTTGGTTTCCTCGGACCCAATGGCGCGGGCAAGACCACCACGATGCGCATCCTCACCGGTTACATGCCGGCTTCGGAGGGTAAGGCGGTCGTGGCTGGGTACGATGTGTTCACTGATTCGCTCGAGGCGCGAAAGCGCGTGGGCTACTTGCCGGAGACTGTGCCGCTCTACACCGAGATGTCGGTTTGGCAGTATCTCGATTTTATGGGCGAGCTGCGCCAGCTCCCGAATCGGGATGATCGGATCGAAGAGGTGATGGAATCCGTGCATATGACTGACCGCGCCGATTCGCTCATTGGCAACCTCTCAAAGGGCATGCGTCAGCGCGTGGGGTTGGCGCAGGCGTTGCTGCACAAGCCCGAAGTGTTGATTCTCGATGAGCCGACCATCGGTCTTGACCCGGCGCAAGTGAAAGATGTGCGCGAGTTGATCCGCGAGATCGGTGGTGAGCGCACGGTAATGCTCTCTACACATATCTTGTCTGAAGCGCAGGCGATCTGCAACCGTGTGTTGATCATCAACAAGGGAAAGATTTTGGCGGAGGATACGCCAGACCGGCTGCGCGCCCGACTCAGTGGCGGCGACCGCGTGGGCGTTAAGGTGATGGGCGATGGCGCCGGTTTGGTGGAAGCCTTGAACAAAGTGCCGGGCGTCACCGGAGTCCACGCCATTAAAGATGGTGAATACGAAATTGACGCCGCGCCGGGCGGCAATATCCGACCGGAGATCGCCAAAGCGGTGGTCAATGGCGGTTGGAGTTTGATGGAGTTGAAAGCGATGGGCATGAGCCTCGAAGAGATTTATTTGGAATTGGTACGGGAGGAAGCGGAAGAAGAGGAGGCACAAAATGCGTAACACTTGGACCATCGCTAAACGCGAGTTCGCGCATTATTTTGTTTCGCCCATTGCTTATGCGGTGGCGATCTTGTTCCTTTCTATCTTGGGTTTGCTTTTCGTGGCGAACGTGAACAACGTGGCGCAGCAGGGCGGCTCACCTTCGATCAGTTTTGTCTTCGGACCTTTGACGACACTGCTGCTTTTCTTTGCGCCGGTGTTGACTATGCGTTTGTTAGCCGATGAGCAGAACAAAGGCACGCTGGAGCTGTTGTTGACCGCGCCACTGCAAGAGTGGGAATTGGTTTTGGGCAAATGGCTGGGCGCGTGGTTGTTCGGTTTGTGTCTGTTAGCTACGACCACGATCTATGCGGTCATTTTGTATGCGTACGGTAATCCAGATACGGGCGTGGTCTATGCCGGGCTCTTGGGCTTGGCATTGTTGATCGGCGCGATCTTGGCGATTGGTATTTTGGCGTCATCGGTCACGGGAAATCTGATCGCTTCTGTGGCGATTGGATATGCCTTTGTGTTGACGATTTGGATCATCGGGTTTGTAGGGCAGGTCGTTCGCGTGTTGTTTGGTGGCAATCAGGCGATCACGACTGTGACCGAGTACATTGATTTTGCCGGTCACTTCTCTAACAACTTTAATCGCGGCACCATTGATACAACCGACATTGTTTATTTTATAAGCGTGATCGCCATTGCCTTGTTCTTGGCGACGCGAGTCGTAGAAGCGCGGAGGTGGCGCTAATGGAAATTAAAGGGAAGCATCTATACGGATTGAGCGCGTTAGTCTTGGGTGTTGTCGCGCTCGTCTTTTCACTTTTTTACTGGTTCATCAACCGTGATTTTGACACGACCGTCAAAGCGACGCTCGCCGGGGGCTTGATCGGGTTGGCGTTGGCGGCGTGGTTGGAGATCGACCTGATCACGGCGGCGCTCAAATCGCGTCAAGCGAAATACGGCGCAGAAACATTTGCCTTGATTCTGGTGTTCTTGATCGTGGTCGGCTTGATCAACTACATCTTCTATCAAGACCGCTTTAAGAAACGCTGGGACTTAACTGAAAATAAAGAGAACACGCTCGCGCCCGAAACGCTCAAAGTTTTGACCGAGCTCAAAGAGCCGGTGAAGGCGGTGGGCTTCTACACCTCGCAGGCGGCGTTTAGCCAAGAGGGCGCGGATAAGCTGCTCAAGAATTTTAGAGAGAACAGCGCGGGCAAGTTCAGCTACGAATTTGTTGATCCCCAACTGAAACCGACTCTGGCGCAGCAATACAACGTGACGCGCGATGCCACTCTCTATATCGAGCGCGGCACACAGCGCGAAGCGGTAGATTTCGCCGACGAGCAATCAATCACCAACGCTATCATCCGCCTCAACAACCCGACGATCCGCGTGGTGTATTTCTTGGGTGGGCATGGTGAGCGTGATATTGAAGATGGCTCGGAGTTGGGGCTGATGAATATCCGCACATCGCTGCAGAGCGTGAATTACAAGGTGATGCCGCTGAAGGCGATCACTGAAACGATCCCGTCGGATGCCTCGGCGATTGTGATCGCTGGACCGACCAATCCTTACACTCAAAATGAAGTGGATGTCATTGCGAAATACTTGGCGGGCGGCGGCAAGGCGGTCTTTGTGCTTCGTCCTTCAACGTTGATGGGCGTCAAGAAGGGCGAGCCTGATTTGCTCGCCGACTATCTGGCGAAGTCGTGGGGCGTGACGCCGCGCAATGACGTGGTGATCGATCCGTCTCAATACGTGCCTCAACTGGGTCCGTTGGCGCCTATCTCGACGAAGTACAGCCCGTCGAATCCCATCATGAATGAATTGAAGAACATCGCCTCGTTCTATCCTTCGACGCGCAGCTTCGTCGTGGCAGATTCTGCTGCAGCGCCAGCCAATGTTACGCCGTCGGCGTTGGTGCAAACCAGCGCGGTGGCATGGGGCGAAACAGATTTTGATTCGATCAATGCCGGAAGCCCCAA
>Ga0172370_10010702_pt1 | contig 10490 bp, 10 predicted proteins | sample LakKiv5m_FD_114538 | JGI IMG/M metagenome (GOLD analysis project Ga0172370, IMG submission 114538) | Freshwater microbial communities from Kabuno Bay, South-Kivu, Congo - kab_022012_11.5m | ecosystem: Environmental > Aquatic > Freshwater > Lake | place: Democratic Republic of the Congo...
CAGAACTGCATGCCTACTTGGCTTGCTGTTCCTGGCGGGAATAGGCACGATAGCCTATCGCATAAGCACGGTTGAGCCGTTGAGGACGCGGGCGTTTCCTTTAGCGAAGAGACCGCTTAATATGGCCCATCGCGGCGGCGCCGGCGTCTGGCCGGAGAATACTCTCTGCGCTTTTCGCCAGGCGTACGAGCTGGGTGTGGATGTTTTAGAGCTGGACGTTCACTCCACCGCCGACAGCGCAATCGTGGTCATCCATGATGACTCGGTTGATCGCACCAGCAACGGCAGCGGAAAGGTGGAGGACATGACGTTGGCGGAGCTGCGCAAGCTGGACTTTTCTGCCAAGTTCACGCCAGCCGCCACAAGTTCAGCGAAACGCCATGACGGGCAGTCGAGCATTCTTACCTTGCAGGAGGTTTTTGCCCAGTTTCCGGATAGCTACATCAACATCGAGATCAAAACCGACTCGCCGCAGTTCGCCTTGCAAGTCATCGATCTGATCAACAGGAGCGGCATGAGTCAACAAGTGCTTCTCAACAGCTTTCATCCACCAATTGCTAAAGTCATTGAAGAGCATGCTGAGGGCATCGCCAAAGGTGCTTCCAAATCAGAAATACGCGAAATGGTGATCCTGAGTCGCTTGGGACTGGCCAAGCTGCATCATCCGGTGGCCAGCGCGTATCAAGTGCCGGTACGTCGTAATGGAGTGGAAATCGTGACGTCCGCCTTTGTACATTCGGCCCATGCCTTGGGACAGGAGGTGCACGTGTGGACCATTGATGATTCCACTGAAATGCGTCGCCTGCTCAACATGGGTGTTGATGGGATCATTACAGATCGACCGGATATTTTGGCAGAGGTATTGAAGGATTTCAAGAGGTAAATAGCTTTTGTCTTCGTCTGGAAAAAGCAGGCTTTTGGATAGGATCATCAGTCCTGCGCTGAGAAAATTCCTTTCCTACGTCAAGCCTTACCGGCAATTGATCATTGCAGCGACCATTTGCGGCTTGCTCAAGTACAACCTGCCGCTGGTTTTCCCCTGGGTTCTGAAAGATTTGATCGATCATTTGCTATCGCCATCTGCTTACGAGTCAGCCAAACTGCATTACACCATGCTTGGCCTGATCGTGCTATATTTGTTTTGGGCTGCTGCTACCTACCTGCGCTCTTACTTTGCCGATCAGGCGGGCCAGCGATTGATCTTTGATCTGCGCCATGAGTTGTACGTGCATTTGCAGCGCATGTCGCTCAGCTTTTACGAAAAGCGCCAAGTGGGCTCAGTCGCTTCTCGACTTCTTGGCGATATCGCCGTGGCGCAGAACTTTGTCGGCGCCGCTTTTACCAATACCATCATGGACGCCAGCGCCTTGTTTCTGATCGCCTTCTTACTTTTCCGCATGAATTGGCAATTGGCGCTGATCTCCATTTCCATTTTTCCCTTCTACGTGGCTATCAACAAATTCTTTAAAAAGCGCATCCGCAGCACCAGTAAGCTGGCCCAACAAAAGATGGAAGAGATTTCCGGAAACGTGCACGAAAAGCTCAGCGGCATCAGCATCATCCAATCCTACACTCGCGAAAAGTCTGAGGAGCGCCTGTTCTTCCAAGACAACCGTGAGTACCTTTCCTATCAGTTGGAGAAAATTAAGCAGAACGCCGCTGCTGCAGCCTTGGTCGGATTTTTGACTTCCGTCGCTCCGGTGCTGGTGATATGGTTCGGAGCATTGCAGGTCATTCACGGACGGCTGACGGTAGGGCAGCTCACCGCCTTTTATGCCTATCTGGGAATGTTCTATGGTCCGCTGAATCGGCTGACGGAGTTGAACATCCTGTTGGCAAACTCACAGGCGGCTATTGACAGAATTTTCGAGGTCTTTAACACCTCGCCGGAAATCGTCGACCGGCCGCAGGCAAAAGAGTTTACGCCGGTAAGGGGAGAGATCGAATTCCGAGGCACTTGCTTTGCGTACGACCCTGGAAAGTACGTTTTGCAGGACGTCAACTTGCGCATTCCGGCGGGAAGTATTGCGGCTTTGGTCGGACCCAGTGGCGCCGGCAAGTCCACTTTTGTCAAGCTCATTCCCAGATTCTATGACGTGTCGGCGGGACAAGTAACCATTGACGATCATGATGTTCGCGATTTTACTCTCCCGTATCTGCGCCGACACATTGCTACCGTTCCCCAGGATCCGATCCTGTTTTCGGGAACGATTGCGGAAAACATTCTCTTTGGCAATCGGGATGCCGATGAGGCACAGGTGCGCGCTTCTGCTCTGGCCGCTAACGCCGATGAGTTTATCTGCAAAATGAGCGATGGCTATGAGACGGAAATCGGCGAGGGCGGCATCAAGCTTTCCGGCGGGCAAAGGCAACGCATTGCTTTGGCGCGCGCGTTCTTGAAGGATGCACCCATCCTGATTTTAGATGAGGCGACCTCGTCCCTCGATTCCAAATCCGAAAATCTCATCCAGCAGGCCTTGAAGCGATTGATGCAAGGGCGCACGACGGTGATCATCGCTCACCGGCTTTCCACCATTCAGGCAGCGGACATGATCGTGGTTTTTGACGGCGGGCGAATCGTGGAGATCGGCAAACATCAGGAGCTTCTGCGCAGGCCCAGCGGATTCTATCGACGGCTATATGAGGAGCAGTTTCACAAGATGCTGGTTGAGTCTTCGAATTAGACCCCAGTCTTTTCCAAAAAGACTGGGGTCTGGTTTCCCACAAGAAGACTGGGGTCTTGACAAAAATATTCAAAATCGCAGCGTAAAGACCGTCCTTGCTCCTGGTTGAGAGGAGATCGTGATGGCGACCCGGTGCAGCCGCATGATCTGGCGGCGAATGCTCAGGCCGACGCCGCTGCCTTTTTTGTCGGTCGTGAAGAAAGGCACAAAGATCGTTTCCTGCAACTCCTGCGGAACTCCTATTCCGTTATCTGCCACTTGAATGATAACTCGGCCTCTTTCATTCAAGAAAGCGGAGATATCGATTTGCGGCTGCGGCGCATTCTCCAAAGCGCGGATGGCGTTGAGCAGCAGATTGATCAAAACTTGCTCGATGAGCTCTGGGTCGGCGGACAACTCAAGGCGCGGTGGAGCAATCTTTACTTCAAGCTGGATGCCTTTTTCTTGCAATTGCGGAAGCATCAGACGCTTCACCCGCTCTATCAACCCGCAAATCTCAAAAATCTGAAAATTCGGTTTGGGCAGGCGGCTCAGGCTACGGTAGGATTCGATAAATCGCAGCAAGCCTTCGCTGCGGCGTTGGATGGTGGACACGGCGCTGCGAACGTCGTCGATGGTTTCCAGCGCGGCGGAAGACTTTAAGGGGTTGGCTTCAGGCTCCGCCAATAGCTTGTTCGCGGTGGAAGCCAGTGAGGCAATGGGGGTGATGGAATTCATAATCTCATGGGTGAGGACGTGAATCAGCTTTTGCCACGCCTCCAATTCCTTCTCTTCCAGCTCGCTCTGAATGTTTTGCAGCGAAACCAGCGTCACCTGCCCGTCTTTGAGCTTGAATTCGGTGGCGTAAACGGCAAGCTGAAGCAGCTCACCATTGTCATGCAGCTTGACGAGCGCTGTTTCTCCGGCACGCAGCCTTCGCAGCTTTTCCACCAGCTCCGCGCTTGCAGACGACAGCGCATGAATGTTGCTAATATGCGGAACATTGAGTAGCCGCCTTGCTGCATTGTTGACCAACTCCACCTTACCGTCCGGTTGGTAAGCAAGGAGACCAATGCCAACGTGCTGCACCACGGTTTCCAGGTAACGGGATTGTTCCTCTTTCTCCGCGCGTGCCTTTTGGAATTCCCGGATGACCTCGGCCAAGGCTGCGTGCAAATCATCGAAAGCCGAGCCCATTCCCTGTCTGAAAAAGGACGTTGAGAAATCCGCATAGCGAACCGCCTGAAAGAAGCGGGCGAGGGCTTGGTTGGTCTTTTCAACGTAGTGGAAAAAGGAATAGGTCAGAGCAATAGTTATCAGCCCCACGATGAGGATGGTCGCATACATCTCGGTCGACTTACGAAGGAGAGAACATGAAATCACGAAAAGCTCTGACCAGGATGACAGATTATATTTGGAAGATCCCGATTTGTGCCGTTGTCTATGCGGACGGACTGGTGATGAGCAGAATTATCTTCCTCTCCTTGGGACTCGTTCTTCCTCGAATGCCTGAACAAGCCGATGAATCAGTCGCAGGATTTGACTTGCTTGCCGGCAGCATCATCCTTGCGACCGGGCTAGCACCATTAACGGGCAGACTTCAAGGGGCGTACTGGCTCTGCTTGTTGATTCTGTTTGCGTTCATGTTCGTTCATTTTGGGGTGAGCAATCCGATAGAGGACTCTATATTGAGTACTATATACAAGGAGTAGCAGACTTGGTCCTGCCCGGCGCGGGATTGATTCTATCGGTCCAAATCCTTCGCAGTATCCTCTTTCTTTTGGCATCGCTGCCGGTGTTAATTCTGTGGTCAGCCACAAGACCACAATGTGTTGCTCCTTTGGGAATTGCAATTTTTGTATTAACCGCGACCTTTGAAATTGTCATGGCTTATGAGCTGCCGGCTGTGCTCAGAATAACTCACAGCATCGAAATTCTCGCGGACTCCATGATCTATGCCTGGCTCATGGTAAAATTGCTGGTGCAGCAAGATGTGCATCGGGAAAAAAGCTTAGCTGAATGATCATCGAGCCCTATCCAAATTAGATCTCATTTCAAGACTAAGGTATTGTCAAATGGATTGAAGAAAGGCAGGTGCAGAAATGAACGCGGAGGAAATCGTTTTTCGGTTCGTGGATGCCATCAACCACGCGGATGTCGATCATTTGGCGGCCCTCATGACAGAGAACCACGTCTTTGTCGATTCCGACGGCTCAAAAATCAACGGTCGGGCCGCGATGGTCGATAATTGGTCGCGGTACTTCTCGATGATGTCAAATTACAGAGTGAATGTACAAGAGACCTATAGCTCGGGGAACATAGTTGTCCTTGTTGGTACAGCCAGCGGTACGTTCACAAGCAACACTCTGTCTCATCCAGCGAGTAGCTGGGCCGTCCCGGCTGCGTGGCGGGCAGTCGTCGATGCGGATCGGGTTGCCGTCTGGCAGGTCTTTGTGAATCCCGAGCCGATCCTTGCGGCAATGCGCAATGAGGCAGGCGGTGCGACCTGATAAATTGCCACCACAAAGGACTTGCTATTTTTCAGTCAAGGAAGGCTCCTTGAGCGAATTTTGCCTTATTCTTACGACTTTGATGATGCTATTGGCTAATGAGCAAGTCGGTGGTATTTTGTAGGCAGCCAGCCAATACTTAATGACTGAGGAGAAAATCGCCATGCTCCTACGCTATCTCAAAATTGCCTTCAGATGTCTGCTAAAGCACTGGCAATATTCCATAATCAATGTGGTCGGATTGGCTATTAGCCTGGCGGCATGTCTAATGATGCTTTTATATATTCGCGACGAGCTCAGTTTTGATCGCTATCATCAAGATGCCAATCGCGTCTTTAGAATCGCATTCCAATTTAATCAAGGAAATGAGAGTCCCGTTTTTGCCAACATTCCTGGTCTGGTCGCGCCGATCTTGCGCCAGGATTTTCCCCAAGTGGAGAAGGTGGCACGCTTCGCCGGCGGGTCGAATCTGGTCGTTCGGCATGGCGCGGAAAAGGTGTTTTACGAGAACGGCAATTACTTTTATGCAGACCCTGAGCTATTTCAGGTGTTCACAATACCCTTCTTAGATGGCGATCCAAAAGTGGCCCTCGCTCAAACTCAGTCTGTGGTCATTTCCGCCGGTTTGGCACAAAAGTATTTTGGAAATGAAGCGCCGATTGGCAAGACTCTGCAATTCAGCGGCAAGGATTGGATGGTCACAGGAGTGTTCGCCAACATCCCGCTGAACAGTCACCTGCCAAAATTTGAGATTGTTAGCTCGATCAAATCCGTGGAGGATCGCTGGTTCAGCAGTTGGAGTAGACTAAGAGCCCACACTTACATCAAGCTCAAGGCTGAGGTTGATCCGCGCCAATTCGAAAATCAAATCCGACATCTTTCGCACCAGTACGCTGGAGAGAAGCTACAGTCTATGGGTGAGACACACACATTATTCTTGCAGCCTATCAAAGACATTCACCTTCATTCAAATCTCATTCAAGAATTGAGTACGCCCGGCAGCCTTGTCGAAATAAGACTTGTTGCTGCGATTGCATTTCTCGTTCTGCTGATTGCATGTTCGAATTATATCAACATGGCGACGGCGAGATCGACTTTGCGAGCGAAGGAAGTGGGTATTAGCAAGATTGCCGGCGCCACGCAGCCGCAATTGGTGCAGCGCTTTCTCCTCGAATCCATAACAGTTTGCCTGATTGCACTTGTTCTTGCTCTCGGCATCGTCGAGCTTATGCTTCCAGCTTTCAATGTCTTTGTCGGAAAAGACATTCAGCTTTTGCCGCTTTCCGATTTTGACCTTGCATGGCGCTTTGGTTTTTATTCTGATTCTCGTTGGCGTGGTAGCCGGGAGTTATCCTGCCTTTTTGCTGGCCTCTTTCCGGCCGGTCGAGAGGTCCTCGAGGACGAAGACTTTGGAATACGCCGGTATCGAAAAAGTAGAATTTCGGATGCGAAACGACCGCCCGTTGGCTTCTTTTGGCAAAAACTGGAAGCCTGAACGCCAACAGGATGTCTTCAAGGATTTGAATGTACGCTTCAACGACCTTACGGTCGACTCCGCTTTCTCTGGCGATATTGCTGACGTTCAACAGGGAAGCGTGTGAGAAACTGGCGCCTTCCAAGAATCGCGAGAAAAAGCCAATGTTGCGGACCAAACCTTCGAGCTGGACTTCCTCGCGAACGTATAGCGAGACGTAGGCTCTAAGAACATCGTGCGGATCCGATGCGGAGACGACGATAGGGAGAAGACCAAACTGCAAGGCATCGTCCAAGGAAGCTCTTGCCGGCAATTCTGACAGCAAGAATGGGTGGAGGGTTCTCAGCAAAACCCGCCCGGCCAACAAATCGATGCCGGTTCTTTTCAGCTTGCGGGCACTGGAGCCGGTCAAGACGAAGGTCTTGTTGCTCTTTTCCTCGATAAGGCTGTGAACGGCGCTTAGGAGGTCGGGCACCTTTTGGACTTCATCGACTACGACCGTCTTCTTGTCCGGATTCCCATGCACAAGCTCAATGAGACGCTCCGGGCGAGCGGCGTAGGTGCGAAAAACATCCGGCTTGAGCAAATCGATCCAGAGGGCATCGGGATATTGTCTCTGCAAGTAGGTGGACTTGCCGGTGCCGCGAGAGCCGAACAGGAAAAAGCTTTGCGTTGGTGCCTCAAAAAATCTTGGAATGTATGATTCCATTTTGCTACCCTTTTTGGAATTGCGCATTCCAAATTAAGGATTGATGATGCTTTTGTCAAGCCAATTTTTGTTAACAAAAAAATGGAAAACGATTCCTTCTTGTGTAACACCCCGGGGCGCTCGAATGGGAATGGGATTTCCAGTACCTATTTGCTATCACTTCTTTTGTGAATACTCTCTTTCTCGGGGAGGTCATGTGCTACCGCCGCTTGTCTGGGCCGGGCCGGCGAGGCCAATGCTAAGGCCAGCCTAAGAGTCGTTAAAATCTCAGCCGTTCCACAGAAAAGTCCTGTTTCATGCGGTCGTTCGAGGAGCTTTTTGACTTTGTCCGAGAATGCTGAGAATTTGCAGTGTGATCAGATCTCAATGTACCAAACGGCCAGAGAACGAGGCTTTTTAAAAAATGCTTTTGCCTTGTGGGAAGAAATCACTAAAATTGCCCCGCTGTATTCTGCAAATTTGATCGCTGGCGACTGGATGAACTTTGAGGAACTTGCGCCATGTTGCTTTATGACCTTTTTGTCGATGGACACGTTCATATTTATCCGACTTTTGACCTTGCTCGAGCAATTACTTACGGCCTACAAAATATGAATCGGCTTTTGGAAGCGCGTAAAAATGATCTCGGGACCGAAAGAATATGGTTGTTGACGGAAAGGAATCACTGCAATTTTTTTCGGCAAACCTACGACTCTGCCGTACAACTCTCAAACAAGCAATTGTCAATTGAACGAGGCGCAGATGGTGAATCGCTTTTGGTTCGCAAAAGCGGTATAGATGAACCCGTTCTGTTTATACTGCCCGGCAGACAGATTGTCAGCAGCGATGACTTGGAAGTATGCGCCTTGGTTACAGCGACCATAATTCCGAATCGAGCGCACGATACCGCAGAGACTATAAAACGCGCGCTCGATTGCGGAGGAGTCCCAGCATTGAATTGGGCGCCGGGCAAGTGGTTTTTTTCGCGCGGAAAAATCGTAAGAAAATTGTTAGAAAAAGGTGCGGGAGGACCGTTGCTCATCGGCGACACATCCATGCGGCCTACCTTTTGGCTGATGCCGCACTTGATGCAGAAGGCAAAGGAAGAGGGGCATAAAATCATTGCCGGTTCCGATCCCTTGCCATTTCCCGGTGAGGAAGACAATATTGGCAGCTATGGATTTAAGATGAAGGGGAAGTTCGATCCGGCAAAACCGGCGGCTTCGGTGCGGGCCTTGTTGCTGGACGCAAACACAGAAATTGAGTTATGCGGTCGAAGAAGCGGTCCTTTTAGTTTCGCTAAGAGGCAGAGCAAGATCATGACTGAGAAGAAAAACCGGTCATAGTGAAACAAAGAACGAGATTCTTCCCGAAATTTGCCAAGCTAAAAGGATTGCCCAATGCATCTAAAGCTCATTGCCTGTGAAGTGCTGCTGCGAGAGGTTTGTTTTTGCATAGCCCAGTCACCTCATGTTATCGACTTAGAATTCACCGAAAAGGATGATCACAATAGAAGCGATTATTTGAGAGGCTTGATTCAGTCGAAAATCGATGCCGCGGAACAGAGTGATCGAAAGTACGATGCCATTCTATTGGGCTATGGCTTATGCGGCAATTCGACGGTCGATATTATCGCTCGCCAAAAACCTGTTGTCATCCCAAGGGCGCACGACTGCTGCACTCTTTTTTTAGGCTCGAAACTGCGCTTTAAGGAGTTTTTTGCAAACAATCCAAGTCTGCCGTTTAGCTCCGGTGGCTATATGGAGCGCGGAGATTCTTATCTGCGGGAGTCCAGCATCAAAAGCCTGCCGGGATGTGATAAAAGCTTTGACGAATATGTCAGGCTTTATGGTGAAGAAAATGCCCACTACATTTTTGAGACGCTCGATCTGAACAAAAGCGACAAGCATTTTAGTAAGGTTTGTTTCATCCGCACACCAGAGATTGCAGACCAGGGCCATGCCGAGGAGTGCAGAAGAAAGGCGGTGTCGGAAGGCAGAGAGTACGTGGAAATGCCAGGGGACTTGACCATAGTGCGTAGATTGGTCTGCGGCGAATGGAATGATAATGATTTCTTGATTCTAAATCCCCGGCAGAGAGTGAAAGGAGTATATGACTGGGACGAAATCATACGAGCGGAAGATATCTGATAGCTTATCTTGAAAAGCTTCAATGTGGGGTCCCGGTATAAGCAGGAGCATGAGCACGAGCAGGAGCAAGAGTAGGGGCAGGAGCAGGAGTGGCAGTAGAGGGTTGGTGGTATTTCATCTCACAGATTACGCAGCATACCGTTAGTTAAAACCCCCCATTTCACAGCAACAACAGACTGAAGCAATCGATATCTGTCGATCTTGCTTGAGGCATGGATATTGCAAGAACTGCGACGATTTCGTGCATTCGTGCGTAATCGACGTAGGAATTGTTGTCTTTTTTGTGGCATCTGATGGGCAGAGTGTGTATCCACAGGGACAAAGAGGAGCGCGCTTTCCAAAAACCAATAAGCTGAACCTGGAAAGCGGAGGAGAATAAAAGGAAAACAGTGATACGCGGTGTAGTTCGGGAGGTGTAGATGCGGGTTAATGGTAACGTTTTAGTAGTAGAAGATGATCCGGTAATCAGGCAATTCCTGGAGACCGCCATCCAGAAAAGAGCCTGTAACATTACCAGTGTTTCGGATGGCCGTTCGGCTCTGAAGGCAATAGCTGAAAGAGAATACGATCTGGTCTTTGCAGATCTCAAGATTCCCGAAGTAAGCGGGATGAAGGTGCTTGAATACGCCAAAAAGACCAGGCCGGATACCAGCGTCGTTATCAGCACAGCCTATGGATCCATAGAAAACGCTGTGGAAGCCATGCGCAAAGGGGCTTTCGATTATTTGACCAAGCCATTCTCCATCCAAGACGTTTTTGATGTTATAGATCGAGTCTTGCAGGATCGCGGCAGCGAAGAGGTGGTTTTTCCACCGCCAGTCCCGGCTCAAGGAGGCACCGGTCTTTTGGGAAGCTCGGGTGCTATATTAAGCATCAGAGAGCTTGTCACCTAAAACCTGCGTGAAAGTTGATTAAGCAATTGGCTGAATCTTTTGGATACGTTCCTGTGCATATTCAAACGTTTCCTGGTAAAGATTACCCTTTGGCAATTTCAAGGTTGGCCGA
>Ga0172370_10010703_pt1 | contig 10489 bp, 8 predicted proteins | sample LakKiv5m_FD_114538 | JGI IMG/M metagenome (GOLD analysis project Ga0172370, IMG submission 114538) | Freshwater microbial communities from Kabuno Bay, South-Kivu, Congo - kab_022012_11.5m | ecosystem: Environmental > Aquatic > Freshwater > Lake | place: Democratic Republic of the Congo...
CATGAAAACCGTGGGGCGCTCGGTCCCGTCGCCCTTTTCAAGGACATTCAGGACCGTTTCCGGTGAAAAACCGTCGAGCAGGAGGACATGGGCCCCTGCAAGGAGGGCCGTGTGGAGGGCGAAGCAAAGACCGTGGACGTGGAAAAGGGGAAGTGCATGGGAAAGGATGTCCGTCTCCCGGATCTCCCAGATGCCCACGATGTTCCCAGCATCGCAGGCGAGGTTCCTCTGGGTGAGGACCGCTCCCTTAGGCCTGCCGGTCGTGCCGGAAGTATAGATGATCAGGGCGGGGTCATCAGCGTGTAGCGGGGCGATGGGGGCGGCCCCCTCCCCCTGCCTGAAAAAGTCTGTCTCCTCGTAAGGTCTCCCGGTATCCAGAACAAGGGACTTCGCGTTTCCCACCAGGTCGGCGACCATAGGGAACTCCTGAGCCCCTGCCAGGATGAGCGAGGGCTCCGCATCCTTCACAAAATAGTCCATCTCCGACTTCTTGAACCCGGTATTGAGGGGGACGCCGATGGCGCCTATCTTCAGGAGGGCGAGATGAATAACCACCGAGAGTACGGATTTGGGGAAGAAGAGGATGACCCTGTCTCCCTTTTTCACCCCAAGATGGCTAAGGAACCCGGCCATGCGGTTGGCGTCCTGATGGAGCATCCCGTACGTCAGGCGGGATTCGATATGGGATCCGCGCAGGAAGGTGAGGGCCGTCTTCTCCTTCAGCCTAACGAAGGTCTCTTCAAAAGGAATCCACAACGCAGGGAAATCCATTGTCCAACCCCTCTAATGCTGGGTTATCCTATCCCCATGATCCGACGGGAATCAAATGGCCACGATGGATGTCTTGACGAGATGTTTGTTTGCTTTTTTAGGTGAGAAGACATACCCCAAACCCCCTGGGATGTCAAGGGCAAAGAACCCTCCCTGTCTGTGGAGCGGCGATTCGTGGACGCCCCCAGGCTGTCTCAGGATACAGCGGGCATCCGGGATGTCCCCATCAATTTGGAGATAGCGGGATGGACCGGGAAACGAAGGCAGAGAAAGAAGGGCCAGGGCTATGGATCGCCCCTTAAAAGCCAAACATCCGCTTCACCTGGGGCCATCTGCGCTCGGTCAGACATCGGTTTGAAAGAATGATGGATTGCGTTTGGTTGATCGCCTCTTCCAGCGTGTCGTTGACAATGATGAAGTCATATCCCGCACATGCGCGAATGTCGTCTGCGGCCTGTTCCATGCGGCCCCTGATCACGGCGTCATCGTCCGTCCCTCGCTTTCTCAGCCTCTGTTCGAGGACCTCGATAGACGGGGGAACCAGAAAAATGAGGACGCTTTCCGGAAATCGTGCCTTGATGTGCTCCCCTCCCTGGACATCCACATCCAGGAGAATATCCAATCCCGATGCCATCAACTCCCGGATGCCTGAGAGAGAGGTCCCGTAGAGGTGATCATAGACCCTGGCCCATTCCAGAAATGCCCCCTCATCGATCATCTGGATGAAGGTCCTCTCGCTCACGAAATGGTAATGGACCCCATCCTGCTCATCCCGTCTCGGATGGCGGGTCGTATGAGATATGGAGTAGCCCAGGCCCTCCACGCGCTGCCGAATCGCAGCGGCGATGGTCGATTTGCCCCCACCTGAAGGGGCGGAAAGAACGAACAGTACACCTGACATAGGTTATTCATCCAGTTCGCGCATGCTCAGGGCACCTTCCGGATTGAATCGCTGGGCAAGGGTTTCGGACTGGATGGATGACAGAATCACGTGATTACTGTCCGTGATGAGCACAGACCTCGTACGCCTCCCCTGGGTGGCGTCGATCAACCGCTTCTCGTCACGCGCATCATCCCGTAGGCGCTTCACCGGCGCCGCATTCGGAGAAATGATGGCGATGACGCGCCTGGATACCACCGAGTTGCCAAAACCGATATTGACGAGTCTCGAACTCATGCCCCCAACTCCTTTCACTCGACATTCTGGACTTGTTCCCTGAGCTTTTCCAGTTCGGCCTTCATCTCCACGACGATCTGGGAGATGGACGTATCCGCGGCCTTGACGCCGAGGGTATTCGCCTCCCTGTGGATCTCCTGTATGAGAAAATCCAACCGTCTTCCCACCGCGTCGTCAAGGGCCATGTAGTCGCGGAACTGCTTCAAATGACTTCTTGTCCGGACGATTTCCTCGGTGATGTCGGACCGCTCGGCCAGAAAGGCCACCTCTTGGGCCAGCCTGGCCGAATCCACTTCCACCCCGTTGAGGAGGGCGCTGATCTTTTCGGTCAGGCGTTGGCGACACGCATCGGTCAGTTCCGGTGCCCGCCTTTGCACGGCCCCCACCCACTCCTCCAGCCGGTCGAGCCGCCCCGTAAAATCCTTCAGGATCGCGTCGCCCTCCTTGTCTCTCATCTCGTCCAGGGCGTCCAGCGCGATGCCCAAGGCCTCGTCCAGGCCTTGGCGCGTCTCTTCCGCGTCACCAGTCTCGGATCTAAGGATCATGACGTCCTTCATCTGAAGAAGGGACTCCAGACGCATTTCCTGGTCCAGACCGGCATGCTCCGCCAGTTGCCGAAAGATCCTCAGGTAGGCATCTGCGAGGGGAAGATTCAGCTCCAACTCATACGGGGGGGCATCGCTGCTCCTCTCGATCTGAAAGGACGCCTCGACCCGGCCGCGCCGAATTCTCGATGAAATGGCGGCCCTCAGCCCATCTTCAAAAGACTGATAGTTCCTGGGGAGACGTATAAGGATGTCCCGGTGACGGTGGTTGACGGACCGGATTTCTGCGACATACCGATACTTCCCCCGTTGGAAGGCCCCACTGCCGAAAGCGGTCATGCTCCTAAACAAGGCGTTTCGTCTCCCTCAACCTTTCCATATAGGCAGCCCTCAGCTCGTTGAAATACGCGATCATATCGGGTGCTGAATAATCGCGGTAGGTCCACTGAAGCGGCCTGAAGCTCCCCCTCATGTAGACGAGGGTCAGGTCCGCGTAAATCCCCTTTCCCAGATAGACCCTGTGCACGTAGTTCTTGCCCGTAGCCAGGATGAGCCTTTCCGCAGAGATATATCCAGGGTCGATATTCGCCTGGCGGTTTCCCTCGGTACGATACAGATCTTCAACGGCGTTGGTCTCCAGTTTCACCTCCACCAGGGTCTCGGGCGATATCAATTGCTCGAAGGAAACAAAACGCCGATAGAGCGGCCATCCCATCTCCCTGGCATAATAGCGGGTACGATCAAACATCAACTCCGGGCTGATCCGTTCCACCGGTCCAAAACGCTCCGAAAGTTGATCGAGGGCCCGTTCAATCACACTCCTGTCAGGAGAAAACAGACTTGCCATGAGCATGACTTTTTCCGGCGGATGAGGACGACTCATTGAATGGCCTTTTTCAGGTCTTCTGCTCGAACCGCGGATGTGCCGACCTCGCCAACCACGATACCGGCGGCAAAGTTGGAAAGTATGGCCGCCGATTTGAGGTCAAGTCCGGCGGCAAGCCCCAGGGATAGGGTGCCGATGACCGTGTCCCCTGCGCCGGTGACGTCAAACACCTTCTTGGCCACCGTAGGAATATGGCTGATTTCTCCCGTTTTTTCAAAAAGGGTCATCCCGTCTTTTCCCTGGGTGATCAAAACCGACCGGCAGTCCAGATCGTTCAGCATCTTGTTACCGGCCCGATGCAGGGTGTCGTCGTCCACGATCGCAAACCCGCAGTAGATCCCTGCCTCATGGTGGTTGGGCGTAATCACGTCCACCCCCCTGTAGTATTCAAAGTTGCCGGTCTTGGGGTCCACGGCAATGATCTTACGGACAGAACGAGACTCACACAACGCTCTCATGCCGATCATGAGATCGCCGGAAATGACCCCTTTGCCGTAATCTGAAACCACAATGGCATCGATCGTATCCAGTTGCTCCCCCATATACTCTATCAGCCATTGAACCTGGTGGGGCATAAGATCCGATCGCGTCTCTCTGTCGAACCGAACCACCTGCTGATGATGAGCGACAATCCGGGTCTTGACGCTGGTAGGCCTTCCCGGCGCCCTGAGCACACCGTCGGTTTTCAGGCCCATGCGGGACAGCACCGAGAGGATGTCCCCCCCGGTACGATCGTCCCCCACCACACCGCACAGGACGGGTCGTGCCCCGAGGGTAGCCATGTTCCGGATCACATTGGCAGCCCCCCCCAGCATCTGCGTTTCCTGTTCCACATCCACCACAGGGACCGGGGCCTCCGGTGAGATGCGGGTGACGCTCCCCCATATAAACCGGTCCATGATGATGTCGCCCACCACCAGGATCCTGGCCGCTGCAAACCGGTCGATATATTCTCTTAAGGTATCCGCCTCATAATGGTTTCCGTTGATCTCGCCCATAATTCACTTTCCAGAATGTGGAGTATCCAGCGCCGTATTGAACAGCACGTTTCAACGAGGCCTTATAGCATCGCCCGCCCAGGATGTAAATAGAATAGAGGCGCATGGCGCAGGGCCCGGAAGGGGGAGCGGCATGGGGCAGCGTGGCAGGAGGTTGACTTTTTTCCCTATTTTTCTTAAATAGAGGTGCTCAGAATGGGATCTTGGGCCTTCGTTTGGACGGGGCCTGAAAGGGGATCGATTTTGAAAATCATCATCGCAGGGGCAGGGGAGGTGGGCTTTCACATCGCCCGACGCCTCTCCCAGGAAAACCATGACGTCGCCCTTATTGACAAGGACGCACACCACGTCAAGCGGGTCGATGAAAATCTGGATGTGCAGGCATTTTTGGGCTCCGGGACCTCTCCTCAGTCGCTCAAGGAAGCGGGCATCCATCATGCGGACCTCCTGGTCGCGGCCACGGACAGCGACGAGACCAACCTGATGACCTGCCTTATGGCCAAGTCCCTCAATCCCTACCTGATCAAAGTCGCCCGTGTCAGAAACGAGGAATACCTTCAGGAGGGCGAACTCTTCAGCAAGGACCTCCTGGGGATCGATCACGTGATCAACCCCCAGGCCGAAATGGTGAATACCATTCAAAGCATGATGGAGATTCCGGGCGCATCGGAGGTCATCGACTTTGTAGGGGGGCGGGTCAAGCTCATCGGCCTTTTCGTGACCCCCCATTCTCCATTCGCAGACCGCAAACTCCTATCCTTTTCAGATCTGAAAGGGAAGATCCTGGTAGGGGCGATTGTTCGGGGCCACCAGGTCATTATTCCCTGCGGAGAGGATGTCATTCGAGCAGGCGACCTGATCTACGTGGTTGTCCACTCTGCAAAACTGGACGACACGCTGGCGTTTCTCGGAATCCAAGAGAAGGCCTTGAAGCGGGTGATCATCGTGGGAGGCGGCCAGACCGGCTCCGCGCTTGCAAAAAAACTGGACCGTACCCGCATCAGCGTCAAGATCATCGAAGAAGACAGTGCCAAATGCGCCAGGCTGTCTGAAATGCTGGACCACGTGATCGTCATCAACGGCGACGGAACGGACAGGGAGCTTCTGGAAGAGGAAAATATCAGGGACGTCGATTTCCTGGTGGCGGTGACCGGGGACGAGGCCAGCAACATCCTCATCTCGCTCCTTGCCAAAGGACTCGGCGCCAGAAAGACGGTCACCCGAATCAGCAGGCTGAGCTACCTCCCGCTCATGTCCGATATCGGCATTGACACGGTAGTCAGTTCCCGGCTGTCGGCTGCGAAGGCCATTTTGCAGCACATTCGGCCCGGCAAGATTATATCCGTAGCTCCTTTAAAAGGGGAGCAGGCGGAAGCCATTGAGGCGGAGGCCTTGGAGACCTCCGATATTGTCAATATCCCTCTGTCCAGGGTCAAAATACCGAAAGGCGCCCTCGTGGGGGCCATCGTCCGAAAGGACGATATCATCATCCCGCGTGGCGACAGCGTGATTCAGCCCAAAGACCATCTCATCCTCTTTGCCGTTCAGGAGGTCATTCCCAAATTGGAAAAACTGCTGACGGTCAAGCTCGAATACTTCTGATGCACGTACGGCCCATTGCACGCTTCATTGCGATCCTCATTTTTTTCCTGGGCCTGAGCATGTCCGGTCCCCTGCTGATAGCCTTTCTCTTTGACGACGGCAGCACGTTCGCGTTCCTCTATTCCATGGCCATTACCGTTGGAGTCGGCCTCGCTGTCTTTTTGGCGACCAAACAGAAAGAAGAAACACCGTTAAACCACCGGGATGGCGTTGCCATTGTGTCACTCGGGTGGGCCATGGCGGGTCTGGTCGGAACGCTTCCTTACCTGCTGTCCCATGCGATTCCCGGGTTTACGAATGCCTATTTTGAGTCCCTCTCCGGGTTCACGACGACCGGCGCCAGCATCCTGACCGATATCGAGGCGCTGCCACAGGGGATTTTGCTCTGGCGCAGCCTCACCCAATGGCTTGGCGGCATGGGAATCATTGTGCTGTCCATCGCCGTGCTTCCTTATCTGGGCATCGGCGGCATGCAGCTTTACAAGGCGGAGGTTCCCAGCCCGGTGGTGGAAAAGCTGAAACCCCGGATATCCGAGACCGCCAAGACCTTGTGGAAGGTCTATCTTCTATTCACCACCGTGGAGGTAATCCTCCTCGCTGCCGGAGGCATGTCCGTATTCGATGCGGTATGCCATGCCTTCTGCACCATGCCGACGGGCGGGTTCTCCACCAAGAACGCGAGCATCGCCCAGTATAACAACGTCTATTTTGATTGTGTTCTCATCGTATTCATGCTCCTGGCGGGGATCAATTTCTCCCTTCATTACCGATTGATCAAAGGAGATTTGGGGATATTCGGCAGGGATTCAGAGTGCCGGACCTTTCTGATTCTGGTGGCCGTCTTCACCGCGCTGATTGCCGTGGACATCCATGGTTCTGTGTACAGATCCATGGGGCAGGCCCTTCGTCAGGCAGCCTTTCAGGTCAGCTCCATCATAACAACCACCGGGTTCGTCTCTGCGGATTATGAGACATGGCCCGCCTTCTCACAACTGCTGCTGGTTGTTTGCATGTTCCTGGGGGGAATGGCAGGCTCCACCGGAGGCGGCATGAAGATCATGCGCATCATGGTCTTGATGCGGCATTGCTATCAACAGATGTTTCGAATCATCCATCCCCATGCGGTCACCACGCTGAAGCTGGCCGGCCGACCGGTTCCCGAAGATGTCCTCGGGAGCATCTGGGGGTTTTTTGTCCTCTATCTGAGCCTTTTTGTGACGGCGTCGCTGATCATGGCCGCTTTGGGCCTGGATCTGGTCTCGTCGTTTGCCTCGGTCGCGAGCAGCATCGGAAATGTCGGACCGGGCCTCGGCGTGGTGGGACCCGTGAAAAACTACCTGGGCGTTCCCCTGATCGGCAAGTGGGTGCTGGTCCTGTGCATGCTGCTGGGCCGACTCGAGATCTATACCGTGATGGTCCTGTTGGCGCCGGCGTACTGGCGGAAATGACCGGGGGTCCTACCGGTTTTGAACCACGAGGACCTGCCCCGGATAGATGGTGCTTCGAGGGGTGAGCCGGTTTATTCGCAGAAGGTCCGCCAGTTCCATCTGGTATTTCTCAGCAATGCCCTGGGGCGTGTCGCCCTTCATGACCTTGTACTGGACGGTTTTGGGTTCGGCAACCTGGGCCTGCCTGCCCGAAATCACCAGCTCCTGCCCGACGGTGAGGTTATTGTTCCGAAGCCCATTCATGGCCTGTATTTCCTGGGTGGTCACGTTGAAACGATTGGCGATCTTGTACAGGGAATCCCCCCGCTGAACCGCATATTTGGTGACAGAAGGCTTCTTGGGCTGAGCGGCTGTCTGTTTGGGCGGGGGAGGCGGGGGAGGGGTGTGCTTTTCCGGCTCCGGCGCGGACGCCACACGGGTGACGGGGATTCTCAGGGTTGAGCCGGAGGTGACGTGGCCCTTCTTTCCTTTGAGGCGATTCTCGGCCGTAATGGCGCTCACGCTCGTCCCGTATTTGCGTGCGATTGAGGAGAGGGTCTCCCCCTTCTTGACCTTGTGCGTTACGGAGGCGGCGGCCACCTTCACGCTGGCGGGAGGGGAGGCCTGGGCGGGCGGCGCAGGGGGCTCCCATTCGGGCAGATTGTCCGCCTCTGCCAGGAGGACAGGGCCCTTCCCGACGGGCACATTCAGCTCATAGGGCCTCGGCGGCGTAACGCCTTGCCGGAGGGCCGGATTCAACTCTTGCAGGTCCTCATCCGAAAGACCGATCTGCTGGGATAAGGTCTTGAGCGAGACCTGTCTGTTGATCGTGACGACCTCGGTCTCGATCGGCTTTTCGACCGGCGGCAGGGTGAAGCCGTGCTTCTTTGGGTCATTCACAATATGCAGCACGGCCAAAAATTGAGGCACATAAAAAGCGGTTTCCTGCGGCAGCTTTTTATAGAGGTCCCAGAAGTGGTCCAGATAATTGATTTTTTGTGTATTGATAACCCTCAGCACCCCCCACTCGCCGCAGTTGTAGGCGGCGAGGACGGTCTGCCAGTCGCCAAAGATCTGGTGCAGTTCCTTGAGGTACGCAATGGCGGCCTCAGTTGATTTTTCCGGATCCATCCGTTCATCCACCCACAGGCCCCTCCTCAACCCGTACTTGTAGCCGGTGGATGCGATAAATTGCCACATCCCGAGGGCCCTGGCCCTGGACAGGGCCTTCACCTTGAACCCGCTTTCGATCAACGGCAGCCAGGAAAGCTCCTCTGGGAGACCCGCCTCCTTGAGTGCCTTGACGATGGCGGGGCGGTATCTGCCGGAACGGCAGTAGGCGCTGATGAAAAAGTCTCTCTGCGACCCTTTGAACAAGTCGAGGGCCTTCTTAACCTCTGCGTTCATGTCCAGGGGAATGGCCTTGTGGAACCCGTTGGCCGCAGTAAAACGGGATGAATAGATCTGCAGCACCCTCTGGGATATGGTGTAACGGATATCGTCCATCTGCTGCAGGATCTCGGGGGACTGGCGGCGTGTATCGATCTGCAATATCAGGGAATACGCCTCGTCGAGGGCTCCCACCGCATTGTCCAGGTCTCCTCTTTCCCAGAAATCATTGCTGGCATTGCAGAACTCCAGGGCCGAGTCGAGCAGTTTCTGGGCCGATTTCTTGGTCTTGTGCAGGGGCGCAACAGCGGGTTCCTGGTCCGTTTCCGCCGGCATCGGCTGCTCGCTGACGCTCGCATTCGGGTAAAAGGCCGAAGGAGTTTCTGGTCGGATGGACGCAGTCTCCACTTTGTTATCGGTTTGGTACGAGGGTATCGTGGCCTGGGGCTGTTCAGTGGATGCCTCAGGGGTGAGGGTCTCTGCGAGGGGGGCGGCGCCCGGCAGCGAGGCCCCTGGTTTCACTTGCGATGAGTCGGTCACACACCCGGCGAGAACCAGGCTAATGATAAACACCATGGCCCGCTTGATTCCGGACTTGGTCAGTTGATAGTCAGGCACCTTGCTCCTCCGTCATGTCATGTGGGAATGATTAAGCCCCGGAGTATAGAGAACGGGGGATGGATGGTCAAGCAGAAGTTTGCATCGATTGGATCATGGCCGTCAGATCATCCCTGTTGTTCCATTCCGGGTGATCCAGGATGGTTTCATTCAGGGTCCGCAATATCCTTCCGACCGCCGGACCGGGAGCGAGCCCGGTGAGTTCCATGATCAGATGGCCGTTCACGGCAAGGTCTTCCTTCCGGGCAGGGGAACCCCGTGCCACCTGATCTTTCAGCCGGGCTTCCAGATCGTCCGTCAGCGCGATCTCCCGGTCTGCCGGTCCCTGAGCCAGGATGTCGGCCCGGCGCAGGGCCAGAAGGTCGCTCATGGCTTCAACCCCAACCCGCCGCAACAGGCGCCGAACGGCCCCATCGCTCCAGCCGGGGTCATACCCGATCATATGGTATCTTACCAGGTGGACGACCTTTCGCGTCAGCTCTGTGCTGAACCGAAGCCGGGTCAGGATGTCGGAGGCCATGAGGGCGCTCGTCTCCTCGTGGCCGTAAAAACGCCACGTTCCCTCTCTCTTGACCCTCGTGCGGGGCTTGCCAATGTCATGAAGGAGGGCAGATAGCCTCAGGACAGGATCGGGCCTGATATAATCGACCGACAGAACGATGTGCCTGAAGATGGTATGGCGATGGTAGCGGTTCTGTCGTTTCAGGTACCCTTCGAGGAGTTCGGGGAGAAAAGATCGCAGGATGCCTGTCCGGGCCATAAGATAGAGGGAGTCGGAGGGTTTCGAGGTCAACAAGATCTTGATCAGCTCATCCCTGATGCGCTCGGGCGCTACCGATAGGAGAAGCGGGGCTGTGGCGCGGAGCCCTGCGAGGGTCCCCTTTTCTATCCGCAAACGGAGTTCGGCGGCAAGCCGTACGCAACGCAGGAGCCTGAGGGGGTCTTCTCGAAAACGGTCCTCTGGGTTTTGGACGGTGCGAAGAATCCGACGCTGAATGTCCGAGCGACCCTGAAAGGGGTCTATGAGCAGGCCCCCCTTCGGGTCGAGGGCCATGGCATTGACGGTGAAGTCCCGG
>Ga0172370_10010713_pt1 | contig 10480 bp, 5 predicted proteins | sample LakKiv5m_FD_114538 | JGI IMG/M metagenome (GOLD analysis project Ga0172370, IMG submission 114538) | Freshwater microbial communities from Kabuno Bay, South-Kivu, Congo - kab_022012_11.5m | ecosystem: Environmental > Aquatic > Freshwater > Lake | place: Democratic Republic of the Congo...
CCTCGTCTACGGATCGGGATTCGCCGGGACCAACGCCGAAAGCGGCCTCCCGAACGCGAACCTGACGACCCTCGTCGCGCAGGGTTCCAACGGTTTCGTCGTGGGCACGAACTCGGCGTATCCGCTGATCTTCTCGACGAATCACGCCGAGAAGATGCGCGTCACGGACGACGGCAAGGTCGGCATCGGCAACGCGAACCCGACGAACGTCCGCCTGTCGGTGTTCGGACCGCAGCAGGACTCGGCCCAGAACGCCAACATGCTCGAAATCGCGGCGAACAACGCGTCGGGCCAGGGCAAGGGGTTCTACGTGAAGGTGGACGCCAACGCCCCGTCCGTGCTGCTGCGCACGGGCGCGGCCGGCCCGGGACCGTCGCTGTCGCTGGCCGGAGACACCGAGACGCCCGCCATGACGATTCTCACCTCGGGCAGCGTGGGCGTCGGCACGACGGCGCCGGCCGCGAAGCTCAGCGTCTCCGGCGGAGTCCAGATCGGCACCGACGCGGCCACGTGTACGAGCGCGAAAGCGGGCACGCTGCGCTGGGACGGGGCCCACTTCCAGGGCTGCAACGGCTCGCAGTGGCTGTCGCTGGACAACGTGCAGCCGCCTTCGCAGGCGCCCGGCAGCATCTCCGCCGCGTTCGTAGGAACGCCGAGCGGTTCCACCGGAACGTACCGGCTCACATGGGCGGCGGTCTCGGACCCGGGTCTCACCGGCTATCTCATCGAACGTTACAGCGCGTCCGCGACACCATTCCCGAGCACGCCGACGGAGACGGCCACGGTGTCGAGCACCACGCTCACCCGCGATTTCACCGGGCTTTCGAACAACACGGCGCACCTGTTCCGCGTGGCGGCGGTGAACGGCGGCGGCACGGGTCCGTATGGAGGCTCGGGGCTCGCGGTCTACACCACGGTGGGCACGTCCACCTGGCCGCGACCCGACGCCGTCACGCTCGTCGAATACCTGGTGGTCGCGGGCGGAGGCGGAGGCGGCTTCTGCATCACCGGCGACGGCGGAGGAGGTGGTGGTGGCGCCGGTGGACTGCTGAGAAGCACGGCATACGCGGTTTCCGGCGGTTCCTACTCGATCGTCGTGGGCGACGGCGGCGCGGGGTCGGCGGGTTCCGCTTCGAACGGATCCAACGGCCAGACGTCGTCATTCGGATCGATCTCCGCGACGGGCGGCGGCGGCGGCGGCTCGACGCGCAGCAGCGCCAACGGCAACTCGGGCGGGTCGGGCGGCGGCGCCGGCTCGGACCTCGGCGGGGACAGCGGCGGGACGCCCGTCTCGGGCCAGGGCAACTCGGGCGGCAGCAACAGCACGGGCTCCAGCGGCGCCGGCGGAGGCGGAGCCGGCGGCGCGGGCGGAAACGCGACCAGCGGCGATGCCGGCGCGGGGGGAGCAGGACTCGCGTACTCGACGTCGGGAACGTCGCTCTACTACGCGGGCGGCGGAGGCGGGGGCAAGTACGGTGCCGGCGCCGGCAACGCGGGCGCCGGCGGCAGCGGAGGAGGCGGCAGCGGAGGCAAGGGAGCTGTGGGCGTCGCCGGCCAGGCGAACACCGGCGGCGGAGGAGGCGGCGGCGGCATGGACTCCAGCAGCCGCGGCGGCGGGGCCGGAGGGGCGGGGATCGTGATCCTGCGGTACTGACCGAATCGCTGCGTCGGGCGGGTTTCAAGTACGCACCGCCAAGGCGCCAAGGACGCCAAGGAACGCCAGGGGAAAAGACCTGATGGGCCCGGGCGGACGGCTGGAAACCCTTGTTTTCTTGGCGTACTTGGCGTTCCTTGGCGCCTTGGCGGTTGATCCTGAAGGCCGCCCCGCCCGGGCTACCGGGCCGACCCCTGAGCCGGCCGGAACTCGCGCAGCAGCAGGTCGAACGCGCCGCGGTTGAGCGCGCACGCCGTCCCCGCGGCGCGCCGCGACGGGCCCAGCACGTAGACGAGGTAGCGCGTCTCCTCGTCCTCGAGCGCCGCGATGCGCACTTCGGCGTCCGCGTCGCCCCGCATCCCGGAGGCGTTCACGAGCAGACCCTCGAACGGGAAATGCGCGAGCCCCAGCGCACGCGGCTCGTCCGTTTCGGCGAAGGCCACGCCCGCGTCCTGCTCCAGGTTCTCCTTCGCGAGCGCAATCAGGTCCAGCGGCCCGATGCGCGGAAACTGCACCTTTGCGAAGGCCTGCACCGCGATGAAGCCCGCGACCTGCCCCGCCTGCCTGCGCTTGAGCGCCAGGCCCGACATGCCCTTTTCGAGCTTCTCCTGCGGCGCCTCGGCCGTCCAGTCCAGAGGGTGCAGAACCAGACGCTTTCCGAACGCCTCCGCACGCACGCGCTCCGCGAACGAACCCGAAGGTGCTCCCAGCGGCTTGAATGTGAACAGCACCACCGCGAACGCTTCCGCGAGCTCGCCGTATCCCGCCTCGGCCACCCGGCCCGAGATGAGGTACAGCCGCGGACCCTGCCGCGCCGCTGTCAGCCGGAACACGAAGCGCTCGGCGCCCGACGCGCTGCGCACGAGCCAGTCGGCCGGCTGTCCCGGCAGCCCCGTCGGCGCATCTCCGCGCAGGCGCTCGTGGCCCGTGTTTTCGACGTAGAGGTCCAGCCAGTCGCCCGCCGTGATTTCGGCCGGAAGGAGCACCGCCTGGATTTCGATCTCCGCCGCGAACGGCGCGTCGGGCGGCGTGCGGTAGAGCCGCAGCGTGACCGGCCGGTTGGGCTCTCGCGGCGGCTCGCCCTTCACGTCGATGGCGACCCAGCCGTTGCGCACGAGCGTCTCGAACTCGAGGCCGGCGTCGCCGAACGGCCGGACGATCGACTTGTAGTACCGCTCCGGAATGGTCCCGCCCGCAGGCAGATCCCGGTTCGGGTCCGTGGGGAACGGGTAGGCGTCGGGAAGAGTCATGTGTGTCTGCAGGCGCTACTTGGATCGCTGCTTGGGCTTGTTTCCGAAGGAGATGTCGACGTCCCAGCCCGCTCCGAGCAGCAGCTCGGCCTCCCCTTCGCCGCCGACGTGGACGCGTCCTTCCTCGCGGTCGTAGTACGCGTGCCCGCCCACCGCTCCGCCTGCGCCGCCCGCCGAGCCCGAGAGGCCCGTGCGGATCGTGATGCTCTTGTCGGGGAAGAAGGGAATCGGGATGTTGTACTCGCCGCCGACGCGGCCCTCGGCGAGCTGCGCGTCGGCGCCCACGTGTCCCGACAGGCCGACGCGCTTGCCGTCGTCGCCCACGAGCACGTCGGCCTTCGCATGCGCGGACAGCACGCTGCCCCCGCCTTCGACGCGCACGTAGGGGTTGACCTTGTCGCCTCCGAAGCCGACCGCGCCCTCGCCCTGGAGCACCGCGGCCCCGGCGTTGCCGGTCATGCTCGCGCCGTAGTCGCGCAGGCGTAGCGCGCCGTCGGCGCCCGCGTGCAGCAGGTCGGCCGAGCCGCTGGTCTGCACGAAGCCCATGAAGCTGCGGCTGCCCCGGGCATGGACGAGATTCGCCTCGGCGCGCCCCGCCAGGTCCATCCCGTCCTTGCGCAGGCTCGCGCTGCCTTCCGCCGACGCCTGGAGCAGCTCGACGCTGCCGTTCTTGCCGGGAATCGAGACGACGCTGCCGCCGGCGCGGCCCTCGGCGGAAAGCTGCCCCGGACCGCGGGTGGTGCTCCCGCTCGCCCCGCCCTGCAGCAGCTTGATCTTGCCGTCCTTCACCGCCTTCTGCAGCCGCTCCCGGGCGGCCGTGGCGGCGGCGGCCGCGCTCTGTTCCAGGTACTTCAGCGCGGTCGCCGGCTTCATGGCGCCGCTCAGAAGGCCGAATGCACTGGAAAAGACGGGCGATTCGCGAGGCGCCATGGCGCACTCCCGGCAGGGTACGCGGGCGGGACGATCCGACCGGCGACCGGAGAAGCATCATAGCACCGGACGCGCGGTCCCGGGGGGCGGGATGAACGATGCCCATACGCTCGACACACTCGGTGCCGCGCAGCCCTGCCTACTGCGCAGCCGTCTCGGGAGCCGCTGCCCCATCGCCCGGCACGGGGGACGGCGTCGTCGCTTCGGGCTTCGTCTCCGCCTTGCCGTCGTCACCCTTGAGGACCTTCGGGCCGGTGGCGCCGTCGGGCTTCTCGCCGGCGGCGGGCTTGGCAGGTGCCGCGCCGTCTTCTTCTTGCGCGGCAGGGACCGGCGCTCGATTCCCCATGCGACCTGCGCCTCGTGGCCCGGGATGTTCACCCGAATCCACGGCGCATAGTCCTTGCGCCATGCCGCGGCCGACTCCGGACGCGCATCGCGCAGGAGCTTGGCGGCCCCCCGCAGACTCTTGTCGAGCATCTCCTGCTGCGCCAGCCCGTCCCGGTGCGCCGTCAGCACCTGGCGCCCGATGGCGAGGCTTATCCCCTTTGCCCAGAGGAAGGGCGGGTCCACGATGCCGGGAATGCGGTCCAGCAGCAGTCCCAGCCGCTCGGAGTCCTGCTCGGGCGTGTCGCCGACCGTGAGCGTGCCGAGCCCGGAGAGAATCTCCTCGCAGCCGAACCAGACGTAGCGCACGCCGTGCAGCAACCGGGCCAGGTACTTGTGCGCGGCGTCGAACGACTTCTCGATCTGTTCGTAGGCCTTGCTGTCGGTGCCGACGATAGCCAGCGCGGGCCGCAACTGCCCGCCCATCGCTTCGAGCCGCGCCCAGACCTCGGGCCTCATGTACTTGCGCTGCTCGGCGTGCAGCAGCAGCAGATCGTAGAGCTGCACCAGACGGACATGGTTCGCATCGGCGGCCAGCGGCATTCATCCTCCGGAACGGGCAAGCGGCAGCACCCAGGGTGAAGACGTGCGGCAGCATACAGAATAATGCGGAGTCGTCAAGAGACTGGCCTGTCTTCAGGTAGTACCACCTGGACCGGCTGCCCGGAAGCACCGCCCGGGGGAGTCGATCGCCTGCATGCGACTGCCGGGGGAGGCGCCTGGAGGAGTCGAGCGCGTGCATGCGACTGCCGGGGGAGCCACCTGGAGGAGTCGAGCGCGTGCATGCGACTGCCGGGGGAGGCGCCTGGAGGAGTCTGTCGCATGCGTGCGACTGCCGGGGGAGGCGCCTGGAGGAGTCTGTCGCATGCGTGCGACTGCCGGGGGAGGCGCCTGGAGGAGTCGAGCGCGTGCACGCGACTGCCGGGGGAGGCGCCAGGAGGAGTCCACCGCATGGGTGCGACCGCCGGGGAGGCTCCAGTGCCACATGCGCGCATGCAGACATGTCTGTGAACCATCGGAAACGCAGGCAGCGATGACGCGCCGTGTCATCGGGGAAAGCACGAAGGCCGTCGCATCCCGGGCAGGGCGGTCCCGTTCGCGCCGGGCGCCGGTCGGGGCACTCCACCGCCCCTCGGCGCAACGCGGGGGCGCGGGGCGGGGCGGGGCGCGGGCGCGCCCCGGCGAGGGGCGGCGAGGGGCGGCAGGCGCGGGGAGAGGATGACGCAATGCGTCGGCGCTGGCCGCCGGCGGGCTCCACCTCGCCGCGGTGAGCGCCGTGAGACATTCCTGCCGAGGACATGTGGCCAACTGGCGCACTCGGAGGTGTGCGATCGGCGTGCAAGCGCCCCTCGCCGCCAAGAGGCGGGCGGAAGCGCTGGCAGGCGGGATGCACCGGCGGCCGGGGCTCGGCGACGACGACCTTGACCTCTTCCGTCCGCCGCGCGAGAACCGCGGCGAACCGGATGCACATCGGCGCCCGCGGGGGGGGCGATGTCAGACCCGTCGGATAGCGTGTTGTCAGAGGGGCGCGCAGGGGCGCGTCCAGCGTGCGGGATGGTGGTGAGGCGGGAACTCAGCCGGGGCAGGCCGGCACGGAGAATGCGATGGAAAACGAGAGCAAGACGGAACCGAGCAAGGTGACGCTGGACAAGCTGACAACCATGGTGAGCGACGGAGCCGTCGCCATCCGGGGCAAGGCAGTCCTGGAACCGGCCGGTGGTCCGTTGGACAAGGTCTTCCCGCCGTCGCACGCCGTCAAGGAGGAAAACCTGGGGCACGGCAAGCGGCTCGGTGCGAAGTATGCGTTCGAGACGCGACGGCTCGGCGGTGCCGACGTGACCTGCGTGCTGCTCGACTCGGTGCAGAGCCAGGCGAATCGGATGGAGGAGGCGCTGCAGGCCCTGTGGGACGAGGGGCGCATCCGGCTGCCGGTCGTCGAGGTGGACTTCAGCGAGGCGCCCGACGTGGGGCGCGTCACCTCGCTCACGGCGCCGCACCGCGTCTCCGACGCGCTGCTGCGCGACAGCCTGACGCCGGAGGGCGAGCTGTTCCGCGTGTCGAAGACCGGCAAGTCGTTCACGGATGCCACCGTCCGCAACGCAACGCCGCTGCTCAAGGTCTGCCCGACCGGCCTCGTTTTTGGGCTCTGGGACAGCACCGGGCCCAAGGGAGGACTGGGCGCGAAGTTCGCGCGGACGCTCGTGTCCGAGATCATCGGCGTCGGAGCGCAGGCCGGCATGAAGACGTCGAGCCGCATCGACCCGGCGGGCATAACCAAGGCGCCAGTGCCGGTTCTCAAGGCCGCGAAACCGGAGGAGCTCTGGACCGACCAAGAGGACGCGGCCGAGAAGGACGAGGACGGCAACCCTGTCCCGTACGGCAAGAAGGAGAAGGCCGGCAAGGCCACCGCCATCAACCACAGCAACATCCCGCCCGGCATCGACGAACTGGCGGGCGGCGTGACCATCGACTATGCGCTCCACACGGTCGTGCTGTCGCTGGCCGGGCTGCGCAAGCTCGGATTCCCCGACAAGAACGACGGCACGGCGGCCGCCAAGGCGCGCACGGCACTCGCGGCGCTCGGCCTGCTCGCCATCGTCGCGGCCGAGCGCCGCGGGCACGACCTGCGTTCGCGGTGTTTGCTCGTCCCGCGCACGAAGGATCCCGCGACGGGCGCAGGCGTCCACGGGCGGCTCGCAATCGAGGCGGTGCTGCCCGACGGTTCGACGCGGCCCGTGAGCCTCGACATCGAGGATGCCATCAAGACCTATGAGGCAGCCGTCGATGCACTTCCCGCCGACGTGCGGCAGGCCTTCGGCGAGTGCAGGAAGCCGCTCCTGACGCTCAAGCCGTCCCTCAAGCTCCTGCACCTTGTGCAGGAGAGCCGCAAGCAGACGGGTGCCGGCGAGGACGAGGGGGACTGAGATGTTCGCCATCGAGGTGGAGCTGCTCACCGGGCGCTATGCCGCCACGGCGCACCACGACCGCCACTGCGCCGAATGGCCCCCGCACCCGGCGCGGCTCTTCTCGGCGCTGGTCGCTGCCTACCACCATCTGGACCCGCCGGACGCCGCCGAGCGCGAGGCGCTGCTGTGGTTGGAGCGCCAGCCGCCGCCAAGCCTGGATGTCGCGCCGGAGGCAGGCCGGCGCGGCATCCATGACGTCTACGTACCGGTGAATGACGTTACTCTCGCCGGCGATCCCGAGGCGCCGCTGCGCGCGGCCCGGGATGCGTTTGCCGCCGCAGAGGCGGGCGGTGCGTCCCCCAAGGACCTTCGGCCGCTGCGCAAAGCAGTGGACAAGGCTGCGAAGAAGCTCGCTGATGTCATGGCGGATCTGTCCCGGGTCGCCGTCGACCCGAGCAAGGCGGACCTCAAGACGGCGGCGGCCCTCGTGCCGGATGGGCGCATCCGCCAGATCCGAACGTTCCCTGTCGCAATTCCACCGGGCCCGGTCTTCCGACTCGCGTGGGCAGGGGCTCTGCCGGCGGAGCACTTGCCGGCGATGGAGCGGCTCTGCGCGCGAACGACGTACCTGGGCCATTCGTCCTCGCTCGTGCGCTGCAGTGTGACGAATCAGCCGGTGACGCCGACGCTGGTGCCCCGCGACGAAGGGGAGTTGGTGCTGCGCACGGTCGGCGCGGGTCAGCTCGCGCGGCTGGAACAGGAGTACCGGCGGCACCAGGGCGTGGAGAGCCGGCACCTGCCGGCGCGACCGGTGCGCTACGGGCCGCCCGTGCGCGAGGAGACGACTCCGATGGAGAACCGCAACGTCTTCTCGGACGCGGCCGACGACTGGGTGGTTTTCGAGCGCACGGGCGGGGCGCGCCCGCTGTCCTCGCGCGGCCCGGACCTGGCGCGGGCGCTGCGGGCGGCGCTCCTGGAGCAGCATGGCACGAAGACGCTGCCGCCGGAGCTGTCGGGCCACTCGGCGGACGAGAGGAAGGCCGAGGTGCCCCACGTCGCGTTTCTGGCGCTGCCCTTCGTCGGGCACGAGCACGCGGACGCGTCGGTGCAGGGCCTGGCCATCGTGTTGCCGCGCGGACTGGCGTCGGAGCCCCGCCGGACGCTGCTCGGGCTGGTCGCGAAGTGGGAGCTGGAGCGCGCGGTCGAGGCCGGAGCCGTGATGGAGCTCAAGGCCGACCGCGCGCCGCCCATGAGGGTGCGCCGGACCGAAATGCCCGCGAAGGCCTCGCTGCGGGTGCAGCGATGGTGCCGGCCGGCGCGCCGGTTCGTCACGGCGACGCCCATTGCACTGGATCGGAATCCGGGTGACCTGCGCAGCAGGCGGCCCGAGGCGGCGGCCAAAGCGGCCACAGAGGCGCAGAAGACCATCGCCGACGCCTGCGAGCGAATCGGCGTGCCCCGACCGTCGTCGGTGGAGGTGTCCTTCTCGCCGTTTCTGGCCGGCGCGCAGCCCGCCCAGGCGTTCGGCCCCTGGCAGGCGAAACCGGGGACTCCGGCGCGGGTGCGCGTCCACGCCGAAATCGAGTTCGACATGCCGGTCGCGGGGCCGCTGCTGCTCGGGGCGGGCCGCTTCCTGGGGGCCGGTCTGTGCCTGCCGGTCGGCGGACGGGAATGACATGACTCTCACGGCGGAACAGTTCGCCCAGTTCCACGAGGCGGTCCACGGCCGGCCGCCCTTCCCGTGGCAGACCCGCCTGCTCCAGAAGGTCGCGAAGGACAGGCGATGGCCCGCCGTGCTGGACCTTCCGACCAGTTCGGGCAAGACGACCTGCATCGACATCGCACTCTTCGCGCTCGCGCTGGATGCCGAGGGCGGGAAGACGGCGTGGTGCCCCCGCCGCATCGCGATGGTGGTCGATCGACGAGTCGTCGTGGATCAGGCCGCCGAGCGCGGGCGCAAGCTGCTTCGCGCGCTCGCGGCGGCCGGTGCGGCGCCGGTGGTGCACGAGGTCGCCGACCGTCTGCGGGCGCTCTGTCCGGACGAGGCCGAGCCCGTCGGCGTCTTCACGCTGCGCGGCGGCATCCCGAAGGACGACGGCTGGGCGCGCTCTCCGGAGCAGCCGCTGATTCTCGCCTCGACCGTGGACCAGCTCGGCTCGCGCCTGCTGGTGCAGGGGTACGGCGTGAGCCAAGGCATGAAGCCCGTGCACGCCGGGCTCCTCGGCAACGACACGCTGCTGCTGCTGGACGAAGTTCACTTGTCGCAGGCGCTCGCGCAGACGCTGGAGCAGCTCGCGAAGCTACGCGGCCGGTTCGCGTCGCAGTCGCCGGTGCGCCCCCGCTTCCACTTCGCGTTCCTGTCGGCGACGCCGGGGACCGGTGCCTCGTCGGAGGCGCCCTTCCTGCTCGACGAGGCGGATCGCGCGCCGACGTCCGCCTTGGCTCCGCGTCTGGCGGTCTCCAAGCGGGCGGAGATCGAAGAGGTCGAGGGGCGGCCGGCGCTGGTGGCCGCCTGCGTGAAAAGGGGCGCGGATTTCGCCGCGAAGCACGGGGTGACCGCAGTCGTGGTCAACCGGGTGGCGAGCGCCGTCGAGATCGCACGAGGGCTGCGCGAGAGAGCGAATGAAGCATTCGACGTGGTGCTCCTGACCGGGCGGATGCGGCCCTTGGAGCGGGACGACGTGCTCGACGGGCTGCGTCCGCGGATCATGGCCGGGCGCGATCGCGAGGCCGGCGCCCGCAAGCTCGTCGTCGTCGCCACCCAGTGCGTCGAAGCGGGGGCGGACTTCGACTTCGACGCTCTGGTGACGGAGTCGGCCAGCTTGGACGCGCTGCGCCAGAGGTTCGGGCGGGTTGATCGGCTCGGCGATTACCGCAAGGCGGAAGGTGCCATCGTCCACGACAAGGCGAAGCCCCCCAAGACCGAGGGCAAGGACGGCGAGCCGAAGGGCGATCCGATCTACGGGAAGGCCATCGCGAAGACGGTCGCATGGCTGAAGAAGAAGGCAACGCGTCGCGACTTCCGCGCGGTGCCGCTGGCGGCTCCGAGCGCGGAGGAACTGCCCGAGTTGCTCGCGCCCCGTCCCGACGCGCCGGTGCTGATGCCGGCGTACCTGGACCTGTGGATGCAGACGGCGCCGGCTCCGACGGTGCTGCCGGACGTGGCGCTGTGGCTGCACGGACCGGAGTCCGGGCCGGCCGACGTCCAAGTCGTGTGGCGCGCGGACGTGGACGAGGAGGACCTTGCGGCCGCCCTGCGGGACGACGGGGCGCGCGAGCGTCTCACCGCGGTCGTCGGGGCCGTGTCGCCCTCGAGTCTGGAAGCGATGAGCCTGCCGTTCGTGACGGCGAAGCGC
>Ga0172370_10010716_pt1 | contig 10477 bp, 15 predicted proteins | sample LakKiv5m_FD_114538 | JGI IMG/M metagenome (GOLD analysis project Ga0172370, IMG submission 114538) | Freshwater microbial communities from Kabuno Bay, South-Kivu, Congo - kab_022012_11.5m | ecosystem: Environmental > Aquatic > Freshwater > Lake | place: Democratic Republic of the Congo...
CCCAAGAGCATTAGGATACCAATAGAATGAAACCATATTTGCAAATATTCCTGATAACATAAACAGCCAAAGAAACTTCTTGCTTCCAATAATTCCTTCCAGCATTAATCCAAAAAGAAACAAAGCGAAGAGATTAAAGAATAAATGAGTGATGCTCCCATGAAGAAAAACCGCAGTCAAAAATTGCCAGGGCATGCTAATTGCATTGGGTGTTAGCATAAAACTGTCTGTAAATCTGGGAACTATTGTCTGAATTAAAAAGATAGCTATACAGATTCCACAGAACCATAGAGTAAAATATTTTATTCCTTTTGCCATAAAATAGATTGTATTTAGGAGTTTAATAACATTATTAATTCCTCAAACCAAATTCGACTTGTTCAATTTAAATTCTGCTTCCGAAATTAGTGCATTATTAATAATCGTAAAATAAACGAAGTCTCTCTTAAAATTATAACTCGTCAGAATTCTCATTCATTTCTTCGATATTTTCAGACGTTTCATTTTCATTCACCCTTTCCAAACTGCCTTCCAGCTGTTCAGCTTCTTTTTCCATTTCTTCTTCGTTCTCGCCAATCTGCTCCATTAATTCAGCGGGAATGTCTTCAAGAGTTTCAGTTGGATCAATTAATTCCTTATCATGCTCTGGAAAAGCTTTCTTAAAATGCTCATAAAGATAAAGATAAATTTCTGCGTAATGTTTTTCCTGCTCTATCCATATTTTTCCATAATTGCTTAAGTATAACATTGGAAGAAAACATGCAATTCTTTCTTCCTTATTAGTTCCTGTAAAATGAGTATAAGATAATTTTATATTATTTTCTGATTCAGCTTTCTTAAATGAAGTCAAAAGCTTTGCATAAAATTTTCTTATTCTTTCCTGAATATTTACTCTTCTAAATTTAGGAATGTCTACATGCGATAATCTTTCTGCTTGTTTTTTTTGAATTTCTTTGTCAATTCTTCTGCCTTCAGTTTTAATTGCAACATCCAAAGCATCAATAAGCTCTTGAAGTGTAACTTTTTTAAATCTGGGCAAAGGTGTTTTTGGAGAAAGCACAGGAACTTCATCCTCGTCTATTTCAATTCTTTCGATAATCCTTCTAACTTCTTCTTCATGTGGGAATAGAATATTATCAATCTCTCTTATGTATTTATTGAGCAAAATTTCTGATTTTATACGTAGCAGTAGCGAAGCGGCCAGAAGCATTTTTGAAGAAATATGAAAATTATTCTCTTCAAGAATTTTTATTTTCTCAAAATAACTTTTGCAAAGGATGGATATATCAATATTCCAGGGGTCAAGCTGTTCGCTTGCAATTAAATCATAAATAATTCCCTGCCAGCTCGGGTCTTTTCCTAAAACAATATTATAAACCTGGCTATGAACGGGATGCTCTGGTTTAACAACATTTTCAGATTTCACACTATTCTCTTTAGCCTCATTTTCTCCCATAGAAAAATTAAAAGAACAGAATATATAAATTCTCTTCTACTGTCCTTATCGTCACTACATAATTACAACACAACCAAAAGCTTTAAATATGGGTTTTCTCTAAATATATTATCACCTCTTTTTCCCAAGGAGAGGCAAAAGATGTACTATTTTTTACGTCTCGAGCCTCTCTTTCGGGTTTATAATTTCATGTTATCTTTCTGCAACAATAATCTTTTTAAAGCAATTTTGAATACTCTTTAAATGATAAACCAAAGAAATGCATACAGCGAATTAAAAGCAACAACTATCGCAAACATCCCAAGAGAATACTGGCCAGGTGGAAATGAAACAAGTTTTCCCAAAGAATATCAATCCCCTACTGCCGAATTATTTGAGCAGGGATTAGTTCATAGAACAATTGATGGTAAAACGCTAGAGAGAAAAGCTCAAAGAGACCGAAAAGAAATGCGGGAATCAGTTATATAATTCTTATTAAAAAATTAAGTTTACTTCTTCGATGTAAACTCTGCTCGCCTTCGGCTCGCATTTTTCAAGAGACGCTTCGCAAATTAAATTATTAATAATTCCCTAAACCAAATTCGTACTGGCTGCTTAAACTTCTGACTTGTTATTATTTACATTAATAATTATAGAAACAGAAACTTATAAGAAATTATTTAGCCTTGCTAGTGAATTCTGCTCGTTTAATCAAAGTTATTTTAATTATTTACTTCTTTGATGTAAACTCGGTAAAATGGCACTTGCCACAATAAGAACGATTATTAGCAACCATCAAGAAAACACCAGGTCCACATCTTGGGCAATATTTTGCTCGCTTAACTGTATCTCCTTCAATAGTATAAAACTTATATTTCTTACTTGTAGGGCGATTTTCTTTTTTTCGTTTACTTTTGTTCTTGACCATTTTTATTTATGCAGCAGCAACAGCGACTTTTTTAGCTTTAATTAATCTCTTGAAAGCTTCATCTTTCAAGGCTTTAGAATCATAAATGCAAGCTTTTATTAAAAAAGTATTTCTGCCAAATTTTCCCTTAACATTCTCAACCATTATTTCATCTTCTGCAGCCTTAAAATGCTCTCCAAGCATTTTTGATATTTCAGCAAAACTCGGAGTTTTTTCAGCAGTTAAAATTATTTCTATTTCTTTTCTTCCAAATAAATCATTTTTAATATTTTTTTTAATTTCCATTTTAAAAATTAATCGCTTTTAATTGTATAAATGCCTTTTCCAGCAAGCTTTAATTGTTTTGCAATTTCAGATTGTTCAAGATTAATTATTTCTATTTTTCCCTTCCAATTTTCAGTAAAAGAATTGCTTCCGCATTTCGGACATTTCTCGCCATCTTCAAATATAAATCTGCATTTCTTGCATGCTTTTGCTTTTTTTACCATGTTTGTTTTGGAACAAAACGAACAGTCAGAAATTCATCAGAATTTCTGAATTTCAAAAATCTTGTATGGTCAAGACGAAGTCTTAGTCAGATTTTTGAATCTGTTTCAATCTTATTTCTTTTTGCCCTCCTTCTTTGCTTTACCTTCAGTCTTTGCTTCTTTTTCTGCTTTCTTTGCAGCAGATTTTTCTTTCTTCTTTTCCTCTTCTATCCATTCAAGTTTTCCTAATCCAGGTTGTCTCATAGTCAATCCAATTTTAGGTTGATCGCCCTTGTAAGAGATTGCAACAATTCTTGCTAAACAATTATCTCCTTTTTTCAAAACTCTTTTTGTGCTTCTTCCGCTCAAAACATTTGATGTTGAAAAACTAACGAAATCTTCCATAGTCTGACTAATGTGTATCATTCCTTGCATTGCACCCATGTTCAAGAATGCTCCAAAGGTTGTTATTTCAGTTATTGTTCCAAATACTAGCTCATTAATTTCAGGTTTCCAAACAAGAAGCTTGAAATCAGAGTTATAATAAGCAGCGCCGTCTCCGGGAATAATTATCCCCTCACCAACATTGCTAACATTGATAACAGCAATAACTTCGCCTATTTCTTCGTCGTGGTAGTTGTTATATGTAATTGCTAGCTGTTCCTCTACAGCAGTCTTAGTATCCAGTCCGAAAAGCTTCGGCTCAACCCTTACATAGTCTTCTATATCAACAACATAGAACATAAAATTAACACCAAAACATGATTTATAAATCTAACGAATACTCCAAAATCATCGATTTTCTAAAGAAAGGGTGGATTATTCAAAAGCCAGCTTTTTAACACCTTGAATAACTATAACCCTAGATTTTTTCAATTTTTGCCTTAATTCCAAATCAAGAGTCGCCACAATATCTCCAATCCGCATAATGCTAATAATTGCCTCATCAGCGTATTTTCCTGGCGCTGAAACAACTTTAATATTATTAGTCTTCAAAATCTTCAAAGCTAAAAACGAAGCGGTTCTATCACTGAACTTTTTTGCAGTCTTCCCAAGCTCTTCAATCTCATCAACTACTTGTTGTGGAACAACAAGCTCATATCCTTCATTCATTAAGTTGCCAATTTCAGCAGCATAATCCAGTTTGTTCTCGGTGCAATAAATAATAAAATTTGTATCTAAAATTACCTTAACTACCATTTCAACCTTAAATGAATAAGTTTAGTTAATGAAAGCAATCCCCAAACAATTTGCAAAACAAAAAAAGGTATACTGCCCAAAAACCAAGAATAATAAGCTAAACAAGCTGAACCCAGAACATTCATCCAATTATAAATTCGAGATTTAACAGTTAGTTTATGCGAAAGATTTAATGCAAAAGCTACAAGTATTAATAATAATCCAACAATTCCAACACCAGTATTGACATCCATATTAAAGAGATTAATTCCAAACTTTTAAATATTCGCTTTTCCAACATAAATAGAGGAAAAAAGATGGTCCAAGAAATAGAAAATGTTATAGATATTCTTGAAAAAGCGAAGAAAGCAATAAAGCAAGAAGATGTCATAACAATTAAAGATTTATCAAATCGCACGATACATACTTCTTCAATTACTCAAGACCCGGACAACATTAACATCGCAGTTATTCTTTATTCTCTTAGCAAAATTATAGAAAGAACCCACTATCATGATATGGCTGGCTGGGACAAATTTGAGAAAGTCTACACAGATTCCATAGATAATGCCCTTATTGCATTGAAGAAAAAAGATATTGATGCATATAGAAGCCAGATAGATAAGGTTCGAGATGGTGTAGAAAAACTTTCAGGTCATCTTAAAACTTACATTGAAGAAGTTTTTCGCAAGGCAAGCATAAACAAAGCTTCAAGATTGTACGAGCACGGAGTTTCGCAAGAAGTTGCTGCTAAAATTTTAGGCATAAGTCAATGGGAATTAAACCAGTATGTTGGACAAACTGGAATTGCAGAAGTTAATTTAACTTATACCTTAGATGTTAAACAGCGAATTAAAAATGCCCAGGATTTATTCAGATAATATGACAAAAATAAAATTGGATGCAGGAGATAAGAAGAACACCGCAGGTGGTTCTTGGGTTGCTGGAAATCTAAGAAACAGCTGGAGGTTTCTTATATGACAAAATATCTTATTTTTGATTCTGGACCACTAATAAACCTAACAACAAATGGATTGCTTGATGTTTTCAAAGAATTAGCTGAGAAATTTCAAGGAGAATTTATTATAACCAATTCAGTTAAATATGAAACTATTGAACATCCAATTAACATTAGAAGATTTGAATGGGGTGCAATAAGAATAGATCATCTTTTACAGGACGAAATAATCCGTCTTCCTGAAGATGCAGAATTAGAAGTTAATCTGAAAAATTTAGCCAAGAAAACAAGCGAAATTATGGATTCAGCAAACAACGCTCTTATGATTGAGGGCAAACCACTTCATTTAATCGAAAAAGGTGAAGCAGAAACAATAGCGCTTTCTCTTCTTCTAACTGAGCAAGGGATTTCAAATGCAGTTGTAATCGATGAAAGAACCGCAAGGATGATATGCGAGGACCCAGAAAGTCTGAGAAAGCTTATGGAAGAAAAACTTGAATCAAAAATAACTATGAAAGCAGAAAATCTCCAACAGTTTAAAAAAGTAGAAGTTATTCGTTCAACTGAATTAATGTTTATAGCAAATAAAAAAGGATTAATAGACGGAAACAAAGAAAGTTTGGAAGCAGTTCTTTATGCCTTAAAATTCGGCGGTTGTTCTATTTCTGAAAAAGAAGTTCAAATGATGAAGAATCTGTAGTAGTTAAATTTAAAACATAGATTTCTATATTAAATTATTCGGGCGTATCGTATAACGGTATTATCGTCGCCTCCAGTAAATTTAGATTGGAGCAAGCGATTGACGGGGGTTCGACTCCCTCTGCGCCCATCAAGCTTATTTTCTATGCCCACAATTCTTAAAAACCCGCACGAACCATTTAAAAAATGGCTGCCTATCCAAAAACAATAGTAGAATTATCCAGAAAACCTATTCCAGAATTAATGAAAGAAATAAAAATACTGGCTAATGGATTAGAAAGAATATTTCTTGATGAGGGATTATCACCTGAAGCAGAAGAAATACTTTGGGGAAGAATAGAACAATTATCGGAACGCATTGTTGAAGTATACGGCAGAAAACTAAGCCAAAGAATAAATTATTGGGATAGTTTAAAAGCAAAATTAAAAATGGCTCTAAAAACAGAGAATTTTGATGCGGCCCATAAAATAAAGAATAATATGGGTTATTTCAAGCATTTTTTAAAAGATGATTTACCTGCCAGCTATTTCTAAAAAGCTTTATAAATATCCTTTTACTAAACAGAACATGGCAAAAAAGAGTGGAGTTAGTAATAAACCTAAACAACTTTCAAACAGAGAGCTTCAGTTTGCATTGATTGAAAATTTTGTTAATCTTCAAAAAGTTCTTACAAATCTTACTATAAAATTTGATGGTCTTTCGGATAATATAACCAAACTTCTTCAAATTTTTGAAATATCTGCAAAAAGCTTCATAAAAAGGCAAGAAGAAGGAAATACTGGTGAAATTGATGTTTTAAGAAAACTTGATACTCTTCTTGAACAAAATAAAACCGTAGCAAAAGGGTTAACACTAATTGAAGAGAAAATTAAGCACAAAGTTTATGGCGATATTCCCTCAGAAGGATTGCCTCGTTTAGAGTTAGGTGGAAGACCAAGACCTCAATCAAGGCCGCTTCCATAATCTTCAAAATATACTTGTTTTGAAGAGTCAGGAATTAAATCTATGTTAAAAAAATGATTCAATATAAACTAAAAGTATTTAATTACTGAATCCAAAATGTTACAGACATTAGTTCTCGAACAAGAATTTATTGATAAATTTACAGAAGAGATCATTATGAACTTTGTTTCTGAAATTAAAGAAGAAATAAAATTCGAAAAAGAAATGAAAAGAGCGCAACGCGAAGTTGAACTTGAAAAAATGCGCCAAAAGTTTTCTAAATACGGTGAAGCCCAAAAAACTCAAATAATTCAAAGGCCAATGCCACAACAGATACAAAGACCAACTCCACTACCGCAACTTCCAAGAACCCCGCCAATTCAAAATATTAAAGTTCAAGAAGTAAATATTCAAGTAAAACCTGAAGATATTAACTTCTTTGGAAAAATCCAGGAATTAATTAATGATAATTTAGTTACATATATTGAATGTCCTGGAGAAGATAAAAATATAATTATCAGAAAAGCAGGTGCAACAGTATCAATTCCAATAACTTTGAAAAATGATGAGGAATTAGCGATAATAAAATCTTTTTCAAAAAAAGCGAGAATTCCTTTAATAGAAGGGATGTTAAATGCAAGAATATCTAATTTAGAAATTTCTGCAGTAGTTTCAGAAGGTGCTGGTTCAAGCTTTATTATAAGAAAAAATCCGGTTATTATTCAATCAAACGCACCAACAAGATTAGAGCGGCCAATGATGCAATTCCCACAGCCAGGAGCACAACATCAAATGCCTCCGGCAATGCCGCCCGTTAATCGTCCTTTTACACCATCATCAATGCCACAACAAATGCATTCGCAAAATCCAAACAAACAAAATCCACAAAATTTTAATCAACAACAAAAACCAAAAGAAGAAAACAAAGAAAATTTTTGGAACAAAAAAATAACTTTTGGTAAATAAAAGTTATTTTAGCAGGGTTAGTTCTACAATAACCAAACCAATTTTAAGAAGCCCCAACTAATCGATGAGTTACATTAATAATTAAAATTTTTCAAACAATCTTAAAATTGATAATAACTTTGAAAAATTTATCTTGATAATCAATTATATCGTTAAAAGGAATTTTAGTTAAGGCAGCAAGTTTAGAATCAAAGTTTGATGATGCTTAATTAAAAAAAGGACGGGAGAGCATCACCAAACTCTCCCGAACCTCTTTTATGTACTCAATATAATGCCTTTTTAAACAATTTCTGTAATTTAATCGCTATATCACAAACTCGCGTGTTAGAATCCACATTTCTTTAGATATATTTTTAGAATTAGGATGTTAAAACCTCTATACGAAAACTTAAATAATCCAAAATATACAACAAAATATGAAACAAGATAAAATAACAAAAGAAATATTAGACAAATATAGAAAAATAACTCAAAAAGCCCTAGATATAGCTAAAAAATCAATAGCAAAAGGCAAACAGGCAGAAGCCAAAGAGATTCTAACAATGGCAAATGCTTATATGTCAGACAGCAAGCATTTTGAAACAAAACAAGACCTAATAAATGCCTTTGGTGCAATCTATTATGCCCATGGCTGGCTCGATTGTGGAGCAAGATTAAAAATCTTCGATGTTTCAGACACAAACTTGTTTACAATATAAAAATTAAAGTAATTCTTCATAATTTGAAGCGACTTGTTCAAGAAGCTGTAAGTTTGGAGTTTAGGAGGTTATTAATAATCATCCCTATTGACAGAGTCTCTCTTAAAAAAGCGAGCTGAGGGCGAGCAGATAACTCAAAGTTTTTAAATCTCCTTCTCGTATACTCAATATGCAAAAAAGAGTAGTAGTTCTAAGTTTAGGCGGAAGTTTAATTGTTCCTGATGAAATAGATGTAGCTTTTCTTCGAAAGTTTAGAGAAGTAATCAAGAAAAATACTAATAAATATAGGTTTGTAATCGTCTGCGGCGGCGGAAGCGTAGCAAGAAAATACATAACTGCTCTTAGAGAAGATGGCAAGAGCGAATATCTTCAAAGCATGGCTGGAATAGCAATAACAAGAGTTAACGCAAGATTTATGTCTTATTTCTTTGGACAAGATCCTGAAGAAGGAATTGCGCATGATATGAAAAATGTTTCTAATCTTTTAAGAAAGCACGATATTATCTTTTGCGGAGCCCTGCGTTATGCTCCAAATCAGACAAGTGATGCAACAGCCTGCAAATTAGCAGCTTATCTTGAAAGCGAATTCATAAATCTCACAAATGTAAAAGGACTTTACGATAAAAATCCTATGAAATTCAAAAATGCTAAGTTTATTCCAAAAATATCAATAAATGAGTTCAATAAAATAGTAATGGCTATTCCTGAAAAACCCGGCATGCACGCGCCAGTAGACCATGTAGCAATGAAAATAATTCGCGAACATCAAATAAAAACTTTCATTATAGGCAAAGACGCCAAGCAATTGGACAATTTGCTAAATGGAAAACATTTTATAGGGACTATTATTGGTTAATTTAATTCTAATACCATGCCAATCATAAACACAACAAACCTAAACGAAGCAAGAAAGCAAGTGCAAAAGTTTCTTAAAGAAAAAACTGAGAAAAAAATAGCAATTCTTAGCCAAGATGACGAATTCAACAGAAAAGCTCTTGAAATAAAAGGAGTAAACATGCTGATTATTAATGAAGCCTTAGAAATAAAAGATTATATGAAACAACGAAATTCTGGCTTAAATGAAGTCGTAGCAAGAATTTGCGCTGAAAAAAACATAGAAATAGGCATTCAAATAGACGAAATAATAAAGAAAAACGATGTGGAAAAAGCGCGCGCGCTTTCTAGATTAATGCAAAACATAATGCTCTGCAAAAAAGCAGGAGCAAAATTAGTTTTTATAGGAAAAGAGGGTGATAAAAGAGCACTTCAAGCAGTACTTCTAAGCCTTGGTGCAAGTACTAAACAAGCTCAAGAGGCAACTTTTTAAACAATAATCTTCTCAATTTAATATGGACAAAAAAGAAACCAAAAATGAAATTATTGAATCATTAAGCATAAATGAAAGAAAAATTCTTCCTTTTCTTAAAGAAAAAACAATCTCAAGTTTAGTAAGCAATGCAGGATTAGAAGAAGTAGCAGTTCTTCGAGCCTTAGAATACCTTAGCAATAAAAAAATACTCACTATAAAAACAAGCTCTAAAAAACTTGTAGAGTTAGGAGTTAATGGAGTTTTATACAAGCAAAAAGGCTTACCTGAAAGAAGATTAGTAACATTAATCTCTGAAAAGAAAACTCTTGGATTAGAAGAAGCAAAAAAACATGCGGGTCTGTCTGATAATGAATTTCAAGCAGCACTCGGAGCGCTAAAGAAAAAAGCTCTTGTTAATGTTGCTAATGGAAAAATTATGTTTTCCGGAACAAAAGAAGAAATATCCCGAAAATCACTGGAAGAACAATTTCTTGAGATTCTTCCGTGTGAATATGACAAATTAACGCCTGAACAAAAATTTGGATTAGAAGCGCTAAAAAGCAGAAAAAATATTATTGAAGTAAATACTAAAAATGAAGTAGAATTTGAGGTTACAGACTTTGGAAAAGAAATTATAAAAGAGGCTTCAAAAGAGAAATTTGATGAAAAAAATATTATTGAATCTCTAACTTCTGAAATAATCACAAATTCAGGCTGGAAAGGTAAAAAATTTAGAAGATATGATATAAAATCTCCAGTTCCAAAAATTTCAGGTGGAAAACGTCATTTTGTAAGTCAAGCAACAGATAATGCTAGAAAAATATGGACTGATTTGGGTTTCAAAGAAATGTCAAGTACAATGACTCAAACAGGTTTCTGGAACTTTGATGCTCTA
>Ga0172370_10010717_pt1 | contig 10477 bp, 8 predicted proteins | sample LakKiv5m_FD_114538 | JGI IMG/M metagenome (GOLD analysis project Ga0172370, IMG submission 114538) | Freshwater microbial communities from Kabuno Bay, South-Kivu, Congo - kab_022012_11.5m | ecosystem: Environmental > Aquatic > Freshwater > Lake | place: Democratic Republic of the Congo...
CCAAGAGCCATGCCTGGAATCATGACGGGGTTGATCCTTGCAATGGCCCGGGGCGCCGGTGAAGTGGCCCCGCTGATGCTTGTGGGCGTAGTCAAGATGGCGCCGGAATTGCCGTTTGACCATATCTTCCCGTACATACATCTGGAAAGGAGCTTCATGCACCTCGGGTTCCAAATTTACGACGTGGGATTTCAATCGCGAAATTCGGAGGCGGCTAGACCCATGGTTTACACTACAACGTTGTTACTGATAAGTTTGGTTTTTGCTATGAACGCGGCGTCGATCGTGATTCGCAACCGGCTGAAGCGGAAATTTTCGATGGGTCAGTTTTAGGGGGAATCGTCATGCCCATAAGGGAAGAGGGTTTCCTCGAGACAGTCTATCACTTGAAAGAAGGCCCTCATGGCCGCGTGCTTTCCATTGAGCAATTCTGTCTCTGGTACGGTGAAAAGCAAGCTCTTTTCGACGTAAACATGACGGTCGAGAAAGGTTTGGTGACCGCTCTCATCGGGCCTTCAGGCTGCGGGAAATCCACTCTCCTTAGGGCGATCAATCGAATGAACGATCTTATAGAGGGACTGCGCACTGACGGCAGAATACTGCTGGATGGCGCGGACATCTACAGTCCTGCAGTAGATGTAATAGGATTGCGCAAAGCCATGGGAATGGTATTTCAAAAGCCCAATCCATTCCCCATGTCAATCGCGGACAATGTGATTTATCCGCTGAAAGTGGATGGCGTTCGTGACAAGAGGGTTCTCCAGGAAACCGTGGTAAACGCGCTTGAATCAGCGGCGCTCTGGGATGAGGTTAAGGACCGCCTTCACGAAAATGCGCTAGGATTGTCGGGTGGACAGCAACAGCGGCTTTGTATTGCTCGGGCGATTGCAGGGGAACCTGACGTGCTCCTCATGGATGAGCCCTGCTCGGCTTTGGACCCGGTCGCCACGGCCAAAATCGAAGACCTCATGGACGAGCTGCGCGGACGCTATACAATTGTCATTGTGACCCACAATATGCAGCAGGCAGCCAGAGTCTCTGATAATACCGCCTTCATGTATTTGGGAAAGCTTATCGAATACGGCGAAACCTCAAGGATATTCACAAATCCCAAAGTGGAAAAAACAATGGAGTACGTAACGGGCCGTTTCGGATAATTGTAGCAAGTGTCAAAAATAATGTCCGATTACGAGAAGTGCCCCTTGGGCATGGGTAGGTGCCGGCCTCCGTGCCGGCACATTTTTCGCTGATAAATCAACTGCATCGGCCCGGCAGGGACGCCGGGCCCTACCGATTCTTTGCAATTTGGATTTCGTATACGGTCAAATATTTTGACAACCGATATAGGGGGTCTCAAAAGTTTTGTCTGAATGGGATCGCACTGCTGGGCAAACCAGCAGTGGCACCCACAAGTCAATCCGTGATTACTGTCGAGAACTGCTATATACGCTCAGTGAAAGAAATTCTTGGGGAAAAGGAGGCGCGTCAGATCATGTCTGCGAAGACCCTCTTACTCTTCATGAACCAGACGTACCCTAACTGCATCAAGACCAGCGAAACGAGTGTCACCGCGAGCCACCAACCCCATTCAATGGGTTGGCCCCACATGAGGGTGCGTCGTGCGTCTTCAAGAATAGTGGTAAGCGGGTTCAGCCTGAGAAACACCTGAAAAATTGGAGGAGCGGCAGACAGCGGATATATTACAGGCGATGCGAAAAAGAGCAGTTGAAGCAGTATCACGATGGCCTGTCCCACATCCCTGATAAATACTCCTATTGACGCCAAAAACCATGCGACGCCCAGGCTCAGTGCGCATAGCGGCAAGAGAACCAGAGGAAACATGTACATCGTTGGTGACACGTTTGGGGACAGGATCAACAACGCGGGAATCAAGATGGCCAAGCCGAAGCCTGCGTTGACGATGCTTGCCACTAACATGGCAACCGGCAGGATCTCCAGGGGGAAAACAACCCTTTTCACCAAGCTGGGGTTCTCATAAATAGCCGAGGGGGCCTTGGAAGCGCATACCGAAAAGATGTTGAAAATAATTATGCCGCAGAAGAGGGCCAAGGCGAATTGGGCCGTACCGGTCTCCGCGTCCGGAACAAACTTGGCTTTGAAGATGACCCCGAATACCACCGTGTAGACAGCCAGTGTAACCAATGGATTCAGCAACGACCAGAAAAGCCCCAGATACGTGCCTTTATAGCGTCCTGCCACCTCCCTCCACGCGAACTGCCTGATTATTTCCCGATGGGAAAACAGGCTGCGAAACATTTCAACGGGATTGACAAATTCGGCTGAAGAAGGGGCAGTGCCGGTTATTCTTGTCACCTGCATTACTCTCATACCTCGTTACAGTGTTTGCCAAAATGTAACCGTTCACCGGGACAAGTTCAAGCACATGGAATCACGATGGAGAAAGGTTTGGTCAAGCCATTTCATTCTTGGCGGCTTGGCTGAGATTCGCATTTAGCCGGGTTTGCCTGGCGACCCAAGCATCAGTTCGTCATACGGAACTTACGGGCCTGAAAAAGACGGTTGAAAAATGGCGCTGGCCTGCTATCATCGTAATCCATCCGTTGTTCAAAATGTCTATGGGAGAGAACTCATGGATAAATGGTCATTCGGCATAAGTGTGACAATCGTGGGTATGGGGGGGACGCTCCTCACACTGTGGCTTCTTAGCCTGTTGACAAGGATCCTGAAAAATGCCTTTCCGCCTGCGGAGGCGCCGAGTTCGACCGCGCAAAACCAGGGAGGAGAGGCAAAATGATTGAGAGCATTTTTATTGCGCTTTCAGGTCTCGGCGCGGGGTTTGCCTATTTGGTCACGCAGGGACTCCCAAACGTGGTTATGATGCTTATCGGAGGCGGGTTGCTCTATCTCGCGATAAAGAAAGACGTGGAGCCCCTCTTGCTAGTGCCAATCGGTTTCGGTTGCCTGCTTGTGAACATGCCCCTGGGAGATTTGATGGAGCCAGGCGGCATCTTGCGCTTCTTCTATGATACCGGGATCATTACCGAACTCTTTCCTCTGCTGATTTTTGTGGGGATCGGAGCCATGACGGATTTCGGCCCCTTACTTGAGAACCCGAAAATCCTGCTATTAGGAGCGGCAGGACAATTTGGTATTTTTCTTGCCTTGCTTCTTGCGTTGGCGCTTGGATTTACGCAACTCGAGGCTGTGTGCATCGGAATTATCGGCGCATGTGACGGCCCGACCGCGATCTATGTAACCACCCAGTATGCTCCACACCTTTTGGGAGCCGTGTCCGTGGCGGCCTATTCGTATATGTCACTGGTTCCGATAATTCAGCCGCCCATCATGAGGCTGCTCACGACTCAACGCGAAAAAACCATTCGCATGGAAATGGTGCAGGGGACCATTTCCAAGACAACAAGAATCCTGTTCCCCATCCTCGTGACGGTGGTGACAGGGCTGATAGCTCCGAAGGGGCTTCCGCTAATGGGCATGATCATGCTTGGGAATTTTCTCAAAGAGAGCGGAGCCGTCGCCCGGTTGACCTCCGCGTCTGAAAATGAGATAGCAAATGTAGTCACGCTATTTCTTGGCCTTGCCATTGGTGGGACCATGGAAGGTCACGCCTTCTTGAAAGCGCAGACGCTGGCCATTTTCGCGCTGGGCCTTCTTGCCATCTGTCTCGACACTGTGGCGGGCGTCATGTTCGGGAAGCTCATGTGCTTTCTCTCGGGAGGGAAGATCAATCCCCTCATCGGCGCAGCGGGCATTTCAGCATACCCGATGGCCGCCCGAGTGGTTCAGAACCAGGGGCGTCTGTATGACAAAAAAAATTATCTGCTCATGCACGCGATGGGCGCCAACACAGGCGGCCAGATCGGATCGGTTATGGCAGCGGCGATAATGCTTTCTATTCTAAAGGGAATGGGGCTGGTATAGTTCTGGCCCAAATCGCATAATACGGCCGCGCATGCAACCAAATGAGAACCCTTGTATTTGTAATCCTTAACCTGGCCCTGTGTGGCTTCTTTGTTTTTCTGCTAAGGAAACCCGCCCTCCTGACCACGTACATGGGCGGCAGAATGTGGCTAACGTGGCTCGCCGTCGCGGTCATTACCCTGATGGACGAGCTTAGTTCGGTGTTCTACGCCCCTGCCGAGGCCTTTCGATTCATCGGGCCCAGTGCGGTAATCTTCATAGCCTTCACCGCCGTCTTTATTCACTACATGACCACTCGGCTTGTGGAGATCGCCGAGATCCTGGAACACCATGGAATATTTGGGGGAGGGGTTTACTCGTTTTCGTACCTCGTGTTAGGGCCGCTGGTTTCATTCGTGGCCGTGGCCTCCATAATGGCGGCTTATATTCTCACTGCCTGTATCTCCGCAGTCAGCGCCGTCGAGAATGCAACCTCCTTTTTCGTCGTGCCTCACCAGACAAAGATGGTCACGGCTATGGCAATAGTGTGGGCTGTGGCCGGCTTGAATATAATTGGCATACGGGAAAATGCCCGCTTCACCTTTTCGATTTTTATCTTTGCCGCATTCATCTTCTTGAATCTAATCGCAGGCGGAGTCCTCGCTCTGGATAACGATTCTTTTATCCGGTTCAAGAGTTCAGTCGACCAAACAGTGACTCGTTTAGAAACCGACTCATTCGCAGTCGGATACGGCGTTTTCATCGCTTCCGTGGCCAGTTGCATCCTGGCTTATTCAGGCGTGGAGTCCGTTCTGCAAACGGCCGGGCTGGTGAGAACCTGGCGAGAAATCGGAAGGGCTTACATTTTTCTTGCATGCACAGTCGGCGTTGTGACCCCCGTGGTGGCCGCCTTGGCCTTGACAGCTCCAATTGATTTCGCCGGCCATGAGGGAGATCTTATTACCTATTACGCCACGATGGTAAACGGGGTTCCCTTCGGCGTCGGCGTGGCCGTGCTGGCAAGTCTTACGCTCATCCTGGCGGTTAACACCGCATTTGTGGCCTCTGGCGAACTGTTGGAACGCGTTGCGCACCGATACAGTTTTCATTGGCTCATTGCGGTGAACCGGAAGGGGTCTCTGTATCGCATCCACTTGCTGAATGCAGCTTCCTTTTCAGTAATAATTATCATCACCCAAGGGAGCCAGATGATCCTGGCGGATATGTACGCGCTGGGACTTATCGCGAGCTTTTGTATAAACATGGGTTCCCTCCTGATTTACCGCTATTTCATGGGCACGAAGGAGATTATTCATTTTTACACGAGTCGTTCCATGACATTGGTAATTTTCCTGATCTTTGTAAGTTGCTTTTTTTTCCTCGCATGGATGAAGCCCCACGGCACGCAATTATGGGCGACAATTACCGGCCTTGTGCTGGCTGCCGGCCTGCTTGTGGCCAAAAAAAGAGCCCCGGAGATTCAAGAGATCGCTCAAACCGACAGCCATATGGATCTAATTTTACACCTGGCCGAATCCGCCGATCCGGAGGTACACATCTTCTTTCGAAGGCCCAGAGAACAAAGCCTGGAAGCCAGCAAAGCGAATGAGGCCTATGTTACCTTCTACCATCCCCGCCAGGGGGCTCCACCAAGGCTTGCTTCCAATCACTTCCGTTTTAGCGCGACGCGAAGAGGCGTTTACCAGCATATTGTTGCGCTACTGAAGGTGATTGAATACGAGTTGACCGATCGACGGGTCACCATACATTTCGGTTGGCCCTTGTCGTCTTGGCTGGACAGAATTTCCATAGGAGTGATGGTTTTCAATTTGATGAGGCTCCCACGGCAATTTCCCCACTTTAATTTTGTCATGAACTATCCCGGCAGACCGTATCAGTCCCAAGAGTCGAGTTGACCAGTCGCTGCAGTTGTGCCTTGACAACACCTGCATTGCCGGATAAAAATGTCAGTGGGGGCAGGCTGGAAATTCAATTGCTTTCTTTTGCTAATCTTATTGGACGGCAACCCGGTCGCGTGGGCTTGTATCTTGGGAGCCGACCCGACCAGGTACCGGACTCCCAACCCTTAGTGAGTGCAGCGGCCGCTGAATCCTTAATTCTTTCGTCTTTAAAAGCAAGGAACTCAACGAGGCTGTTTTTTGTCATAAGGGGGGCCCGGAAACGAAAACGGGGGTTGATTAAACAGGGCCTTGCACCTTATCCAAAGCCGTAAGCCTACAAGCAGCAATAGGACCGAAGCTATTTTTGGGGGATGGCCGCTGAAAAATAGGGAACCAGGCTGAAATCGACTACAAGCGGGAGGCTGATCCATGCACTGAGCGTGTGCCCTTTCGATTTCCTGCACGAGTACTGCTTCACCGCGGGGGACGGGAAGTGAACTGATGACTGAGCTGATTGTTCCACCTTTAGAAGTTCGAAACCACGGGCAGACTCATGACAATGGCACGGAGACAATTGATCTTACAGGCCTGCTGAAACGAAACATCACATTGACCGGAAGCTTTGATTTGCGCGGAGTCGAGGCGCGAGCCTTGACCAAGCTTCTGGACAGTCTGCCCATGCCTGCTCTGTTGGTGGATCACACCTGCGCTGTAGCCTTTGCGAACGAATTTTGGGACAAGACCATTGAAGATGGCGACAGAATACAGGGTCGGCCTCTACGAGATTTTTTCCCCAACCCTGCCCAGGCGCAACATGTCCAGGACTTGCTTGAGGTGACCTTCGCGGACAGGAAACCGCGCACCAGGAGACTGGCGCTAAACACGCGCTTTAGGCAACTCTGGGGCCGGATGCACCTTCGGTCGCTCAGGGTGGCGGCAAGCAGGTACATTCTAGTCCTCTATCAAGATCTTACTCCTGAAAAGGAACAGCTCAATCTCCAAAAGAAGTATTCGGAAGAACTTCAGAAGGCCCACGATGAACTGGAAAGGCATGTCGAGGCTCGTACCGTAGAATTGAAGCAGGCAAATGCAAAACTGCTCTCGGAAATAGCGGAGCGACAGCGAACGGACCAAGCCCTCCGGGAGTCGGAAGCTAATTACAGGGCAATTTTTGACGCCGCGAATGACGCTATTTTTGTTCACCATGCCGAAACATTCGAGATACTCGATATAAACCAGAAGATGTCCGAGATCTACGGGTACGCCCCGGAAGAGGCGCGTCAACTGACTTGGCAGGAATTAACCTGCGATGAACCGCTTTGTCCTCAAAAAGACGCTTCTGAATTCATGAGGCACGCCGCTCAAGGCGAGCCTCAGCTTTTCGAGTGGATGGCCAAAGACAAGAGCGGGCGGTCATTCTGGGTCGAAGTTAACCTTAAGCGGGCGCTCATAGGTGGAACAGATCGTCTGTTGGCAGTAGTCCGGGACATTACCCAACGGAAGCTTCTGGAAGAACGACTGCGCCAAGCACAGAAAATGGAGGCGGTTGGACGTTTAGCCGGAGGGGTGGCACATGACTTCAACAACATTTTGACCGCCGTTATGGGTCACTCAAATTTGCTGCTCCAACACCTGCCATCTGATTCTCCGTACCGAAAGAAAGTCGACCAGATACTTCAAGGGGCTGACAAGGCAGCCCGGCTCACGCAGCAATTGCTGGCGTTTGGACGCAAACAAGTGCTTGACGTGAAGGTGGTAGATCTCAACGAAGTGATAACTGAAGCATACGGCAGGTTGACGAATCTCCTGGCCGAAGACATTCGGCTGATCACCCTTTTTGAACCGGCCCTGGCAAAGGTTAGAGCTGATCGGGGGCAGATAGAACAAATCCTGGTGAACTTAGCCTCCAACGCACGGGATGCCATGCCAAACGGCGGCGAACTCATAGTGGAAACCTGCAACATCACCCTGGACCAAAGTTACACTCGCGTCCACCCTGACGTCCAACCGGGATCATATGTCATGATCGCGGTAAGCGATAGCGGACACGGGATGAATCCTGAAACTGTTTCCAGAGTGTTCGAGCCTTTTTTCACCACCAAGAGCCAGGGGACGGGCAGTGGCCTGGGACTTTCCATGGTTTTCGGCATCGTCAAACAGCATCAAGGGCACATTGTGGTGCGTAGCGAGCCTGGCCTCGGGACGACCTTTAAGCTCTATTGGCCGGCGCTGCAGGACGAAAAAACACCCGAAATTGAAGATGAAGTGGCTTTTACTCAATACCGGGGCAACGAAACAGTAATGGTTGTTGAAGACGAACCGTCTGTTTTGGAAACGACGTGCGAAATTCTCCAGCTTCTGGGCTACACGGTTCTGCAGGCCAACAACCCTGACGACGCAATAAAGTCGTTTGAGCAGCATCGAGTGCCGATTCATCTCTTGGTTACGGATGTGGTCATGCCCAGGATTGACGGTAGCGCTCTCTATAACCAGATCGCTCGCCAGCGTCCGGAGCTGAAGGTTCTTTACGTTTCCGGTTACACCGAGAACGCCATAGTGCACCACGGAATCTTGAAGCCGGGGGTGCATTTCGTGCACAAACCCTTCACGGCTTTGACCCTCGCCCGCAAGGCTCGGGAAATTCTGGACACTGCGTGAGAATTTGCCTACGTTATACTCATTCGCGATAAAAGACCAAACTTAGGGTGGACTGGCGGTAGGTCTCTGAAGCGAAGTCAGGTCCGCCGTTCGCAGCGGAAGAGATATGTGGCCAGTCTTATTAGAAAAATGGCGAACTAGCATTGCAATTTCGCTCGCAGCGCGAGGACCCGTTCGTGGTCCACCGGGGAGTAAAGGGCCTGGACTGGAGATGATGGAGGAGGACAGCATTTCGGAATGAGAAAACCGAGAGTCTTATTTCTGTGTACACATAATTCAGCGAGAAGCCAGATTGCCGAAGCGTTCTTGAGAAGGTACGCCGGGGACCGGTTCGAGGTATATAGCGCCGGTCTTGAGCCTACATACGTGCATCCTCTAGCGAAAAAGGTAATGGAAGAAATCGGATTTGATATGAGCGAACATCAGTCCAAAGACCTGAAACAGTTTCTCGGAAAAACCCATTTCGGCTATCTTATAACCGTCTGTGCGAGAGCGGAATCGGAATGTCCCATCTTCCCCGGGGCAAGCATCAGATTGCACTGGCCTATCGAAGACCCGGCCTTTTTTCAGGGAACGGAAGAAGAGAAATTGAATAAATTCCGAGAAATTAGAAATCAGATTGATGATCGCGTCAAATTATGGGTCAGGGAAATTGCTCATCACCGCACCACTGAGACGAGTTGAAAATCATCGCCACGGATTTCATTCGGATTTTTGGTATTAGTTCGACAACAAGGGAAAGTTAACTATGGCGAGGGGCCGAATGAACCGACAGCAGAGTCAACGGGGCGCTAGAGCCGTACCCGGTTTGGGCAGCCGTTTTCGAACGGCAACCAAGAAGAGGGCACGAAAATCAGGCTTGCCGCCAGGCACTATGGTTCACATAGGAAAGGAGCGGACTGAAAAAGTCAGAATTTCCGTCATTGATTACGACGAAGCGAACATGGTTGAGAAAGAAGTGACAAATGTCAATGTGCTTCGTGGCTTTTTGGAGAAACCGACGATTACGTGGATAAATATAGACGGCGTACACGATTTGGAAGTAATTGAAAATATCGGGCATATCTTCGGCTTGCATCCACTGATCATGGAGGACATAGCAAATACAACTCAAAGACCCAAGGTGGAGGACCTGGAAGATTACCTCTTTGTTGTGTTCAAGATGCTCGATTTCGACGAAAAAGCCGGGGAAATAAACTCAGAGCAGATCAGCTTGATTCTGGGCCCGAACTATCTCATTAGCTTTCAAGAGATTCAGACCCCTCTATTTGATCCCATACGGGAACGAATCAGAGCGGGCAAGGGCCGCATACGAAAAGCCGGTCCGGACTATTTGGCTTATACCCTTCTGGACAGCGTTGTGGACAACTATTTTGTCCTCTTGGAGAAGCTGGGCGAAAAACTGGAATTTCTCGAGGAAGAACTTGTCAGAGCGCCTAATCCGGATACCCTGCAAACAATTCACAAGTTAAAGACCTACATGATATTCATGCGCAAGTCTGTATGGCCCTTGCGAGAGGTGATCAATCGGCTGATAGACGGGGAATCGCCACTGATCAAGAGTCCCACAATGCCATACCTCAGAGACATATATGATCACACCATTCACGTAATCGACACTATGGAAACCTCCCGTGACATAATTTCCGGCATGCTCGACATCTACCTGTCCAGCATAAGCTACCGGCTCAATGAGATCATGAAAGTCCTGACCATCATAGCCACTGTGTTTATTCCCCTCACCTTTCTGGCAGGCTGGTACGGGATGAACTTCAAGAGCATGCCGGAATTTGAGTGGCGTTACGGCTACGCAATGGTCATTGCCGTGGCAATCTGCATGGTCATTGCCATGTTGGTCTATTTCAAGCGAAAGCGCTGGTGGTAACCATTTCTCGTAATCGTTCAGCGGGGCTTGATACCAATGCGCCATAAAAAACATAACATTGACGAAAGGGGTCATTGCGAGGGCGTTAAGCCCGAAGCAATCTCTCACTGCCGAGATTGCTTCGTCGTTTCAC
>Ga0172370_10010718_pt1 | contig 10477 bp, 10 predicted proteins | sample LakKiv5m_FD_114538 | JGI IMG/M metagenome (GOLD analysis project Ga0172370, IMG submission 114538) | Freshwater microbial communities from Kabuno Bay, South-Kivu, Congo - kab_022012_11.5m | ecosystem: Environmental > Aquatic > Freshwater > Lake | place: Democratic Republic of the Congo...
AGCACTGGTGGCATGGCTGATACTGTGGATGCTAACGACACGGATTGGTTCTAGTGTTGTGGTGTCTGCCAACAGTGAGGCGCAGTTGAGGTCAGTGACATGGGGCGAACTAAGCAAATGGGCGGCGATGATCATAAATTCCCACTGGTGGGAGATATCCGCGACGAAATTGGTGCCTGCAGTATGGATATCGGAGCTTGTCGAGAGAGATTTGAAGAAGGGTACGAGATATTGGGCAGCGGAAGGGAAGCTCTGGTCGGAGGAGAACCCGGATTCTTACGCTGGTGTGCACAATCACGATGGTATGATGCTGATTTTTGATGAGTCTAGTGGTATTCCAGACAAAATATGGGAAGTCGGGGCCGGATTCTTTACGGAAAACACGTTGCACAGGTACTGGTTCGCGTTTAGCAATCCACGGAGAAACGAGGGGTATTTCTATGAGTGCTTCAACACCAAAAGAAACTTCTGGAGAACACGGAATATCGATGCGAGGAAGGTTGAAGACACTGACAAGGCGATTTACCAGCAGATTATCGATGAATACGGTGCAGACTCCAGGCAGGCCAAGGTTGAGATTTATGGAGAGTTTCCAAGCCAGGGTGACGATCAGTTTATCGACGCGGGATTGGTTGATGAAGCTATGGATCGAAAGCCAACTTACGATCCTACGGCTCCTATAATGCTCGGTGTGGATGTGGCGCGTTTCGGTAGCGATAAGACGGTTATAGCGGTACGGCAAGGGCGCGACATTATTGCGCTGCACAAGCATACTGGATTGGATACGATGGCCGTGGTAGGTAGGGTGATCGAGGCGATTACCAAATACAAGCCTATCCTGACGGCGATTGATGAAGGCGGTCTGGGAGCCGGGGTACTTGACAGACTTCTTGAACAACAGTATAAGGTGCGTGGGATCAATTTCGGTACAAAAGCGGATTCGGCAACCTACGGCAACAAACGAGCAGAGATGTGGGGTTTGATGCGGGAATGGTTGAAGGGCGCAGTGTTACCGAAGGATCGTGAGTTACGGGCAGACATGATTGGCCCGACGTACAAGCTCAATTCAATGGGGGCGATTATGCTGGAGCGCAAAGAGGACATGAAGCGCAGAGGCGCGGCAAGTCCGGATAGCGCAGACGCAATCGCAATCACGTTCGCGTACCCGGTAGCGTGGGGTACTTCGACAAAACGGATCAAATATCCGAACATGGGTGTAATCTAATGAACACAATCCAGGACATGATCAAAGCAATCAAGAACCTTCAGGCGCGTGTTGATGCGCTGGAGGCCAAACAACCCGCACCCATCGCTCCGCAACCCGAGCCAATTATTCGCCGTGGCCGGCCGCGTAGAGCAGTAGAGGGCGAAGACGCTATTTGAGGTCAGTTATGCCAAAACTCACAGATGAAGAAATCCTGTATCGGATCGAGCAGGAAGAAGCTGTAGCCTACGGAATCAACGATTCTGAGTTATCCAATCAACGAGCACAATCCATTCGCTACTATCTTGGCGAACCTTTCGGAAATGAAGTCGAAGGGCGTTCCCAAGTTGTCAGTTACGACGTTCAGGATACGATTGAATCGTCACTCCCACAGTTAATCAAGATTTTTGCCTCTGGTGATCAGGTAGTTCGCTTCGACCCCAAGGGGCCAGAAGACGAAAAAGCAGCGCAACAGGAGACTGACTACATTAACCATGTGGTGATGGAGAAGAATAACGGCTTCGAAGTATTGTATTGCTGGTTCAAAGACGCTCTTTTATCCAAAAACGGCTATGTCAAGGTGTATGCCGAGGAAGAAGACGATGTAGAAACCGAAGAATACGCCGGATTGACAGATGGACAGCTACAAATGCTGGCCAAGAACAAAAATATCGAGATTGTTGAGCATTCCAGCTATCCAGATCCGGATCAACCGGCACAACAAGGCGCGAATCCAGCGCAAATGATGCAGATGCAGCCGATGCAAGTTGCCAATCAGCAAATGGCGATGCTGCATGACGTAAAAATCCGCGTCACCGAGAAAAAGAAGGAAATCTGCATCAAGAACGTCGCACCTGAGTCCATTATGGTGTCGGTGGATACGACAGGACTATGCCTTCAAGACTCTCGGTTTGTTCAGCATCGCGAGTCGATGACAAAAGATGATCTTGAAGAAGAAGGGTTCAACGTACCGGAAGATATTGGCTTTTCGGACACGGATTTTGCCCAAGAAGAGTCGAATGCGCGTGACTTGTACGCAGAGCAGTTCGACAGAACGACAAACGAACGTGATCAACTGCTCGTAAAGGACACCTACTACAAGATAGACGGAAAACGGATGCGTTATGTGGTGGTCGGTAATACGATTATCCACAAGGAAGAAGTTGATTGCGTTCCGTTTGCCAGTATCACACCTATGCTGATGCCTCACCGACATATCGGACGCAGCTATTCCGATCTGACGATGGACATACAGCTAATCAAATCGGCTTTGATCCGCGGGCAACTTGATAACATGTACCTGAGCAACAACGGTAGGTATGCCATCTCGGATCGCGTCAATCTTGAAGATATGCTGACCTCTCGCCCCGGCGGGGTAGTTCGGGTACAAGGCGAACCCGGTGCTGCAATCCTCCCCTTACAGCACACACCCTTCCCCGCCACCTCATTCACGATGGTTGAGTATCTTGACACCATGAAGGAGAAACGCACTGGTGTCACGGCATACAACCAGGGGCTTGATGCGGATTCGCTAAACAAGACAGCGACGGGTATCAATGCGATCATGCAGGCAGCAGCAGCGCGGCTTGAGTTGGTCGCACGGCTATTCGCAGAGACTGGTGTGAAGGAACTATTCATGCTGGTGCATCGTTTAGTTAGAACTACAGCAACAAAACCGGATATCTATCGCTTGCGAGGAGAATGGGTTGATATCGATCCGCGTTCGTGGAACAACCGCAAGGACTTGACCGTATCGGTCGGTCTTGGTACTGGCAACAAGGACATGCAGTTGCAGCATATCCAAACCATTCTCGGTGCTCAGAAGGACATCGGTGGACCGATTGGCATTGTGTCTCCACAGAACACTTACAACGCGCTGGTGAAGCTTACACAGAATGCAGGGTTCCGTAACCCAGAAGAGTTCTGGACTGACCCGACAGGGAAACCACCCCCACCGCCACCTAAAGACCCGAAACTGCAAGTCACTGAGATGACCTTGCAAGCTGATGCCCAGAAGTTCCAGGCTCAGTCTCAGATGGAGCAACAGAAGTACCAAGCTGAAGTCACAGTCGAACAGCAGAAGTTCCAAGCAGAAACACACCTTGAACAGATGAAGTTCCAGGCTGAAGCAGAACTCGCACAGCAAGAAGCTCGTATGAAGTATGAATACGAACAAAAGCGTTCTGAGAACGACATCATCATCGAACGCGAGAAGCTTCAGATGACCGCCGAACTTGAGAAGTTCAAGGCTGAACTTCAGGCGCAAACACAATTGCAGATTGCCCAGATGCAGGCCGAAGTTAATGCTCGGCAAGCACTTCAGGATGCGGCTCTGAAGCAACAGGATCAAGCGATGCAGATGCAGATGCACTCCGAGAAAATGGATGCCATGATGAAGGCCAAGACCGTCAAGCGTGACGAGCAAGGTAGGGTGAGTGGAATTGAGTGATGGCGTCGTAAAAGTACCAAAGATTCACGACGGGGTAAAGATTGATAATACCCTGATCGGTGATGTCATGCGTCAGAGAGTTGAGACATATCCTTCAAATTCGTTTGGTGAATTGACTGCTGATGCTTGGGGTATACAGAAGATGTCATTGCCATATTCCATATTTCATGGAATGTGGACTTACGATATTTCCCCGAATCAATTCTTCATGTATGAAAACGGTACTCAGGTCTACACAAGTACGAATATAACGTCTAGTAATGGCGCTGCACTTCTGTCTACAGATTCTACTAAAAGCACCTTAGTAATGGAGAGTCGAGAATGCCCCAGATATCAACCGAATAGGGGTCATTTATTTTCTACGGCATTGTGGTGTCCTGGTAAAACTCTTGATGGGGTGCGAGAGTGGGGGTTAAAGACTACTGAAAACGGTGTATATTTTCGGTTGAAGTCAGACGGAAACCTATATGCCGTTCGACGTTCAGGTAATTCTGAAATCGTAGAAGAACTAATCGATACTTCGGTGGTATCTGGATTTGATGTTCAAAAAGGAAACGTCTATGACATTCAATACCAATGGCGAGGTATCGGAAACTATAAGTTCTTCATTAATCTTCAGCTTGTCCATACGTTTTCAAATCTCGGTACATTAACTGCATTAAGTATGCAGAATCCTGCGCTTCCAGTGTATTTTGGTTGTCAAAGGGTAACGCAAGATGTAACGATGTACGCTGGGTGTGTCGATATCACAAGTGAAAACGGCATTGGCGATAGTCAGGAATATGGTATGGCGTATGCTGGGTCAGTAAATACGAATGGAACTGATAAACCTGTTCTATGTATATACAATCCCCTTCAAATTAACGGCGTAACAAATACGAGAACGATAAATATAGCGTCTATAACTGTCAACAACAACAAAAAATCAGTGTTCAGACTTTGGAGGACAAGAACCGCGTCCGATATCACCGGAGCAACATTTAAGGAGATTGGGAATGGATCATATATACAGTCTGATTCGACAAACATGAACGCAACAGCAGTTAGGGCTACCGCTGTTACTACTGCAAATATGAAACTACAGTCTGTATTTCCTGTAGAAGCAGCAACGGCACGAATTGTTGATACACCTAACATGAACATTATTCAATTTAATATGGTTAGAGGAGACTATCTAGTTTTGACTTCTAACGCTTCAACGGGGGTATCAGAAGCAGTTATTAAGTGGGGTGAGGAGATTTAATGCTACTCGACCTGTGGGGGCTGATTCAACGCAACCTGTTCCGAGGCGCGAACTCAGGAGCAGGTAAGCACCCTATCATTGTCGAAGTAGAGGGAAAACAGTTCAGGGTACCACTGGATAGCCTACCGAGTTTTCTTAAGGCGTTTGAGAAGCGTGAAGCCAAACGTCTTAAGAAAACAGAGCAGCCGAAAACAACCTACGTTGTTCTTAAAGAAGTGCCTAGAGAATACGAACCACAAGTTGCAATGTGGGTTGATGAAACGAACGATAAATTAGACTTGGTGGCCCTCGCAATCAAGGCAAAGTTGGAACAAGACGAGGAAGATGCAGTTATTCTTTTACTTTTAGGAGCATGACATGGGAAAGAAACAAGACAAGATGCCGATGAAGGGCAAGATGCCACCGAAGAAGAAGTGCTGAAATGGATCAACTCGCGGAATCGAAGCGAGGAGAGGAAGCCGAACGCCTGATGGCTAACCCTATCATGCAAGAGGCTTTCTCTAAAGTGCGCGACGGGATCATCAACTCCATGAAGGATTCAGCCTTTGGAGATGACCGAACACACCACCATCTTGTGATTGCGCTACAGATACTGGGACAGATCGAGAAGACGATCAATGATGTCGCAGTGACCGGAAAGATGGCACGAATTCAAATTGAACGCGGATTGACCGGAAAACTCAAAGCTGCTGCCGGTTTTTAACTAGGAGATAACAATGGATCAAGCACCCGTGCAATCCAGCGTAGAAGATCGTATGCTGGCTTTTGTCGAGAGAGAGCAACCTGCTCAGGAAGAAGAACGTCCTCCCGAGAGCGATGCAGAAGCCGCAGATCAGGCTGAAGAAGCAGAACAGCCGGAGGAAGAAGAGCAGCAGCAAGCTGAGGAAGAACGTATCCTCAAACTGAAGCACGATGGTCAGGAGATAGATAAACCGGAAAGTGAGGTGATCGCTCTAGCGCAACAAGGGTTCGACTATACCCAAAAGACGCAGAGGTTGGCCGAAGATCGAAAGGCTGTTGAAATACAGGCTCAGGCTATCAAGGCCCAAGAGACTGCTTTCAAACAGCAGGTTGATATTCAAAATCAACTTCTACAGGACATCGCAAAAGAAACGTCCATTGATCAACAACTCAGCCAGTACCAATCGCTTGACTGGCAAGCACTGAGCAACAGCGATCCCGTTGAAGCTCAAAAACTGTTTTTCGCGTACAACCAACTTCAAGTCCAAAAGGGCCAAGTGGCGAACGAAAGACAGCGGAAGCAACAGGAACTTACTCAGGCACAGCAAACTCTTCGCGCCAAGCAAATCGAACTTGGGCAACAGGTGCTGACCAAGGATATCCCTGGATGGGGTGAAGAGTTGGGTAAAACCCTCAAATCCCTAGGACGCGATTATGGAGCCTCAGATGCAGAACTCAATGCGCTCACTGAGCCATGGGTCATCAAGGCACTGTACGACGCCCAGCAATGGAAAAAACTACAAGCCGAGAAACCCCTTGTCGACAAGAAGGTTTCAACAGCTTCGCCAACGGTTAAACCGGGGGCAAAGAACGTAAAGAACGCTGCTTCGGCCACCTACAAGCAGAACCGCGATGCGCTTCGTAAAACTGGTAGGAGTGACTATGCGGCAAAACTTATTGAACAAATGATTTAGGAGAATCAATTATGACTGCAACACTGACTAACACCTACAATGGTGCTGGCATCGCGGAAGACTTCGAGGATATCATCTACGATATCAGCCCTGAAGATACGCCGTTCCTGAGCGTGTGCAAACGCACCAAGGCCGGTCAAACCTACCACCAATGGCAGACTGACCCGCTGGCTGCCGCCGCCGCGAACGCCCAGATCGAAGGTCTGGATAGCACGTTCGCAACGCTGTCTCCGACGACTGTTGTCGGCAACTACTGCCAGATCAGTTCCAAGACGGTGAACATCTCCGCGACCTACGATGTGGTTCGCAAGTATGGTCGCAAATCGGAAACTGCCTATCAGTTGATGAAGGCTGGCAAAGAACTGAAGCGTGATATGGAATACGCTCTGGTTCGCAATCAAGCCTCGTCTGCCGGCGGTCAAGCTACCGCACGTTCGTCTGCTGGTATTGAATCGTGGATCAGCACTCAGTCTCCGGGCAATGGCGTTAAGGCGACGGGCAACACCGCTGCAACGACCATCGGATTTGCTGCTGGTGTGGTTGCTGCTCCGACTGATGGTACGCAAGTGACCTTCATCGAAGCCAATCTGCAAACCGCTTTGGGTAACGCCTGGACTGACGGTGGCGATCCTTCGCTGATCCTGATGTCTTCGACTAACAAGGCACGTTTCTCCGCGTTCACTGGTATCGCTACCAAGTACAACGAGATCAAAGGCGCAACGCAGGGCATCATCATCGGTGCCGCGGATATGTATGTATCCGACTTTGGTAACCATACCGTCAAGATGGATCGCTTTATGCGCGATCATGCGGTTCTGTGTATCGATCCGGGCTACGTTGGTATTGCCAGCTTGCGCCCGATGGAGAAAACGGAACTCGCCAAGACGGGCGACAGTACGAAGTGGCTGCTGACCAGTGAATACTGTTTAGTGGTTCAGAACCCCGATGCCCACGCGAAAGTGTGCAGTGTAGGCGCCTAGTAACTGAGGGTGGGGCGGGGAAACTCGCCCCATTTAATATGCCGCTACTTTTCGATTACGATCCGATCACTAAAGTAAGTCAATTTTTCGATTATGATCCCATAACCGACAAAATCCACATCACGCACGAACAGGACGTATCCCAGTTCTTGGAGGAAGCCAAACGTGCGAGGGCAGAAGCTCCAATGAAAGGGAAGGTAGAAACTTTCTCGCATTATGCGATTATTCCGCCTATAGTAGAGATGGAACTTGCCAAGAAAGGCTTGCGCCTGAATGACAAGAACTGCACAAAACGATTGATACAAGAGATCGAAACCAATTACCCCGGCCTAAAGGTCACGAATAAACGGCATTCAGGATAACCATGGATAAAGACGAGTTGGTCAAATGCCAGAAGGCGATACATGAGCTTGTCGAACACAATGATTTTGAAAACGCACTACCGGTAATCTACAGTGTGTTGGAGTACCACCCAAATGATGCGCTTACGCTGCACATGCTTGGGTTTATCTGGCTACAGTCGGGTAAAGAAGCCTTCGCCTATCAGATGTTCCGAAGGGCACTCCAGGAAAACACAAAGAGTCACCAAGTCTGGACTTCCGTTGGTCGAGCCGCCTACGAACTTGGACAATTCAAGGAAGCCATCAACTGTTTCGTAGAGGCAGTCAGGATCAATCCAGAATACGTTCTAGCCTATTCCAACATGTCGGCTACCCTAGTTCATCTGTCAGATTGGGACGGGGCGCAGAAAGCCGCAGAAATGGCCCTAGAACTCGATCCAAGCGATTTGAACGCTCGGATGAACCTATCACACTGTTATCTTGCTCAAGGCCACTGGAAGGCCGGATGGGAAGCCTGGGGGCTATCTTTAGGTGGTAAGTTCAGAAAGGAATGGACGTATGGTGACGAACCGCGATGGAATGGCGAAAAGGGCAGACGCCTTGTTGTATATGGAGAACAGGGAGTTGGCGATGAGATGTCTTATGCGTCTTGTATACCTGACGCCATTTCCTGCTGCGAAAAAGTCTTTGTTGATTGCGATCCAAAACTTGAGGGTCTGTTTAGACGATCCTTCCCTGGAGCAATCGTGCATGGGACTCGACGAGATGACTCCCCAGACTGGGTGCAAAACGCAGATATCAATGCCAGATGTGCCATCGGGGGACTACCGGAATTCTTTAGACTGAAAACAGAAGACTTTCCCGGAACGCCGTACCTTGTAGCAGACCCTGAACGTAGGCTGATGTGGAAGTCCCTATTCGACGCATGGGGAGGTAAGACAGTCGGTATCTGCACCCGTGGCGGCATCAAGCGTACTAACGAGACTGGTCGAGATATCGGCTTCAACGCATGGTTACCAATACTCCACCGCAAAGGCTACAACTTTGTTAGTCTGGATTACAAGGCACGGGATACCCAGTTCTTTGAGGAGCTTCACGGCGTCAAGATTCACAAGTTCCCGTTCGCCACGGAGAGTAGCGACTACGACGATGTTGCCGCATTGATTGCTGAACTGCACTGTGTCATAGGCGTGAATACTGCCGCACTGCATTGTGCAGGCGCGTTAGGTGTTCCAACAATTGCGCTTATCCCTGAGCACATGCAATGGCGCTATGCGATTGATCCGATGCCATGGTACAAGAGTATGAAACTCTGGTATCAGAAGGGTAGTTGGGAGCACACTTTGAATGCTTTGCAATGGGATTAGGCGACTGGCTGATGGCATCCGCTCAAGTCAAAGAGGCAAACGAGCGAACCGGCAAGAAGGTCATGCTAGGAGATGGGAAAAGGTATTTCTATGAGGAACAAGTTTTCAAGAATAATCCTAGGATGGCTAAACCGGGCGAGGACTGCGTTTGGGTGGCTAATTATGGCGGTAATAGGCCTTATATTACTGGTTCTATTGATAAGCATTTTCTGTTTAATGAAGATTGGAAACCTACTCCAGGCGAGATCTGGTTTTCGGAAGACGAGAAACCGGGCAATCCACCAGAGCCATATATCATCGTAGAACCAGAGGTAAAGAATCAATTTGCTCATGGGGTGAATAAGTCATGGCCCTACTGGAAAAGTCTATTATCCGAACCATTGCCGTTTGTGCAAATTGGGACTACGGATACACCGATCTTCCCCCATATCCGAACCGAGTCTTTTCGCAAAGCACTCTCTTTACTAAGCAGGGCCACGTTGTTCGTCGGTACGGATGGCGCGTTACATCATGCGGCTGCTGCCCTTGGTATCCCTGCGGTAGTCATCTGGACAGGGTTTAGTTCTCCGAAACATCTTGGGTATGACGACCATTTCAACATCCATGATGGGTCGAAGCCTTGCGGGTACTACGGTGGGGTATGCCAGCATTGTGCAGAGAAGGCAGCAGCCATCAAACCTGAAACTGTGATTGGAGCAATCTATGAAATGTTGCCAAGGTATCTACTTACCTGACCACGAAGAGCACCTGTTGCATTTTGCGACGGCGCCAGGATGGACGTATCAGAAGTCCAAGCTGGACATGGCGATGAAGTATTGCATCCCGAGAGGTCTTGCTATCGACATCGGTGGGCATTGCGGGCTATGGTCAACGCACCTGACAAAGTTATTTGACCAAGTTGTTGCGTTTGAACCTAACCCTGACCATCGTGAGTGCTACGTGATGAACGTGGATGGTAACTACACTCTGCACCCGTATGGCCTTGGGAATAGGGATATGCGCGCTTCTCTGCATACCACGCAAGGATCAAGCGGAGATTCATGGATTGAACCAGGGGATACCATCGATATCAAGCGACTTGATTGGTTCGACTTGAAGCCGGACTTCATCAAGATTGACACTGAGGGGTTTGAATACTTCATCATCCAGGGGGGCGAACATACGATCAAAACCTGTAGACCAGTGATGATTGTAGAGCAGAAACCCGGCAAAGGCAGCCAATTCGGACTGGATGACAG
>Ga0172370_10010719_pt1 | contig 10476 bp, 6 predicted proteins | sample LakKiv5m_FD_114538 | JGI IMG/M metagenome (GOLD analysis project Ga0172370, IMG submission 114538) | Freshwater microbial communities from Kabuno Bay, South-Kivu, Congo - kab_022012_11.5m | ecosystem: Environmental > Aquatic > Freshwater > Lake | place: Democratic Republic of the Congo...
CACGAGTTGCCGCGGTTCTCCTTCGTCTACCTCGTGACGATGGCCGTCAACCTCATCTTCTTTCCACTGGCGCTCAGAGTGCTGCCGGTCAACGGCTATGTGGTGCAGGCGGTCTTCACGATCGGGGTCGTCATCGTGAGCTACCTCGGCCACAAGCACTTCAGCTTCCGCAAAGGGCAGGGGAACGCCGGCCGGCGCGAAACATCCAACCAGGAGCCCGACCCGGGAGGAGGGTGAGCGCCCGTGCCGTTCATCAGTGTCGTCACCGCCTGCTACAACGAAGAGGAGAACGTCGCCGAGGTGTGCCGCCAGGTGCGAGAGGTGGTGGAGAGCCTGCCGCCGCGGGCGCAGCCGGACGGCGGCTCGGACCCTTACACGTACGAACACCTCTTCATCGACAACGCCTCCGGTGACCGCACGGTCGAGATCCTGCGCGGCATCTGCGCTCAGGACCCGCGTGTCAAGGTGATCGTCAACACGCGGAACTTCGGCCACATCCGCTCGCCGTTCCATGGACTGCTCGCGGCTCGCGGCGACGCGGTGATCAGTATCGTCGCCGACCTGCAGGACCCGCCGGAGATGATCGGTGACTTCATCGAGCAGTGGGAGGTCGGCTACAAGGTCGTCGTCGGCGTCAAGAAGGAGAGTCTCGAGAAGCGCTCGATGTTCTTCGTCCGCGGCGCCTTCTACCACCTGATCGACCGGCTCAGCGAGGTGCCGCTGGTCCGCAACTTCACCGGCTTCGGCCTGTATGACCGGACGGTCATGGACACGCTCCGGGAGATCGACGATCCGTACCCCTATTTCCGCGGGCTCATCTGCGACCTTGGGTACGCACGCGTCGAGATGCCGTACTCCCAGCCCGCGCGTCGTCGCGGCATCACCAAGAACAACTTCTACTCGTTGTACGACATGGCGATGCTCGGCATCACCAACCACTCCAAGGTCCCGCTCCGACTGGCGGCGATGGCAGGGTTCGCCCTCTCACTCGTGTCGCTGCTCGTGGCGGTCGTCTACCTCGTGCTCAAGCTCACGATGTGGGACACCTTCAACCTCGGTCTCGCACCCCTGGTGATCGGCGTCTACCTGTTCGGCAGCGTGCAGCTCTTCTTCATCGGCATCCTCGGCGAGTACATCGGGTCGATCCACACGCAGGTGTACCATCGGCCTCTGGTGATCGAGAAGGAACGCATCAACTTTGACTGAGGCCGGTGCGGACGCTGGCGGCCCGCTCGCCGGGGACGGCGAAGCGCGGGGCGGCCGCTCTGTGGCCGCCGTCCTCTTCGCCGTCACCGCGCTGACCGCCGCCCTCGCCGCGCTGTTGTTCACCTGGCGGCGTATCTTCCTCGGGATGGACCTGCAGGACGAGAGCTTCTACGTGCTCGTGCCGTGGCGCTGGTCGCTCGGTGACACGCCCTTCGTGAACGAGGAGAACCTCGCCCAGGTCAGCGGACTCCTGTCGTATCCGTTCATCAAGCTCTTCGGAGTGGTGCGCGACTACGACGTGACCGGCCTCGTGCTCTACACCCGGCACCTGTACCTGCTGTTGATGGTCGCGGTCGCGTTCGCGGTCTTCCTTGTGCTTCGTCGCGTGCTTCGCTGGGAACTCTGCCTCGTCGTGACCGCGGTCTTCGTGACCTTCATCTTCTGGGAGACGCCGCAGTTGAGCTACAACACGATGGGGGCGGCGTTCCTCACGCTCGGGACGGCTCTCGGTCTGCAAGTGGTGTTCGGTGTGAGTGGACGGGTGTGGGCCTTCGGCTCGGGGGTCGCCTTCGGCCTCGCGGTGGTCGCCTATCCGACGCTGCTGTTCATCATGCCGTTCTACGCCGTCTTTCTCGCTTTCGCGCTGGGGCGGCGGTCGGTGGGCATGCTGGCGGAGTTCGCGTTCACGCGGCCTCCGGATCCGGACGGGCCGCCCACCGGTCATCCGGCCTGGCGGGCGATCAGCTTCTGGGTCCTCGGCGGTCTTGCCGTGCTGGTGCCGATGGGTCTTCTGGTGCTCAGTTTCGGGGTGAGCAACCTGAGACGGTGCTGGGTCTCCACCATGATCACCGCCGATAGTCTCGATCAACTCGGCGGTGCGGAGAAGGCGTTCAACGTCGCCCAGGGCTTCTGGCGTTTCCTCTGGTCGCGTCCCTACCTCCTCGTGGCGGCGCTCCTTGTGTATCTGGTGTACGTGCGCTGGCCGCGGCTGGGCCGCGCACTCGTGATCACGCTGCCAGCGGCCCTGTGGCTTGCCGGCCAGCGCCCGATGCTGGGCGCAGCCGGGTTCGTCATCGTGTATGTGCTGTTGGCGCCGTATCTCTACCTGTTCGTGCCACGTGCCAAGCGGGAGGCCGGCGCCAAGCTCCTGTTCTGGGCCTGGGCGCCGGCGGTGATCGCCGGCGCAATGACCGCCTTCACCAGCGCCGCCGGCTATGCCAACGCACCCGTGGGGCTGTTGCCCGGTCTCATGGCGAGCGGGGCCTTTCTGGCGTGGTCCCTGGAGGCCGTTGCCGGGAGGACGACGCAGGAGAGACCGGAGGCGCCCGGCACTCCCCGTCAGCCGTGGCTCGCTCTTGCCGCACTGATCGCCGTCGTGGGAGTGACCGTCGCCTTCCAGTTCCAGTTCCAGCAGCGCGATGTCGCCTACGCGAGCTTGACCAGACGCTGCGACTTCGGTCCGTGGTGGGGCGTCGTGATCATGCCGGAACGCTACCAGAGGCTGAAGGCGTTCGATGCCGACCTCCGTGCCCAGTCGGACCCCGGTGACGAGTTGCTGGTCTTCTACCAGGCCTGCGGCTACTACCTCTTCTGGAGAGGCGGCATCGCTGCGAACTCGGTCTGGCTCTCCAATGAGGACGTTCTGGGTCCGCTGCCGGCGTCGACCTTCGACTACTACCGCCGCCATCGGATCGTGCCGACGCTCGCCGTGCACCTTATCGACACCGCCGGTATGACCGACGCGGAGCTGCAGGCGGCCTGCGGGGGCCTTGACTACCCGCCCACGCTGGTGCGTCCAACGTGTGTCTTCTGTCGCAAGCCGGCGGATGAGAGCGTGGCGGACGTTCTGGAGCGGCTGCCGCGAGACTGAGGACGGCGGGCGCCGCTGCAGGTATCGCACCCGCTTGAGCGAAGAGGCGTCCCGGGAGCGGCCGCCGGCAGGGCGGCGTCGGCAGACGGGCGGCCGGTGTGGGCGGCAGTCGGAGTGACGCAGAGCATGCGACGGTGGAGCGAGTGCGGAGTGAGGAACGCGGCGTGACGTTCAGAGACAGGGGAGCGTGGCTCGGGGTCGTTGTCGGCGTGGTCGGCTGGATTCTGACGCTGGTCGTGCTGGCGCGAGGCGGCGGCTATCTCGTGGTGGTGCCGCATCTGGCTTTCGTGTTGCCGCTCGCCGTCGTGGGCACCGTGACGGCGCTGGCCGCCTTCGGGGTCGGCCGGCCGGTCATGAGCGACGAGCTCTGGCTGGCCGTGGTCGTCGCGTTCGGCGTCTTCTGGAACTTCCTCATCTACTGGGCCCACTTCGGCAGCGCGACCTGGGGACTGCTGCTGCCGTTGGTCAGGCCGGCCGGCGTCGACTTCCGTGACGGGCTCTACGAGCCGGCCGCGGCCTTCACGACGGCCACCAGCGGGTGGCCGCCCCTGACGCTGCTCCTGGGGCGGCCGTTCACGCTCGTCAGCTCCTCGACGGCGTACGCGATCCAGGTCGTGATCCTGGTGGCGCTGGCGCTGGCCGCGACCGTGCTGAGCGCCGTGCTGGCGATGAAGGCCGTGCGCGGCCGTTCTGCTGTGGCGGGGGTCGCGGCCGCAGCGACGGGCGCAGAGGACGCTGAAGTCGCGGAAGGCGGTGCGGCAGATGCCCCGGACGGGGGGGCACCGCCTGGGGGCCATCGCGTCGGTCCGTACCACGTCGGCATCGTCGCCGGTCTCTGGCTCGTGACGTCCTACGGCTTCATGTACGAGATCGAGCGCGGCAATATCGACCTCTACGCGCTGTTCTTCGCGTTGCTCTCGGTCTGGCTCATGGTCCGGCTGCCGCGCTCGCCCTGGTGGCCGGCGATCGCCCTGGCGATCTCCATCAACCTGAAGCTGTATCCGGGCGTGTTGCTCGTCCTGCTGTTCTGGCGGTATCGGTGGCGCGCCGTGATCCCGGCGATCGTCACGAACGCCGTGCTGCTGCTTGCCGCCGGGCCGGCGAACGTGCTCCACACCGTCACCGGCCAATCCGGGATCCGGTCCAGCGTCCGTCCGCTCTGGTGGGGCAACCACTCGGCTGCGGCGCTCGCGAACGTGCTGCAAGACGTGACGTCGTGGTCGCCGTCCTGGATCTTCGTGCCGCTGATCGTCGTCCCGCTGGCGCTCTGGGCCGGGACGATGGTGCTTCTGGTGCGGCGAGGGTGGAGTGACCGGACGGCCGTGCTTGCCGCGGCGGCGTGCGTGCCGGTGATGAGCGTCGTCCCGTCGATCAGCCACGACTACAAGCTCGTGCTGTACGTGTTCCCGCTGGCGGTGTTGGTCGCGTTCGTCGCCGTCATGACGCGCCGGGACCTCCTCGTCTGGAGTCTCGTCTTCGGGCTCCTCGCCTGGGCCATGCTGCAGCTCTCGCGGTCGTCGCTGGTCATCGAGCCTGCACTTCTGAGCAGCAAGTACGCGCTGATCGTCCTGGTGCAGGTCCTCCTGTTGTTCGTCGTGTGGCGATCCGGCAGCGACCCGGGTGCGTTCGCCGCGGCGGCCGGCGACGTGCAAGGCGGCGAGGTCGACGCCCGCGCGGCGAGTGCGGACGGCGGTTCGGCGACGTCCCGGCTCGGGGCGTGGTTCGCCGCGTTGGGGGCGGGCCCCGCCGACGCGGCGGACGAACGGGCGGCGGCGCCGGCGGACGGACAAGCGGAGACCACGGCGGCGGCTCCTGCCGGCGAGAGGCTACCGACCGCGTGGCTCACCCGCCGGACGGTCTGTCTCCTCCTGCTCATCCTTGCGGTGGCGGTGGGCGCCAACTTCTGGGTGGGGATCGTCGGCAGCACCTTCAACGATCTGGCGTCGGGGATCGGTGTACCGCAGCACGACTTCTACCAGTACTACGCCGGCGGCCACAACTGGGAGCTCGGGGTCGACCCCTACCTCAACCACCCGGATGACCCGAGAGTCCTGGACCAGCCGCGACACGACCGATCTGAGATCTCCGGGTACATCTATCCGCCGTCCCTGCTGCCGCTCTTCGGGGCGTTGGCCGGTTACGATTACGACGTCGCGCGGACGCTTTGGTTGGTGCTGAACGTGTGCGTCTTCTCGGCGATGGCGCTGGTCGCCGTCGCCGTGAGCCGCGGGCGCCGGCTGGAGGTGCTGACCGCCGCCGTGCTCCTCACCATGGTGTCGTTCGCCTTCTTCTACCACGTGCACGAGGGGCAGATCGACATGATCGTCGCCGGACTCTCGATCGGCGCCTTCCTTCTCTACCCGCGCTGGAAGGGCTGGCCGTCGGCCGCTCTCTTTGCTCTGGCCGTGGCGCTGAAGGTGTCGCCGATCCTGATCGTGGCCGTGGTGGTGGTGTACTTCCGCGACTGGCGCTTCCTGCTGAAGACGCTTGCCTGCGGCGCCGTCGTCTTGGGAGCGTCTATGGCCTTCGTCGACTTCTCGCTCTACCGCGAGTACTTCTTCGAGATCCTGCCGCAGATAGCCGGGTCGGACCCGTCGCAGTACAACCAGACCCCGCTTCGCTTCTGGTGGCGCTACCCGACGGCGGTGAAGGTGGGGTCGGCGCTGGGCTATGCCGCGCTGATCTTCCTGGCCTGGGTGGCCGGCAGGAACACGCGGCGTCTGCCGGAGGCCGATCGCCGCGTCGATCGCGCCACGGAGCGACACGCCGTGCTGCTCATGGCGGTGCTGCTGATGCTGCTCTTCTCTCCGCTTGCCTGGCAGATGGCCTACGTGTGGGTCATCGTGCCCCTCGCTCTGGTGCTCGTGTCGCCGCCTCCAAGAGGCAGGGAGTGGGCGGTGCTCGTGCTCGCGGTCGCGGCTGCTCTGCTCTCGATGCGCATGTGGCCCTACCGCGTGCTCGACATGACCAACATCATCGGAGCTGCGGTGGCGGCACTCTGTCTGATGCGGTACTACCTCCCTCTGGAGAGAGTCGAGTCGGGGCCTGGGGACGGCGTGCGGCGGTAAGGAGCCGGACGCGCGTGATACCCTTGCCCGCATGACCGGATCGGCGTCGCGACACCTTCTCATCCTCGGCTCGACCGGCTCGATCGGGCGCCAGGCTCTCGAGGTCCTGCCGGCCGTGCCGGCCGTGCGCCTCGTCGGGCTGGCGGCCGGCTCGAGCGCCGCCCTCGTGCTGGAGCAGGCGGCGGCGCAGGGCGTGAAGGACGTGTGCCTGCACGACGTCAAGGCGGCGGCGGAGGCGGCCGCCACGGCGCCACAGCTCACCGTGCACGCCGGCGACGCCGGCCTGCGTGAGCTCATCGATGGCGCGGCCGCGGCCGCCGCGGCCGAGGGCGCCGAGCTCATGGTGCTCAACGGCATCGTCGGCGCGGCCGGCCTGCGTGCCACCATGGCGACCCTGAAAGCCGGCGCGACCCTGGCCCTGGCCAACAAGGAGAGCATGGTGGCCGGCGGTCCGTTCGTGCTCGACGCCGCGCGCCGAAGCGGCTCGCTGATCCTGCCCGTGGACAGCGAGCACAGCGCGATCTTCCAGTGCATCGCGGCGGGGACCGGGAGGGCCGGGGCTGGTGCGGGGACCGGGAGAGCCGGGGCGGCTGCGGGGGCCGGGGCGGCTGCGCCCGCCGGCTCGGCCGAGGCCGCGTCGCCGGACGCCCCGCCCCTCTCTCTGGAGGAACTGCTCCTGACCGGGTCCGGCGGCCCCTTCCGCGGCCGTACGGCCGCGGAGCTGGCCGCCGTCACGCCCGAAGAGGCGCTGGCGCACCCGAACTGGGCGATGGGGCCCAAGATCAGCGTCGATTCGGCGACGCTCATGAACAAGGGGCTGGAGCTCATCGAGGCGCACTACCTCTTCGGCGTCCCGTACGAGCACATCACCGTGGTGCTCGACCCGAAGAGCACGGTGCACAGCATGGCGCGCTTCTCCGATGGGGCGATCCTGGCGCACCTGGGTGTGCCCGACATGCGCACGCCGATCGGCTACGCCCTCGGCTACCCCGACCGTCCGCTCCTGCCGCAGGTGCGGCGTCTGGACCTGTTCGCGACGCAGATCGCCTTCGCGCGGCCGGACACGGAGACGTTCCGCTGTCTGGCGCTCGCCGAGCAGGCGGGCAAGATGGCCGCGATCGTGCAGCCGGGGCCGCGGCGCACGGTATCCGCCGGCGATGCCGGCTCGCCGGGCACCGGCGGCGCGTCCCGCCCTCCCCGCAGCGTCGCCGCGCCGATCGTGCTGAACGCGGCCAACGAGGTCGCCGTGGAGACGTTTCTGGCCGGGCGCATGGCGTTCATCGCCATCCCCGACGTCGTGGAGAAGTGCCTCACCTGGCTCGGTGACGAGGTCATCGAGAGCGTGGACGACGTGTATGAATGCGACGCCGAAGCGCGGCGTTTCGCGCGCGAGGCGTGCGGCCGTCCGGGATGAGGTCTCGTGCCGGGCCGGCCGGCTTGCGCCGAGACGCCGTAACGCGTCCGCGCCGGCCCGTCGTTCTGCGGTGAACCTATCGCCGCAACCGTGCGTTAACGCAGACGCAACCTCCCATGGGTATGGTGGACCACGATGAGCGACGAGGACATCGAACTCCTGCCGGATCCGGCAGGGAATGAGGATCAGGCCGGGCTGACCGGCGCGTCCCGGCATGCCGGGGGAGCTGGCGGGTCCCGGCCCGACAAGCCCGCGCGCACCCTGAGCCCGTGGTCGCTGCTGCTCGGCGGCGCCGTACTGGTGGCGCTGCTGTTCGGGCAGTGGGTCTGGGTGATCGCGATCCTCGGCCTGGCGCTGCTCATCACCGTGCACGAGTTCGGGCACTTCATCGCCGCCAAGGCGTTCGGCATGCGCGTGGAGAAGTTCTACGTCGGCTTTCCGCCGGCGGCCCTGCGCCGGACCCGCGGCGACACCGAGTACGGCGTCGGGATCATCCCTCTGGGCGGCTTCTGCAAGATCAGCGGCATGACCCCCGAGGAGGAGGTCCCCGAGGGCACCGGCGACCGCGTCTACTACAAGAAGGCGGTCTGGAAGCGTAACGTCACGATCGCCGCCGGCCCGCTCATGAACTTCCTGGCGGCGGCCGTCATCCTCATCCTGTTCGTCGGCATCCAGGGCGTGACCACGGCGACTCTGACGCTGGACGAAGTCGTCGCCGGCGCTCCCGCCGCGGGCGCCGGCCTGGTGGCCGGCGACACGCTGGTCGGCGCCGACGGACGGCGCTGGTCGACCTGGGACGAGGCCTCCGCCTACTTCCGGGCGAACCCCGGCAAGGAGATCGAGCTCACGTACCGACCCGCCGCGGGCGGTTCCGAGAAGACGGTCTCCGTCACCCTGATCGAGAATCCACAGGCGCCCGGCAGCGGGTACGTCGGCGTCCGGGCCGGCGTCGTGAGCGAGCGCCCCGGCCCGGTCGGCGCAGTCAAGCTGGGCCTGACGGGGTTCAAGGACGTCGTCGTCGGGACGTTCACCGGGTTCTGGTGGCTCATCAGCGGCAGGATCAGCGCGACGGGGCCGGACGGAGCCGTCGGCCCGGTCGGCATCATCGACGTGAGCCGTCAGGCGGTGCAGCAGAGCTGGTACCCGATCCTGCTCGCCTTCCTCAGCTTCAACCTCGGGCTCATCAACCTGCTGCCGATCCTGCCGTTCGACGGGGGGCACATCGCCGTCAACCTCGTCGAGAAGGTGCGCGGGCGCAGGGTCGACGCCAGGATCCTCGAGCGCCTGGTCGCCTTCGGCACCGTTCTGCTGGTGATGCTGTTCCTCTTCCTGACGTTCAACGACGTCAAGCGGCTGTTCGGCGGCTGATACCCGCGGGCGGCCCGGCGGCCTCCACATGCTGACGGCCGCGCTCGTCGCGGCCGGGCGCCCGGTGCCGTAGGATGGGCACATGGACGGCATCACTCTGGTCACCGGCGGAGCCGGGTTCATCGGGTCGCACGTCGTGGAGACGCTCCTCGGCGCCGGGCGCGACGTGCGCGTGCTCGACGACTTCAGCAGCGGCCGTGAGGAGAATCTCGATGCTGCGTGGGCGATCGCGGGCCATGGTGGCCCCGGCCTCCAGATCGTCGAAGGAGATGTTCGCGACGAAGTGAGGGTGCGCGACGCGGTGGGCGGCTGCGAGGCGGTCGTGCACCTCGCCGCTGTGCCTTCTGTGACGCTGTCCTTCGAGGATCCCGTGGGCTGCGACTCGGTGACTCACGGCGGCACGGTGAACGTGCTGCGCGAGGCGGTGGACGCCGAGGTGGCGCGGTTCGTGCTCGCCTCGAGCTGTGCCGTCTACGGCGACACGACGGAGGTCCCGATCGCGGAGACCACTCCGGCGCACCCGCTGAGTCCGTACGCGGACTCCAAGCTCGGTTCGGAGCGTATCTGTGCGGGGGCGGGCGACGCCGGTCAGATCGCGGCGGCGTGCCTCCGTTTCTTCAACGTGTTCGGCCCGCGGCAGGACCCCGTGTCGGCGTACTCCGGCGTGATCAGCCGGTTCCTCGGCGCGGCCGCACGCGGCGAGACCGCGACGGTCTACGGGGACGGCAGGCAGACGCGGGACTTCGTCTACGTGGGTGACGTCGTGCGCGCCGTCCTGAGCGCGCTGGAGCGGCCGCTCAGCGGCGTCTCGGTGCTCAATGTGGGATCGGGCAGGGAGACGAGCGTGCTCGATCTGATCGCGGCGGTCCGCGCGGCGAGCGGCGTCGATCTCCAGTACGGGCACGAACCGGTGCGCGAGGGCGACATCCTGCGGTCGTGCGGCGACGTGGGGCGCGCCCGCTGGGTGCTCGGCTGGCAGGCGGAGACCAGCCTGCACGAGGGCATCGTCGAGACGTGGCGCTGGCTGCAGCAGACCGGCGACGCTCCCGCAGCGCCGGTCCAGGGACGGCGTGACTAGCGTGCGAGGCATCGCCGTCGGCGCCGTGCCGGTCGGCGGCGGGGCGCCGGTCGTCGTGCAGTCCATGACCTGCACGCGCACCGGCGACGCCGCGGCGACGCTGGCGCAGGTGCGGCGGCTGGTCGCGGCCGGGTGCGAGGTGGTGCGCGTCAGTCTGCCGACGGCGGAGGAGGCGCCGGCGTTCGCGCGGATCGTGCGCGAGGCCCCGGCGCTCGGCGCCTACGGAGCGCCGGTGCCGATCATCGCCGACATCCACTACGAGTGGCGGCTCGCGCTGGCGGCGATCGAGGCCGGCGCCGCCGGGGTGCGGATCAACCCCGGCACGATGGGGGAGAGGCACGTGCGCGAGATCGTCCGCGCCGCGGCGGAGGCCCGGGTGCGGGGTCCGCACGTGGCGGCCGGCGAGCCCGGCTCTCCCGGACACATCGAGGTGCCGGTCGCGATCCGAATCGGGGTCAACTCCGGGTCGCTG
>Ga0172370_10010720_pt1 | contig 10475 bp, 20 predicted proteins | sample LakKiv5m_FD_114538 | JGI IMG/M metagenome (GOLD analysis project Ga0172370, IMG submission 114538) | Freshwater microbial communities from Kabuno Bay, South-Kivu, Congo - kab_022012_11.5m | ecosystem: Environmental > Aquatic > Freshwater > Lake | place: Democratic Republic of the Congo...
GACGAAAGAAGATACCATCAAGAATATTCTTCCTTGGGTTGCGTGTGCGTTTATAAATAATTCACCCTTTGATATACACCAAGAAACCCAATCTATTCCGCAAAGCGAAGAATCCAAACAATATTATATTGAACGAGCAAAGCAAAAACGATTAAGAAAAGCTAAAAACCGTCAACACTTTGAGGAGGGGAAATAATGGATACTTGTAGAAATTGTCAGTATTGGGGATTCAGAGAAATGATACAGAAACCTTATGGATATGTTGGAGATATTCCTTGCTTACGGTGTAAAAGATTTTCAGAACCACAAGATTTATTTACTCCAGTAAATCATTTAGAAGTTACTATAATAGATAATTCAAAGGACTCCAAATGACCTACGACGAAGAAAAGGAGAAGCAATGAAACTTATATCAATATGGACATGGGCTCCTTATATCAAAATAGAAGATGTTAAGGATGAACAAGAAGCTGAGTATAAGGCTGATAACTGTAGTCAATGGATTTTGTTAACCGATACACAATTTAAAACTTTTATAAAAACAATTAATAAATCTGAAGAAAGGAGAAGCAATGTACATAAAGACAAAGCAAGTAAAGGAGTTTGTCCATCGTGCGAACAGGAAGATAAGAACATCAGCGATCCAAGCTTTAGATAGAAAGGTTGAAGAAATATTAACCAAAGCCATCAGGAGAGCTGGTGGCTTCAAGATGATAACAGACAAGGAGATACTATGAGCAAAATGGAAATTATTAACATCTTTCAAACTACTTCTAAGTCAGGTTCTAAACCATTCAGACTTAAGCTAACAGATGAATTGTTCAAGTGGATATTAGACAACAGAGAGCAAGGAAGGACTAACCAAGCCATAGATATTATGACTACAAAGAATGGTATGCCTATTATTAAATACGGAAAAACAAGCGATAAAAGAGCCTACACAGCTCTTATGTATTACAAATGGGCAGTAGAGCCACAGAAGAAAGAGGAGGTGTCAAATGTCCAGCAAGGAACATGATAAGTGGATGGATGATGTTGTTGATCGCTGTATGGATTGTGAGCATTTGAATGATGACAAAAGAGTAGGTATGTTTTGCACTAAGTATAACAAAGCTTGTGAAGATGTTGAATATTGCAGTGAGTTAGACCCTGGTTTTGCAATAGACTATGCAGAATACAGAATGGAGGATAGATAAATGTCAAGATTTAGCCGATTAGATGAGATCATTAACCGCATGTATAGCCCTAAGCGCGCTGATGCGATTAAAGCAGAGATAAGCGAGTTTGATTTAGCTTTAATGAATGGTCATATGAGGGAATTAAGCAGTGATGCTACAAAAGTCATGGAGAAATGGGAAGATGAGAAGAGAGAGGAGAGAGGACTATGCACATAAGCAAGACTAAACCACCGCCTTGTCCTGAATTAAGGGGCAGTATAGATGCCATGAAGTATCCTGCTCTATCGGATATCAAGGTAGATGGAGAGTTTGAGTATATCATTCTCCTTGAGAATGATGCTTGTTGCGTTAACAAGTATGGAACAGTTAAAAGAGACTTTACAGCTCTTATGCTTTGCCAGCAGTCATTAAAGAGCTGTAAGCATAGCAAAGCCTGTCTCTTGGGAGAGTTGTATATGGATAATGGGAAAGCTGGTGATTTTTATGTTATGCAAGCTAATAAAAATAGACCAGAAGCATTAAACTTATTCATTCATGACATAGTTATGCTTGATGGTGTTGATTTAAGAAACCAAAACTTACTAACAAGAAGGGAGATGTTACATGAAGCCCTTTATTGGTGTCCAGCTACTAACCTTGTTAACAATAAGCAAGAAGCATTAGACCATTTCAAGACTATGACCTCTCAAGGATGGGAAGGAACTGTTATAAAGAGCTGTGATAGTAAGCTTGTATTTGGTCCATGCTCATGGGTCAAGATGAAGAAGAAGGATCAGAATGATTATGAAGTGCATCTTATAGACCCTGTTCAAGAAAGGATTGAAGTTCTTGTAAAGACTCCTGGAATGGGATATCAAGGAGCTGGAGTACGTGTTGGTGTCAAATGTTGCCATAGGTATAAAAGACATATCAAGGTAGGAGATATTGTAACCATTGAGCATCAGGGTGTTCTTGCAAGTGGTTCTTTAAGACATCCTGTGCTTATACCTAAGAAGGAGTGGAAATGCTAATAAAAGAGATTATAGAAAATACTGAATATCTAAGTACAACTGAAGGAGATAGCATCCCTTGCATTAGCATTGAGAACCTTGCAGGCATATTGGCAAGAGTAGACTTGATTACAACCAAGGAAAGGGAACAATTAGAAAAGGAGACGGTATGAACCCAGATATGCTCAGAGAAGCAAGGAATGAAGCCGCAAGGAACAATCCCGCTGTAAGGGCATGGATGATTAAAGAAATCCTTGCCAAGAAGCATAATATCAATGTTGATGAAAGCACTATCAGAGGCAAGTTCATTGAGATGGGAGAGCCTTTAAGTGGCATAGTTAAGCCCAAGGAACAGCCTCAACCACAGGCTCAAGCTGAAGCTAAAGTGCAACAGCCTGTCAGCAAGGCTATGCAGATAGTCAAGAAGGTCTTTGATATACCAGCTAACCTTAAGCCATTTATACCAACACAAGCTCAGTTTGCTGACTATATCGCAAGACCCATAGATGATCGCTTGGCTGTTCATTATGACAGCTCAAGACCTGGATGCTGGAAGTATCCGTTAACTCAAGGCAAGCAAGGCACAGGCAAGACCATGGGGCATATGTATTATGCCTATAAGAAGCAGTTGCCGTTCTTTCTGTTCTCTTGCCATGAGGACTTTAAGTTGCATAAGTTGTTTGGAGATAAGACCATAGTCAATGGTACTATTCAGTTCAAAGAGGATATGTTAGTACAAGCTGTTCAAGCCCCATCAGTAATATTATTTGATGAGGTTAATTATGTATCCAATGAGAACAGCGTAGACTTCCATGCCTTCTTACAGAATAGAGAGCTATTTGTGAAAGATGCTAATAAAGTCTATCGTTTGCATGATGATTGTAAGGTAGGATTTGCCCAGAACCCCAAGAGTGCCAAGTACATAGGCTCTAATATCAAGCCTTCTAACTTCTTGGGTAGATGCACATTCATCACTTACCCTGAATTTACAAAGAAGGATATTAAAAAAGCTGTTAATGCAAGGTTCCCTAATCTGGTAGAGAGTGATGTTAACCTGTTCGTAGAGTTCTATTTCGCGTGTATCAAGGCTATTGAACAGGCTAATATCCCTTGCGATATCAGTATCAGGCAGTTAAACAATGTTATTGACCTATACAATCATGGTCTAAAGCTTGAAGATGCGATTGAAGATGGTCTATCAAGTATGATGGAAGCCATAAGTCAACCAGCAAGCAAAGAAGCGTTTTATCGCATAGCACAGGCAATCTGGAAGGACTTATTGAACAAGTCTATCAATGAGAGAGTTGGAGAGTTTAAGAGTTTCTTTACATGGAGGTGGTAATGGGAGATATCATAAGAACAATCGAAGGAAACAACGGAAGAACATATAACATAATCAAAGGAAAGGATGGTGTTATCTATTGCACATGTCCGGCATGGAAGTTTAGCAATCCTCATAACTGCAAGCATTTGGATAATTATTATCTCTGTAAGCTTCTTAACACAAGAAGCGACCATGGTCAAACAATAAAGGCAATAAAAACAAGCACAGAAGTGATAAAAAGTTATGTTGGCGGAGATGATGCTCTGGTAGAGAGCATAGAGAAAGGAGTATGGTAATGGCTTATAAATTAACAGTGGTAGAAGATAAGCTCGGTCTTAACTTCAATGTCAAATGGGAGAACTTGGCTAAGCAGAAGAAGCCTGAAGTAGAAGCCAAAGCCCCCAACGGTACCATAGTCAAAGAGAGAACTACTTATCAAGGACAGGTCTTGCCCCCTGGTTCTACTAACAGGCAATGGTGTGATGATACAGGAACTATCTATGCCAAGCAAGATCTCCAGTTCTTCTACAATGGAGAGCCAGTGGCTGAGAAAGAGATGACTAAGATATTCAAGATACAAGGCTATCAGGATGAGAAGAACTATACTGATAACTATGTTATCTCTGCGTATTATGAGTTATCTCCTGATATCAATGGTATGAAGAAGGACTTTGATAAAGAAGTGGCAAGGATTACTAACCTTAGCCAGATGAGGAAACTATGGGAACACCTGAAGAATAACAAGCAAGTGGCAAGAGCTGAGTTCTGTACAAGCTCAAAGGGTTTCCAGTTCACAGATGGCTATATCAGGGCAGTAGAATTTGGGCACCTCTGGGGACTCGAGATCGGGGTATTCTCTCAAGAAAAGGTGTTCAGCCACCTACAGGAAGAAAAAATTCCTGCTATACCAACTCATTCCCAACATGCTACAACAAAAAAGATAAAATTTATTTGACATATCTTTTCTTCCTAATATAATATTATTAAGGAGGAAAGAATATGCCATATAAAAACATAACAAGCAAGCAGTACAAAAAAGAATGGCTAAGAAAAAACCCAGGATATATGAAAGCGTGGCAAGATAAAAACTTGGATAAAATGCGAACATACCGCAAAGAATGGGTTGAAAGGAACAAAGAATGGAATAAAGAATGTCATAAGAAGTATTACTATAAAGACCTTGAGGAAAGTAGAAAAAAACATCGAGAGTACCAACGCAAAAGACTTGGATGCTTACCTCGAGAAGAATATTTCAATAAAATAAGAAAACCTCTAACTGAATGGAAAAGCTCTAAAACAAACCCAAGACTCAAAGCAAGGGAGCTTCTTCTTAGAGCAGTCCATAATAAAAGAATTATAAAACCATCGCAGTGCTCACAATGCAAAGAAGAGCTCAACAAGGCTCTCTTGCAAGGACACCATAAAGACTATGATAAATGGTGGGAAGTTGAATGGCTTTGTACTAAATGCCATATCAAAGCACACAATGGTTCTTATTTTTCTGGAAAGAATGAGCATGAAAAAAAGGACTTTTGAAATAGTCAGTAAGTACATAGCTGATGCCACTCATGTAAACATAGCATTTGATAATCCTCAAGGGGCAAGCGTTGATCTTGAAACTAATACGCTTCATCTCCCTGAGAAGATATCAGATGAGAAGGCATTAGGGGCATTGGCTATGACTATGCATGAGGCTGCCCATGTAGCCCATAGCAAGGTTATCCCCAAGGAGAAAGTCATAGATACACAGAGTGAGTTCAATATCCTCAATGCCATGGAAGATATCAGGATAGACACTAAGAACTTCAGCGTTCTACCAAATATCAGGGAGTTCTATAATGTCTTATGCGAGAAGGCTTGCAAGATAAAGGAGAGCAAGGCACCTCTGCCTGTGAAGTACCTGGTAGCAGGTATCCTCTATAACGAGAATATGTATATAGATGAATTAGCCAGTGATATGGATGAGAAAGTATTCTGGAAAGTTGTACAAAGTTTACAGAAAGGGATAAACCATATAGAGAATAAAGAATGGGATAAGCTGAAAGATACTATAAAGAAGGTTAAAAAGGTTCTAAAGATAGATGAAACCAAAGACCCTAAATGGGAACCCAAGAAAGGAAAAGGTCAAGAAGGTCAAGTAGATGGCGGTGAGTTGGGAGATCTTGAGAAAGAACTGCATGGCGATGCCTTTGGTCAAGGAGATAAGGATATGGAAGGAGAGAGTGGCACTGCTACCTCTCCGGCTGCCTTAAGAGAGCAAACTGTGAATAAGTTCAAGGAACTGTTGAATGTTAAAGAAAGGAGAGTAGTTAATGAAGGTAATATCCTTGATACTGATAATCTCGTTGCTTACTTCACTGATGATGTTAAGGAACTATTCAAAGAGCAAAAGGTGGTTAAAGCTAAGAAGTCGAAGATTGTATTTCTATTGGATGCGTCAGGGTCAATGAGCCAAGCCATGATGGATAATAACTCAAGAGCAATGGTAGTCGCTTCCTGTGTTAAGAAGCTTACAGAGATACTGGATGAGGTCATAGCTATCGAAGGTATCAATGTAAGCTGGGAAGTAGGGGCTTTCCAGACTACTTACTACAAGTTAGACCGCACTAACTGGATGCATGAATACAGACCAGCTGGTGGGACTAACTTGGAGTATTCAATGAAGGTATGCCTTGAAGAACTCTCTAAGGACTATACAGTTGATGGTAAGAAGATGCTCATAGTATTCACTGATGGAGATGTAGATGATAGAGAAATAGAGAATGTCAAGAAAATGATAATCGCCAGCACCAGTGATATCAGGTGTCTAATCATAGCAGTTGGGGCTAATGTTCATGGGGCTATTGCTAAGGAGATCGTAGGAGATAACATAATCTTCGCCAAGGAAGGCGCAGATGAAGTCCTTATCAATACCATTGAGCAGATGCTCTAATCATCATCATGCATGGGGGTGTCCATTGAGGATGCCCCCTTCATGCCAGTAATCTTCTGCAGTTTATCCGCTTTACCCTTCTTCAGGAACTCCGCCAACATTTCCCCAGAATACTTCCCATCGTTCAAATGCCATCCCTCAATATTGTCATCTATGTCTCTCCATAATAGAAGAACATGCCCCTTCCTAACGAATAACCTTATGATCTTAAAGGCTATGAAATCTCTTATTTTTTTTAACATTAGGCTCCTTTAACCCTTTAAAAGAGGGGTCATTCTTTACATCTGTAAACAGGTCAAATCTGATACAATCTTTACACTTGTAAGTACCGTGATGAATGCAATCTCCTCTAAAGCACACACCTGGGTTAGCCCAGCAACTTCTACTCTTTAGCCCCATCTGTTATCTTTACCTCATTTGCTTCCTGCGTTGGATCTATTGTCCAGCAAGGAATAAAGCTTGTTCTATTATCTTTTCTCCATTGCCAACAAGCATGTCCCAATAAATTGCTATCCATAGCTATAGGTATAGCATCCCCGCCTATCTCAGCTCTCCCCGAAGTTTTCTCCATATACTTCCCCCAGGAACAACCGCAGTGGCACTTCCTCGTTTCCCCAATCAGCAACCTTACAATATCCTGACAGCTTGTACATAGAATGAGCTTCATGCGTACCTCTCTTTCCAGAATTCCTATGGTTTAGTAACAGTACCTCTTTCTGATAACCTGCCCATTGCGTTTCTTTAGAACCTTGTTACCTTTATAGCCAAGATAGATTAAAGCATGGTCATTACAAAGAAACAGGCTCCAACGCCCATATGGAACACGTAGTTGCCATTCTTTATTGCAACAATCGCACTTCCTATCCCTACTATCCATCTAATATCCTATTTGTAACCGTAAGCGACTTCGCGCATCTTTAAAATGATCGGGTGACGCAACTTTGTCCCAGCATCAAAACATACCTTTTTGTATGCAAGATATAAGTCCTCTGGAACCTGTAGGTTAATCGACCGCATTTTAACATCTTCTTTTACATTCTTCATAATTCCTACTCCTCCTCGTTTTTGAATAGTGATTCTGTGGTTACTGCCTGTCTTTTTTCTCCACATACCATAATGAACTAAATATCTTATCTGTTTCCTTGTGCTTAAACACCCTTAAATCTCCTTCAGTGCTGAACTTCTCTGTCAAAGCCTTGATAATCCCGTGATGTTTGCCCTCTACGAAGTCGTCTTCGATATACCTCTCATCCCACGTTACCCCATTAAAATCGTGCCCACACAGCAGTCCGCCCGGTCTTACTTTGGGATACCAGTTGTCCAGGTCTTTCTTGAACTGGGTGTACCGGTGATCCGCATCGATAAAGATAAAGTCAACGGTACCATCCTCAAACAGAGGCGTGAAGCTGTCTGAGTTACCCTCCAGTATCTTAACTCTTCGTATCTTGAACTTCTTAAGGTTACCCTCAAGTATCTTCCTAACTCCTGTATCCTTGTAGTCTGTCTGAACGGAGCCTGGAGAGCCTTGGAAGTTGTCTATAGCATAAAGGATACCACCGCTCTGACTACCAACCACATCCCCCAAGCAGCACGTGCTCATGCCTGTCCAAGAGCCTATCTCTACGGCTACCATTCCTGTCCTCTTAACCCTGTCTATAAGCCCGTGTAGAACCATAAGATCTGATGGGCTAAGGTTATTGCACTCGTACTGTGCCCACCCGTTGCTCTGCTTGATAACGATGAATGGGTAAAAGTCTGTGATGTTCACCCTTTCCACGCTCCATAGTCATAGCATTCTACTGCCAACATTTCTTTCATTAGTCACCTCCTAACAAACTTAATAAGATTAATAAACTTAATAAGATTAATATTACCCATATCATAATTGTCATTTAACTCCTTACCCTTTCTATACACTCCTCGGTTTAGTGCTTTCGTGTATTTTTCTGCATATCTTTTGAAACGAACATTATCCACATTATCGCCAAAATCAACAAGGCTATAATAAATACATGTTCCATGTTGTTTAATAGACACCCAAAACCATTTTCATCACCGCTCTGAAAACAGCTTGTAGTTGCTTGCGTGTAGATGATAAACAATAGAAATAAAATGGACAAGAGTTTCTTCATATTTCTCTGCATATCTTCTCAGTCTTGCGTTTTTCTTGCTTCATCTGTTTCGGCATCATATTCTAACTCGATACCTTTGCGATATATCTTTTCTGGATCAAGAATTTTTACATGATGTTCTTCGTGGTCAACGCCCAGTTTGTGTTCATCAACACTTCGCAAATACAATACTCCGTCTTTTTCAGCGACTTCACAATCATCAACTGTCGTATGCAAGTGAGCACCTTCTCCTTTTTCGATAACAAATCCTTGTTTTACTTTTTTCCAAAATAAACCCCTTGGCAATTTTTTTACTTCTTCCAAGATTAAATCTCCGTGCTGTATTCTCATTTTTTTCTCCTTTTTATTGAACACTCTCGGGCAACATTGCGAGGAGTTGTTCGTCGGTTAGATTATTTCTTCTAAGTCCTTCTCTTGCTTCTTCTGGGTTAAATCCAAAGACTCCTGTCTGAAAGGCTCGCATTTGAATGATAGTTTTAGCCTCTGGAGGCATGCACTTAGCGTAATAAATCCCAGGCATAGAGGCATGCTCATAGCACAGATACCTACGGTCTATATTTTGCATTTTCATTGCCTGAACTTTATAGGTTAAATCTGTTTTAGGGCATCTCCATTCTTCAATCGTTTTGGCGTTGCATGATTTTAAAATTCTTTCGTAACCTATTTTTCTGATTATTTCTCTTTGGACATCGGCATTTTTTTCATCTAACGCAAGTTTTGGGTCTAATTGTTCTGCTGGAGTTTCAACGATATGTTTTGACACTTTAACTCCATTCAGAAAATACAGCTTGCTGCCCAACAATCCAGCATATTCTAAGGCTGGTTTTCCGTCGGCGTGAAGTCCGTTCATATTTTTCAGGATAACACTTGGTTTCTGTGATACAACACAAAAATCTTTAAATGCCCAGACAAACCCTACTTTAGCTATATTAATTAGAATTTTGAGTTTCTTATTTTTTCTCTTTAGCACTTCGCCGTAAAAGAAATCATAAAGAGAAACCCATATATCAAATGAGCCATATAAATAAGGAAGCACAATTTTTCCGACTTCTTGGACTTTTTGCCAAACTTTTTGCCCAACTTCTTGCCCGACTTCTTGCCAGACTTCTTGCCCGATTTCTTGCTCAACTTTTTGCCCGACTTCTTGCCCGACTTCTCGCCCGACTTCTTGCCAGATTTCTTGTATGACTTCTTGTATGACTTCTCGCCCGACTTCTTGCCAGACTTCTTGCCCGATTTCTTGCTCAACTTTTTGCTCGACTTCTTGCCCAACTTCTTGCCAGATTTCTTGCCAGACTTCTTGCTCGACTTCTTGTTTGACTTCTTGTATGACTTCTTGCTCGACTTCTTGTTTGACTTCTTGTATGACTTCTTGTATGACTTCTTGCCCGACTTTTTGCCCGATTTCTTGTCTGACTTCTTGCCAGACTTCTTGCCAGACTTCTTGCATGACTTCTTGCCAGACTTCTTGTCTGATTTCTTGCCCGACTTCTTGCTCGATTTTTTGCCAGATTTCTTGCCAGACTTCTTGTCTGATTTCTTGCCCGACTTCTTCATTCGTCTTTCTATTATGTAGTTTTTTCCATATCGTAACAATAGCAACCCAAGCAAGGATAGGATTGTCGAAAATAAAGATAGGAACTTCTTTTCTTTTTAAAATGTTCGTATATAAATCGTTTATATGTTTTCTTACATCATTTTTTTTGAATCTTTCTGTGGATAGCCCTATTTTTATCCATTTATCCGTATATTCAGAAATTTTTTCTTTTTGTTCTTTTGTTAGCTTATCAATCATTTTCCCTCCAACAAATGCACATCAAAATAATCTCCTTCAAAACTCGGATAAAGGTGGATATAGTCTTTAAAGTTTGCTTCGCACTCCATTGGATTTTTTCTTTCACAAATTCTTACTTCATCATC
>Ga0172370_10010725_pt1 | contig 10470 bp, 8 predicted proteins | sample LakKiv5m_FD_114538 | JGI IMG/M metagenome (GOLD analysis project Ga0172370, IMG submission 114538) | Freshwater microbial communities from Kabuno Bay, South-Kivu, Congo - kab_022012_11.5m | ecosystem: Environmental > Aquatic > Freshwater > Lake | place: Democratic Republic of the Congo...
CATTAACTCAAAGGCAAAAAGATAAATTAAGTGATCCAATTCAATCCAGCTATTTTTTAATAAAATATGTAGCGGATCCTCTTTTATCAATATCGGCCCATTACTATCTAAAAAGTTTTCTATAAAACTGAATCTTTTGTCATTAAGAATAAAGAATACAAGGGACTCTTCTGCTTTATCACATTGTTCCATAGCGCCATAATAAGCTAATTTGGCGTCCATTTGAGCAAACTGTATTTTTTGCCATTCATTTATTAATCGCTTAAACTCTTTTCCCTCTTTCTCGTTCTCAGGTTTCCATCCGTTATATAAAATTCTTTGTTCATTTGGGGTTAAATTTTGTCCATCAAACCGTTCAATGTAGATATGATCGCGGATAAACAAAGAAACCCACTCGCGTGGGGTAAGGTGTTTTTTAGTGATATGATTATCATTCATACAAATATAATTCTAAAATTCTGGTATTTAGAAATCATTGTATCTATCGTAGTCATTATCATTGCTATTTGGTTCATTGGCTAAGCATTCTTGATAACAATCTTCATATCCCGTTTTGTGAGAGCATTGTTGGGAACAAAGCTCTCTACTTTTTTGCCAACGAATAAATAATACGATCAAACTAATAACGGTCAGTGCGACAATAAATACAATAATGAATTTATTTGATTTTTGTTCTAGATCATTATTCATATTATACCCAATAGAGAATAAACTTGGCTGACTATCTGACCAATTGGGCATAAACATAACACAAAGCCCCACGCCAGCTAGACCTTGCGGTCCCATATTCCTTTCGGAATATGACTCGTTGAAAAGTTGCTAACCGTGGGGGTTAGTATTTTCAACGAGTTTTTAGGCATGCCCGTTAAGTGACGAGTTTAGCCTCCGCTTTTCAAGCTAATTGTATTTATTATACTATATCATTTCTATTGAAATGGCAAAAGACAATTTTTATAATTATTTTACCAACAAATCTCGACTTCGGCGCCAATTTTTTCCTTAAGATACTGCTTGACTTCCGCCGAACCGCCGATTTGATCAATTAAACCATTCTTTAGAGCCATATCTCCTAACATTGTTGAACCATCGGCAATACTTGTGACTTTTTCAATGCCAATCTTTCTATTATCCGAAACTGCTTTAATAAAATTCTGATGTGTTATATTTACATCACGCATAATAAGTTTGACTTCTTCCGCTGATAGAGGTTTATCGGGATCGCCAGTATCTTTGAATTTGCCAGCGCTTAATAAATTATATGTTAAACCTTCTTTCTTATTTTGTTCAACGGCATCCAAATATGAATAAGTTACCCCTATACTTCCTACATCACTATTCTTTGAAGCAAAAATTCTGCCAGCACCCGTCGCTGCCCAATATGCCGCGCTGTCTCCTGCGCCTCTAATTAAAGCGACTGTTGGCTTCTTAGCACTTTTTAAAGCTTGGGCAATCTCTTCCCCCGCCACGCCTGATCCGCCAAACGAATCAACTTCTAAAATAATCGCTTTAATTTTTTCATCTTTTTCAGCTTCATTAATCATATATAACACATTTTCAGAAGCCGTTTGATCTACTATTTTATTGCCATCAGCGTCTAAATCGCCAGGAGAAATGTAAGTGACAACATCGCCATGGAGTTCTATGCCAGCAACATTACAGTCCTCATCTTGGGGTTGGCCACCGCTTAAATTATTTTCATCCAAATATGCAATGACCTTATCCGAAACGTCAATCGCGAGATCTTCATACGAATAAGTTATTTCCGAATAAATAAGCATGAAAACTAAAATTAACCCAGTAGCTAACAAAAAGACTTTTAAAAACTCTTTTATCTTTTGCCAATTCCACTTAATTAGATTCAGGCTACTGTAATTAACTTTAAACTTAAAGACTGGCTTCACTGCTAGATCTTTAATTTTTTGAAAAAGCATATTATAGTAATTTACTATTAACTGCCTCGATATAGGCGCAATAATCGCATTCGGGGTTGGCCTTTGGTATTTTATCGCCGTTAAGGCACTTACAGGCATATTTAATAACGCCCTCTATCCACTCGTCATTGCCAGTATATGGGATTAAAGTTATATCAAATTCTAACTTAGCGTCAAAGGCCGCCAAATCCGTCCTGCCATTGCAATAGACGAAATAACCAGTACCAGAGACCTTGTAGCCATTTTGGCGCAACAACCACTGGTATATCTCCATTTGGCGCTTATAGCCGTCTTGCCAGTCTTTATTGAGTTCTGTGATGTCTTCCTCCTTGCTGGTGGATTTATAATCAACAACAATATATTCACCTTTAGAATTTATCCATAAATCGTCAATCGAGCCCGTAATCAATAGGTTGGTCGGCTTATGCAAATACTGAATGCCAGTAAAATTGTGACGCCACTTATCTAAATCCTCATGAGCCACAGGCACAGCGTCAACGCCATATTTCTCAATCAGCGGATGTTTCTGATTTTTGGCACGATGGATGTCAAATTCTTTCTTGAGCAAAGCGTCCACGGCACTATTTAAAGCGAAAGGGAATCCTGGTGGACGGCCTACGCCCAAACGACGGTCAAGATAAAAACAACGAGGGCAATCGACGAACAATTCTAATTTGGAGCGACTAAGCTTAAATGGCTCAGAGTCATTTGGCTCATATAAGTTTCTTGTGCGTTGTGCGGTGTGGTATTGGGACATAAAAATTAATCTAGTTTTTCTATAAACGGCTTGAATGATTTTTCCATTCTAATCATAGCATCTACGAGCTTTTCTGCCGCCTCATTCCACCTAGTTTTATCCTTAAGTCCATAACCCTTAAATCTTAAAGCTATTCTTGATGCTCGTTTTTTATCTAATCGCTCCCATGATAAATCACCGCCGAAATCTTTCTCTATTCGCTCCTTGTTTTTAAATAAAGCATCAAATCTCTGTTTATTTAACTGCGGATGTTCTTTACCTCTATCCAAATATAATTCGATAGCGACATAATCGTTGGTAATCAAGTAATTATAAGTCATACCTGCTTTGCCAGCACCCGTACCTATCCAGTGATAAATTGATGGCGAGACATTAGAATGCATTTTAGTTTTTGCTTTGGCATAATCTAATAGCAAGGTCCAAAATTCCTTTCTCAAATGATGGCGCTCAGCATACTCCTTCTTCTCTTTGCCGATTTCTTTAGAAATCTCAGTGGGCTCTGCTACAACAGAAAACAATGGCGCTGGCATCGAATCACCGATTTGAATAGCTTCAGCTTTAACAAGATAAAATGAAATATCTTCAGGAGTAAACTCATTTAGCCAATTAATTGCCTTAACATGCTCATCTCTGGGCTGACTGGAAATCCAAATAGCTGTTTTGGCCTCCACATTAGACAAATAAGTAACCAATTTTCCAAGATGATCATGATCCGTTTTTTCTAATTGGTTTTCAATAATAGTTAACTGACCATCTGAATCTTCGGCAACTAAATCGGAAGAAAAATCACCAACTGGCCTTTCTCTTGATATAACAGACAAACTAATCTCCATTGCCTCGTTTAGAGTATCGATATTATCTGCCAGCCAAGTTGTAAAATCCCTGGCTTCATTTTTCCAGATTTCCCTAAGAGGGACTTTTTTAATTTTTCCGATCATACAATTATACATTAATAATATTCTTAAGCTCGAACTCTATTCACTTTGGCATATAAATTCTCCTGAAAAGCAAAGAAGAGTGATCTAATCTTTAGAACATTACCGAGAGACTGTTCGGCATTAGCAACGGCATGATATTTTAAATTTAGTAAAACTGGCAATTTCTCTTCTGCCAATTCTTCGACACCTTTCTCCTCATACTTCGATAGGACAAAATCTAAAAATTCCTTGTTCTTCTTATTAACGCCTTCAAAAATAATGTCTTTCGTAATGTTAATTCTCTGTTGCCTGGTAATCAGTGGCGTGTTGTAAGATAAATATGAGAGCACATCAAATAAGTCACAATCCTCAGCATTAACTACTTTTTGGATATTATCCAGCTGTTCTAAATCAATACCCATATCAAAGAGACGCTGTAAAAATTCTTTGCGAGTGGTTGGGTTTGACCAAATCTTTCTTAACCCCTCTTCATTCTTGAAAAAATCTGGCAGTACTCCATAAATCTTCTTAATGAACTCCTCCGAGGAAAGTGGCTTGCCATCAGCGCCCCAAAACGACGTTGAGATCATATGTTGAATCTCACGCTCTTTGCCATCTCGCAATTTAATCTTTAATTTCTGCTTTGGTAGCGTTCCCTCACAGACACAAGGATATTGGCCACACTTAGGACAGGGCTTCAGCGGCTTCTCGCATATACATGGTTTCTTACCGCAAATAGAACAAGTGGTCGGAGGAGTCAGCTCACAGATACAGGGGTCTTCACCACACTTTAAACAAATATCCTTAATTGGATCGCCATCCCATTCGGGATCGGCGAAGTGATGATAAGCATCCACAAAATCAAAAATTGTAAAAAATTCTTTGCCATCAAATAGCCGAGTACCTCTACCGATAATCTGCTTAAACTCAATCATGGAATTAACTGGACGCATTAAGACGATGTTTCGGATGTTAAGCGCGTCAACGCCAGTAGATAACTTTTGCGAAGTTGTTAAAATCGTTGGAATAGTCTTTTCATTATCTTGAAACTCTCGCAGATACTGTTCTCCGCGAGCGCCATCATTGGCCGTCACACGGACACAATAATTCGGATCCTTACTGTCTTTCATTTGATTGACCAAATCGCGTACAGCCAACGCATGATCTTGAGTAGCGCAAAATATAATAGTCTTTTCGTTCTGCTTTATCTCATCCAATACTACTCGCACTCTCTTGGCCTCACGCGCTTTAATTTCGATGATTCTATTGAAATCAGACTCCTCATAGATTTTGCCTTCTTCAACTTCACCTTCAATAATTTGATCATCTGAAGTATAAACATAATCATCCATTGTAGTTTTAATACGCTTAACTTTAAAGGGAGTAAGAAAGCCGTCATTAACACCTTCTTTAAGCGAATAAATATACACTGGCTCGCCAAAGTATTTATAAGTATCTATATTATCTTTTCTTCTCGGCGTAGCAGTTAAACCTAATTGAACGGCTGGCGAGAAATATTCCAAAATTCCACGCCAGTTGCCCTCATCATTGGCGCCACCACGATGACACTCGTCAATAATAATAAAATCAAAGAAATCCGACGGATAACTGCCAAAATACGGAGAGCCATCGGCTCCACTCATAAAGGTTTGAAAAATCGTAAAAAAGACGCTACCGCTTTTTGGTACTCCGCCTTTTTTGCGAATGTCCAGCGGATTTATTCGCACCATGGCGTCGCTAGGAAAAATCGAGAAGTCATTACTAAATGCCTGATCGGCTAAAATATTCCTATCAGCCAAAAACAAGATTCTCGGCCTACGCTTGCCATCTCTGTTAAGATTCCAACGAGTTTGAAATAATTTCCAGGCAATTTGAGCCGCTACGGCCGTCTTACCAGTTCCAGTAGCCATGGTGACTAATATGCGCTGTTTATTTTCGGCTACGGCATCTAACGCATTATTAATGGCTAACTCCTGATAATAGCGCTTGCCCTTAGTGCCCTCTACCAGAATGGTTGAAAACTTCTCTTTCCATTCGTTTTGATCAGAATAAGTCTTGTTCCATAACTCATCAGGAGTTGGAAAATTAGCAACGGTCTTTTCTTTGCCAGTTTTCATAGAAATCTCGTAGATCTCTTTGCCATTAGTAGAATAGGTGAAATCAATCTGTAATTTTTCCGCGTATGTTTTGGCCTGGGCTACTCCCTCGGTTGCCGCTAAACTTTCGGCCTTGGCCTCTATTACGCCAATCTTGCGATTCTTATAAATCAAAATATAGTCGGCTATCTCTGGTTTGCTTCGCACTCCACCTGCCTGAATTTTGCCATTAGTAATTCTAAACTCCCGCAGAATCTTTGATTCTTCGGTCTCGCCCCAGCCACTTGCTTTGAGTTTCGGGTCTATATACTCGGCTCTTGTTTCTGACTCGTTCATAAATTTAACTTATTATAGTTTGCCATCAAAGGCGCGCTTGAGGACTGATTTTTTCAGTTCCTCTAAGTCTGATAATTTTTGTTTATATATTGCTTCTAATTTTTTTGTTTCAACTGAAAGCGCATCGAGTTTTGCGACAATGGCTTTTTGTTCAGATAGTAATTTAGGAAAAGTAACTGATAAATTTTCCCACTTTCCTTTATTGATAATAGGTAGTGTAGCCTGAGAAGATTCTTTTACGACTTTTTCATAAAAAGAATGCATACTCAAGAGATAATAAAACATCTTTGCCTCATATTTATTTGATGGCGTGAGTGTATTTATTTGCTGGTTGCAGGAAACATCTTGAGTCGTAAACCCAACTTTACCAATCGTTGCACCAATACAAACCATTAAGACAGAATTTTTATTTATTTTTCTTCCAACACTCAACCCCTCTTCACTAAGGCCCTTATCTCCATAACGGATGGATCCGTTACCCATAAAATTAACATCAGCTGGAGTGATAAAAGAAATAAAATCACCGTAATATTTTTTGTTCGTCGACTTTGGGGTTAGTCCCGTCTGAGTTTCTCCGATTTCTATCAATTTTTTTGTCTCCCAATTACTTACTGGACTAGCAAAAAGACTCTGAAGGTATGATTCAAAAAGCTCCTTAGAATTTTGTAAATTTCTCTCAGTATTATCTTTTGCTTTCGCAGTTTTCTCAAAAATATCATCTAATACTTTTACGATTCGATGTTGTTCGGGTAGGGGCGGAAATGGAATATTTATTAACCCTAAATTTTTTCTACTAATTCTCTTTCTTGTTGTTCCAGATGTACTTCTTTCAACATCAGTTAAATACACATTAGATTGAGTATAGTAATCTAATAACTTTGGCAATATATTTTTGTTTAGTCTTAAAATACTACAATCAACGGCCGTAATCATTTTTTCTCCGATATCTGGTAAAATACACGCTCTGCCAACTGGGTCGGGCAAACGAGAAATTAAAATATCGCCTGCAAAAATTTCTGTGCATCTCAATCTATTGAAAGTTTCTTCGGAGATATATCGCGCCCTTTCGCCGCGATCTTTAAAAATTCCTTCACCAACATTGCCCGTCTGAATAAGCCGAATACCTTCAGTTGATTGATCTTTGCTCTCTATCCAATTACCATCAGTAAAAACAACGCAAATATCGCTAAGTTTTTTTGTTTGCCAAGTAGACTTCATAATTTTCCAGAATTTTGAGAAAAGTTTTTATTTTCTCTTGTAAAATACAAATTTCCTTCTACATCTCTATATGTCAAATATATTTGATTTTCATCTTTACATTTTTCATATTTATCGCTCGTAAAAATAGCATTAATAAATGTTCCCTTGTTCATCCAGCCCCAGTTCGGTTCAAATCTATACTCCATTGGTTTATCTGAATCCATCAAACGAATACCCTCATCGGTAAGTAAACAATCGCCACCCCTAACTTCAATATATTTACTATTATTAATCATTCCAACATACTCGCCATCCTTAACGCCTATACTGTCATACATGGCTATAATAGCTCTGGGTAAATTACTATTTTTTATTTTATAAAGCTCATACAGATACAATAAAACATTTTTTTCTAAATCTGACAGTAAGCTTTTTGCATCTCTTCCTGAAATATCATTGGCGAAAAGAAAACGATATTTTTTATTATCAATGATAATATACCCATTTATGTCTTTGGCAATATTTTTTAAAATAGAAAATTCAAGAGGCCTACCCTCTAATTTTCCTTTTTCTAAAGAAAATTTTATTTCATTCCAAGACTCAATGAAACCACTTCGCAAAATAAGAGGTCTGAGATTACTTTCGATTGTTTGATCTGCTATTCTGTGAGTATCGTAAGCATACCAAACCAAAACTGCCAAAGTTAACAATAATGCGAATAAATTATACTGGGCTAAAAACTGAGGATAATAAAAAATTACAACCACAATAATAATTCCAACTATAACCAATAGAATAAATAAATTTAAATTTTTTATATGCCAATTAATTTTCATTTTTTTGTATTTTACTATCAATAGTGTTCAAAAGCTTTACAAATTCTTCTGTATCTAAAAAATAATTAGGATAGAGTTTACATAAATTATTTATATCATCTACCGAAACAAGAACGACTTCGGTATTTTTATCATTTAAATGCTGCTTTTCCAATTCTGAATAATCATTATTAGCTTGATCTAATTTAGTCTCAGTATACCTTCTAACTGATAACCTCTTATCCTTGAAATTTAAGGATATAAGAAAATATTTGCCGTTTTCTTTTTTGTTACCTTGAGTTGAAATCTGCGTAACCACAGAAAAACCTTTTAATTTATCTCGTAATTTTAATTCATTGATTCTTTCCGATGTTTTTTTAAATAAAACCACATCATCTTGGCCATTTTCTAATAAAATAAAAACCTTGCTAATTTCCTTAAACAAATCTAGCAATTCCTTGTCCCCAAAGCTTTGTTTAAGCGGCTGCCTAAGATACGTCCCGATAACTTCAACGGCCGTAGCCCATGCGTGATGAATTTTAGTTCTAATTTGTATTTCGATTCTACATTGACTATTTTTAGCAACATTTTTATCATATTTATAAACCAAATGTATACTTCTGTATCCGCTTTCTTTTGGATTTTTTATATAGTCAGTTTCTTTTACAAAAGTTGACTTAAATGCGATCTGCTTTTCACCCGATCTAATTAAATCTTTAAGATTATAAACGTCATCTAAATTATTCATCACTGCTCTTAAGCCACCTATGTCCTGCATTTGAGACAATGACATATTTTTTTGAATCTTTAGTTTATTTACGATTGATGGAGCTCTTTTTAGTCTTTGAGAAATTAAAACATTATTAGAAATTGTTTTTGATTTTCTCTGCAATGACATTCTAAACACCATAAGCGGATGTATATGAATTGATCTAAAATTCTCTAATATTTCAATCGCTTTATCTTGGTTTATCTTCAGATCGTGAATAATCTCTGCGAGTACATCTCCAGCCTTGTCAATATCATTTTTTGAAAATTTTAAACTAGCTTTCATATATTTTACCTATTTTTTCATAAATATCATTACTTTCTTCGTCTAATTTTTTTATTTCCTCCAAAATCTCCTTCGGCTCACGCAAAGCAACTTCGCCACCCTTACTAGGATTCTTCGCTGACAAATCAAAAGTTGATTGATCAACATCTTTGATATCCACACTCCATGAGTTCTTGCTATTAGCCTTGGTCTTCTGTAATTCAACAAACTCGGCCAGATCAGCTTCACTTAGTGGTTGGCCTTTGCCAAGGTTGCGATCAAGATTTAATTGATAAAACCAAGCCTTCTTTGTTGGTGTACCTTTCTCAAAAAATAATACTACGGTCTTCACACCAGCGCCCTGAAAAGCACCACCTGGCAAATCCAACACGGTATGTAAATTACAATTTTCTAAAAGTAGTTTCCGCAACGACACGCTAGCGCCGTCAGTGTTAGATAGGAAAGTATTCTTAATAACAATACCCGCCTTACCACCAGCCTTAAGAATCTTAATAAAGTGCTGGAGAAAAAGGAAAGCAGTCTCACCAGTCTTAATAGGAAAATTCTGTTGGATCTCTCGACCGATACCAGCGCCAAACGGCGGATTTGCCAAAATAACTGAATAGCGATTTTTCTCCTGAATGTCATTGATATTTTCCGCCAAGGTATTCATGTGCCTGATGTTCGGCGCTTCGACGCCATGGAGAATCATATTCATGATGCCGATAATGTAAGCCAGGGACTTTATTTCTTTGCCATAAAAAGTGTCATTCTGCAGAGTCTCCATTTGGCTCGAGGATAGCTCGGATTGATTTTGCGTGAGATAATTATAGGCCTCAACCAAGAATCCTGCGCTGCCGCAAGCGCCGTCATATATCGTGTCGCCAATTTTGGGGGCTACCACTTTAACAATGGTTTTAATCAGCGGACGAGGAGTATAATATTCTCCACCATTTCGTCCCGCGTTGCCCATGTTCTTGATTTTGGCCTCATAGAGGTGTGAGAGTTCGTGTTTTTCCTCATAAAGCCTAAAATGCATGCCGTCAACAATATTCAAAATCTCACGGAGCTTATAACCGCTAGAGATCTTGTTTTTTAGTTCAGAAAAAATCTCGCCAATTTTGTATTCAATGGTGTTCGGCTCTTCCGCTTTGAATTTCTTGAGGTATGGGAAAAGTTTATGGTCGACAAAATCCTTCAAGTCATCGCCATCTAACGCTTTGTTGTGATCTAGCTTGCCATCTTTACCCTTGGGGCAAGCCCAGTTATTCCAACGATACTCTGAGGACAAAATATACTCATACTTATTGCCAGCCAGCTGCGCTTCGGTTCTTTTGGTTTCTTCCAAATCATCCAAGTACTTCAAAAATAGAATCCAAGAAGTC
>Ga0172370_10010729_pt1 | contig 10467 bp, 9 predicted proteins | sample LakKiv5m_FD_114538 | JGI IMG/M metagenome (GOLD analysis project Ga0172370, IMG submission 114538) | Freshwater microbial communities from Kabuno Bay, South-Kivu, Congo - kab_022012_11.5m | ecosystem: Environmental > Aquatic > Freshwater > Lake | place: Democratic Republic of the Congo...
CGCAGCTGAATTCGAGGGCTAGCGGGCGTGCGCGAATGCGCCGGGTGCCCGCGTTTCGACGCAGCTGAATTCGAGGGCTAGCGGGCGTGCGCGAATGCGCCGGGCGCCCGCGTTTCGACGCAGCTGAATTCGAGGGCTAGAGGCCGGCGTCGCGGAGCCTCTCGGCGGCGATGCGTTGCGCCTCCGAGAGCGACTCCGGTACCTCGATGACAACCCGAACATAGAGATCGCCGCGCTCGTGCGGGGCCTCATCGGACTTCGATCCGGACTTCTTCGAGGCCATCTTCGGCGCGCCCTGGCCCTTGACCCGGATCAGCGCCCCGGCGCTCGTGCCCGCGGCGATCTTGACGCGGCGATCGCCCTCTAGCGTCGGCACCACGACCGAGCCGCCGAGCAGCGCCGTCGAAGGCGGGATTCGCGCCTCCACATGGAGATCGGTGCCCTTCCGCTCGAAGCGCGGATCCTCTGCGACGCCCACCACAAGGTAGAGATCGCCGCTTCCGGCTGGTCCCTTGGCGCCCTTGCCGCTGAGACGCAGCCTCTTGCCGGAGTCGATCCCCGCGGGGATCCTGAGGTTGACCGTGCGATCCTCGCCGTCGATCGTGACCGTCAGACGGCGTTCGCCGCCGTGCATCGCCTCGTGAAACGAGATCGTGATCGGCACCTCGATGTCACGGCCTTTGGCAAGCGGCTGCGTAGGCTCGGGGTGCGCGCCGGGAGCGCCACCGAAGTTGCCGAAGCCGCCCGAGAAGAAGTCGGCGAAGCCGCCCGGACCGCGGCCCGCGGCGTTCTTGCCCGTTCGACGATGGCCGAACCAGCCGTCGCTCGACATGCCGAACTGCGAGAGGATGTCGTTGATGTCGACGTCCTTGAGGACGTCGTCGGCGCTGTATTGCTGGCGGAATCGATCGTCGCCGAACGTGTCGTACTGCTTGCGCTTGGCTGAATCGCTCAGCACCGCGTAGGCCGCGCTGACTTCCTTGAAGCGCTCTTCGGATTCGGCCTTGTTGTCCGGATTGCGATCGGGGTGCCACTTCAGGGCGAGCTTCCGGTAGGCCTTGCGGATCTCGTCGTCGGTCGCTGTTCGCGGAACACCCAGGATGGCGTAGTAGTCTTGTGACTTCATGCGCGAGAAGATAGGGGCGAAGGCCCGCGCGCGCAACGGGGCTAACCGCGGCTGCGCACTCCGGCGCGACTGAGCACCCAGTACGTGAGTCCCGGCATGTGCTGCGCGAGCAATGCGCCGACCTTGCCGTGCCCCGTGATGACATGCTCGCGAACGCGCGCCCCGATGGCGTCGGCCATCTCGACCGCCGCCCGATCGGCGGGCCACATCCAACGACGCGGGCGCTTGTCCTTGCGGTCAGGGCGATAGACGCCCTCGTTGTCGACCTGCGCGATCTCCGACTCGACGAGGCCGGGCAAAAGGTTTGTCACGGTCACACCCGAGCCGTGCAGCTCCTGGTGGAGCGTGTTGCACAGGCCGACGAGCGCGTGCTTCGAGGCCACGTACGGCGCGGATCCGGCGAGCGCGAGCTTGCCCATCACGCTGGAGACCACGACGATCCGTCCGCGCGTCTTGCGAAGCGCGTCGAGGGACGCGCGGATGGTGACGGCCACGCCGACGACGTTGACCTCGAGTTGGCGGCGCCACGTGGCCGCGTCGACGCTCTCGAAGGGCGCCGCGACGCCGAAACCCGCGTTCGCGACGACGACGTCGATGCGTCCGCATGCCGCGATGATGCGATCGATCGTGTCGGCGACCTGCGCCTCGTCGCAGACGTCGCAGGGGAAGGCGAACGCGCGTTGCCGTTCGTGCTCGATCATGTCGACGGTCTCGTGGAGGCGATCGACGCGCCGGCCGCTCACGACCACGATGGCGCCTCGACGCCCGAGCTCCAGCGCCAACGCGCGTCCGATGCCGCTACCGCCGCCCGTCACCCAGCATACGAGCCCACCGAACGCGTCGATCATCGTCTCGCCCCTGGGCGTCTCGCGCCCAGCGCGACTCTATTCAAGACAGCCCGGGATGACCACATGGGCCGGACCGTCAGGCCCCGAAGTGGCGCATGGACCGCACTGCGTCTATGCTGCCCGGTCGACAGCCGCGGAGACACCCCATGTACCGACACCTCGCCAGCCCGCTCATCGTCGTCGCGATCGCCGCTGTGCTCGGCGGCTGCCTCGCCGAGCCCGAGATACGCCCGTTGACGGAACCACCTCACGTGCTCTTCGTGCCGTCCAACGACGTGACGAAGGCGCTCGCGCCCTCGCCCAACGATCTCGCGCTGGATCCCGATCTCGGTACGCCCGTGCTGTCGATGATCGCGCCGCCCGGCGCCACCGGCGCGATGCTGGCGTTCCTGCAAGCGTACGTCACGCGGCTCGCAGGCTGGCTCCCCCTGTTGCCGTGGGCCGTCGAGCTGAGCGAGCCCGTCGATCCCGCGAGCGTGACGGAGTCGATGGTCGTGGTGGTGGACGCGACGGACGCGCTGTCGAACCCGAACGGCAAGCTCGTCCCCGTGAGCGGCTACGCGGTGAGCGCCGGCGAACGGACGCCCGCGGGCGATCCGCGCTACGCCGGCCTCGCGAAGATCGGCGTCATCACCGTGACGCCGCCGGCGGGTGGATTCCCCGTCGGAAGGCGGCTGGCTGCCGTGCTCAAGAAGGGCCCGCAGACGACGGGCAAGGTGCCCTTCGTCGCGCCGCTCGCGTTCAACTTCTTCCGCTCGCGCGATCCGGTCGCGACGTTCAAGGGTGAGCCGACGATCGAGAACGCGCGCGCCATCACCCCGGAGCTCTTCTTCGAACCCGCGGATCTGGCGGCGATCGACGCGGAAGACGACCTCGCGAAGAAGGCGAAGCTGCGCGACAAGGCGATCGCGACTTCCAACGCCACCGCGGGTCATATCGAGCTCGTGCGCCGCAACTACGACGCGATCCTCAAGGCGGCCGAGCGTCCGGACTCGCCCGTCGCGTTGGATCGCAAGGACGTCATCGCGCTGTGGCAGGTCTCGATCGCGGGCGAGCCGAAGGCGATCTTCGACTCGGACAAGGGCATCATTCCGATGCCGAACGACGCGCTGCGGGATCCCACGACGCAGACGCTCGCGATCCCTGTCAAGCCGGACGCGACCCCTATCGATCAGGAGCTGTTCGGGTTCCTCAACACGCTCGACGGGTGGTCGGTGACTTCGCAGGTCGCGATCCCCGTTTCCGCTCCCCTGGATCCGACGAGCGTAACGGGTGACAGTGTGCTGGTCCTGGACGTGACGACCAAGACGCCGGTGACGGACGCCGTCGTGCGCTACGACGCGGAAAACCAGCGCATCGTCGTCGGCGCGCCGCAACAGAAGGGCGGTTGGACTGCAACGCGCACTTACGCCGTGCTCGTGACGACGCAGATCACGCACGCCACGTTGAAGAACCTCCACCTCGTCGCCGATGCGCCGACTGCGATCGGGCTGCTCAACGTCGCCGTTGCGGACGACAAGGGCCACTCGCTGTTGCCCGGTGTGCTCACGGATGCGCAGGCGATGCAGCTCGAAGCGCTCCGCAAGGGCCTCTTCAAGCCCACGCTGACGCAGTTTCAGCAGGCGTTCTCGAAGCTGGGGCTCGATGAACGGGACGTCGCGGCGATCGTGCCGTTCACGATCACGTCGCGCGCGGAGGCCATCTTCAACCCGAGCGGCGCGGGCGTAATGGGCCTGCCGGACCTGCCGTTTCCGACGGATCTCGCGCTCGATTTCGATGACCAGCAGCAGCCGATCGGACTCAAGCCGATCCCGCCCGCGCCCGGTGATTCGCCGCTCGTCGCGGCGATGAAGGTCGGTCTCGGGACGCTCGACGGTTTCGGCGCGAGCTCTCCCGCGTTCGTCCGCTTCTCGCGCAGCGTCGACGCGAAGATCACGACGAACGGAAAGCCCCCGATCGCGGCCGCCCTGAAAGACGCTGCCACGGCGGCGGTGGCGCTCGTGGACATCACGGATCCGGCGAAGGTCTTCGATGCCACGAAGGCAGCGGAGATCTTCGTGCCCGCGGAGCTGAAGTGGGACAAGGGCGCGCTCTTCATCTCGCCACCGGAAGGTCGGCCGCTCGCACCGAAGCACCACTACCTGCTCCTGCTGCTCGACAAGCTCCAAGGCGACGTGACGCTCGATCAGTGCGGCGCGGGGGCCTGTCAGACCGTTCCAACCCCGATCTTCGCCCTCGTGCGCAGTGCGAACCCGATCGCGAAGTGGGTGGCGAAGGCCGATCAGAAGGACGTCTCATGCGACGCGCTCGTGGCCGCGTATGGCGGCGGCACGCTCGACACGCTCGCGTGCACGGGCTCGCTCAGCTCCGCCGCCACGCCGGCCGAGGCATGTCAGCTCGAGATCCTGCGATGCAACTATGCCTTTCTCTTCAGCGCGCTGAGCGGCGCCGTCGCGCGCGAGAGCATCCTCGCGCTCACGACGTTCTGGACGGGCGACACGGATGGCAAGCTCGTCGCGCTCGGAGATGCGATCGTCGCGGACCCGTCGGCGGGCACACTCCAGGGCAGCGCGACGCTCGTCGATGCGGTCGCCGCGGGCGACGATGCGACGCTCGTCAAGATGTCGCCGGGCGCCGCGAGCGCGCTCAAGGCCTCGCCTCACGTGGGCAAGGTCCTCCTCGACGGCATGTTCGCTGGCAAGGCGCTCGTCGGCGATGTCTCGGACGGCTCACCCAAGGCCTTCGCGATCGACGGCAAGGGCAAGCCGAAGTTCCACGACGTGACGTTCCACTTCAGCGTCGCGCTGCCGAAGGATGTGACGACGACGATCCCGATCGTGGTTTATCAGCACATGCTCCAAGGCACGCGCTTCGACGCGTTCAAGGTCGCCGACGCGTTCTGCGCGCAGGGCCTCGCGCTCGTGTCCATCGACGCGCCCTATCACGGCGATCACCCCGTTCGACTCGCGGGCAAACCGTCGGGTGAGGGGCTCATCACGGCCGATCTCTTCGCGACTCGCGACGGACTGCGGGAGCTCGTGCTCGATCACCTGCAGCTCATCGAGATGACGCGCGAGTTGGGCAAGTGGCTCGGCGTGTCGCTCGATCCCGGCGCGTCCCGCTACGTCGGTGTCTCGCTCGGCGGCGTCGTGGGTGGCATGACGACGACCGTCTCCAAGGACATCAAGCGGGCCGTGTTCAACGTGGCCGGCGCGAGCTTCTCCAAGATGTTGCTCGACCCGCAAGGTTCGGCCTTCAAGAAGCCGGTCGATGACGCGCTCGCGGCCGCGGGCTTCCAGAAGGGCACCCTGCCCTACGTCATCTTCATCCGCGTGATCGCGCAGTGGCTGCTCGATCCGGCCGATCCGGTCAACTTCGTGCCGCGCGTCGGCGCCGGGTCGCCCGACGAGAAGCCCGTCCTTCTCCAAATGGCGGTGGCCGACGAACTCGTGCCGAACGCGTCCACGCACGTGCTTCGCAAGGCCCTCGGGCTCGCTGAGGACGGCACCGCCTCGCCAAAGGGCAGCCGCTTCGAGAGTTACACGGACAAGATGCCCAATGGCCTCAAGGCGCTGTGCCACTTCTTCTTCGTGGACGGCTGCTCGTCGAGCCTCTTCCCGGGCTACAAGGCGATCCAGGACAACGCACGGCAGAGCGCCGCGGCGTTCCTGAAGGTGCAGTGATGCGACGACACGACCAAGGAGCGCCCATGCGCACGAGGCACTTCCACTCCGCCACCCGCTGGGCGTCTGCGCTCGTCGTTGCGCTCGCTGCCGCGGCCGGTGCGACGACGGCCTCGGCTGCGGGGTTCGAGCTCAAGGAGCAGGCCGCCGCCGCGCAGGGGCGCGCGCTGGCCGTCACCGCGAGCATCGACGACGCCACCGCGATCCACTTCAACCCGGCCGGCCTCGCGTTCGTCAGGGACACGCACGTGGTCGCGGGCGGCATGCTGGTCGTACCCGGATTTACGTCGACCCCCGCGGCCGACGCGCGCGACTACGAGCCGGACACGAAGTTCATCGCGGTCCCGCAGATCTACCTCGCGACGAAGGTGTTCGGCCACCTGGGGTTGGGCCTCGGCTTCAACGCGCCGTTTGGCATGCGGCTCGCGTGGCCGGCCGGCTACCCCGGCGAAAAGCACGTCGCCTCGGCAGATGTCCGCACGCTCTACACCTCGCTCGCCACGGCGTGGGACTTCGCCGATCTCGTCCCCGGCCTCGCTGTCGGCGCGGGCCTCGACGTCGTTCACGCGAGTGCGGGCTTCTCGCAGCGCCTCTCCATCGTGGCCGACGACGGCAGCCCCACGACGCTGACCGCGGAGCTGGGTGGTTCGAAGGTCGCGTTCGGCTGGCACGCCGGCGCCCAGTACCGAGCGTTCGACGGCAAGCTCCGCGCGGGGGCCCGCTACCGCAGCAAGGTGACGTATCCGATCGACGGATCGGCCACGTTTTCCGCCCCGGGCCTCTCGGACATGACGCGCTTTCCGGACCAGGCCGTGCGCACGCAGCTCTCGAACCCGGCCGCGCTCTCGCTCGGGGTGGGCTACGAGGTGATCGACGGCCTCTTCGTTGAGTTCGACTACGACCGCACGTTCTGGGGTGGAATCGACAGGGACGTGCGCCTGACGTTCCCGCACGACAAGACCGGCACGCTCTCGTCGGTCAAGCCGCAGCGCTGGATCGACACGTCCACGTTCCGTCTCGGCGCCGAGTACGCGATCGGCCCGCGCCTGCGCGTGCGAACCGGGGCCGGATACGACTACTCGCCCGTGCCCGACGAGACGCTCTCGCCGATGCTCCCCGACGCGGATCGCATCTTCCTGAACGCGGGCGCGAGCTGGATGTTCGACGCGCGATGGGGCGTCGACCTCGGCTACACCTGGGCGTCCTTCGCCGATCGCGACGTGCGCACGGTCAAGGTCAACCCCTTCCCGGCGGCCTACACGGGCGCCGCGCACCTGCTCGCGATGAACCTGCGCGCGGCCTTCTGACGCGGTCCCTTCCGCCTACCGCTTCTTCTTCTTCTCGGGCTTCTTGCCTTTGGGCTCTGCGGCCCCTTGCGCGGTGGGCGTCGGCTCATCGGGCAGGCCTCGCAGGGGCCCCACGGAAGCTGACTTCGATGTCCCGTCGGGCGCCCAATTCTCGCACGCCGCCTTCGTGCACCACGCGGTCCACGCCTCCTCGTTCGGCTGTCGCGTGCCCGTCAGGCTCACGAGCAGGTCCTCCGCGTCTCGCCGCAGGCTCACGACCGGGTCGCGCAGGCACACGATGAGCTTGGGCACGTACGACTTGTCCGGAAACAGGCGCAGCCCGGCCATCGCCGCCCGCCGCGCGAAGTAGTCCGGGTTGTCGGCCGCCGCCAGAAACCCGGGAATGCACGCCCGCTCCCTCAGATCGCGACAACGATCGAGCGCGAACCGCAGGGCCCATGGGTTCGTCGCCGCCTGCGACGCGGGCTTGACCGTCTCGATGAGCGATCCGAGCCCCGTCCGGTCGCCGAGCTTCGCCATCGCAAAGGCCGCAGCGGCGTGCGTGGCCGGCATGTTCTGCGGCGAGGTCTGGTGCAGCGTGACCCGCACGCGGTCGAGGTGTGCGCGCAGCTCCAGGTTCGCGATCCCCCGCAGCGCGTGCGCCCGGATGAAGTCGTCCTTGTCCTTGGTCCGCTCGAGCAGGAAGAGCTCGGCCCCCGTGTCGCCAAGGTCCGCGAGTATCTCCACGACGCGCAGGCGATAGGGCGCCTGAGGCGCGGAGAGCCGGAAGACGTCCTCGAGCGCGGTCCGCGAGCGCGGTCCCCAAGCCAGGATCCGGTCCCGCACGGGGCAGCCCGACACGTCGTTGCACTTGAAGCGGTCGCGCAGCTCGTCCATCGCGAGGCGCAGCGCGAGCGCGTCCTCGTCCTCCGGCAGGGGCAGCAGGGCCTGCGGCGGGATCTCCTGCGGGGCCTCGTTGCCGGCCTTGGGCGCGGACGGCGACTTGCACGCGGGCCCGGCGAGCAGGGCGGCGAGCAGCAGGAGGACGCGGGGGGTCTTGGAAGAAAGCGACGCCATGCGCGCGTTGTAGCCGATGCGCGCCGGAGCGCCAAGCGCACATCGCGCCGCGCGGTCCGTGCCGCCATCCGCCTGGGAAACGCCTGGGTGGCACTTGGCCTTCGCAGCGGTTTTGGCTATAGTCCGGCCCCTCGCCATCGCCCGCGTGCCACCGTGGGGCGTTGTCGGGGATCGAAGACCGACAAATGGACAGCGGGTGCGTGCGAAGCACCGGGAGCCCGCGTTCTCTACAAAAGGGGAAAGAGCAGCAAAATGAAAAAGGAAAACGCCATCATCGCCGTCGTGGCGGTCGGCGTGCTCGCCTTCGTGATCGGTCGCATGACCGTGGGCCCCGGGTCCACGGCCGGCGCTGGCAAGGGTGAGCCGCAGGCGGTGGCCGCGGCCGGGGCTGGAGCCGTCAAGGACGCGTCTCCGACCCATGGACCGGCCAACGCCAAGGTCACGATGTACGAGATCTCCGACTTCCAGTGACCGTTCTGCTCACGAGTGGCCGGTACGGTCAAGCAACTGGAGCAGGACTACGGCGACAACCTCAAGGTTGTCTTCATCCACAACGCCCTTCCCTTCCACCAGAACGCGAAGCCCGCGGCGCTCGCCTCCATGGCCGCCAACCGTCAGGGCAAGTTCTGGGAGATGCACGACAAGCTCTTCGCGAACGCGCAGGCGCTGACCTCCGAGAACTACGAGAAGTGGGCTGGCGAGATCGGCCTCGACATCGAGAAGTTCAAGAAGGACCTCGCCGATCCGGAGCTCGCGAAGAAGATCGATCGCGATCAGGCGGCCGCGAACGCGCTCGGCGCACGTGGCACGCCCGCGTTCTTCATCAATGGCGTCAACCTCTCCGGCGCGCAGCCCATCGAGAAGTTCAAGGAGGCCATCGACGCGCAGTTGAAGGCCGCCGAAGAAGAGCTGGGCAAGGGCACGAAGCTCGAGGCGCTCGAGGACAAGCTGACGCTCGCGAACAACGCGCAAAACGGCGCCAACCTCTTGAAATGGCTGAAGAAGGGCGAGGAGCCCCCCGCGCAGCCGAAGCAAGAGGAGAAGAAGGCGCGTCCGCAGGAGGACGACAAGACGGTCTACAAGGCCGAGTTCCGCAAGGACGACCCGTCGAAGGGGCCTGCCACCGCGCTGGTCACTATCGTCGAGGTCTCGGAGTTCCAGTGACCCTTCTGCGCGAAGGTGCGTGACACCATCAAGAAGGTCAGTGAGACGTACGGTGACAAGGTTCGGATCGTCTTCAAGCATCAGCCGCTCTCGTTCCACCCGAACGCGATGCCAGCCGCCCTGGCGGCCGAGGCTGCTCGCGAGCAGGGCAAGTTCTGGGAGATGGAGGAGAAGCTCTTCACCAACCAGGCTCAGCTGAGCCCGGACAACTACAAGAAGTGGGCGCAGGAGATTGGCCTCGACATGGCCAAGTTCAGCGCGTCCGTGGAGAAGCAGTCGGGCAAGGCGCGCATCGAGGCGGACATCGCGTCCGCCAACTCGATCGGCGCGCAGGGCACGCCGGCGTTCTTCATCAATGGCCGCAAGATCGGCGGCGCCCAGCCCTTCGAGAACTTCAAGAAGATCATCGACGAGGAGCTTGCGAAGGCTGATAAAATGCTGAACGACGGCACGAAGCCCGACGAGCTCTACGCGAAGATCATCGCGAACGGCAAGAAGGTCGAGCCGCCCAAGGCCCTCGCCGACGAGGTCAACCAGTTCGACTATGAGGGCTCGCCCTCGATCGGTGACAAGAAGGCGCCGATCGTGATCGCGACCTATGAAGACTTCCAGTGACCCTTCTGCGCCAGGGTCGGTCCGACCCTCAAGCAGGTGGCCAAGGAGATGGGCGGCAAGGTCCGCGTCGTGTTCAAGCAGTACCCGCTGTCGAATCAGTGCAACCCCGCGCTCAACCGTGACATGCACCCGGCTGCGTGCCCCGGAGCGATCTGGAGCATGGCCGCCAACGACCAGGGCAAGTTCTGGGAGTATGCGGACAAGGTGTTCGAGAACATGGCGAACCTGATGCCGAAGGAAGGCGACGAGGCGGCCAAGAAGGCCGGGCTCGACGCCAACCTGGAGCGGTTCGCGAAGGAAGCGGGCGTCGACATCGCGAAGGCGCGCGCGTACATGGACAGCAAGAAGTGGGAGCCGCGGCTGAAGAAGGACCTCGAGGAGGCCGGGAAGGCCAAGGTCGGAGGCACCCCCTCCATCTTCATCAACGGCCGGCAGTACAACGACAACCCGACGCCCGACGCCATCAAGAAGGCGATCGAGGGTCTGCTGTCGAAGAAGTAGTCGCCGACCACGGCTGAGCGGTCGTCACGGCGGGCGCGGGTTCGAATTGTTTTGCAGCGACGAGCCCGAGACGAGCCCCTTCCACGCCGGGCGGCCCAGCGCGGTCGGCTGCCAGGTCCCGGCCGAGAAGATCGTGAGCAAGGACGGAGCGGCCGTGGGGATCGTGA
>Ga0172370_10010731_pt1 | contig 10467 bp, 11 predicted proteins | sample LakKiv5m_FD_114538 | JGI IMG/M metagenome (GOLD analysis project Ga0172370, IMG submission 114538) | Freshwater microbial communities from Kabuno Bay, South-Kivu, Congo - kab_022012_11.5m | ecosystem: Environmental > Aquatic > Freshwater > Lake | place: Democratic Republic of the Congo...
CGGCCCGCAACGGCTTGAAAAGATGGTCGGGATGACTGGATTTGAACCAGCGACCCCCTGGTCCCGAACCAGGTGCTCTACCAGGCTGAGCCACAAAGCCGACGACCCCTCTGAACCCGATTATTCCATTTAACTACCCGAAAAACTGAAGCTTCAAGGACCAAGGCCCGACTGCGTCCGGATCGTAGTGTATTCGGTCCGGCGGAAGGTTGAAAGGGTTTTTGGAAAGATTTTGGAAAGAATTTGGAAAGCCAAAACCAGGTGGGTAACGGAGGTGATCCGGCGATGGAATACGCGACGAATTCCCTGTCTGTAAAAGGAGAAGAAATGAGGCGTTGGCTGATCAAGTGGATGTGCGACGAATCGTCGGCAGTTATGAAACGGTTGGTGGAGGCCGGTTTGGACGGCGAGAACGTGTTCGACGCCCATCAGGCACAGCGAAAAGCCCTCTGCTCCTTGCGGGCGGTGACGGACGATCCGTACTCCACGGATCTGGAGGTCATGGAAGCAAAGCGCAGGTTCCTCTCGGATCTTATGGAGATCCTGCGGACGTACCGGAGGGCGGGATGATCGCTTGGGTGACGGATCTTTTTTCATGGTGGGGAGACCGGGAGAAGCGCACCTTCGGCCTCCTGGTGCTTTTCGCCATCTTCGACATTTTTATCGTGGAGAAGGGCTGGTGGAAAAAGTGACGCTGCGCATGAGCGCCTTCATCGTATGCAGCAGATGCGGCCACCGTCATCACGGGCAATCCGTCGAGACCGACGCAGGCCCCCGCGATATTTATGATGACCTCGGAATCGTACTCTCCGGAGAGGTTAAAAATCTCGGGATAGAAAAGAAATGCCCCAGGTGTCGGAAGCCCATCCTCGCCATGCCATCGGGAAAAATTTTCATCGTCTACGAAGCTACGCAGTGAACCACAGATTGAAAGGAGCAACCTTGAAAAAGATCGTTGTCGTTCTCCTCACCCTAATCGTCACACACGGGGCTATCCCAGCCAACGCCGGGTTCATCCTGGACCCGAACAGCGGATCCTACAGCTCCTCGGACGTACCGCCCCGGCCGATGCCAACGTCGCTGGAGGAGAAACGTGCCGCCGCCAAGGAGGGTGCCGATCTCCGCAATGCCCTCGCCGACTACGGCCGGTATTTCCGTTACTACCGGTACGCCTTCATCGGCGCCGGCGCGAAACAGGGAACCGTCGACCAGGGCGGGGTTTCCGGATCCGAGGGTACCGGCGTCACGGGGACCATCGGGTTCGACCTGGACGGGCTCGATTGGTCGACGCCGTACATCTTGGAGGCCCGCGGGAACTTCGGGTTCTCCCCGCCGGCCGGGGAGACGGCCATCTTCTGGTACCTGGGCGGACCGATTTCCCGGTCGCTCTGGGACAAGAAGCAGATCTTCCCGAACCCGCTCAACGACGACCTGAAGGCCGGCCTGCCGTTCGCGGCTGCCGTCCAGCGAAACAGCGGGGCCATCCCCGAGTGGGCGGAGCAGTTCCTCCCGGTGAAGTTCGAATTGGGCATCGGCTACCAAGGGATCAGTTTCGAGCAGGCGGGCGGGACAATCATTGATAATGCCGTCGGTGGTGCCGGTACAAAGACCAACTCGACGACCACCGGGATGATTGCCGGACTGGCGTACGCTGCTCGCCTCGGCTATTTCGCGGAGAACGACATGCTCAGGCTGACCGTGTATTACTTGTCATCAAACCAAGCCAAGACTGGCGGAAAGTTCCAGAGCTGGTTCCTCGGTGGCGACATGGAGATGGACGCCGCAGTGAAGGGAAATATGATCGAAGGGAAATTAGACTGGTATCACCGTCAGGACGAGCGTGTCCGACAGGGGGCGTGGATCTCTGGATACGGACTCTCCCTCATCGGCAGGAAGATACACTTGGATGCGGGTCAGACATCCCAATGGCGTGGATCCGGAGTTGCAACCACGATCTTCCCGGAGCAGGACGTCCGGCAGGTCGAGTTATTGGCGACGATCGGGTTCATGCGGTGAAGAACGCGCGCACATAAAACAAGCCTATCCCTGGAAGCACCGTTGCATACATCTTATCGGCGTGGCCCAATTTGTTCCGGCATTAAACCGGCATGTGAAGAGCTGGTTTTAGCCGATTCCTTTTCTTCCACACCTTCCCCATCACGCGATAAACCCGTCGGTTATAGAGCGGGTAGGTCCTGTTGAATCCGGGCAGATCGTATATTTCCGCGATGAATAACGCCACCGCCGGACTCCGATGTTTCCCGGCATTGCAATGGACGAAAATCCTGTCGACGTGGTCCTCCACTCTCCCAAGCCAGTCGAATATGGCATCCGCATGGTCTTCATCAAAAGCGACGCAGCCTGGACTGGCACGTTCTACGTCGTCAAACTTCAGGCGCAAGACCCGTCTCCATCCTTTCCGCAGGCGCACCTTTCCGCTCCTGGCAGAAGTGATCGATATGATCCCTTCCCGCCCCCAAGAAACCGTGGTCTGGGCGAGGTGCCTTGAAATGAAGCTAACCTCCCTGATCATGGCGCCGCTCCTTTTGGGACAGGAGACACGACACGAACCGCCACCGCGAGTTCCTCGAAGTCATCTACTGCCCATGTACGCGTGATGCACCAAATCCAAAGGATCCATACCAGCGCGTGAGAGTTCGTCAGCAACCCTACGCAAACGAGCATCACTCCACCTGCAGATCTCCCCGCTATGCCAGAGTCCTCGGCCAAAGAAATCGGCATACCCGCATGCAACAGCCAAACCAAGCTCGGTCTTGCCGATCTTTCCCCAAGGGCCCGCCAACGCGCTGAATTCCCCCAGGAACGGAGTTGCCCCGGACCACGTATATGCGTTCTCGTTGAAAAGTCTGCAAAGGCCTTTCAGAAACCTGTCGGCCCGTACGAAGCCAAGTACCATGGGCACAAGATGAGACACGTAGTCGTCGTCGTGAACCCCGACCTTTGCTATGACAACCCACCCCTCTCCGAATTCCCATGCCCGGTAGTGATACGCATCCGGAGCGCAAGGGGCCCACGTCTCCGGTTCGATTCGGAACTGGAACACCTTGCGTCCCACCTTGGGAAAGATACGCGATGATGTGATTCCGGCCGCCTCCTTCGCGTCCCTACCCCACTGTAAATACAACCTAAGCGGTTCCGGTTGGCCGAAATACATGTCGCCAACCTCCCGGCACCATTTCTCACCGGCATCCTCGGGTATGGGTCCGATATCCTCCCTGTATTCCTCGATGATCTCTGCCCGAAAACAGCTGAGAATCTCGGGGTTGGTTCCGAAATGGATTTCCAGGAGGGTAAGGTTCTCGTCTTTGGGCATGTCCCATCTGGTCACGTAGAACGGTTTCGAGTTGCAGAGGATGGCTTCCTTCTCTGTCCCGATGTACCTAAGTGAGGCCAGAAACTTCCCATAAGCATCCGCGACGAGATGAGGAGCATCGAGGAGACCTTCCGAGGACGGAAAACCGAGTGCATCGGCCGGCGGCGGGATTTCATGATCTGACGGAATAATCTCATCAGGTTGCGATTTTGCCGATGGCGAAAGACAAGGGATTGTAGCGACTTCTTCTGCCGTCGCAGGGCGAGTCTTCAAAGCCAATAAGGATTCACCAACCCCGTTGGCGTATACCAACGCGGATTCGATATCCCCAAATCCGTCCTTGCCATATGGGCCGGCGGGTCGCTTTTGCAAGACATCATCGAATGGATTGGCGCTCCTGCAGATAACGTCGTACTCGATCATTCCATGGGCGAGTTGACGGGCACAGATGGACACGAAATACTTCTTCCCGGGTCCGTCGACCCTGCATAGAACATTCGATTCCCAGTTGTCGGTCCCCAGACGGTCGGTCACGAGTTCTGGCACATTGGCAAGGCTCCGGAGGAGAACCTTCTTACCGGTGTCATTCTCGGCAATCAGTTTGGCCATCGTCCTCTCCCCTTTCAGTTGAGGAGCCGTCTGGGTGCGGTAGCGCCGGTTTCCGCCCCGTTCCATGGTCCTACCGGCCACAGGATCGGCCCTGAAAGTATCAAGGTTTGGTAGACCTGCGCGGCGGGGTTACGCTTGGCGCCGGTTAGCTCTGCGACAGTAGGACCGTCCTTTCCGAAAGGCCTCCTCGGGTCGGGTTTAAGGGCAAGGTCGGCCAGGGCCAGCTCCCTCTCACCGAGTCCGGCCTCCATGATTCTTCCAAATCGCAATCCGATCGCCTCCTTTTCCCTTCCGATAAGCCTCAGGGCCGACAGGCCTGCGTAGACGGCATAGCCCCTCTCGGGATCGGGTGGGATAGTCCCATTCACGTATCGCTCCAGGAACAGCGTTGCTGCTCGGTTGAGAATACGGGGATATTGGTCCTTCCAGACGTCGCGCCAGAGCTCCGCGAATGTCCAGAGAGTAGCGATTCGCCGGGTAAGGATGAACTCGTTTTCTGGGAAGAGTTCGTCGGCCCGGAGAAGCACCCTCGCTCCAACCTCGGTGCCGTGGTACGCCTTGGCGTAAAGGCATCCTTCAAGCGCATGCTGGTCGGGATGGGCCCCCTCCGTGCTGGCCACCCATTCGATCAAATGCCTGGACTGGGGATCAGTAGGGACTCTTCCCCATGCGATATTCGAAGCATCGCCGCAATCGAGAAGTACCCCGAGCGTAAGTGCTCTCGGTTGGAATTCGGGGACCGATTCACGTCTGCTAACTTTTTCCACATCCCCGGTCCCGCAGACCGCGAACGGGAGATGGAGGCCTCCGTCCACACAGATCTGGCGGAGGACCTCGGAGGCCCCGTCGATCTCGACCCAGAGGAGTGCTATGTCCTTCCTGGGCTGGACGGGTATCCCCAGATCGAGATTGACAGTTTCTTCCAGCGCGAGCGCTTTTTTAGGCACTTCCGATGAGGCTGTCATGACTTCCACCTCCCGATACAAATTGCATCTGGAAGGGAGATATCGAGCCTGGGGTTGCGCGATAGGAGAGGTACCAGAGGGCGAAATTCGCTCAGCTGTAGGAAGAACCAAATCTCACGGGGGTTTTTCCCCCGGCGAATACCGGGATCTTCGATCCGGGAGACTTGGTTCAAGGGTTCCTCCCTCGCGCATCGGGCTTCTTCGCCCCTAACCACCTTGGCTCTCCCAGCCAGGTTGGCGGGCCCTTTCAGGCCACTCCAGATGCTTTACATCTAATTACAGGAATACACCGAACATGTCAACGAATTCGAGCGACATAGGAATGTGGCTTTACTGCCTTAGCAAATCCATTATCAGCATCAAATAAGGAACAAGCATAGGTCTTAAGGATTCTCGTCTGGTCTAAGTAACCGACACGCCGTTGTGGACCGATGTTCGGTACTGTCGCTCTCCGGCAGGGTCGCGTCGATTGAACCGGCTCCAGTATCCACGAGGCACTCCGCTGCAATAACGAATACACGTGCACGACCTCCGTCACATCTCAAGCGTCTTCAGCACCGCCCGGTCGACGTCACCGTAGAACACCACGTCTAGTCGCTCGACAACGTCTTCTGGCAGACCTGCAAATTGGGTCTTGTTAGAAACGGGGACTAGGGCACGGAAGGCACCGGCTTCCAGAGCCATTTGCAGAGGTTCGGTTATCGATGCAGGCCCCTTGATGTTGCCTTGAATGGTCAGGTCGCCGAGGATGACCGTGCCAGCTTGCACCTGGCGATTGCGAATTGCCGAGATCATGGCTGCGAAAAATGCCACGCCGCACGGGCACTCGATTCGGCCGCCGGAGAGGTCCACGGCTTCGGCGTATATGTCCTTCTGAGCGAGAAGTTCCGTAAGGGCGAGTTTGTCTTTCACGTTCTGCAGGTAACTGAATGCCAAGTTTAGAGATTCCTTCAGCGATTTATCAAGACCGCTCGGCGTACGAAGTTTACCCGTGCCCGCCGTTAACGTGACTTCGATCCGGAAGAGCGCCACCTTGGCCTCTGAATCCACCGCTGCGGTGTAGACCGTGCCAGGCGGAAGCGGATCTTGCGATATAACTCCCGCCCCTCCTTGCTCAGGCACGCCGACAGATCGCTCCGTGTCGTTCTCAAGATCGATGTATGAAAAGCTTGTCTTGTAGAATTCGAATGAACCGCGCTTCTTGAGTTGTTCCTTGACTCGCCTGCGTCCCTCTAATGCGAGTTCGACATACTCGGTGATCTCCGCCTTCGTCCACTCGCCGCCGGGGTGAAGAAGCTTGAGCATGCCGCTCACGGTCTTCCTGGCGGCGGTGGCGTCCCTCCCCTCCACATGGGGGCCAAATCGAAAAGCCCGTTCGACCTCATCAAAGCGGTTATGCTTTCTCAGCGCCCGGAATGCTTCAGCCAAGTAGTCGGTGACGAACCCGTAACGACCCGTCAGCATGTCCTTCGAGTTCTTGGGAACTTCCCATCCAGGCAGATAGAAGTGCATCCGATCCAGCAACGCCAAGTCGAACTCTTTCGGCAGCGGCTGGAAGAGGTCGGTAGCCGAGTTCTTAACCAGGGTTTCCACGGGTTGGTTCAGATTGCCTATGAACACTAATGACGCGTCCGCTAGCACCTGCGTAACCCCCCGACTAAATCGGCCGTTCGCCATGTAGTCCTTCATGATCTGCATCGCGTCCGGGTCGGTGATCTTCATGCCCCCCACCTCGTCGAAAGCGACGACGTCCCAATGACCAACGAGGCCGACCTTACGGCGGGCGTTGTTGTAGAACAGGTTCGCAGTGCTTGCCTTACCACCGGAAAGCAGCATGCAGTATGGCGACATTTCGCTGAACGCGTACGATTTTCCGGTTCCCCGGGGACCCAACTCAATGAAGTTATAGTTCTTCTCGACGAAGGGGATGAGTCGCGTCAAGAGCAGAATCTTCAGCCGCTGTTCCATGGAAAGCGGCTCCAATCCCACACTACGAAGGAGGAGGTCAATCCACTCGGCCCTATCCATTGACCGCCGGCCTTCGAGATACTCGTCCAAATCGAAGCGGGCCAGTTGAATAGGCTTTAGCTCGACAATGTGGAATGGGCTGTCCTTCTTGCCTTCCTCGGACAAACGGAACTCCACATCGATAATCGCCCAAATCCCGCCCTCAAGCAGCCGTTCATAACGGCGGTGAAAATCCTCCGGGATGTGTATCTTGGTGTAGCCGAAGTGGTCCATGGAGGCCCAATACTTGTTCTCGCTCGGGAGGAAGCGGACCTCGACACGGTCGATGAACCGGTGTCTGCCCTTTCGCTCGACCATCGACTGCGCCTTGTTTGCCTCGTCATGGCGAAAATAGTTCGTTGAAAGGGTTTCCTTGACGGCGTCCACGCCGATGCGAATTTCCTCTTCATTGTCCGAGGCGCAATATTTTCCGAGCAAATACTCAAGGACGTACGAGGGAACATTTTCGCCGCCTTTGATCTGGTGCAAGAGATCTTTGCGGACCACTTTCCCGGCGAATATTCCCGTCACTTTCCTATCCAAGTCGTCCGATTGCATTCCTGACTCCTCAATCGAGAATCGCGTTTTTCAGCTTCCGCCTCGCCCACACTACACGGGTCTGGGGATCGCTCACCCGGACTTCGATCTCGGCCCCCTCGAAATCCGGATCGATCAGTAGGGGGACCGGCGTTTCCTTGTTGGGTTCCAACGTCACATCACCGGTCTTCTCGTCCCGCGCTTCACAGTCGGCGGCCTTTCCGACGACCGTTGCCTTCGCTCCCGTTCCATCGTAGGCCTCGATTCTCACTCGAAAGACCGTTCCGAAGATGTCTCCTTGCAGGTGGAATTTTAGGCCGATGACCCGGCTGGTGAATTTGTCCGAGCGATAGCGGATGTCGATCTCCGGCCGGCCGGCAGCGCTTTGTCTTTCCTCTCCGGCCCGAAACACGATTACCGGAACCACTGCTTCTTGAAGACTCAGTCCACCATGGAAATATCCCTCGCCCTCTGAGAAGACACGGAACCCGATGGGTAGGCAGACCTCCTGCAATTCCCCTTGAATCCCTACCTGGCCGGCCTTGAGAGTGATCGTTCCCGCCGCCCCGGAAAGCCCCGAACCGAGCCGGCAGCGGCGTTTGTTCTCCAGCCAGCCACCGGGCGGAGCTTGAACTACATCACCCGCCGGGATTTCCGGGAGCATCATGTGGCCGTGGTCGGCGCTGATCACAACGCGGGTGAATCCTTGGGACACTACCCAGCGGACAGCAGCGGCGATGTCGCCGACCACGTCCGAGAGATATCGCCGAGCGCGCCAACCTCCCAGGTTCTCCGCCACGGCGTCCGGGTCCTGCGTCCGTACCACGAAGATATCCGCGTCTTTCAAATTCCCGGCGATCTTCTTCGGCGATCCGAGTATTTCATCCAATGTGGTTTCGAAGAACCGGTCTCCGTACGTGTCAGCTAAGAGCTTCATCCGATCGGCAGATGTCTTCAACAGGCGGGAGCCGAGAGCTGGGACCAAGCCGCCGTCCTTCTCGACAAGCCGCAGCATACCGTCTGCGCCTGGCATGAGGGCCGCCATGCCGCAACCAGTCACCGTCGGGACCACACCTGCCGCGTGGCTGATCACAACCTCCCCTGTACCCACCAGCGCCTCGCCTAGATCGCGCCCCATTTCGTACCGTAGCGAATCCACCATGAAGAACGCGGTTCTTTCCCGGCGTTCCAACAGCGGTGCGACGTGTTCGTCAAAGATGCGGCTCTGCCTCGACGTTTCATTTGGCGGCCACCCCTCAGCCTTCACCGCAGCGAGAAAGACATCCTGCTGTTTCACGACGGCTTCGCGGTAGCGGCGTCGGCAGAGGTCGACAATCGGAGCGATGATTTCCCCGTCAGCGCAGGCGGTCAAGGCAGCTTCGAACAGTCGGAAGGCGCGGTCAAGATTGGACCACCCACCCTCGGTGTACGCCTTCATCAAGCCCGCGAGATCGCTCTTGCCGCTCACTCCGCGTGCCACGACAGCGGACGACTCGATCAGGGCTGTAGCGCGCTCCAGAGCTGTCCATGCCGGCGATCGTTGCGGGTCATGTCGCCAAATTGAGTGCTTCCTTTCTTCGATCAGGGAACGGGCTGCGACAATATCTCCGGCGGCGATAAGCTCGACCGCGCGGCCGAGCAGTTGCCGCTCCTCGAAGGGGAACGTGTCGCGGACACCGGGATCGAAATCGTTCGGCATCAGGTCGGGAAGACGGAGGGCGCTTTCGACGGTCTGCGCTAGCTCGATATAGGTTTCCCGCAGGCCCGCGTCGGCGCGCATCCGCTCGCACCCGGTGTAGACGACTGACTTCGCGTCGCCGCTGGCACAGGGCACAGCACTCAGGGCGTCCGGCACTCCGCTTGGCAGGTCGAAAACGAACTCGCTGAACAGAACGTACTCGGCCGCTTTCGGTCGAAGCGTCTTCCATTTAGTGACCTCAGCCGCCGGTCTGAAGCCTACCGCGGCTTCGAGAAGCCGTAGTAGCTCCTTGACGCAACCCGGCTTGCCGTCCACCTCTTCGGCTTTCTTCACGTTACATAGCGCGAGCGCCGTGATTTCCGCCGGGGACTCGGTGCCGAAGATATCGTTCAAAACCGGCCACCGCTGTGTCTTCTCCAAGCCGTCAAGCAGGGTGATATCCGGTTTCCCCTCGCGGAAGAGTCGGGTGATCTCGCCGGCCTTATCCGGCATGGCCTGACGCGCAAGCGACTCGATCTTCTGATCCTCCGTGTCGCCGAATGACGCGCCGGCCATCGCGTAGACCTCGAACGGATCCCGCATCTTCTCGTCCTCAGTACTACCTCGGCGATGGGGAACGTAGATAAGAATGCATCGGTCCCGCTCGACCGATTTTTCCGATTCGTTCATCAACCGATAGACCTCATCGGCCCGGCGGCGGGCCCTGAGAACGGACGCCTCGGCGGACAACACCTCGCAGTTTGGAGCGCTGAAAGTCGAGAGAAATATGTTGAAATCCCTCTCCGCGTCGTACCAAACCAAGATGCGGCGATCGTTAAGGGTGTCCCCCAGTTTCTTTCTCAGGAAGGCGGTGAACTTCATGCGTCCCTCCGGAACAACCTCATGCCTGCTGCTTCCTCCAGCGCAGAGCAGAGCGAGTCGGTTCGCGCGCGAAGGAACCGAGTGAAACCTCTCCGTATGTCATGCGACCAAACGCCGCTTTCTCGCTCCGCCGGAATCAAGTGCCTATGCATCTTTTTCTTGAAATAATTCCCGCTCTCTTTGACGTCGCCAAAGTACGTCCTGGGCCGTTTACGGCCTATCGCCTGATTCTCATCTGCCGTCAATAAACAGATATTGCTGATGCTGTTGACCAGTCTTGGCGAGATATCGAACGCGCTCAATATCGCCTTCGGGAAGATGTGGTGCCGGTCTTTCCTGTTCGCGGAGGTCGAGTACCGATCAAGCGGTATCTCATTAAGGCCGTCGTCCATAATGCTGACCGGGCGTCGCCGCAACATCATGCAGTAATACGCACTAGTAATTCCCGTCCGCGA
>Ga0172370_10010733_pt1 | contig 10464 bp, 7 predicted proteins | sample LakKiv5m_FD_114538 | JGI IMG/M metagenome (GOLD analysis project Ga0172370, IMG submission 114538) | Freshwater microbial communities from Kabuno Bay, South-Kivu, Congo - kab_022012_11.5m | ecosystem: Environmental > Aquatic > Freshwater > Lake | place: Democratic Republic of the Congo...
GCGGGTACACGCTTGAATATCTCCCTGGCCGTTATGCTTTTGACTATTTTCACTATCCGCGTTGGACTATAGCTCGGAACTGACTGGAGCAGGAAATGAACATGGTCCTTCTCAACCCCAATTCCAATGAAGGCTATTTCGTATCGCTTCGCAATTTCCAAACACACATCCTTAAGCACGGAGTCCACCTCATCCGTAAACACCACTCGCCTATACTTGGCAGGGCATACCAAGTGATACAAAAGCACACTTACATTGCGCTTTTTATGAATATATTCGCTCACATGGTAATATTACCACCGTTCACAAAGCCGAAGCAAGCTTCGGGGAACTAACCCCAAAGGGATTAGAAAGGCCGATTCGGTAATGGCGTTGAGCAACGCCCGCATAGACCCCTCCGCTGTCTTGAGGGCGTCATTCGTCTGCCTCAATTGATAGGTTCGTTCCTCCACGAGGTCCTGGAGCTTCGCCCGGTGCCTTTCCAGCTCTGCCTCGACCTTCTTCAGTTCCGTGATATCGTTGACGGTGAGGAGAAGGAAAGTCTCCCCTGCGGCCTCAAAGAAATCAAAACGGCAATCCAGCCATGCATCCCTGCCGAAGGTGGTGGTCAGGTGGAAAACCTGGCGTTGAGGCCTTTTGGAGGCAATGGCCTCCACCGCCAGCGCCAGAAGTCCGGACCGCTTCCAGGATTCGAGTTGACGGAAGTTCTGCTGAAGCAGGGTCTCCCGGCTCGTGCCCGCAATAGGAGCCGCGGCTTCATTGGCTGATACATTCTTGCCGTCAAGCCGATAGGTCAAAATGCCCATCGGCGAGGTCGAAATGATCTTTTCGTTGAACGCCCGGAGTTCATCGAGTCGGGCCTGGGCCAGCTTTTGCTCCGTGATATTGACCATCACCCCCTGTAGAGATCCTGGCCGGCCTGGTTCATCTGGCACCAGTGAAGCCCCGTCGCGAAACCAGAGCACCTCCCCATTCCTGCCGATCAGTCGATATTCGCATACAAAGGTCTCGCCCGTTTCATGGCTCCGAGCGACCTCGGCCATGACGCGATCCCGGTCTTCCGGATGCAGCAGTTTCCTCCACATGTCCGGATCTGACATATATTCCGTCGGAGTGACGCCCAGATACTGTTCGATCTGAGGGCTCACATACAGGGTGCTGCTCGTTTCATCCAGAGCCGCCGTGTAGGTGATGGCCGGCACACGCTCCACCAGGGTCCGGAACCTGGCCTGGCACGCCGAAAGCTCAGCCCGGAGCTCCCCCAGTTCCTGAATCAGTCGCTCCTTGCTCTTATCCTCGTCGCGCATTTCTTCCCTCAAGCCGCTGGCGTGTCTATCCTTCCTGTTCCGTTCCCCTTTTCACATTCCGAGCCCCGCGTTCCCGGTCCATCCGGGTGGACTGCGGGTACAGTAAAGGTGGGGGGCTGCCGGTCCTGTTTCCCACACAACGTCATGAAGCGTTTTCAAACAATGCTAACAAATCGAATTTACAAGGTCAATCTATCTTTCGCAAGACTCCATGAGCCCTTTCTCTTACCTTGGCCAGGGGATCAAGAAGGGTTCTCGAAAAATGACTTGATCGATCTTGACATCGGTTCCCATCGCGTAAATGATAGGAACAATAAGATGCCACGATTGGCGCCTAAAGACCCGTTTGGTCGCCTGATTATCCGGCAGGCCATTCAACGGACAACGCATTCGGTTGTCGCCCCTCGATGGACCTTGTGATCCCTTTTGAAAACATGTCGAAACCACTTGACTTTGAATGCCCCATTCACCTAACGTTTTCCCCTGGACCAGACTGACCAAACAAAAGCATCTCTGAAGCGGGAACATCTCCTGTATTCAAATGCCATCTCCTATTACGAGAAAGCCCTGAGTGAGTTCGAGTAGAAATACCAAATCGCCACCAAGACCCTATTGGAAAAGTTTAAGTCTGGGGAATGGGAAACGAGACTGATTATTTTGGCTGGTACGCCTTCGCCAGACTTCTTGAATCAGTGGGGTAAAACACAGTCTGCAATCCGATCCGCTATCCAGTGATACAGAAATTTGTCAACCATATTGAAAAGTCCATTGCCTCCACCCCGATTGTTCTGTCTTCCAAAGCCACAAAGGCGCATCACCCCAGAAAGGGAATAGGGTCGTGGCTTTTTCTTTGTCTGGGAGGGACGGAGGAAGAAAACCTGGCTGAGTGCGGTCTGCATGATTCCGCCTGGCGCCCTGCCCCGCTCCGTGCGGCAGGGGGATGTGCGTCGCGGCCATGCAACCGTCTTATAATGAATTTTGGAGATGGCGGAATAACCATCTGTTCGCAAATCAGGACAGGTTACCTCGAAAGGAAAAAACAACGTATGGACATGACTCTCAGGCCGGTGGGCGTGGTTCGGAGCCACATCAAGGAACCGAGTCTAGTAGCCAGGACAGACGATTTGTCCTGGGAGTATGGTTCTCCCCCTACATCCCACGCGCATGACAAGATGTCGGAGATCGTGATTCATCCGGAATACGAGGATTTGCTCGACGGGGTGGAGGATTTTTCACACGTCCTTGTTCTCTACTGGGCCCACAAGGTGGATGCCGGCGGCCGACGCCTTACCAAGGTTCACCCCATGGGGAGAAAGGACCTCCCCCGGACCGGCGTATTCGCCACATGCAGCCCCGCCCGTCCCAACCCCATCCTGGCCATTGCTGTCCGGCTCGTGGAACGCGACGGCCGCACCCTCCGTGTGACAGACCTGGACGCCGTGGATGGGAGTCCTGTGATCGACATCAAGCCCTATCTCCCCTCCTACTACTCCGTCCCGGATGCGAGGCTGTCCCCCTGGATGAGCCGACTTATGGAAGAGATGGGACACAGCCATTGAGCTTTCCAATATCCTATTTTGCAGCAAAGGCAAGAAATGATGACACAGATAAAAGCGCGTGGAAGCTCCCAGAAACGGATCGAGGCTCTCTTTAATTACGCCCTTCCTGACCGGGTACCCGTCGGAAGCATGAGCCTTGGCTTCAATGCCCTCAACGCCGGGTATCAGGTGAGGGAAGTGTTGGAAGACCCGGAATTGTGCTTTCAGGCCGCCATATGGACCGCGGATCTCTATGGCTGGGACCCGGTTCCCCAAACCCCCGGCCACACGGTCTGGGGAGCCATCGACTTCGGGGGTGATGTGCGCATGCCGCAGGGCAGGTATGAAAGCTCCCTCATCATTACATCTCACCCGGTGAACTCGGAAAAGGACCTTGAAAACCTGAAGATCCCCGACCCAAGGACGGCCGGCAGGATACCATTGGCCATGCGCTTTGCCCGGCTCCAGGCTGAAAACGGGCTGCCGGTCTTCTTTTCCTCCCGCTCACCCTTCACCATGGCCGCCAACATCTGCGGCCTGGAAAACTTCTGCCGGTGGATGATCCGGAAGCCGGAGCTTTGTCGGAGATTGATGCAGCTCGCCCTCGAGCATATTCTGAACGTGCTTTCATATTGGATCGAGACGTTTGGCGCAGACAGGACCTTCGTGTGGATGAGCAATCCAAACGAATCCAACCAGGTCATTTCGCCGAAACATGTGGCCGCATTCGCCTTGCCGTATCATCTGGCGTATCATGCGAAGCTAAGAGAGATGGGGATAAAACGCTTCGGCCTCCATCTCTGCGGAGATCAGAACCTCAACCTGCCCCTTTTTGCGGAGGCAGACCCCTGGCCCCATCCCAGCATCCTGAGCTTCGGTCACGAGGTCTCGATTCAGACCGCGGCCCGATATTTTCCCAAAGACATCATCTTCGGGAACCTGAACCCTACCCTCCTCCAGACAGCAACTCCTCAGCGAATTTACCAACTCTGCCGTGACATCATCGAGCAAGGCAAGCATGCCCCCGGAGGGTTCATCCTGGCGCCTGGCTGCGGCATCCCCGCCACGGCCCCGCCCGTCAATGTCTTTGCCATGAGTAAAGCCGCATACGACATCGGCGGGTATCCATAGCCCAAAGACACCCAAACGACGACGGGGGCACGACCGATGTCATGCCCCCGTCAATATTCTGCCCGGTGTTCGGTTAACAGCCTATCCCGCCAGCCGGTTTGCCATCCGCCACTCCATCGACAACTCCTTCAGGGACCTGCCGATCTTCTTCATGGCCATTTTTCGGTCCATTGGTCTCGGCGTGGCCGGGACAGCAGCATATTTATGGTAGGTCGAGGGTTTGTCGGCGAGGAGATAAAACACCCTCAGATCATCCAGTCCCGTCACCTCTGCCTTGGGAAATTTGACCTTTGCCTCGGCAAGCCGTTTGTTCGCCAGGGCAGCCATATCCTCCCGCTTGCCGAAGTTCATCGCGCCTGTAGGACAGGTCTTGACACAGGCAGGGAGGAGTCCGTTGTGGACCCGATCCACGCACATGGTGCACTTGGCCAGATATCCGGTCTTTTCCTGAGCTCTCGGGATATTGAAGGGGCAGGCGTCGATAACCGCCTTGGCCTTGGCCTTCTTGAGTTTGTCCGTATAAAGGACCGCACCGGTAAGCTCGTCAATAATGATCCCGCCGGGGGCCTCATCTCCCGCGGCCTCCTTGCAGGGGGGCTCCACGCAGTGTCGGCACTGATCCGGGAAAAAGTGCCAGACCGGCGTGCCGCTGGCCGTCTCGCCCTCCTGGAACCGGACCAGTTTGTAGGTATCAAACGAGAGATCTTTGGGGTTCTGGCAACTTCCCCAGTTCTCCGTCTGGGTTGCCGGCAACTGGTTCCATTGCTTGCAGGCAATCTGACAGCCCCGCCATGCCGTACACACGGTCGTATCGATAAAAAACGCCATTCCACTCATCAGATCACCTCCTTAGATCTTCGCCACATTGACCATGAAGGCCTTGGTTTCAGGGATTCGGGTATTGGCATCGCCGGTGGATGGGGTGAGCAGATTGGCGCTCTCCTCTTTCCCGTTTTCGGGCCATCGCCAACCGAAGTGCCACGGCATGCCCACTTGGTGAACCTTGTTTCCCGCAACGGTCAACGCTTTCAAACGCTGGGTGACCACCGCAGTACACTCCACCGATCCTCTGGCCGAAGAGACCTTGACCCGCTCCCCATTCGAGATTCCCTTCATCTTGGCGAGCTCTTCGTCCAATTCAACGAACATCTGGGGCTGAGCCTCCAGCAGCCAGGGCTGGGGGCGGGTCATGAGACCGGTCTGCCAGTGTTCGGTGAGCCGGAACGTGGTGGCAACAAACGGAAAGCGGGGATCACAGCTCGCATAGGCATCGGTCTCCGCCTTGTACACAGGGGCTGCCGGATTCATGCGCTGCTTGCCGAAGAGGTTCTTCTCCACAGGACACTCCAGGGGCTCGTAATGCTCCGGGAAAGGACCGTCGTTCAGACCCGGCCCAAAAATCTGACCAAATCCTTCCTTGGTCATGATGAAGGGATGCCTCCCCGCCTCGTTCGGACTTCCGTCCGGGTTCTGCAAGGGAGGCCAGGGCCCGTCGGGCACGTCGCCGATCCATTTTTTGGCGTCCGCATCCCACTTGACGACCCAGCGTTTCGGGTTATACGGGGCCCCCTTTGGATCGCAGGAGGCGCGGTTGTACAGGATCCGGCGATTCACCGGCCAGCACCAGGCAAAATCGGGATAGAGGCCGATGCCGTTGGGGCCGTCCTCCAGGCCCCGGCGGGCCGCCATATTCCCTTTGTCGGTGTAACTTCCGGCATATATCCAGTTGCCCGAGGAAGTACTCCCATCCGCCTGGAGGAGCGCAAAACCAGGGACCAGGGAACCGGCCTTATACGTGACCTCGCCGATGGTCTTGTCCTTGAGCCAGCAGCCGTTGATCTCCTTGGCCACCTTGTGGGGATCGTACCTGTTGTCGGTCAGGTAGTCCCACTTGAGATTGCGGATTGGCTCCGGAAAGGTCCCACCCTTGGCGTAGAGTTCCTTCATCCTGAGGCCCAGTTCTATGATGATGTCCCCGTCCGAACGGCTCCCCCCCATCGGCCTGGTCCCCTCGTAGCGCCACTGCATCCAGCGGCCCGAGTTGGTAACGGATCCTTCCTTTTCCACAGAGACCGCCGCCGGCAGCATGAAGACCTCGGTCTTCACATCTTTAGGATTCATTCCAGGCCCCTTCCAGAACGACCCGGTCTCGTTGTCAAAGATGTTGACATTGACCATCCAGTCCAGCCTGGCCATGGCCTTCCTTGTCTTGTTGGAATTGGCCCCGGAGCAGGCCGGGTTCTGCCCCCACGCAAAGAACCCCTTGATCTTTCCCTGGTACATGACATCGAAGAGATCCAGCCAGGAATAGGACTTGCCGTCGTCCAGCCGCGGGAGCCAGCCGAAGCCAAAATCGTTTTCTGTCGTTGCCTTGTCCCCAAACAGGGATTTGAGGAGATTTACCATGTACTTGGGGCGGTTCTGCCACCAGTTGGCCGAGCGCGGATCATTGCTCTTGGGGGTAAACTTCTCGTTGTAGGCGCTCAAAGTGCCGGTAGAGGCAGGCGGCGCCGGCAAATAGCCAGGAAGAATGTGAAAAAGGAGGGCATGGTCTGTGGAGCCCTGGACGTTAGACTCCCCCCGCATGGCGTTGACCCCGCCGCCCGCGATCCCCATGTTCCCCAGGAGCAACTGAATCATGCACATGGTGCGGATATACTGCACCCCAACCGTGTGCTGGGTCCAGCCCATGGCGTACATGCTGGTGCCCGACCTGTCCGGCTTGCCCGTTGCCCCGTAGGCCTTGTAGACCTCCGCCAGCTTGTCTTCCGGCGTTCCGGTCACATCGGAGACCTTCCTGAGGGTATATCGATCGTAATGCTCCTTCAGGAGGTTGAAGACGCAGCGGGGATGCTTGAAGCTCGGGTCCTTTTTGGGGACGCCCTTATCGTCCATCTCAAAGGCCCATTTGGACTTGTCATAACTGTGCTTCTTGTCGTCGTAGCCGGTAAAGAGACCTTCTGAAAACCCAAAGGACTCCGCGACGATAAATGACGCATTGGTGTAGTTGACCACATATTCTTCAAAGTGCAAGTTGTTGTCGAGGATGTATTTGATCATCCCTCCCAGAAACGCGATATCCGTGCCCACGCGCAGGGGGGCGTAGATATCGGCCTTGGAAGAGCTGCGGGTAAACCGCGGGTCCACGCTGATCAAGGTCGCCCCCCGCTTCTGGGCCTCGGTGACCCATTTAAAGGAAATGGGATGGTTCTCCGCGGCGTTGCTCCCCATGATGAGGATGACGTCGGCATTCCTGATGTCGATCCAGTGGTTGGTCATTGCGCCGCGTCCGAAGGATTCTGCCAGGGCCGCAACGGTGGAGCTGTGACAGAGACGGGCCTGGTGTTCGACGTAGACCAGCCCGAGGGCCCGTAGCAGGGCCTGGTAGATCCAGCACTCCTCGTTGTCCATGGCAGCCGATCCCACCGATGCGATGGCGGTCGTTCGGTTGACTGCCTGGCCCTTGTCGTTCTTGAGTTCAAAGGCTGCATCCCGGGTCCTCTTGATCCGCTTGGCGATTTCCCCCATGGCCCAGTCCCAGGATACCTCCTTCCATGCAGCGCTGTTCGGGGCCCGGTACAGGGGGGTCGTCAGTCGGTTCTCGTTGTTGACCAACTGACTCAGGGCCGCCCCCTTGGCACAGAGGGCGCCTTGACTGATGGGATGATCCGGGTCTCCCTCGATGTTGATGATCTTGCCTGCCCCTGCCTGTCCGGTGCTGCAAATGAGTCCGCAGCCGACCGCACAGTAACAGCATATGCTCGTCGTCTCCTTGGCATGGCGGATCTTGAGGGTCTGGGCATGGGAACGGATCGGCCTCAGATCCAGCCCCAGCCCCAGGACCGCCGCTCCTGCCGCGGAGACGCCCGTAATTTTCAAAAAGTCACGACGTGTAAACTCCATGGGACCTCCTTTTCAATGGGGATTGCCTTATCAACAAACCATACATCCCTGAAACGACCATTCAGGTCCAGGGAACAGGGACGTCGTTCACGTATTTCTGTTCTCAAGCCTCCGTCAGGGGGGGCTCGGTCAGCATGTGTAGGGTTTAACTGTCTGTTATGAATATAGTGGGCAAGAAAAACAAACCCCTAATGCGATCCCAGGACCTGGGAGTTAGGAGTCAGAAAGGGATTCAGGTGAAACCATCAGAGGATAAGAGCCTTGTGTACTTATACAAAAGGGAAGATAGAAAATCCATATGCTTAAATCCTGCAGCTTACATGCAAAATGAGAAGGACATGCTTTCAGAGTTGGCCCATTATCTCCTCATGAACTGCAGAATGTCAAGATTTTTTATAAAATCAATTGGTTATATATCGAAACTGATACAAGCAGTTATGTCGCCATAACGTCTATCTCCTGAAACCCTGCCCCTTCCTTTCCTTTCAGCCGACCAAAACGCGTTCATTTCCCTCCCTGCGCGTAAACCCGATGGCATCCAGATAATCAAGGACCGGCACGCCCACCGTCCTTCCATATCCCACTATCTCCTTCATGTCAGCAAGGGTAAGGCGCCCTTTATTCCGGATGATGCGCCTCACCCCCTCCTTGATCTGTTCCAGGGCCTCCGGGGTCAGAAACCGATCGTTCCTCAGACGAATCAATCTGTCTTGGGCACACAGGAAATCGAGCAATCTCAGTATTTCATTCTTGTTGAATTTCTTGTTGTGAAATTTCCAGAACATATCCGCACAAAAAGGCACAAGCCCCAATTCGCGGCCATATTGCAGCAAGAGACGAACCGTCCTCTCCTGCTCCTGCGAGAGCCTTGCAGAGACATTCGGGATCTGGTACGCGCCGTCGGCATGATTGAGTCTTCCCTCCTGGCAGAGTTCCGTAAGCATCCCTTGAACCATGGCCTTATCACTGCCGTGTGGCAACCGGCTCCTGATCTCATCCGGTATGACCGCCCGCTGAAACGGATTCCCTGAGAGCACCTTTTCGACCACTTTCACCAGTTCCTCCTTCAGGGCCTGATACCGCCCCTTCCCCATGAAACCGCGTCCTTCAAAGGAGAGCATCTCGCCGCTCATGACCCGCCTATGGATCTCCGCCCCGATCTCCTGGACTGCGAAACCCGTTCGCCGCGCGATGTCCGGAGCACAGACCGGATTCCGGACGTGATCGCTAAAAAAACGGTCCATGACCGATTTCAGATTACCGTTCTGAATCGCCTTCAGATAAGGGATCGTAGCGGCGGCCCTGGCCCTGCGATATTTCTCCAACGGGATCTCCAGGACAGTCCCGCCGGCAATGACGCTGTGCACATTCAGGAGGGAGACGACAAATGGGTCCGTTGGCAATGCTGCCACGGGAGCTGCTAATCGAAGCTGGGCCAACCCGCTCTCGCCTGGTTCCAGGCGTTCCCTTTCCATGAGGACGACCATAGTGTTGGTGATGGATGTGCCCAGATGGAGCTTGACCCGCTGCCGGTTTCTGAGTGGGCCGGCCGCCCTGCTCCTCACCCGTATCTCCCCGTTCAACAATGATGTGGCAGCGAAGGCGCCCGGCTTGCACAGGAGCATTCCCCGGCCTACCTCCTTCACGGTCACCCTGGGGAGGTTGATGCCGACCCGTTGCCCGGCGGCCGCCTTGGGCACGCGATGATGGTGGACCTCCAGGAACCGCGCTCGGGTCTCCTTGCCCGATGGAAGAAGACAGAGCCGATCATCCTGACTGACAGACCCTGACAGGATGGTCCCGGTGACCACGGTCCCGAATCCGGGAAGCCCCCTCAGTTGATCGATCCAGAGGCGGAACGGGGCGTCGCAGGGTCTGCCTCCCAAATCTTCCCCTTCCAGCGCAATATGCCGTACGATATCCGCAATTCCCCGCCGATTCACGGCTGAAAAGGGGACGATCGGCTTTTCTTCGAGAAAGGTGCCCTTGACCATCTCTTGGATCTCCATCCCTGCGAGTTCCAGCGTCTCCTCATCCACCAGGTCTGCCTTGCTCAATACAACGAAACCGGATCTGACCTTGAGGAGGTTGAGGATGTCCAGATGGTCCAGGGTCTGGGGCATGACCCCGTCATCGGCCGCCACCACGAGAATGGCCATGTCCACACAGGAAAGGCCTCGAATCGTGTTTTTGAGAAACCGGGTCTGCCCGGGGACATCCACAAGGGCGACCCTCTCTCCCGAAGGGAGATCAAGCGCCGCCACCCCGCATTCAATGGAAAAGCCCCGCCGCTTTTCCTCTGTCAACCGATCCGTATCCACACCGGTCAAGGAGCGGACCAGCGTCGTCTTCCCATGGTCCACATGCCCGGCAATAGCGATGCTGATATTTTTTTCCGTCATGGCCCTGCGGCGAGCGTCTCTTTCCCCTCTGCGCCAACGGGTGTTCCTTCCTGCGGAACGCGATGCGGAAAAGGGGCCGAGGTCTTTGTCACCGCTGAAAATCGAGGAGGGCAGGCCTCCAGGCATGTCCCGCATTTGATGCATCTCTCCTGATCAATCGCGTGGACCTGCTTCTTACGGCCA
>Ga0172370_10010735_pt1 | contig 10460 bp, 13 predicted proteins | sample LakKiv5m_FD_114538 | JGI IMG/M metagenome (GOLD analysis project Ga0172370, IMG submission 114538) | Freshwater microbial communities from Kabuno Bay, South-Kivu, Congo - kab_022012_11.5m | ecosystem: Environmental > Aquatic > Freshwater > Lake | place: Democratic Republic of the Congo...
AATCATGTCACTTCAGACATGAAAATGAAAAAAACAGCCAAAACCGAGAATAAACAAACAAAGACACAACAAGAAAAAGTCCTTGAAAATATAGATTATCTAAGGGAAAGAATGGGAGAAATAGTAATTGTAGATAAAATAGAAGTTCCTGGAATGAATAAGAAAGATATACCTAATGTTCTTAACGAACTTGAGAAACAAGGCAAGATAACTACATTAAAAGAAGGATACATTCAAGTTAATGAGGTGCTAAAATGAAGGATCCATTGGTCTGTTCTAATTGTAATAGTAAGCTTGTTATTAGTGAACTCTCACTGTCAGTTGATTCAAAAAGACATCTCTGCAAGAAATGCTGGGATGAAGTAGGCAGCAAGGTAAATAAACAAATTCAGGAAATTTTGGATGACAGAGCAGAAGTCGAATATCGTTCAAAAAAAAGAAGCAAACCAAAAAAATTTATCGAAGAAGTTTATGAAATTAGCAAGGGAGAACAAAAATGAAAACAATACATCTTGATACGGAAGAACCTCAATTAGGAAGGAAGCCTAAAGGTCCAAGAGTTAATCATCAATTAGTCTCTAAAGTTGGAAAGGCAATCTACCACATAGATAACGTTAAAGAGGTATCAATAAAGATAAAGCTCAAAGGAGGAACAGCTATATCCTTTTACAGGAGCGAAGATGAAGATAGATTGAACAGAATGAAAGAAAAATATGATAAAGATGAAGAGGAGGACGATGACAATGATTAAACAATTAAGGATGTGGTTAATTAACAGAAAATACAACGAGTTTATCAGAGAAGCAAAAGACAAAGATGACAAGAACTGGGCAGCAATGTGGCTTGGATGCAGAACTAGAGAGATTCTAGGGAATGGGAAGGAGGTTAATGTTAATATGATAAAAGTCCCCTCAAAACAAAAAAGCAGAAAAACTCTAAAATCCTGCTTTTTAATGGCAGAAATATGCGATGAATGTAAGAAGATTATAGTTAACCCATTTGAGACAACTAATAACTTAGACGAAGGTAGCTTTCATGATAAATGCTTTGAGAAGAGGGAGAGACGACTTAGAAAAAGACTTTAAAGATATAAAAACTAAACAAGGTATTAAAGAGTAACATGGAAAACAAAAACAAGCGAAGAAAGAATAACGGGATATATTGCAAATATAAAAAATGCCCGACTTGCAAAGGAAAAGGCAAAGTAAAAGTAGATCTATTAGGTAGAACTAAAGAAGAAAATAAAAGAATGGTAGATATGTGTGCGGAATGGGCAGATAGAGAAGTTTAAGGGTTTCTAAAATTAAAAGACATAAAAAAGAGGATAGAAGGAGAATAATATGACAAAAATAGAAAGTTATGATCTAAACTGCAAGGCTTGTGGTAAAGACTTTAAAGCTCCGATTTATGAAAGTGTAAACATAACTTTAGATCCCGAGCTATTGGAAAAGATCTGGAATGGTACATTAAACACCGTAAAATGTCCTAAGTGCAAAAAAGAGCATTTTGTGGCAGTTCCTCTCTTATTTCATGATATGGAGTATAAAGTCGTTGAAAATGGAAAAGAAGTTAAGAAATCAAAGATGACTTGGATTGATTTAAACGATGGAATAGAAGGTTGGAAACGCTTTCATGCGTTTCTAGATATGGAAGGCTATTTTGATGAATTCAAGAAGAGGGAGGGTTTAAATCATTAATCTAAAATGCCAGGAATATACGAATTTAAATGCGACAAATGCGACTTTGAAATGCCAGAAGGCTGGGGTAGATACATGTATGTTCTAGATAAAGAAGGTAAGAAAATTATTTGCCCGCACCCATCTGAATACGAAACTGCTCTCGAGGTATTGAATATAGAAGGCTTCGGTGCCTGGAATTGTTTATTCGAATTTCCAATAATGAGAGAAGAAAATATGAAGTTATTCAAAGAGAGAACTGGAGTTAGTTTTTACTGCGTCTGCCTAAAATGTTTAAACCAGTTTGACATTGACATCGAAAGGGATAAAAAGATATGCCCAAAGTGCAAGTCAAATAAGATAAAAACAGAAGAAGAAATGATTGGACAAAAGTGTCCGAAATGCAAAATCGGAGTAGTCAGAGAGATTGATACGGGATTGATTACCTAAAAAAGGAAGAAATAAAAAGAGTCTATCAATTCGTGCCGGATTTTAGACCGGATTATGTCAAGAACTCTTAGTTCTTGATCACCTCGAAAACTGAAAGTTTTCTCAGTTAACAAACCCTTTTTAGAGAGAATACGAATAAAGCAAAACACAATAATACTTAAAAATAATCAAAAGATAACCATTTAATGATGGAATTTTATTATTCTGTGGAAGGACCAGTACTTTTTGGGGATAGCATTGAAACAGCAAGGTGGGGCATAAGCGCCACAATTAGTCAGCCATTTGCAGACGCAATAGCTAAACAAAAGAGAACAGATAGAGTTGAGGATATTCTTGAGGGAGATGCCAAAATAGTCCTAGAGCAAGCAAAATTTCCAGGATTTAAGCATTTTTCAAGAAATGGGAGGATATACCACTTCTTTGATAATACTTGTCTAGTGCGAGGAATGTGTGTTCCTGGAAATGCCTGCGATCTTGCACTTGATGAAAGTGGTTTACGCGGGCTCGAACACTTTAGAGAGAAAGGTCAAATGCCTGCAGATTTGAGTTATATGCAGCACAATGTGGATTCATTTGGACAAGCAGTAATGCTCGACGTATTATTCAGAAACTGGACAAATCACTTTAGTTATGTTCTCATGAAAGAATTCAAAAGATAAGATAAAAAGAGCTTATCGTGCTTAATTTTAGATAAGATTTAAGCTCTTTTTCTGAGGAGTATAATCAATCACTTCTATAAGGGGAGTATAAACCCGTAAAGAGGAGGCCCAATTCCGCTAAAATTAGATGAACTGAACGTCCTCTTCCGGGAAAAAAGAGGTGATAAAAAGCGAAGTAATAGGGTATATTTAAATCTTTCTATTTTGTTGTAACTTAGTAATGAAGACACAACCATAAGGTATATGCCTTGTTATATGCATAAAAACCACTATACAAAGGCATATAAACTCTTCGCTTTTAGTATAAAAATGGATGAAGAAGAGGCAACCTTAGATTTATCGACGAGAAACCAAGGTAATATTAACAGAGTCGGGCAGGAGCAAATGCACGATTTAATCTTCAGCGACAAGTTAAGCTGGCAAGCAATCATATACGACCTAATCCAAACCGGATAATTAGACAACTGGGATATTGACATAAGCTTACTATCCCATAAGTACCTTGAAAAAGTGAGGCAATTAGAAGAAGCAAACTTCTTCATATCCTCTAAAGTCCTTTTAGCTGCCTCATTATTACTAAGACTAAAATCAGAAATCCTATTGCATGAGTTCCTCCCTAATTTAGACGATTTATTATACGGGAGGAAGGATGAAAAGCATGTGTATAAACAAGAAAGAATAACATTAGATGAAGAAATCCCGGGACTAGTACCTAGAACCCCTCTTCCAAGATACAGAAAAGTAACATTAGAAGAACTAATGCAGGCATTAGGAAAAGCAATTAATACTGAAACAAGAAGAATAAGAAAAGTAGTAATAGCAAAACAGCAGGAATTTGAGACAGCAATTGCATTGCCTAAACATAGAATTAATCTTAAAGACAGAATCCAGGAAGTTTACTCAAAACTCCAGGATATTTTCAAAGAAAGAGAAGAAAAGCTAGCCTTCACAGACTTCATAGCCAATAACACAAAAGAAGACAAGATAACAACATTCGTTCCATTATTACATTTAGACTATCAGCAGAAAGTATGGTTAGAACAGCATAAGCATTTTGATGAAATATGGATTCTTCTCAAGCATTTATATGAAAAGCAAAATAAAGAGTTATTAGCGCAGATGAAAAAGGAAGTGGAGGAAGAAATGAAAAAATATGCGCAGGAGATGTCAGAAGAAGACAAGGAAAAAGCTGAAAAGATAAATGAAGAATTCTCCAATCCCATTGGAGAATCAGTATAATAATACTTAAAAGCCCTGTTTCTATGGGGTTTTATGAGTCATGGACACGGGTATAGATTTAGGAATACTAGCGCACGAGTAGTAATAGTTCCTATGGCGGATGTTCCAATAGGATATTCAAGACATCATATAAGTCAAGGTCAAGTAGAAGAGCTAGCACCTCAAAGAGAGAGAGTAGAATATCTTTTAGAAAGAGTTGACACTGCAAATGCATTTAATCATACAGATACTAAAGGCAAACAAATTAAAAAATCAGTAATGGACGCAAGACAACCTATCTTCAAAGGAGCAAAATACCACTTCGGAGATATTCTAGAATTGAAAGTTCAATGGGAAAAAGCAGGATGGGGGAAGGTCAAGAAACTAGGAGTTTATTTCCACGAACAAAGAGTAGAAAGATTATCTGAATACGATAAAATCATGCAACGGCTTGATGAAGTAGAACCCGAAGGGCAAGAACCACAATAGACAATCCTAAGAAAAATATAATTATCTCCTACACTATCCAAGATCATCCAACATTAAATATCCTAATTAGCATATTATAGATAACTCTTCTCCCCCCTGTAACACATAGAGAACTTAATCACTTAAGTTCTCTAATCAAAACCTTTTCCCCTAAAAGCCTTTCATCCCCAGAAAGCATGTTCTTCAATTTGAACTTCTTTTTTTCAATTTCGTCCTTGCCCAAGAAAATAACATATTCGATATTCAATGAGTTAGCATATTCCAATGCTTTCCCAACCTTCCCAGACATAACCATACACGAAATATCCTCTTTCCTCAAAAGTTTAGACAATTTTATCGCTTCTCTATCTTGTTCAAGAGAGATGATAATAACCTTGGGAATAGAATTAACCTTTACATTAGCTAATTCAGTAACTCTCTCTAATCCAAACGAAATTCCCACAGCGGGAATTTCTCTGTTTAAGAATTTTCCAACGCTTTTGTCAAACCTTCCCCCACCAGCGATGCTTGACTTGCTCCCTTGAACACTAACCTCAAAAACATTTCCAGTGTAATAACCTAATCCTCTAATCATAAACACATCAAACTTTGTTCTTATTCCATATTTAGCGCATCTTAGCATTAATTCATTTAATTCTTTAGCGCCATCAAACGCATTTTCAATGAAAAACTCTAACGGTTTAGCCATAAGTTTAAACAAAGTGACAACCTGATTCGCATCAGCATACTTTTTCAGGTTAAGTTTAACAATATCTTCCCCTATTTTATCTAACTTATCCAATTCTCTCATAACATCTAGTCTACCAGTTATCTGCACAGAATCAATTATCGACGACAAAAGTCTTCTATTATTAATTCTTATCTCACAATTTATTTTTAATTCCTTTAGTATCTCTGAAACAACAGATAAGCATTCTGCATCAGCATCAATGCTGTTCTCTCCTATAATATCAACATCGCACTGCGTAAACTGCCTAAATCTTCCAGCCCCTGTAGGTTCATCCCTGAATACTTCCCCTATTTGATATCTTTTGAAAGGCATTTTCAAATTAGGATTCTGTCTTAATATCCTGGCTAATTGGAAAGTAAATTCATATCTTAATCCTAAATTCCTTCCCGCCCTGTCCTTCAATTTAAATCTATCAGAAACCGCTTCATCTTCCTGGATACTATCTCCCCTTATCAATTCATCAAATTCTATGAAAGGAGTCTCAATAGGCATAAACCCATACAATTTAAACCATTTTTCTATAATTCTCTTTACTTCCGCCCGTTTCAAGGATTCTGGAGGGAGGAAGTCCTGGAATCCCTTTACTGTATCAATTTCTATCTTCATACCCTTTAGAAGTAAAAAGCCTATAAAAATCTTTACAATAAGATTTTTATTTAAACTCGTTATCCTTAATACGTTTAGTTCTTCATATACCCATTACTATTAATCCCATTCTATCGCCTAATAATTACCATTAACCCCTCAGACACTAGATAACAATACTCTGTTTATTACGTAATTACCCATTTCATATCAAATACATATTCCCCTATAAACCCATTATACATAAGATATCTACTGTTTCATACAAAACTGCTTATTTAATCCAACAACTTCCTTGCTTGTTCTAAAATATGTTTCTGCAAAGCGTCTTTCTTCGCCTCTAGTTTAGCCTGATTCTTTCTCATTTCAGCCTTAGCCTTATCAGCATACTCTCTGTTCAATTGAGCCCTTAGCATCCGCTCTCTCTTAGAAACCTCTTCCCCAAGCTTGACTGCAGAGTTCCGCTCCAACCTTAAAGCCCGTCTCATCAACTCTTTATGCATTTCCTCCTTCGTCAGGTTAATCTTAAGATTAAACCGCCTCTCATGCCTCTCCCTTTCTTTTTCTAATATGCTAATAATTACATCTATCTTTTTCTTCCTCGCAAGATACTGCCTATTAACTCTCTGCTTTCTTCTCTCTGCATCTGCTTTAACTCTTCTCTTAACAGCATCAAGCTTCCCAAGAACCCTATTCCTCTCTTTTTCAATCTTCATCTTCTGTTTACTCAACTTCTTACCACTTTCAGCCCTTTCACTGACTCTGCTGATTTTAAATGTCTTCTTCTCTTTTGCAAGAGCATCCATCTTCTTCCTAAATTCTTCATTAAATCTTCTTTCTAGCCTTCTCTTTTCTTCATCTAAATCGCTCCTCTTCCTATTCAACCCCTTAACTTTCTCCTCATATCTCTTATTCTTCTTAGAATACTCTCCTTCAAGTTTAGAAACAAGATCTCTCTTCTTGTCATGCAGTTCTTTAGCATTATCATCAATTAACTTAGTAATTACTTTATGCTTCTCCTCTCTCAACCTTTTATTCAATTGTTCATTGAAATCCTTACTAACCTCCTTGTGTAATTCTTCATGCACTTTCTTCTTATACCTATCATGAAAGTCATTTACAACTTCCTTATACTTCTTCTCAAATATATCCTTCCTTCTTTCTAAATCCCCTTTAAGTTCTTTTTCAACATCTCTCTTCTCTTTCCCTAACTCATGCTCCATCTCCTTCTGTTCTTCCTTAACTTCCCTTCTCTCCTCCTCTTCCTTCTCTCTAACTCTCTCGCTTAACTCAGACTTTATCTCATCTATGAAATCATCAAACTTACTGTCAACTAATGTCCCAACTCCAGAATCAATCTTAACCTTATGCCTAGCCATATGCGCTTCAATCTCTACTCTTAACGTTCTAAGCTCATTCTCTATCTTAGGAATATCCCTTATAGCCTCAGACTCTTCCCTAGATAATACCTTCTTAGAAGATAATGCTTTCCTCTTTTCAAGCAAATCCTCTAATTGCTTTATCCTTCTCTTAATCCCTTCGGTATCTTTCTCTATTCTTTTAGTCTCTTTAAGAACTTTAGAAGATATCTGCCCTGTTCTTCTCGCTTTATCTTCTATCTTCCTCTTTAATTCATTCATCTTAGTTTTAATCCAGGAGACAGAATTAACGTCCTTTAATCTAGCTCTTATCGCCCTAACTTCATTCTCAAAACCCTTGACATTAAAAGAATCAAGTTCTTTTCTAAATGCCTCTAACTGAGATATCTTCCTAGCGAACTCATTGAATTCCCTTCTCAATTCCTCTTTTGTTTTACCCATTTTACTAAATATTTAATTTATGTAAGTTTATAACCCTTTTCCTTCCACTTACTCATGATATTATTCATTTCTCTCTTGCTCAGAGAGTCCATCTTATACTGCAAAGGCGCAACATTATATCCCTCAGACTTCCAGCGACTTATTCTTTTAGTCATCTCCTTGACTTTACCCTTATCTTTAAGCTTGTTCAATTCTTTAATCCTACAGCTATGCTCTTTCTTCAATCTCTTTATCCTCTCTCCTATATCTTTCCTTACTCTTTCAGCGCTAGCCAATTTGTTCTTCCTAATTAATCTCGCCTGTTCAAGAAGCAAAGCCTTCTGCCTCTTGAGCTCAAGATTATTGTACTTCCTCATATCAGCAACTAACTTATCTCTGTCCTTAAGCAAGTAAATAAACAAAAACACCATTGCTAAAAACAAAAAGAATATAAGAATTAATATAGAAATAAACGCCCAGCCCGCGAGAGATGAACCAGAGTCATCCCCTCCAGCCCCAGGGGAAGATACATCCTTAGAAACCTCAAATAAATAAGACGAAACACCAACAGTTCCTTTGTATTTAACAATAACCGAGAAAACATAATTCCCTTCTTTTATTCCCTGCGAAAATGAAACAGTTTTAGTCATCTGAGTCATTTTGTTTACTACAATACTCTCAGAATCCATAGAATCCATACTTATCTCATTCCCCGTTTCGACTGAATAAACTTTGTAGTCCACATCAACTTTTGGATTCCCTAAACCCTCGGAAGTCAAAGAAGAAGTTAAATCATACACTTTTATCTGCGCAACTATCTTTCCTGACGGCAATATCTTCTGATACTGAGTAGGAATATCAAGATTAGAATCAAATAATAAATCTTTAGATTCCACCTCAAATACAATAGGTATAGCTACTTCCTGCCCCGATGAAGAGATCTTTACATTCCCCGCATAAACTCCAGGACTTACACCGTAAGAAGAGAAATCCAAGTTTACCTCCTTACTTCCTCCTTTCTCTAAAACAAACTCGTTCTCACTTAAACTAATTCCATTAATCTGAGACAATTGAACATTAAACTGACCACCTTCTTCGCTTGATATGGTAAAAGTCCTGATTGCAGAGGAATCTTCATTTAAAGAAACTTTAAATAACCCCGAACTAACTTCAAAACTCCTAGCCTGAGTAAAAGAGACAGCTACAACCAATAAAGCTATAAACACAAAAATGAACACCCTCCTCTTTCTATTCCCCATTTCTATTTGTGCCTCCTGAACCTATTTAATGCTTTTCTTTTTCCAGCCCACACAATAACTCCTACTAAAATAACTGTCATCACCCCGACAGCAATTAGAGTCAGGGGTATGGGAGAAGGTCTTTCAGTTACAACACTAAATTGCACAGATGAAGTTGCAAAAGCCCCTGGATAAACAACTTCGATACCCAAAACATATTTTCCAATAGGCAACCCTGCAGTTGAAAAATTCTTCGCATAAGTTACACTTCCCTGAACTGCAAAAGTCTCGCTCTCATCTAAGTAAGTGCTTCCGTCAAATCCTTTTATAACATAATTAACAGTTACATCGACAGGCTCTTTCTGAACTGCAACCTCTTTAAGATTCACTTGTGCAACTAAATCTTCTCCAACAAGAGAATATTTCCCTTTAGGCAATGAAACCTTAGAGTCAAATAAGAAGTCATCAGACTTCATGTTAACAATTAACGGAACTTCTTTAACAACTTGTCCATTATATTCAACAATTATCTTTCCTGCGTAAACTCCTTTTCTTAGATTCTTCAAGGTTAAGTAAACTTTTTCCTGCTTTCCAGATTCTAAGGTAATTGAAGTCTTATCCAATGCTGACTCTGGATTTAACCCCGAAGTCTTAAGCTGTAAAACCACCTTGCTTGTTCCAAGATTCTTAATATAAACTTCTCTTTTTTCCTCCTTTCCTACAACAACACTAACAACTAAATCTCCTGGAATCGCAGATATCTTTATACTTGAAACATTAACTGCAGGAGTAACTGTTCCTCCTCCGCCACCGCCCCCACTTGTTCCAGGAGTGCCACTGCTGGTTAAACATACAGAGGTAACATAACCACAACTTCCTGAACAGCTTAATGTCCCGCTTACATATCCTTCACTAACGCAAGTTCCTCCATTCAAATCACTCCCATCGCAATCCTCTCCTGTTTCAACAACATCATTCCCACATATTGCAGGAGAGTCCTCCCCTTTTGTATTTGCAATATACAAATTAGTATTCAGTCTCAGTTCTCCCGTATGGCTAACATTGAAAATATTATATGTCCCGTTTCCGTCTCCTCTTCCTACAGCATCATTGCCTAACGTAGATTCATAAACACTTAAAGTTGTTCCACCATCATCTAAAGCACTTCCAGAAGTAGTCGTAGCCCCAAGAAAGAATCCATTAAAGACAACATCATTAGTACTCCCATTTGTAATTCTAAAACCAACTTCATATGAAAAAATATTATCGGGATTATTAATATAAACGGCCGTATAACTGCTATTTATCGCGGTAGCAGTTGTGCTCTGGGCCGCAGAGACAACTCCAAAAGAACTAAGGAAAAATACACTCAAAATAACAAAGCATAAAGCACTCTTTTTACTCATCTTTAAACAATGAATACATTACTTATAAACCTTATTATCTGTTTTTCCGTCGGTAAATTAAATATGGATTAAAATATTTGTTCTTCAAATCAATTTTTCAAAATCTTCCTTGGATATATTTATTTTCTTTAATATCTCTAATAAAACCTTAAATATGGAAACATTAGTCAAAGTCTTCATCTCTTATAATAACTCTCCCACAAATATCCG
>Ga0172370_10010737_pt1 | contig 10458 bp, 10 predicted proteins | sample LakKiv5m_FD_114538 | JGI IMG/M metagenome (GOLD analysis project Ga0172370, IMG submission 114538) | Freshwater microbial communities from Kabuno Bay, South-Kivu, Congo - kab_022012_11.5m | ecosystem: Environmental > Aquatic > Freshwater > Lake | place: Democratic Republic of the Congo...
GCTGGTTGTGGTGAAACGCCTTATGTAAAGCTGATTACCCAATTGTTTGGCGACCGTATGATGGTGGCCAATGCTACCGGTTGCTCGTCAATTTACGGCGGATCAGCACCTTCGACACCCTACTGCAAAAATAGCGCAGGTCAAGGTCCGGCTTGGGCAAATTCGTTGTTTGAAGACAATGCAGAATATGGTTTTGGAATGGCTTTGGGTGTAAACAGACTTCGCCAGAGACTTGCTGATAAAATGACTGCTGCCTTGAGCAACGGGCTTTCAGACGAAATGAAAGAAGCCTTTTCTGAATGGCTCAATGGTCTTAATAACGCAGAGGCGTCAAAGGTTGCATCGACAAAAGTGGTTAATGTTTGCGAAAAATCAGATTCAACCCTTGCCAAAGAAATCCTTGACCTGAAACAATACCTGGTTAAGAAATCAGTGTGGGCTTCCGGAGGTGATGGCTGGGCTTACGACATTGGTTACGGCGGTCTCGACCATGTTCTTGCTTCCGGCGAAGACATCAATGTACTTGTTCTGGATACAGAAGTTTATTCAAATACTGGCGGACAGGCTTCAAAATCAACACCAGTTGGAGCTGTGGCCAAATTTGCTGCTTCAGGAAAGAAAATCCGTAAAAAAGATTTGGGAGCTATGGCCATGACCTACGGATATGTTTATGTAGCTCAGGTAGCGATGGGCGCCAGCAACAATCAGTTGCTCAAAGCCCTCAATGAAGCTGAAGCATATCCAGGACCATCTTTGGTTATTGCTTATTCACCTTGTATTAACCACGGATTAAGAGCTGGTATGGGGAAAACCCAGGAAGAACAGGAACGCGCAGTACAGGCCGGTTACTGGCAATTGTACCGATATAATCCAATGCTGGAAAATGAAGGTAAAAATCCATTCCAGTTAGACTCAAAAGAACCTGACTGGAGCAAGTTCCAGGAATTCCTGAATGGTGAGGTACGTTACACTTCGCTGCGGCAGGCTTTCCCATCAGAAGCCGAAAGACTTGGCAAAGAGGCTTTGAGGAACGCCAAATGGAGGTACGAAAGTTACAAACGTTTGGCTGCAATGGATTTTACACAGCACGAATAATCAACAAATATTATTGATAAGAAAAGCCGGGTTGAATGACCCGGCTTTTTGTTTTTAAACACAAACTAATTATCTCAATTTTATCGACTTAATATCCTTCCTTTACACCCACTATTACAGCCAGTTGGTGCGGAATTCGGGGTTTGATATTTCTACCGTTCTTATCAAAATGTCGTTTTCCACTCCCCATCTCACCAATTTATTCCTTATTGAGGCTTCGGTAATTTTCGGGGTTTTGATCTTGTTGATCTACAACTTTTTCATAAAGGAAGAAGGGAAAACAAGCCAGGAAGAATTGGGTTTATCAGGTGGATAATTCCTGAAAGCATTCAAAACTTTGTCAATCCATTGTTTTAATGTTTTCACATGGTTTTGATGCTTTTTTGCATAAAAATTCATCCCATTGAAATAAAAATTTACGGTGTTGAGACAAAAAACCTGGCGCTGGGACTTGATTTTTTAGCCATCAAACCATATTTCTATCAATAATAAACACTTTGCGATAGCAAATAAGGTGGTTTTAGCAATGTGTAATTGCTTTGTGTTTGATCAAAAAGAAATTTCGTATGCAAGGATTCGAATTTTCAACCAAATTAGTCGTTGAAAAGCATAGCTTTATTGGCGATATGCCTATGAAAGTGTAAATGTATGGAAAAATTTTATTTCAGGATGGTTGTGAGGGGCTTTTTGGGTGTCGCTTAATTTTACTCAGGTTGGGAGGGTAATGAAGTTTTAAACCTTTGATAAAATCGAAGTCTTTGATATTGAAAGTAAACAATTGCAAATCAGCAATAATAACTGAGGCAGCGATAAATGCATCAGCCAGTCCCAAATTATGAGAAAGTTGGTATTTCTTGATTAAATCGAGAGCCAATTCCACGCCTTTGCTATTTAATCGGAGAGTAGTAAAATACTTAATAAACTCCTGAATTTCATTCATTTCATGCTTATTGCCAGCGCCTTTACAAAGCTCCATAGCCGTAATAATTGGCATAATAATATTTTCCATACCAATTTTGCCAATAGCTGAAACTGTTGGTTCGTCCTTTTGCAAGTAATTAATAAAAACGTTGGTATCGCAAACGATTTTTGTGGCTATTTTTTTCTTTGCCATAACATATTCCTGAATTGTTTCACATCTGCAATTTCTTTTGATTCCCAAAGGCCGCAATAATTGGATGTGTCGCCAATTTTTTGAGGAGGCAAAACCAGTATCTCCTCATTATCCTCCGGCAAACCGTAAAATGTCTTTGTTAATCCAGGAATTTCAACAGATTTAACAAAAGGAAATTTTACTATCAGTTCGGCAAATAGTGTAGCATACTTTTCATTTTCAAAATTTATGGTAAGTGTTGTCATGTGTTATTGCTTTAGTCGCGAAAATACAAAGATAGACAGGTTTTTATTGATTAAACCGATTCCGGGGATAAACGTAGGAATAAAAATGGATAAAAATCCAAAATTTTCATCCAAATAACGCCCTGAAAACTTCTTCGATCCGGGCTACCGGTACAAGTTGGACGTTCTGATTTTTTAAAGCCAGGCCTTTCAGGCTGTAGTTTGAAATGAATATCTTTTCAAAACCCATTTTAGCTGCTTCGATAATGCGTTGTTCAATCCGGCTCACAGCACGAATTTCGCCTGAAAGACCTACTTCGGCTGCAAAACAATAATTCTGGCTGATGGGCATATCTTCGCTTGATGATAAAACGGCAGCTACTACAGCAAGGTCGATGGCCGGATCGTCAACACGAATGCCGCCTGCGATATTCAAAAATACATCTTTGGTTGCCAGCCTGAAACCATGCCGTTTTTCGAGAACTGCTAACAGCATATTGAGTCTTCTGGAGTCAAATCCTGTTGTTGACCGTTGGGGAACTCCATAAGCAGCAGAACTAACCAGCGCTTGTGTTTCGATGAGCATGGGGCGAAGGCCTTCGATGGTAGCTGCGATTGAGATACCGCCCAATTGCTCATCGCGATGCGAAATCAGCAACTCCGAAGGATTGGTCACCTCCCTCAAACCGTTTCCCTGCATTTCGTAAATACCCAACTCTGAGGTTGATCCGAAACGGTTTTTAACAGACCTCAGAATGCGATATCCGTAATTACGATCGCCCTCAAACTGAAGCACAGCATCCACAATATGTTCAAGAATTTTCGGACCGGCCAACTGTCCATCTTTAGTAATGTGGCCGATGAGAAAAACGGGAGTATTGGTCAACTTGGCATATTGTTGCAATTCGTTGGCACATTCGCGGATTTGTGAAATGCTACCGGCCGAGGATTCAATCAGGTCGGTGTGGAGGGTTTGAATAGAATCGACAATAATTATTTGAGGTTGAAGATTTTGAAGATGGCTAAAAATGGTCTGCGTTGAGGTTTCGGTTAGAATGTAGCAATCGTCGTTGGCTTCTCCCAACCTGTCGGAGCGCATTTTGATTTGCTGCTCGCTTTCTTCACCCGTAATATAAAGGACTTTGTAACTTTTTAGCTTTAAAGCAATCTGAAGCATCAGGGTTGATTTTCCAATCCCAGGCTCACCTCCAACAAGCACAACTGAACCCGAAACAAGGCCACCCCCAAGAACCCTGTTCAATTCTTCATCGCAGGTATCAATTCTTTTTTCGCCTTCAAACTGAATTTGGCTGATAAGCTTTGGTAGGGCTTTCCGTGCACTGACTGTTTCCGAATACCCACCCGGTTTTTTACCACTCATCAATACCTCTTCAGCAAATGTGTTCCATTCGTTGCAAGATGGGCATTTTCCCAACCATTTAGCGGATTGATGACCACAACTTTGGCAGAAAAATACTGTTTTTGATTTTGACATCAGTGTACGGAATTCTGGTGAGTTAATTTGTTTCTTTAATCCTGCTGATCAGGCCAGTGGTAGAAAATCCTTCGAGGTAGTCGATGGTAACCACATTTCCCCCTTTTTCTTTTACAACATCATAGCCAACAATAGCTTCCACCTGATAATCGCTGCCTTTTACCAAGGTATCGGGCTGAACAGTATTGATTAGGTCGTAGGGTGTATCTTCGTTAAAAAGTACCACAGCATCAACAAACCGCAATGAAGCAAGCAATAAAGCCCTTGAATTTTCATCCTGAACTGGTCGTCCGTTGCCTTTGATTCTTTTCACCGATTCATCTGTGTTTAAACCAATAATCAAAACATCGCCCTGATCGGCAGCTTTGGCCAGATAGTCGATATGACCCTGGTGTAATAAGTCGAAACACCCATTGGTAAATACAATCTTTTGGCTGTGAAAGCGCCAGTATCCGACCCAGTTTTTGATGTCGTCGCGTGAAGCAAATATTTTCGATTTAATTAATTCAAGTTCAGACATTTTGTTTCTTATTTAATATTGGTAATAAAATTAATGAAACAATCCCGGCAATGATTATCATAATTGTTTGAGCGCTCCAGGTAAGCCAACCAAGGGCATAACCTGTTGTTCCCGGAATCTGATAAAGTACCAATGTTTCAGCAATAATTGCCGGATAAATTCCTATACCTCCCTGAACAACCATAATCCCAATCGAGCCAAAAATCAGCATCGATAAACAGGCATCGAATCCAAGATGGCTGGTGGAAGGAAGGCTGAAAAAACAAACATAAATCATCAGGTAGTACAAACCCCATATAGCGATTGATTGGATAATAAAGGTAACAGGCTTTTTAATTTTTGTGATCGAAAATAATCCCTTCCAGAAGCCAAGTATTAATCCTCTGATTTTTTGATAGACAGACAAATGGTGAAATTTCTTTCTTAACACAAAAAACAAACCGACAAACAACAAGCCCAGAACTCCAATAATGATTAGAAACGCTATGTTTTGGTCAAAAAATGAGAATTTATCACCCAATGGTTTGAAAATCTTCTCATCAACATATTGATTTAGCCGGTCGAAAAAGATGATGAAGTTGATGATGAAAAGCAGCACGAAAAGTACCATATCCACACTTCGCTCAATAATTACTGTACCAATTGATTGATTAATGGGAATTTTCTCATATCTGTTCAACACCCCGCACCTTGTAACTTCACCCAACCTGGGTAATGCGAGATTTGCCAGATACCCGATCATTACAGCATAAAATGTATTTGAATTTTTGGGATGGTGACCCATAGGTTCCATCAGTATCTTCCAGCGAAATGCCCTGATAATATGACTTAAAATCCCAATAATTACCGACAGCGCCAACCAACTGTAATCAGCCAAAATGAACGATTCCCAAATTTCGCGCTTTTGGTCAGTGGTAAGTTTACGGAGAAATATCCAAATAAAAAACACCCCAATGGCAAGGAAAAACAGTATTTTCAATACCGCTAAAATGTTCTTTTTCAATGGGAATTAAAGTTTATTATTATCATCAGGAAATACAACGTGTGGCTTGAAGGATTTGGCTTGCTCAAAATCCATCGAAGCGTAAGAGACGATAATGACCAAATCGCCAACTTGTGCTTTACGTGCAGCCGCTCCATTCAACGAAATTACACCTGAACCTCTGTCACCTTTAATCACATAAGTTTGGAGGCGTTCACCATTATTGATATTGTAAATGTGAACTTTTTCATTTTCGATAAGGTTGGCAGCATTCATCAAATCCTCATCAATGGCTATGCTACCAATATAATTCAATTCAGCACCAGTAAGCGTGCCTCTGTGAATCTTCGATTTTAATACTTCGATTTGCATAATGGCCGCAAAAATACTAAAATAAAATAAGATTGTCGATCAGCCTGACATTACCAACGAATACAGCCGTGCAGGCCACGACACTTTTTGCCATCGACCATGTTGAAACAGGAAGTAGGGTTTTAGCATCAACGATTTTAAAATATTCTACCCTAAAACCTTCGATCTCATTAAGTTTACGCATGGCAAAGTCCTCAGCCTCTGATATTTTTTCCGTATTTACTTTAAGTTTAACCTCTTTGAGAGTTTCAAAAATAGCGGGTGCAAGTTCGATTTCTTTATCGGATAAGCGGGTATTTCTTGAACTCATAGCAAGGCCATTGATTTCCCGGTAAGTTGGACAAGGCACTATTTCGATGGGAAGATTCAATTGTTGGGTCATGGTTTGAATAATCCGGAGTTGTTGATAATCCTTCAAACCAAAGTAAGCCTTGTCGGGAGTAAAAATCCGGAAAAGTCTGTGAACAACAATTGCTACTCCATTAAAATGTCCCGGGCGAAATTCACCTTCAAGAACTTTATCGAGATGGCCAAAATCATAGGCCTCATTAACTGGTTCGGGGTACATTTCAGTCACCTCCGGGTAAAAAAGGAGGTCACATCCTGCGGCTTCCAATTTCTGGATATCCTCTTCTATCGTCCTGGGATATTTTTCAAGGTCCAGTGGATTGTTAAACTGAATCGGGTTTACAAAGATGCTGCAAACCGTGATGTCATTTTCTTTCTTAGAGCGTTCGATGAGCGAAATATGACCAGGATGCAAGGCTCCCATTGTCGCAACAAAACCAATGGTTTTACCAACAGATTTACATTGATTGATAAATCCGGTGGTCGTGGGAATAGTTTTAAAAATTTGCATGTCGGAACTGAATCTACTCCTGGCTGAATATAACCATCATGTCTTTTTCGAGTGTACCAAGCGGAGTTTCAACTATCCTACCTAATTCTCTGTTGTCACGGTAAAAAACGAAAGTAGGTACACGTTGAATGTTAAGACCCGAAATATCATAAGCACCGGCTGTTTTAGTCCGGTCAACAGCCACAAGTTCCAGATTTATTTCCTCAAATTTCATCTCATCAAGAATCTTGTAAAAAGCCGGAACCTGGTCCTGGCTATCGCCACACCACGATCCCATGACAATCATAATTTTAATACCTTTTTTCTTCTTTTTAAGCTGATTAATAACGGATTGATCAGGAGTGTAGCCTGAGTATCCCTTGGAAAAATACTCTTTGAAGAGGTCAGAGTTTAAGCCATTCCGGTCGCACTTCCCAAGTAATACTTCCTTTTGTGATTTTTCATCCACAACAACTTTATTTAAGTCCTGGGCTATTAGCGACAAGGTAAAAAATGTTAGTACTAAAGACAATGTTATTTTCATATTGATTCAAGTTATTAAATTTTTACAAAGTTAAAAATCATGTTTTCATGAATAATGCTCTCTGAGTTTATCAAGCAGTTTTTTCAGTTCACTTTCGATGTTTGAACGTAATTTCTTTTCCAATTCAAGTTCAGTGTTCAGTTTATTAAGATTTTCATTCAAAGTTTCATCAGGTATCACAGGATGTATCGTTCGGACAGATTCACTACTTTCTTGTAATCGACCTTCGGCTTCCTGAAATTTTTCCTCAGCTATTGTTCGTCTTTCAACCTCCCTGTCGTATGTCTTTTTAATTTCAATCATCTGGTTTTCAAGCATAACTTTCTCATCAGATAAGATATTAAATCTTTCTTTTGCCTTTTTCAATTCATTATCAAAATCTTTTTCACGGTTGTTAATTTTTGCAGCTAAATTTACCTGATCTTTCTGCAATTGTTCAATTTCAAATTTTGCATTGTAAAGATTGGTGTAGTCTTCTTTAAGTAAAGCGCTGTTCTTTTTTAACTTATTGAGTGTGAGAACGAAGAGTACCAAAAAAATCACAAACAACAATAGTGAAATACTTCCGGCAATTATAATTATCTTATTGTTTTTGCTATAATTGTCTTTCAAAGATTCAGCTTCCGACAACCGACGATTCAAGTCTTTCTTTTCGCTAATCAGGCTTTCGAGTTTACTTTGAGTAACTTCCAGATCATTATTGTTTTTCTGACTATTCATTATTTCCTGGCTAATCAGCGAGTCGAGAGCCACAATTTGTCCAAGGTATTTGTTTAGTTTGAAAATATTTACCCAGGTGTTTACAGTGATCGTGTCTTTATGCTCCTTGTATTTATTGTAAACCACTGTCCTTTCTGAATTAAGGGAATCAAGCCTGTTTTGAGCAAAAAAAGGTATCCCTGACATAAAGATAATTAGCAACAAACAGTATTTTTTCATCTTATTTTCTTCGAATTTGTTTACGAAAAGGCAAAAGTAAAATTTATAAATGAAGGACAAAAAAAAAGGGGACCGATAGGGTCCCCTCCTAAATACTGTTAAGCTATCTATTATTGAATAGTAAGCCTTTTGGTTACAACAGTTCCATCATTGGTTTCGATTTGTACAAAATACATACCTGTACCAAAGTTAGAAGTATTGATCTGGTAGTTAACCTGACCGATATTCTGATCAAATACTACCTGACCTACATAATTAACAACCTTCAGACTCTTGATTTCGAAGTTTGTCTGGATATTTACGAAGTCGGTTGCAGGATTCGGGTAAACGTTAACATTCAAATCAACAGTCAAATCATTGACTGAAGTTGTGCCGGCTTTCAAAGCGATAATGGCTGATATACCATTTTCTTCAAAGATGCTTGTATTCGGCAGTTTCTGTTCGAATGTCGGGATTACATCAAGTTCAACGCCATTGCGATAAACCCTGAACGTCATCATATCACCATTAACGAATCCTTCGACCTCTTCAGTCATCAGTTCGTCACCGTAAATTCTGATTACTATGTTCTCATTAAGGTTGGTTACTTCAACCATACCAGCAACTATACCATTCTGGTTGAATGCGCCAATAACATCACCAATTTGTAAGGAAGCCAATGCTTCACTTGTAATTGCAATGTTGTGTTGAATTGCGGTGAGCGTTACATCATTCCACGAAGTAATATTCGGCGGCAAGCTTACATAACCTGGTGTAGCATCAACAATTGGAACATCAAAGTCAAGTGTTGAATTAAAAGGAACGAAAACATAGTAAGCACTACCAGAAACAAGGTATTGTAATGAGTAAATGTTGTACTGTGGCCAGTAAATACCGCTATAGTCAACTGTAAAGGCTCTGACGTTATTTCCCAATGGACCAAAAACATCCGCTGCATTAACAGTACCCAGGCTCCAAACTGGAATGATATTCCATCCGGCTATCAGGTCGATAGTGCTGCCAAGTGTTGGGAAGCCAGTAACTGAGATAGTTGTTGGCCAAATATTATTCTTTAATGTAACTGCTGATCCTTTTGATTCATCCCAGCAGAAAGATGGACTACCCGGGGCATAAATCATGGTCGGTTGATAGAATTGAGCTCCCTGGAGATTAGCACCAAAAGGAGCCAAAATTGTAGCAATATCACATTCTACAAGATCGAGGTAAGTTGACATACCACTAACTCTTGCAGGGAATGGGATAACCTGAGTCCAGGGGAGTATGGTCAGTGTAGCAACATCACTTGTTTCAGTATTGCATTCACCGTAAACTTCACAGTAATAAGCGCTGTTTACTGTGGCATCTTCAATTGTTAAAGTAGCTTCAGTAGCTCCAAAAACTTCTCCAAAGCCGACTTCGAACCATTGATATCCTGTAGCATTATCAGCAACAACGACAAATTCAGCATCTTCACCATATAATACTTCTGCATTTACAGGTTGCTGTACTATTTCAGTGAGTGGCAGAACTGTAATAGTAACTGGTTGACTGACAACTGAGGTACAACCATTTCCATCGGTTACAGAAACAGGTTCGTACACGAACACACCAGCTTCATCCATCACTTCGATTGTAGTACTTGGATTGTCGAATGTGGTATAGGTTTCTAACTCACCATTCCACAGATACTCAACGGTCCATGGAGCTGTTCCGGTAAAGTATTCAGTCCAGGTAATTTCCTCTCCGATACACATTTCAGTTGCAGAAACTTCATAAGAGTAGGTTGGTAATGCATTAACAACAATCACGAATTCACAAGAAGCGGAGCAACCAAATTCATTGGTAACAGTGTAAACAAGTGTGTATTCACCAGCAACTGCAGGTTCGAATTCAGTAATTACTCCACCGTCAAATGTATAAACTCCTTCTCCTTCAAGAGCAACAGCTTCGTCACCTTCGCAGAATGGTCCGTATGCAGGACATTCAAATACTGGCAATGGATTTACTACAATGGTAAATTCACATGAAGCTGAACATCCAAATTCGTTGGTTACAGTGTAAACTAACAGGTAATCGCCAGCTACTGCCGGTTCAAATTCGGTTACAACTAAACCATCCAGTGTGTATTCACCTTCACCTTCAAGAGCAATTGCAGCATCACCTTCGCAGAATGGTCCGTAAGCAGGACAATCGAATACTGGTAATGGATTTACAACAATGGTAAATTCACATGAAGCTGAACAGCCAAACTCGTTGGTTACAGTGTAAACAAACAAGTAGTTTCCGGCAGCAACTGGATCGAATCCGGCAACTACCTCACCATTGAATGTGTAAACACCTTCTCCTTCAAAAACTA
>Ga0172370_10010744_pt1 | contig 10455 bp, 8 predicted proteins | sample LakKiv5m_FD_114538 | JGI IMG/M metagenome (GOLD analysis project Ga0172370, IMG submission 114538) | Freshwater microbial communities from Kabuno Bay, South-Kivu, Congo - kab_022012_11.5m | ecosystem: Environmental > Aquatic > Freshwater > Lake | place: Democratic Republic of the Congo...
GAAGCGGGCGTCGCGCCACGCGGCGTCGCTGCCGGGCACGGGGGGCAGGGCACGCGGCACACCGTTGGGCTGCACGGCCTCCTCGGCCGCGTCCAGCGCGATGGCAACGCTTGGAAAACATGTGATAATCGCGAGAATCGGGAGGAGGCGCTTCAATTGGCACCCCCTGTCGTCACGACCTTGCCACCGAGGAATTCGGCCTTGATGAGCACCTTCTGCGAGTCGAACGCACCGCGATCACCCGGGGCGAATTCGACGCGGGAGCTGCCCGCCGCGAGCGGCTTGAACGTGAGCCGCGCCCAGAGCGCTGTCCCGGCGAGGTCGATGCCCGTGGGGGCTTGCAGCTGGCCCTTGCCGGTCTTCTTCTGCAAGCGGGCGGTGCCCAGCAGGACGCGGCCCGCGGGGCTCTTTCGGGCGACGGTGGGGTTGTCGTAGCTCCCCTCGACGAGCGGACTTTTGCCTTCTATATTCACAAGTTCGAGGTGTGCCGGGTCGTAGTGCAGGTGGCCCGCGACGCCGTAGAGGTCCTTGAAGCCGGTGAGCGTGACGTCGACCGTGAGGAGGCCGGTCGGCGCGAAGGTGCCTGCTGTGGCCACGAAGGTCGTGCCGGTGGGCGCGTCGGCCGTGAAAGCGCCGAGCGGCGCTGGCGCGACGTCCGCGGTGCTGTCCGGCGCGAGGTCGCCGGCGCCGGTCGCGTCAGGGCCGACCGAGGCGGCCCCGTTCGCAGGGTCCCCGCCGCCGCACGCCCCGAGCAGGAGCGCGACGGTCGCGACAAAAGGCAACAAAATCAATGGCTTCATGAAGCTCCCAGGAGGGGGCCGGCGGCGCGCGACGGCCAGAGGAGCAGGGGAGACTAACGACTCGCCCCGCGGCAGGCAACTGAAACTTTCTTGCGATTTGATCCCGCGCAGGCCTGCCGTCCACCTAGGCGTGACTTCGCTCTTTCGTGACGGAGGAAGGCGGATATGATGACGACTGCGACCCTGAGTGCGGTCCGACCCATCGCGATGAACGTCGAGAAGAAGCGGATGCCCGAGATGGCCCTGGAGGATCGAGAGGATCTGCGGCTGGTCGAGGCCTACCAACGCGGTGATTCGGCCGCGCTCGGTCAACTCTATCGCCGGCATCGCGCGCGGGTCGAGTCCGTCGCGCGCAGCGTCATGGGACCCTCGCGCGATTTGGAGGACGCCGTGCAATCGGTCTTCGTGGAGTGCCACCGCGCGCTGCACGCCTTCCGCGCGGACTCCCGCTTCACGACGTGGCTGCACCGCGTCACCGTCAACGTATGCCTGCAGGCCATGCGCAAGCAGCGGCGCTGGGGCTTCCTGCGGTGGATCGGACTCGACGAGCCGGCACTGCCCGAGCCCTCGTATCGGGACGAAGGGCGCATCGAATCGCGCGAGATCGTGGGCGAACTCTACACCATCCTGGAGGCCGTCGGCGCCAAGAAGCGCACGGTCTTCGTGCTCTTCGAGGTGGAGGGGTTGACGCTCGAGGAGATCGCCGAGGTCGTCGGGACAAACATCAACACGGTGAAATCACGATTATTTCATGCGCGACGCGAGGTCTTCGAGGAGGTCAAGGCGCGCAAGCTGCTGCCCCAACGAGAGCTCTTCCTCGTCAAGGCACGAGGTGAGGAATGAACGGTAAGTGCTTGAATGTGGGGGAGTTTCTGAGCCGGATCGACGCGGGATGGGACCCCGCGGCGGGGACGGGCACGGGGGACGCGCTGCGTGTGCATGTGGAGGCCTGCGCGGCGTGTCGTGATCGGCTCGCGGAGGCGCGGCGGTTCCGGCTGCTCCTGCGGCGGGCGCGACCGGGGCCGGCCGCCATGCCGCTGCTCGACGAGGCGGCGCGGGCGCGGATCGAGGCGCATGTGGACGCGCTCGTCGGGCAGGTGCGGCCGCTCGCGCGCAGGCCGGGGGCGGAGACGTGGCGCTGGGCGCTGCCGGCGTCGATGGCGGTCGCGGCCTCGCTCTGCGCGCTGTGGTTCGGTGTCACGCGTGCGCCGGAGCCGGTTCCGGGGCCCACGGCGGAGGCCTCGGGCGTAGACTGGCGCGTGCCGTCGCAGGCGCGGCCGGCGTTCAGCGTGGCACCCCAGTCGAAGGGCGATCCGGTCGCGTCGAGTCCCGTGGCCGCGGCCTCGGGTGTGCCGGCCCTGTCCGAGCCTGTCGTCGGGGCGAGACGTCCCGGTGCCGCGAGCCCCATCGCCCGCCCGTCCGGCGTCGTGACGAGCTGTGTGGAGGCGTTCGTGGTGGGCGCGGAGGGGGTGCGGCGGCCCCTCGCCGCGGGAGATCGCGTCTTCGCGGGCCAGCGCCTGGAGACGGGGCGACGCGGCGCCCTGCGCGTGGATGTCAAGGATCGTTTCGCGCTGTTCGTCGGGGCGGGATCGGTGCTGGAACTCGCCGCGTTGACGGCCTCCGAGACGCTGCTCTCGCTGGAGCGCGGCGAGGTGGAGTCGGAGGTCGCGCCGCGGGCTGGCGGGCAGCGCTATGCCGTTCGCGCGGGGGACTATCGCGCCGAGGTGCGAGGGACGCGCTTCGTCGTCGTGCATCGGTCGGGCGCGGAGACCACCGTGCGCACCTTCGAAGGGGCGGTGGCCGTGGTGCCCGCGGAGCGGCGAGGGGAAGGGGCCGACGCGCTGGAGAACACCTTCGCCGTGACGACGGGCACGACGTTCCAGTCCGCCGCGGGGCGGGTGACGCTCGGACCGACGCCACCGGCCTCGTTGCGTGAGCCCAAGACCGGCCTGCACGCGCATGGCGTCACGGCGCTGCCCGCGGGGGAGCCGGAGACGCCCAAGTCGACGGTGGCCGCCGAGGCGCGGCGCAAGGACGCCCCCCAGCGGGGCAAGGCGCCGAAGCTGCCGAGCGTCAAGGAGAAGGTCATCGAGATTCCGCCGCAGGGGATGACGCCGGAGGACATCGAGCGGGTCAAGCGCGAGGAGGATCGGACGAAGGCCGCCCCCGCGCCGGCGCCGAAACCGCAGCCCTAACGCAGGAAGAAGGTCAGCACGAGGCGCGCGCTCCAGAACGAGCCGTCCATCGATCCGCCCTCGAAGACGAAGTGCCGCGCCAACGTGAGGCCATAGGCCTGCGCGCGGCCCGGGCGAAGGTCCAGCCCGATGACCGGGACGACGGCGGGGTGAGCGCCCGACCACCCACCTATCCCATCGTAATGAAAGCCGATTCCAGCTCCGACGCCGGCCCACGGGACAAAGCGAAGCGCGTCCAGGACGTAGCGGGCCTCCCCGAGCAGTGCGCCGCGCATCGTGCGGTCACCGTCGAAGAAACGGAGGGCGTGCGCCGAGCCGCCGACTGACCAGAAGTCGGTTAGATTGTTGAGATATCCTCCGGAGAAGCCGAACCCGGTGGCGGACGTGCCGTCCCTGGAGCCATGGCCGAAGCCGAGCATGGGCGCGACCCGGATCTCGTGCTCGCCTTCGGAGGCGAGGCTCGTCGACGCTGGCAGCAGGAGCGCGATCAGGATCAGGCGGCCGAGGGTGCGGGTTCGAGGGGTCGTTGTCATGGGCGCAGCTTGCCATGGACGCGGGGGCGAAGGCCAGCGGGCGGCTAGGGGCGCGGCGGAGTGTGCGGCGGTGCGGCGGTGGGCGCCTGGTCTCGGTGGTACAGCGTGAAATCGCCTCGCTGCGCGACCTTCGTCCAGCCCTTGTCCTCCAGCGAGCCGCCGAAGTCACGGTCGATGAACCACTGGATATCACAATACCAGTTTATCTGATATTTATCAAGTAATGCAGTTAATTGGCCTTTGTAGCGCAGCGCCTCGTCGTTGACCTTGCCGTCCAGGTTCAGCGCGTTGCCCCGCACGAAGCTGAGCGTGCCCGTCTGGCCCGCCGCGACCCGCTCGCCGGGCGGTACGTGCGCCTGCGCCAGTGCGACCTGGCGGTCGACGTAGACCGAGGCGAGCGGCGTCATGGTGGACAGATCGGTCGAGAGGTGCAGCACGCCGGCGAGGCCCAGGGCCGCGCACACGATTGCCGTGGCCACCTGCAGGGCCGTACGTTTCGACAGGAGGCGTGCGAGCGCGGCCGCGCCGAGCAGCAGGGCGGGCAGGGCCAGGAACGAGAGGTAGCGCTGGTAGAACCAGACCGCGTACGACGCCAGCGCGTACCAGCCACCGAGCAGCACGCCGCTCGCCAACAGGCAGGCGCCGAAGACGAGCGCCTGACGGCGCTGCGGGCTCGGGGCGCGCGGCTCGTCGCCGGTCTTCGCGCTCGGACCTCGGCGCACGACCAGGTAGACCGCCCCCACGGCCAGCAGGAGACGGAGCGCAAAGGTCGCGGGCGACTCGAAGCGGCCGAGATAGAGCATCGGGGCGCTGGTCCACGACAGCGAGGCCAGCATCGCGCCGATCCGTTCGGAAGACAGCAGGACCTGCTGCTGCGCCCGGCCGCTGGACGGGACGACGTGGCCAAAGGCGAGGACGTTGTACGCCCACCAGGGGGCCGAGACCAGCGCGGCGGTCGCCCCCATGCGGAGCGGGCCGAGCAGGCGGCGGAACGCAGGCTCCTCCGATAGGAGGAAGAGGGCGACGGCCAGGAACACGACGAGGAAGCCCTGATCGATGCGCGCCAGCACGAGCAGGCCCGCCACCGCGCCGAGCCGGACCTCATCCATCGCGCGGCCCGGGCGGAGGTCGGCGAACGTGCGCCAGCACAGCAGCAGGACGAGCCACAGCAGCCCCGTCTCGAGCCCGTTGAACTGGTGCGGGAGCATCGGCGCCGAGGCCATGAGCAGGGCAGGCGCGAGCGCGCCGGCGAGCTTGACGTCCGGGTCGCCGTTGCCGAGGAGGCGCGACATGACCGCGCGCAGCAGGGCGAGCTGGCCGAGCAGGAGGAGCCAGTGGGCCCCGAGCACGAGACGCAGGGCGTCGGCCCCCTTCGCGAGCAGGAAGCACGGGACCATGAGGACGACGTAGAGGGGCTGCACGCCGTTCGTCAGCGTCGTGCCGTCGATGCTCATGCGCCCCGTCTCCGCGAGGGAGCGCGCCGCGCCGAGTGCGAAGAAGCCGTCCTCCGTCAGCGGTGGGTGGACGAGCCACGCCGAGGGGCGGAGCGGCAGGTGGATGGCCGCGAGCAGGGCCAGTGCGGAGGCCGCGAACAGGCCGTATGTGCCGACCTGTCGCATGGTGGGGGCGGGAACGCGGCCTGGGTGGTCCATAGGCTGACTCGCGGCGCCTGTGTGGGCCGCCTCCCGAAGCATGAGGGCGGTCAGGGCAGGGAGCGCATCTAGTACACCGTCGTTCGGGGCGTCAAGGGCGCGCCGGACTCGCTATTGTAGGCCAGGCACAGGGCTGCTAGAACGCCGCCTGCGCCGGGGAATGACCCTCCGCGACCGTCCGAGGCCACCCATGCTCGCGTTTCGCGTCTCCGTGAAATACAACAGCCAATCCAAGCTCTTCTGGCTCAACGGGAAGGCGACCTGCGCCGACCTGCACGCGCGGGTGTTGGACGACTGGGGGCTGCCGGCAGAGCTGTCGGAGGCGTGGCTGCTCGTGGACGGGCAGACCGGGGTCGGCCTGGACTATGCGCGCGCGCTGGCCGGGCAGGTGAAAGATCTCAAAGAATTAGCGTTCGTGTGGGCGGACGACGTCCGGCCCGCCGCCTGACCGCTAGCGCACGGGTCGGACAGGGCTCCGCTCGGTGTTCACGGTCACCACGACGCAGAGATCGTCGTTTTCGGCGTCCGCTGCGTGGTCCTGTGGGTCGTGTGGGACCTGCGAGGGCCTCTCGGTCGACACGTCGGGTCTCGCCGCGGGGGGAGGTCGCCGGCGTGGCTGGAGGCGCTTGGAGTGGCCGGCCACGTCGCCTCCCTCGGCGCCGCAGCCGCGGTCGATGTCGCCGTTGGGGCCGAAGCTCAGGACACCGACCCCGCCCGTGACCCGCACGAAGCGGTAGGGGTTGTCCCAGAGGTCCTTGGACGGATCGCGGCCGAAGCGCGCGGTCATGTGGTCGCGAATGAAGGCCGCCGTAGCGACGGGGTTGCTGAAGTTGGGCAGCGTGCCGCCCGTGTCGACCGCGACCTGGATCGCGCCGGCCATGCTCTGCATCTCGGAGCGCGCGAGCAGGGTCTTGACCGTGTCGAGCGTCCGGGTCAACGTGGGGCTCGCCGCCTGCCCGATGGCGTAGAGGCCGCTGCCGAGCACGACGAGCGGCAGCAGGCGCGTGATGAGGGCTCCCATCACGAGAGCCTCTCGCCGGGCAGGCCCTCGTGAGCGCTGAGACGCTCGCTCGCGATCGCCTCCAGGGCACGCGCGACGTCCAGGTTTTCGAGCAGGACCTCCGTGAAGACGGCTTGCGGGACCGCGACCAGGACGCTGTGTTCGAGGGCGCGAACAGTGGCCGTGCGCGGCGATCCGCGGAGCAGCGCGATCTCGCCGAAGCAGTCGCCGCGTTCGAGGGTGTCGAGCGTGTGGGTCTCTCCGCCGACCTCGCGGACCACGGTGCAGCGGCCCTCCCGGATGACGTAGAGGGCGTCGGCCGCGTGCCCCTGTTCGACGACCGTCTCTCCCGCCGAACGCCGCTCGATGTGGCAGCCCGCGAGGAGGCGTCCCACTTCGCTCGCGAGGAGGTTGCGGAAGACCGGGAAGGCGCGCAACGCCACCGAGGTCCGCAGGTGGTCGACGACGGACTGACCCGGGAAGGTGCTCGCCGCGACGAGATCTAGGAAATGGTGTCTATCCAATGTGAGCAGCACGACGGGCGTCGAGGCGGTCACGGTCGCCGTGCGCGGGACATCCTCGATGAGCGCCGTTTCTCCAAAAAAATCACCAGGATGCAATGTTGCCACGGGATGCGGGAGGCCGCACTCCTCCTCCACCGTGACCTCCACCTCTCCCTCCACGAGGTAGCAGAAGCGGTCGCCGCGCTCGCCCTGACGCAGGATCGTCGCGGCCCTCGGGTAGTTCTCGCGGCGCATGACCTCGGCCAACGCGAGGCGCGCCTCGGGCGGCAGCTCGGCCAGGAACGGCACGCGCGAGGCCTGATCGACGAACGAGGAGCGGGTCGTCGCGTCGAGCGGGGCATCCTCCGTCGGCCTGTCGCCTCGCGTGGGGGCGGTTACCTGCCTGAGCTGCGACAGCGCGACCCAGCAGAGCCCGCCGACCATCGCGAGCGCCAGGCCGACCACGACGAGCGCCACGCCGAGCGAGAGCCCGAGATCGAGCGGGGAGGCGTCACTCGCGGCGATACGGGCCACGAGCGAGAGCAGGTCCGGGAGGACGAGCCCTCCGACGATCCCCACGGTCACGAACGCGTGCAGCAGCCAGCCGACGGCGACGAGCAGGTAGACACGTTCGAGCGACGCGAGGCGATCGCGACGGCGCAGGTTGCGGACGGTCCGGCGCATCAAGAAGGCCGCGCCGCGGCTGCGAAGGTGAGATACGAGCGTCACGAGACCAACGAGATCACGGGCGTCGGTCCGGGCATAGGGGCAGCTGTCCGCCAGCAGGAGGAGCAGCGCGACGGCGGCGGTCCCGCGGGCGAGATCCACCCCGAGCATCAGCGACAGGAGGCCGGAGAGGCCCAGCACAAACCCCAGGGAACCGAGACCCAGACGGGCGAGATCGGCGCGTTGGGATCGGGTCGCCCAGCGCTTTGCCCGCAGGTCGGTGTCGAGGAAGGCGAGCCCCACCCGCACGCGCAACACCGGCACGGGGGCGTCGAGCCCGGCGATCCAGAGGTAGGCCCAGCGCACGAGGCCCCGGAACGTCATCGTCGCGGACGCGGCGAGGTAGAGGGTCACGGCGTCGTCGAGGACATCGACAGTGGTCGCGAAGGGGCTGAGGAGCCAGGCGAGCGCCCCGCGATACAGGGCGAGGACCACCGCAGCGCCCGCCAGGACGACACCGCAGAGCACGACGAGGAGCGCGAGCTGCGAGGCCCCGCGGGTAGCGCCGCGCTCTGACGACGGGGCGCGCGGGCGTCCGAGCGGGATGTTCAGGTCCAGCCAGCGCCAGCGCGACGCCGACACGGGCGCCAGGGCCTCCCTCCCGAGCAGGCCGGTCGCCTCCAGGCGCCGCACGAGGCCGAGCGTGATGAGCGGCGTCACCGGCGCGTCGAGCGCGAGCGCGTCCCGAACCAGCGCCGCGAGGTCGCGCGTGCCGTCGAGGAGGGGGAGCAAGCGCTCCTCCGCGGCGGTCATCGTGCACCGCGAATGCGCTTGTCGACCGAGCAACACGAGGGCGCCGTCGGCGTCGCGGACATCGGTCGCGGCGCGCAGGGCAAGCGTAGCGGGGCCGGCATCGGACATCGGTGGCTCCATCCAGGGGGACCGATTGTGTGCCCGGGCGTCGAGGCGCGCAAGAGGGCTGATTTGTAGGGGTCCAAGATGCGAAAATGCGCGGGTGACCTGACCTTGGCCCCGGCAACGTCGCGAGCCGCGACATTCGATCCAGACCGGGCCATCCGGACACTATGATCTCAGCGCGTCTCGCACGCATCGGAGCTGCCCATGCCACGTCGAGCCTGGCTCCCCCTGCTCCTTGTCGTCCTCTGCCAGGCCCGGCCGGCGGCGGCGATTGACCGCTTCTGGCCGCAGGACAGGCACGATGCGCAGGGCACCGCGCACAGCGCCAACGTGTCGGACATCGACCAGCCTGCCGTGCGGTGGCGTCACTTCCTGGGCGGCAGCCCGGACTGGGTGCGGTCCGCCGACGTCGATCTCGATGGGCACACCGATGTGGTCAAGGTGGAAGGCGGTCGTGTCAAGGCCTTGACCACGCATGGGAAGGTCCTGTGGGCGACCGACGTGTTCGGCATCGCGGGGCTGCTCGACCCGGTGGACTTGGATGGCGACGGGCTAAGCGAGATCGTCGCGTACTCCTCGACGCGCGCCTACGTCCTCGCCGCGACGAGCGGCGCAGTGGGCTGGTCCTCGCCGCTCGGTGCGTTCGTGGCGTTGAGCTTCGTGGTGGCGGCGGATCAGGACGGGGACGGCATCGCGGAGCTCTGGCTGGCCGACGCGGGTGGATGGGCCACTCCGGTGTCGCCCTGCACGTATGTCTACCGCTTCAAGGGTGGACCGCAGCTCGCCCTCCAGACCGACTATCCGAACCCCGCCGTGGAGTGGAAGCACACGATGGGGCAGCAACTCGTGGACGTCGATGGCGACGGCAAGCTCGACGTCTTCGTGCCGAGCTACAATCGCATGGCGGCCTTCTCGGGCCAGACCGGCAAGCTCATCGGCCAGAGCGCGGTCAACCCGCTCGTGGGGTATGCGGGCGACCGTGTCGTGTCGCTGCCTCACCCGTCCGGGGGCGCGCCCCTCGTGGCGTTCGCGTCGAATTGGGGCAGCGGGACGAGCGGACACCGTGGCGTGTACGTGCTGCGCCTGCTGGGAGGCGTGCTCGAGCCCGTGTGGACCTACCTCGTGCCGGATCAGGTTGCCGGGAGCTACGAGAGCCCGCCCGGATCCATCGGGGACCTGGACGGCGACGGCGAATTCGAGGCCATCGACGGTACCTTCGACGCGGGGGCGCACACGCTGATGGCGCAAGACCTCGCGACCGGCGTCACGCTGAGCGCGCTCGACGGCAGCGCCCCGGAGCTCGGAGGCGCAGGCGGGCCGTCGCTCCTGCACGTCTTGCGGATCGGGGCGGGCGGGCCGGTCCGGCTGCTGGTCGCGCCGGCGAAGGTGGCCGCGGCGCCTGCGTTTGCGGAGCTGCACCTGTACGCCTGGAGCCGCACGGGCGGATTCGAGCACGTGGGCCTGCTCGGTACCGGCGCGCTTACGGGCGCGAGCTGGCAGGTCTTCCAGACTGCGCTGGCATCGAGCGGACAGGCGCTCGCCCTGCTGCCTCTGACGGGATCGGCCGGTGCCACGGCGCACGCGGTCCTGGTGTCGGACTCGAACGGCGATCAGGCCGCCGACACGCTCTCGATCCACGCGGTCGGCGCGACCGGCGCGTCGCTCGTGGCCGAAAAGGCGTTCTCGCTGCCGCCGAAGGTCATCGGCTGGTCGGGCAACGGGGCCGGGCGCAACGTGCTGGCCGCCACGCCCGACGGGGCTGGGCTGGAGCTCGACGCCGCGCTTGGCCTCGTCAATGACGGTGACGGCGACGGCAAGCCGGACCTCGTGTTCGCGGCCTTCTCGCAGCCCTACGCTGCCGTCGCCCCGACGGGCAAGGACGACGACACGCCGATGGTGGCCGTGACGCGACCGGGCGGCTTCGCGCTGCTCGATCCCGCGCAGGCGGGGCCCGTGACGCCCCCGAAGACGCTGTGGTCTACGCAGTCGGCCTTCATGACGCGCGGCGCCTTCGCGGACGTGGACGGCGACGGTTCGACCGACGTGCTCGTCCGCAGCGTATCGACCAAGGGTCTGCCGACGCTCACGGCGCACGAGGCCAAGGGCGACACGAAGTGGACGTTCGGGCCGACGAGCGGCGAATGGTACTGGTTCTGGACCCTCCTCACGGTCCTCGCGCCCGACGCGA
>Ga0172370_10010748_pt1 | contig 10451 bp, 9 predicted proteins | sample LakKiv5m_FD_114538 | JGI IMG/M metagenome (GOLD analysis project Ga0172370, IMG submission 114538) | Freshwater microbial communities from Kabuno Bay, South-Kivu, Congo - kab_022012_11.5m | ecosystem: Environmental > Aquatic > Freshwater > Lake | place: Democratic Republic of the Congo...
CAATCCAATTCCCAACAACAGCACACTGACATTTACCGGTGAACCTTCAACTCCCGTGATCGTGGCAACAGTTGGCGTTAAAAATAACAGCGCCGGTTCGCTCAACATCATGTGTAAGAAAGTGGAGATTTCCCTGGTTACGGAATCCCAGAATACGTTTTGCTGGGACAATTGTTACCCGCCAAACGTTTATGTTTCACTGGGATCTGTGACGATCGGCCCCGGAGAGACAAGTATCGTCTTTACCGGAGATTATGAGCCCCTCACACACGCGGGACAAAGTGTTATCAGGTATGTGTTTTTTAACGAAAGCAATCCCAATGATTCGATCTGTTTCATTTCTCTGTTCAATGCATATCCGTTAGGTGTTGAAACCCTGCAAAGCCATGCTTCTCTCTCGAATGCATATCCAAACCCATCAAGCACGCAGGCATCATTCAACTATGCGGTTGAAGGCGATGGTATCGCATTCGTGACGGTAAGAAATGTACTCGGGTCAACAGTGAAAGAAATTCAGTTGAGTGGCTCGGGTGTTGCCACCATTTCAACAAGAGATCTTTCAGAAGGGATCTATTTCTACAGTCTGACAGTTAACGGGAAAACAGAATCTACCCGCAAGCTGGTGGTGTCACACTAGTTGGCGTAATGCTCAGGGCACAGGGCTCAGGGCACAGGGCACAGGGCACAGAGCGCAGGGCACAGAGCACAGAGCACAGGGCTCAGGGCACAGGGCACAGAGCACAGAGCACAGGGCTCATAGAACAGTGGAGAGATAATATAAAGGAAGTTTTAACTAACATTTCGCACTTCGCACTTCACAGTTCACATTTTACACTTTACATTTCGCAAATAAAAAATTACTCTTAGTTGATTAACCTTTTCTCCATTTTCCGGGTTACTTACCAGAGAAGAGAATGTACAATACAAAAGGAAAATGAAGTCCTTTTGCGAATCTTTACTACAACAAAGAAAGCGATGAAGGCCAAGTTGAGGTTGTAGAAAGTCTCAGAGATCAGGTAGTTGCAATATGCGAAGTGTGAAATGCGAAGTGCGAAATGCGAAGTACAAAATGTACCCGTCCGCTTTGATACAATATCCCGGATCAGATCTTAAACTCCTTCTTCAGTTTGTCCACGTAATCGAGTTTCTCCCAGGCAAAGAACTCCACTGATTTCTGGTAGACCTCTTTGGCGTTGCCATTCCCTTTCTTTGGTTTCGATCCTTTGACAGGATAATAGACGTCAATAGCTTTTGTAAACGGATCCCGGCCGAAATGGCCATAGGAAGCCGTTGGAAGGAACACCGGGTTCTTCAGTCCGAACCGCTCGATGATGGCATAAGGTCTCATATCGAAGACCTTGAGGATCCTGGAAGCGATCTCCCCGTCGGTCAGCTTCTTCCCGTTTTTGCCGGTAACTTTTCCAGTCCCGTAAGTGTTTACATAAAGGCCAACAGGTTGGGCAATCCCGATGGCATAGGCAACCTGGATCATGACCTGATCCGCAATCCCTGCGGCGACCATGTTTTTTGCTATATGACGGGCAGCATAGGCGGCCGAACGGTCCACCTTGGATGGATCTTTTCCCGAAAAAGCACCACCACCGTGCGCGCCATGACCACCGTATGTATCCACTATGATCTTCCTGCCGGTAAGTCCAGTGTCGCCATGAGGCCCGCCGATGACAAATTTGCCTGTAGGATTCACGAACAGGCTGAAGTCGTCAGTAAACAGCTTTTTTATTCTGGCAGGCAAAGTCTTTTTAACCCTGGGTATCAGTATCTTTTCGACATCCGTACAGATCTTGTCCTGCATCTCTTTTTCAGCTGCTTTGAGAGCTTTAATTGAGTCGTTTTTCGGAAGGATGAATTCGTCATGTTGTGTGCTCAACACAATGGCGTCAATACGCAGCGGTTTACCGTTTTCATCATATTCCACCGTTACCTGCGATTTGGAATCCGGCCGCAGGTATTTCATCTGTTTGCCTTCCTTTCTGATCTCCGCCAGTTCCTGCAACAGAATATGGGCCAGCTCACTCGACACGGGCATGTAGTTATCCATCTCCCGGCAGGCATACCCGAACATCATCCCCTGGTCGCCTGCTCCCTGTTCCTCTTTTTTCTCCCGTACAACCCCCTGGTTAATGTCTGCTGACTGTTCGTGTATTGTCGAAATAACTCCGCACGAGTCGCTGTCGAAACGGTATTCGGCTTTTGTATATCCGATGTTACGGATCACCTTCCTGGCAGTTTCCTGAACGTCTACCCAACCTTCGGTGCGGACTTCCCCTCCGCAAACCACCAGTCCGGTAGTTACAAATGTCTCACAAGCCACTTTTGATTCAGGATCCCAGCGTAAAAATTCATCAAGCAATGCATCCGAAATCTGATCGGCTACTTTATCGGGATGTCCCTCTGAAACGGACTCCGATGTAAACAAATATCCCATACTGATTAATTTACGATTTACGATTTATGAATTACGATTTATGAATTACGATTTAGTAGTTTCACGATTTTGCGGGTCACGATTCATTGCTTGTCACGATTATGAGTCACCAGTCAACTAATTGATACCTGCAACGTGAGTTCCGGTAAGAAAATGATTTGAAATTGACGGAGGGAAAAATTGTTTTAGCATTTTTTCCAGTGGTTGCAATCAATCAAATCTTTCCACCCTGCAGCGGCAAAAGTACAATTTTTTTATTTACGAATAATTCGATTTACGATTTACGATGTAATTTTCAATTTGGGATTGATGATTTTCAATTTGCCTTATCTTCCTTCGTCCCACGTCCTTCGTCCCACGTCCTACGTCCCACGTCCTACGTCTCACGTCCTCGTAAGTTCCTGAAACACTTCCTCTAACCGCTGTTCATCACGCTGGAGGGAAAGAACGGTCAGGCCGGTTTCGACAGCAAATTTAAACACTGCTGGACGGATGTCACTGGCTGAATCCGATTCCAGATTCCAGGAGGTAGATCCCGGATCCTTGTTGCTCCCAATTGAGATTTCAGCTTTTTTAATTCCTTTGATTCCCATCAACAAATCCCGCGTAACCGGCTTGTCGAACTCCACCCTGACGATGATCTTCGATTTCTCCATTTTCCGGAGATTTCCGGTTTTGTCATCTGCAACAATCTTTCCTTTGTGGATGATGATCGTCCGGTCGCAGATAGCTTCCACTTCCTGCATGATGTGGGTGGACATCATGATGGTTTTTTCTTTCCCGATCGACCGGATCAGTCCTCTGATCTCCACAAGCTGATTGGGATCCAGGCCTGAAGTCGGTTCATCCAGGATCAGTACATCAGGATCGTGCAGCAATGCCTGAGCCAGGCCCACACGTTGCCGGTATCCTCTCGACAGCACCCCGATCTTTTTATGCTGTTCAATTTGTAGTCCGGTCAGTTCAATAATCTCAGAAATACGATTCTCAATTTTCGACTTTTGCTTGTCCGCTTGTCCGCTTGTCCGCTTGTCCAGATGATTAATCCCTGCCATGAACGTTAAAAATTCCTTCACATACAGATCCGAATAAAGCGGATTGTTCTCGGGAAGGTACCCGACACGTTTCCTGACTTCCATTGATTGTTCCAGGATATCGAAACCACACACCGTGGCATCACCGGTTGTAGGGGGTATATAGCAGGTAAGAATTTTCATCAGGGTGCTTTTCCCGGCGCCGTTTGGGCCAAGCAGTCCGACCACCTCTCCGGGCTTGATATTTAACGATACATCATCAAGCGCTTTTTGTGTGCCGTACAGTTTAGTGATATGATCAACAATGATAGACATGCGAAGTGAATTGAAACAGATTGCAAAAATACAGATAATTCTTTAAGCCAGGCCGACAGGTGGACGAGGGACGAAGAAGGAAGGAGAGAGGGCGTGGACGTTGACTGTAGTCCGGGCCGCAATAAATTGCGGTTGTATAGGGAATCGTGTCCCATTCATGGCGGCTCATGCCAACTGCCCACTACCAATTATCAATTTTCAATTAACAACAAACTTCACACTCCCTGCCACCTCATTCATAAAGACCACTCTTGCCACATACATTCCTCCCGGCCAGGTGGAAACATCAAGTTCGACTGTCTTCTCATGCTTAAGAATCACTTTTCTATATATCAACCGGCCGAACAGATCAAAAACATCGAACCGGACCTCTTTCCATTGATGGTAGATCGTGGTGGCTGTCCTGCCATGGCTACCGGTTTCCCTGACCAGGTATTGCGGCATTTCGATGGTGATCTTTTGTGATGCCGGATTCGGATAAACATGCAATCTTGTCTTCTCAGGATGTTCAATGGGATCATCTAAATCTACGATTACTTCACAATCATCCAAAGGGATCGTATCAGATACAATTGGATAGGGGCACAAGCTATCGTAGTTGAAGGGGGTTGCGTAGATGCTGTCATATTCAAGGTCGGAATTGAGTTTGATCATAACTGTTTGCCAATATGGGTAATTTAAAACGAAATGGTCAATAAACACTACTTTGTTATCAAAGGTTGAGTAACAATCTCTGAATGCTCTTGAAAATTCTAATAGATCTTTCTGTAAAAGAATGTTCCCAAGTGTATCAGTTTTAAATACGCTGCTCATTGATGTATCTTCTGGATTAAGCCCGGTCCAGGTACCATTTAAAAGCAGGGTTGAATCCTGGAACCAGGCTATTGTACCTGCACCACCTGACTTTGTAGAATCAACAAGATCCTTATAGAAAACTTCATTTCCGTAATAAGATGTTTTTAACAAACACGGGGTATCACCATATGGCTGGCTTATTCTGGAATGATAACCGGCTGTGTATATATTTCCATTTTTATCGGTAACGGAAGCAAAACCATCACCGATAAAATGATCACTCCTCCCCCAGGATAGCTCAAATAAAGAGTTGCCTTCAATATCTACTTTGACAATCAATGGCCGAAGCCAGGCAGATGTTATTTGTCCCGGATCGGTAGTAAAGGATCTTCCGGTTAGTACTATGGTTGTATCTGGTAAAAGGATAATCCTTGACACATTTGAACTATAAAAAATTGTGTCCTGCGGAAAGTATTGTTGCCAGATGATCTCTCCTTCTTCGTCCAAACGGAATAACCAAACCGATTTGTTTTCCTGCGGGTGTACCCAGTTGATAAATAGAGCTATATAACCACCTTCAGGTAAAGTGATGATGTCATATCCAAAACCATATTGAGCAATGGCATCATAGGTTTTGCACCATTGCTTTTCTCCGCAGGCATTTAATTTAACTATTATTGGGTCATGGTACCCATTTACAAATTGTCTTCCAACAAGTGTTATATCACCATTTTCGAGTGTGGTTAAACTATTAAAGGTTAAGGAAATAGAAGAATTCTGAAAAGATTTCTCCCACAGTACGAAACCATTGATATCTGTTTTACAGAGCCAGCCATCAGTATGGATACCACTTGTTTCTTTATCACCAGTAACCAGGTATCCATTATCATAATATTCAACAATTCTATCACCTACAAAATTTGTATCTCCATTAAAATATCGGATCCATTCCTGGGCAATGGTGTCAAAAGCTACCAATAGCATAAAGGAAGTCACTAATGTGAATGCCAACTTATTCATCAAACCTTGAATTAATTGGATTTCACAATCTTATGTACATTCTTTCTCCCCTGAGAATTTTGATAGTAAAGGAATCGCAGATCACGCCTTCCAGGAAAGTGGTTTCATCGGAAACATTAAGCGTATCAAAGGTGTTTTCCATTGTTATCAGAGGATAAGATTCAAAAACCAGGTAATGATTGCCCCAGGTATCGATTAAAACTACTCGAACCAGGCTGGAGTCACTCAGTAAATTGACCTTGCCTGACATATTCAACGAGTAAACGGGAGTTGACCCTGAAAAGGGAGTCAGGATTGTATCGGACGAGAAGGATTGGTTGATCTGCACCACCTGAGCGTTAAGGGAGAAAACGCTGAAGAAGGTGATTATCAGCGCAATGAATGAATGAATGAATGATTTCATAGCTGCGGGATTTGGAATCGGATAATATACAGCAAATCAGGAGGATTTCAAAGAAAAAGCTGGGACAAATTTCCCTCTTCTTCTCAGGTTTCTGTTCCAGAAAAAAAAGATAGCGATAACAAAAAGCACCTCTCCTGTTATAAAAAGCCACCAGGGAAACCCAGCAGGAATGAATTCGCCTGCATGCGCCAGTACTTCTGCCTGATTTGACAATGAAAACCACTCCCCAAACGAGAACCTCTCAAGCATGTACCTGCTGTATTCCTCAATATAAGCCATTATGGTAATCAGGGATCCGATGATCAGAAAACTCCACTCCAGTCCCGTCAGCCGTACAGGTCCGCCTGTCCGCCTGTCCGCCTGTCCGCCCGTTCGCACGTCCGCTTGTCCGCCTGTCCGCCCGTTCGCACGTCCGGCCGTCCGCCCGTCCGCACTGATTATCACACCGGCCAGCAATATCATGGTGAAGGAGTTTATCACCGGGGCAAGGACAGGCCCTACCCAGGAAACGGGAATCAGAAAGAGGAGATCCCAGGTTAGCAGTGATTCCGGCCAGCCAAGGATCAGCCAGAGGAATACATAATAAAAAATATCCCAAATGGCGAACATGTAGATGAACCATGCAAATCGAAGCATCCGCCTGCGATCAGCCATCATCGACACGGTGATCAGCATCACCATCGTGGCAGCTTCACGGATGAGCTCAGTAAGGAGTATCGGCCCTTTCAGCAATTTCAGCGGAAATGCGAATCCTTCCGGGTAATAAAGCGCTCTCAGGTAAACTACGACGGCACTCTCCAGGAAGGCCATAGAGATGGCAAACAGCGTGAGGAGGATGAGTCGTTTCAGCATAGCCCAGGGTCTGAAATACAAAGTTAATGCAAGAATGCAGGAATGCAAAAATGCAGGAATGAAACAATGCATCAATACACCCTCACACCCTCATTCCTTTCCAACAAACTTAATAAATCCCTCAAGGTGTTCCCGGATCTTCCCTCCTAAAAAATAGGGAAGACTCATCAGGTAATATCGTTTCCCGGAAAGGGTTTTTGCCTCCTTGACCATCAGGGGGCCGGCGTGCAGCCTGACAGCAAAAGGATGCTGAGCTTTTTCGACAAACTGATGCAATGAACGCAGCCTGCCCGGCTCTCCTTTCTTTACTTCCACAGGGATCATCAGGTCCTCGTATCCAATGACAAAATCCACTTCTGCCGAAGACTGCGTTTTATCTCTGACCCAGAAATGAACCTCCTGTCCGCTTGTCCGCTTGTCCGCTTGTCCGCTTGTATAAAACAGCTCCTGAGCCACAATATGCAGCGAGATCTGACGGTTGAACACAGCCGACAGATCATCCTGACCCGACAATGCTTCCTGGATCCCGTTGAAGTGGTTGACCAATCCGGTATCCGGCAACTGGATGCGCGGAGCTCTTCCCTTGTCGATCTTCCAGGGAAGGGTCGTTTGAGTTGTAGGATACAGAAGGTAGAGCAGACCTTTGTCATTCAGCAACCTGAATGCCTTGCTAACCTCCCTGCTTTTAAAATCCAAATTACTGAAGCCTCTGAAAGAAACCCGTGTCGCAGCAAAAGGAAAAGTATCCTGGTAGATCTGTTCGAGTCTTTCAGAGGTTTTTCCTGTTGACGCCAGGGATGCCGCGTTGGAAAAGAGGGTCTCCAGATGCTTCTCATAAAGAGGGGAGAGGTTGGATATCCTGCCATCGGATGTATAGGATTCTACCACTTCAGGGATGCCTCCCACAAGGCAAAACCGGTGAAACAGTGTAACGATCTTTTCATAGCCGTAATTTGGGAAAGGCACTTCACGGTACAACTCCAGCGACTCGCGATCCCCGGCAATCCTAAGAAACTCCTCAAAATTTAACGTCCTCAAAAAAAACCGCATATTCAAAAAAAAAACTTTTATAACCTTCACCCCTTCACTTGCCCACTTGCCCACTTGTCCACTTGCCCACTTGCCCACTTGTCCACCTGTCCACCTGTCCACTTGGTCACTTGGTCACTTGGTCACTTGCCGACGAAATGTCACAAAACAAACCATATTGCAAAATTAATCTCTTTTTAGAAACAGTTCTCTTGGCGGATAATTTTATTAGGTCTATCTTTGCGCTCCTTTTTAAACACGATTTATGAATACGTTAAGTTACAAAACCATCAGCGCCAACAAGGAAACAGTCCACAAAGAGTGGGTGCTGATCAACGCTGAAGATGAGGTGCTGGGCAGGCTGGCGTCCAAAGTAGCGATGCTTCTGAGAGGAAAATTGAAACCAGGTTTTACTCCACATGTTGACTGTGGTGACAACGTGGTGGTCATAAACGCGGAGAAGATCAAACTGACAGGGAAGAAGATGACTGACAAGGTGTACTTTCGTCACTCAGGGTATCCGGGTGGACAGAGTGAACGTACCCCGCAGGAACTACTGGCCAAGAACCCGAGAGGTATCATTGAGTCGGCTGTCAGGGGGATGCTTCCCAAAAACCGCCTCGGAGCCGATCTTTTCCGCAATCTCTATGTTTATGCCGGACCTGATCACCCGCATCAGGCGCAGCAACCCAAAGAAATTAATTTAAATACAATCAAGTAATATGGAAGTTATCAATGCCATTGGCAGAAGAAAGACTGCCATTGCACGGATTTACGTCCAGGATGGCCATGGAAATATCACGGTCAACGGACGGGAATTTGCGGACTATTTTCCGACCTCTATCCTGCAATACAAAGCAACTGAGCCCTTTGCAGTTACAGAGACCATGGGGAAATACGATGTAAAAGTCAACCTCGACGGAGGAGGAGTCAAAGGACAGTCGGAAGCAATGGCCCACGCTCTTGCACGTGCACTTTGTAAGATCAATGAGGAGATGCGTCCTGCCCTGAAAGCCAAAGGTCTGCTCCGAAGGGATCCAAGAATGGTGGAACGCAAGAAATTCGGGCAAAAGAAAGCCCGGAAAAGATTCCAGTTCAGCAAACGTTAATATTTTATTTTTACTATTATGCCGAAAACGACATTTAATGAATTGCTTGATGCCGGTGTTCACTTTGGTCACCTGAAGAGGAAATGGAACCCGAGTATGGCCCCCTATATTTTCATGGAACGGAACGGGATCCACATCATAGATCTCTACAAAACCATGGCTAAGATCGATGAAGCTGCTGCTGCCATGAAGCAGATAGCAAAGTCGGGAAAAAAGATCCTCTTTGTTGCCACCAAGAAACAGGCCAAAGAACTGGTGGCAGAAAAAGTCAAGAGGATGAACATGCCGTACATGACCGAGAGATGGCCCGGCGGAATGTTAACCAACTTTGCCACCATCAGGAAAGCGGTGAGAAAAATGACCTCCATCGATAAATTGATGAGCAGCCCGTCCTATGATAACCTCTCCAAGAAGGAACGGCTTACGCTCACCCGTGAGCGTGCTAAACTGGAGAAGAACCTGGGAAGTATCGCCGACCTGAACAGGCTACCGGCAGCGCTTTTCATTGTGGATATTCTGAAGGAACATATTGCCCTTGCTGAAGCACGCAAACTCAATATCCCCACCTTCGCAATTGTTGATACCAACTCGGATCCGCGCCTGGTCGATTTTCCGATCCCGGCAAACGACGATGCTTCAAAATCAATCGCCCTGATCGTGGATATCATGCTTAGCGCTATCGAAGATGGAATGATCGAACGCAAACTCGACCGGGACAAAAAAGCGGCCGAAGATGACATGGAAGATGGAGGAGATGACGATTTTGACTCAAGGTTAGACCATGACGATGAGGATGAGGATGCAATCAAAGTTATCCGCAAAGACATCATGGACACAAAAGCGCCAAAACTGAAAGGATCGGATGAAGGCGAAACTGATTCCGGAAAACCGCAGAGAAAAAGGATAACCAAGCCCGCGGGAAGGTCGAAGAGGTAAGAGGGAAGAGGGAAGAGGGAAGAGGGAAGAGGGAAGAGGGAAGAGGGAAGAAGGAAGAAGGATATTAATGCGGGGATAAAGGAGCTTTCCCCTAAAAACCCGAAACCCGGAACCCGGAACCCTGAACCCTGAACTCTGAACTCTGAACTCTGAACCCTGAACCCGGAACCCTGAACTCTGAACTCTGAACCCTGAACCCTGAACTCTGAACCCTGAACCCTATAACCTAAATGTTTAACAGATTTTATCAATTATGAATATTACAGCAGCAGATGTGAATAAATTGCGCCAGATGACAGGCGCGGGCATGATGGATTGCAAAAAAGCCCTTCAGGAGTCCAACGGAGATTTTGAACAGGCAGTGGATTACCTGCGGAAAAAAGGGCAGAAAGTGGCTGCCAAACGTGCCGACCGTGAAGCCAATGAAGGATTTGTCGTGGCTAAAACGACGGATGACAAGAGTTTTGGGGCGGTTGTACTGGTAAGTTGTGAGACCGACTTCGTTGGAAAAA
>Ga0172370_10010755_pt1 | contig 10444 bp, 11 predicted proteins | sample LakKiv5m_FD_114538 | JGI IMG/M metagenome (GOLD analysis project Ga0172370, IMG submission 114538) | Freshwater microbial communities from Kabuno Bay, South-Kivu, Congo - kab_022012_11.5m | ecosystem: Environmental > Aquatic > Freshwater > Lake | place: Democratic Republic of the Congo...
GAAGTTTTTTTTAATATTTTTAATGAGCTGCACCAAAGCAATAAACAAATTATTATCTCTTCTGATCGTACCCCTAAAGCTATTCCTGGCATTGAACAGCGTTTAATCTCCCGTTTCGAATGGGGCATGATTGCTGATGTGTCTATTCCTGATATTGAGACCAAAACAGCCATTATTGAAGAAAAAATTAAAGAAAAAAACTTTGTTTTAAAACATGAAATAGTCGACTACCTAGCTTCGGCTATTCATAATAATATCCGTGAGTTAGAAGGCATCTTAAACCGGGTAATCGCCTTAAGCCAATTACAAAATAGAGAGCTGTCACTAGAGGAAGTCAAACAAATCACCTCGTCAATAGTGGTTAACAGCCAAAAAAATTCCTTAACCCCGAAAAATATCATTAAAATCATTACCGAATACTTTGATATTTCTTTTGAAGACGTCACTGGCCCCTGTCGCAAAAAAAATCTAACCGAACCGCGCCAGATAATCATGTTTTTAATGAGAGAAGAATTAAAATTATCTTATCCGGTTATCGGCCAAGAGCTTGGCGGACGCGACCACACCACCGTAATCCATGCTTGCGATAAAATCATCAGACAAATAAAAACTGATGATAAATTAAGACAGGATGTCAGCACTTTAAAGCAAAAATTATACATTTAATTTCTAATAACTTGTGGATAAAAGAATTAATTGTTGAAAAGTATAAAATTTTTTGTGGATTAACTTATTAAAATATTTTTTATAAAATAATTAACAAAATTAATTACTAGTAAATTGTTTATAACTAATAGGAAAACTTTTTATAGAAAGTTAATAAGTATTAAAAATAGTTAATAACTTAATACAGCCACTAATAATTAACTTAAAAAATAAAGATATACCACTATCATTAAGCCTTTATTACAAAGTTTTATTAAAAAGGTTTTTTACAAAAAACAATTATAATCGGACTTAAATTAATTTTCCACTTTCCCACAACTATTATTACTATTATTATATAAATATATATTAGTTACTTAGTTAATTAAGAAAACTATATGAAACTGTCATGTACTCAGGAGAACTTAAATCAGGTAATAAACGTCGTTAGCCATATTGCCGTTAAAAATGCCAATCTGCCAATACTTTCCAATATCTTAATTAAAGCGGAAAATAAAAATCTAACTATCTCAGCGACTAATTTAGAAATCGGAATAACCGCCAACACCAGAAGCAAGATTGATCAAGACGGAGAATTCAGTGTCGATGCTAAATTATTTTCCAGTTATATTGCTTTATTGCCAAAAGACCGGATTGACTTGGAATTGATTGGAGATGAATTAAAAATCCAATGCCAAAAACAAAAAACTAAAATAAAAGGCCAAAGCGCCGCTGATTTCCCTTTAATTCCTAAAATAGATCGGGAAAATCCATATATTGTCCCAGCTAAGGATTTTAAAGAAGCGATTTATAGCGTGTCTTTTGCAGCGGCAAATAGTGATATTCGTCCGGAGATATCAGGGATTTTAATGTCTTTAATTAAAACTAATCTTATTTTAGTGGCGACTGACAGTTACCGTTTAGCTGAAAATAGCATTAATCTAATTGAAAATACTAAAGCTAAAAATAACTCGGATTATCAGGATGAAAAGGTTATTATACCGGTTAAAACCTTGCAAGAGATTTCTAGAATTTTAGGTTTATTAAAAGAAGATGAAAATTTGGATTTAGCGGAAAGCGTAGAAATTTATTTAGGCGAAAGCCAAATTATGTTCGTATATAATGGCGTGGAATTAGTTTCTCGGTTGATTGAAGGCCAATATCCGGATTATAAACAGATTATTCCAGAAAAATTTAACACTAATATTAAAATAAACACTTTAGAATTAAATAAAGCGGCTAAAGTCGCCAGTTTATTCGCTAAAAGCGGAGTATTTGATATTAAATTGGATTTTAATATTGAAAATGAAATGGCTATAACTTCTTCTTCGTCGCAAACCGGAGAAAATACTTCTTTAGTGGAAGCTGAAAGAAAGGGTGAAGGCGGTGAAATAGTGCTTAATTATAAATATTTATTAGATGGTTTACAAAATATCGGCTCAGAAAGTATTAACTTTGAAATTAATGACAATAATAGTCCTTGCATTATTAGGCCTGACAATAATAAAAGTTATTTATATTTAATTATGCCTATCAGGCAGTAATTAACGTCTTAAAAGCATTTAGTATTATCAATTAAAATAATGAAAACCCCGATTTACCGGGGTTTTTAGATTAAGCGATTTTTTCCAACAATTAAGTTGAGTTTTTTAGGGGAGATTGATAATTTAATTGGATTTTTTATAATTCTTTTTTCATCAACTATCAGTATTGGTATTGATTTGTCGCTAGTGATGTTTATTTTTTTAACTTTGAAATAACTAAATGTTTCTTTAGGCGCTTTCAAAAACTTTTTTTCAATGTGTTTAATGGTCAGTTCTATCTGGCTATCCTCTTTTTTAGTAATTTTATCTGAATTGATGTTGCTGATGGTAATTATATTATTTTTACCTTCAATATTAATGTAATAATTATTATCGCAGTTAACACTGACATTATCGCCAGGCATTTCCAAATAAGTAAAAAAATAATAATTGTTATTAATTGCGCCCAAATCAACTTTTTGGATGATTCTGGTTGATAGGATATTGCAAGCCTCTTCGTTATAAGGAATCCCGGCGATTTTAGCAATTTTACTGTCAGTCGTCACTGGAATAAATGCCAAGGGAATAGAAAAACTAGGAACTATATTGATTACTTGATTGAGGGTCCGATCGTCGCCGACAACCACAATAGTCTTAATGCCGCGGCTGATTTCTTCATTGATGTTTTTTTGCAAATTTTTAAATAACGACAATTTAGTGATTTTTCCATTAATACCTAAATCAGTTAGGCGCGATTCAATTTTTGAAAGCGCGCCTTGGTATTTTTTTTCTTGAAGATAATTGTCGTAAATGTAGTAATACATGAACTTTTAAGGGATTATTCTTGTTCGGAGTTTGTTTGAGGCTTTAATTCAATTCTTTTTTGTTTGGAAAATTCAGGTCTGGCAGCCTTGGCCTTGTTGTCCGCCATAGAGCATTTGCCGTTCATGATGGCGCCGCTGGCTACTGAGATAGTGGCGGTTTTGATGTCGCCGAAGATTTTAGCCGTGGCAGTCAGTTCCAGTTTGCCACTGACATTTAAATTTCCTTGGACTTCGCCGGCGATTAAGGCGTTTTCAGCGATAACATTAGCAAATATCTTGGCTCCTGGCCCGACTTTAAGATTTTGGCTGGTTTTGATCGTACCGCAGATAGTGCCTTCGACGATGATATTGCCTTCTGTCACAAAGTCGCCTTCCACTTTGACCGATGGACCGATAATAGTGTCGGTTTCTTGGACGCTGGCTGGATTTTCTTTAAACATAAATTATTAAATGATTGTTTTCTTGTATACATTTTAATATAAAAAAAACAACTTGGCAAAACTTTTGACAGTTTAATTTTTATGTTATAATTAAATCATTAAAATTTTATGGAAAAAGGTTTGTTAAAAAACAAAATCGGGTTGAAAAAAGACAACAAAAACGCTAATTCTAGCGACTTTGCCGGTTTTTTTAATGAGAATGGCTCCCAGCAATGGTTTTCCGGCGAAGCGCAACTGTCTTGCGATGTTTGGGAAGATGACGATAATATCATAATAAAATCAACTTTGGCTGGGGTTAAGCCGGAAGATTTGGAAATTTCCATTAGCAATGATTTATTGACAATCCGCGGAACCAGGCATAATGAAGAAGAAGTCAAAAGCGAAAGTTATTTCAGTCGGGAATGTTATTGGGGATCTTTCAGCCGTTCCATCGTCCTGCCACGCGAAGTTTATCAGAAGAAAATCGACGCCACTTTGAAGAATGGCGTCTTAACCATTAAATTGCCTAAAAAATATCGAACTTCAGCGATAAAGGTCAGGCCGCTCGACGAAGAATAATATGGGACACGGATTAACAGCAGTAATTGATCGGATCGAGGGGGATTTGTTGGTGGTAAAATTAAGCGACGGCCAGCAGCTTTTGTGGCCGAAAAATATGGCTGATAATAATTTGAAAGAAGGCGATAGCGTAAACTTATTTATTTTATCTAGAAACGATGGCGGCAATGAAGCGACAGCTAAAGAGCTATTAAAACAGATATTTAAAACGGATGCTTAATTTTAAAGACATTAGGGATAAAATAAGTTTTATCCGTCTAGAGCAAAAACATTCACTGCGGTGGTTGGCGGTTGCTGTTTCAACCGCTGTTTTTGTCTTGGCTATTTTGGGAACATCGGTAATTTGGTTTGAAATCAGCCACCAAGATCGATTTTATCCCGGTACTAAAATCGGTGATATTAATTTATCAGGCTTGAGCCGTCAGGATGCTTTCCGATTATTGACTGACCGAGTTGATAAAATTAACCAGGCCGGCATTAAGATTTTTTATCAGAACGGCCAAGAAACCGAGTTAAAATTATTGTCTTTAGAGGGTTTAAGCGATCCGGATTTGAGCCGGGAAATACTCACTTTCGACGTGCATAAAATGGTTTATGACACTTATGCTTTCGGCCGCGGGAATAATTGGCCGCTGAACTTTTGGCAGCAATTAATGTTATCTCTGGGACAAAAAAAGTTTGTTTCCAGTTACAATTTAGATCAGTCGACTTTAGATAAATTATTAAAACAGCAATTTTCTCCTTTGGAAAAGTTAGAGAATAATGCCAGTCCCAAAATCACTTGCGTTAAAAGCGATTGCCAGGTGGAGATAATTCCGGAAAGCGACGGCTTGTCTTTTAATTATGAAACAGCCATTAATCAACTGAAAAAGGATTTGTTGAATTTACGGAGCGTGCCGATAAAGATGTCTTTGGAAACAAAAAAACCGCAAATTAAAAAAGATGATGTTGGCGGTTATGAAATGAGGTTGTTGGCGGTAATCAATAATACGGTTGAATTCACTTATAACGATAAAAAATGGTCTTGGCCGAAAACAGAAATCGCTAAAACTTTGGAATTCCAGAAAAACAATGATCAAATAATTATTATTATCAATAAGGAAAAGTTTTTTGTTTGGTTTGATAAAAAGATCGGCGAGGAAATCAACGTGCCGGCCAAAAACGCTTTGATGGAAATCAAGGATGGCAAGATTATCAGTTTAGGCGCTCATCAGGAAGGAACTGAAGTTGATAAAAACGCCGCTTATAACGAGGTCAACGCTAAGATTATTTTAGAACAACCCAGTCCGATTACTGTCGCTTTGACAGTCAATACGGTTAAGCCGGAAGTGGCCGTGGAGAATGTTAATGACTTGGGAATCAAGGAGGTTATTGGCATTGGCAAATCGAATTTTGCCGGCAGTCCGACTAATCGCCGCAAGAATATTAAGAATGGCGCATCAAAGTTGCATGGCTTATTGATTAAGCCGGATGAGGAATTTTCTTTGATTAAGACTTTATTGCCGGTTGACGCAGCTAACGGTTATTTTCAGGAGTTAGTGATTAAGGGTAATAAGACAACGCCGGAATACGGCGGCGGTTTGTGCCAGATCGGTACGACAGTCTTTCGCGCGGCGTTGGCTTCCGGCTTGCCGATTTTAGAGCGTCAGAACCATTCATATAGTGTCACCTATTATCTGCAAGACGGCTTGCCTGGCGTGGATGCGACGATTTATGATCCTAAGCCGGATATGCGTTTTAAAAATGACACTGGACACTATATTTTAATTCAGGCCAAGATAGTCGGCGACAATCTGAGCTTTGAGTTTTGGGGCACCAAAGATGGCCGCAAGGCCGAGCAGACCAAACCGAAGACATGGGGAGTGAGAAGTCCGGCTCCGATTAAATATATTGAAACTTTGGATTTGAAGCCTGGCGAGAAAAAATGCACGGAAAGTTCTCATAAAGGCATCAGCGCTTCATTTGATTATACTGTCACTTATCCGGATGCGCAGGTTAAGAAACAAACCTTCGTCTCAGTTTATAAGCCGTGGCAGGCAGTCTGTCTGATTGGTGTTGATAAATTAAGCGGCAGTGATGGCAGCGCTGTTTCTACTAGTACCGATTCATCTGCTATTCCGGTTGTACCGCAAGGGTAATTCAGTTAAACAAAAAAACCGCCTTAGCTAAAACAGTTAAGGCGGTTTTTTATGTTTTTAGTATCACCACGGGGAATCGAACCCCGATTGCCAGGATGAAAACCTGGCGTCCTAACCGTTAGACGATGGTGACAAAATATTTTGTAAAAATTACTATTTCAGTATAAACCATTTTTATATTTTTGTCAATATTTGTCGGGTTAATCAGTTGAGCTAAATCTTGAATAAAGAATTGTTTTTTAGTATAGTAAATTCTGACAGCAACTCGATTTTATGATAATACTCGCTATTGAAACGTCATGCGACGAAACCTCGGCCGCAGTGCTAAAAAGCACTCGCGGGCATTTGGAATTGCTGGCTAATATCGTTTCGTCGCAGATTGATATCCATAAGCAATACGGCGGCGTAGTGCCGGAAGTAGCGGCGCGTCATCATGTTAAGAATATTTTGCCGGTGATTATGGAAGCATTATCAACCGCTAAAATCAAACCGCAAGATCTTGATTTGATTGCGGCAACAGCCGGACCAGGGCTTTCCACCTCGTTAATTATCGGTTTGGAAACGGCCAAGGCTTTGAGTTTCGCTTGGAATAAACCGCTGTTGCCGATCAATCATATGTATGGCCATATTGCCGCTAACTTTTTGTCAGGCAATGTTAAATTTCCGGCAGTTTGTTTGGTGGTGTCCGGCGGCCATACGGAAATAATTTATCTGAAAGATTATTGGCAATTTAAAAAACTGGGACAGACAGTCGATGATGCGGCCGGTGAAGCTTTTGATAAAGTAGCTAAATTGTTAGGCTTGGGTTATCCGGGCGGGCCAATTGTTTCTAAGATGGCTTTAGCTGGCGACGGCGATAAATATGATTTTCCTCGACCGATGATGGCTGCTAATAATTTTGATTTTTCTTTTTCCGGACTTAAAACCGCCGTGCTTTATCAATCGAAAAAAGAAAATTTGAAATGGGAACCGACGGTTTGCGATTTTTGCGCTTCATTCGAAAAAGCGACAGTCGAAGTATTGGTCAGAAAAACCATTCGCGCGGCCAAGAAAATGAAAGCTAAAACCGTGATTATGGCCGGTGGCGTAGCGGCTAATAAAAAGTTAAGGGGAGTATTAGAAGATACGGCCAAGGACAACGGCTTTGAGTTTTTAGTTCCGGAATTCAAGATGTGTACCGATAATGCTGCGATGATAGTGATTGCCGCTTATTATTTAAGCCAAAAGAAAAAAGTTAAAATTGATAATTATAAAAAAGCGGTTAGTGATCCGAATTGGGAATTGTCTTAAATTATGAAATTTTTATCTAAATCAGAAAAACAAACGTTTAATTTCGCTAAAAAGTTCGCTAGTAAGCTAAAAGGCGGTGAAGTTTTGTGTTTAATTGGTGATTTGGGTGCCGGCAAAACAGCTTTTACTAAAGGTTTGGCGGCAGGATTAGAAATCAAAAACACCATTACCAGTCCGACGTTTGTCTTGATGAAAAATTACAAATCAAAAACTAAAAAATTGTCGCTGGCTCATATCGACGCTTATCGTTTGGAAAACGGTGAACAATTGGAAGGCATTGGTGTGGAGGACTATTTTAATAATGATAATTGCGTGACGGTAATTGAGTGGGCTGATAAAGTAAAAGATATTTGGCCGGATAAAGCGCAAATAATTGAATTTAAGATTGGCCATGGCAATTTTAGGGAAATAATTATTGATTAATCATTTTTTATGCGATCAGAAAGAAAAGAAGGCCAAAATAATAGAGAGGGCATAATTGACTTATCTAATTTATCCGTATTTTTCTGTGATAATGAATTATTAAATAGTTATTATGAAAAAAAACTTGCTGAAATTGAAGATGAGGATAAGTGGATAGAAGATAACCGTGATAATTTATTGCGAGAAAAAAATAAAATTACTCAAGCAGTTAAAGATGGGATAATTTCTGATGGCGAGCCTGAAACTATTTGGAAATTTAGAGTTAAAAAATTGGAAGATTTAAAAGATAAGCTCATTTCAATAAAAAACGAAGCGGAAGATAGGCTTTCTGAAATTAAAAAAGAAATAGCGCTTAGGCTCGGTAAATTTTTGCCCGATTGGAAATTAAAAGAAGCCAATGTTAATTTTACTATTAATGAGAAAGCTGATTATTGCGTTGACGGAACTGAAATAACCGTAGATTTAGGAAGATTAATTCATGAAGAAAATCCAATTGAAAACGTTATTGAGGGCATAACCCATGAATTGTTTCATGTTTGGATGGAGGAAGAAGAAAAATACAGTGATTCTCATCAATTTTCTAGCCGATCGGAATAAACTAAGTCTGATGTTATATTCGGAACGATTAATGAGGGCTTGGCTGTTTTAATCAGTGGAATGTCTTTATTAAGGCATCATGAAAGGTACGGACGAGAATACGATAATTATGTAAAAGAATCTTTTAGATTTTTTAGAGAATTTCTAAGTGAGATTGACGTTGATAAATTAGAAGAGATGAGTAATAAAGAATTTCAAAATATGGGATATTTTTATGTTGTTGGAAATGAAATGGCAAAAAGCATGCTTCAAGAGCTTGGAATTGAAAAGTTTAGAAATTTAATTGAAGAATGCAAAATAAACCCGCAAAGAATGATTGAAGAATATAGAATGATTAGTAAAAAATATCCGGAAGCTATCTCTTTATAAATTTAAATAATAACAGGGAAATAATTATTGATTAAAATATATGGCTGAGTATAGTCCAGTGTTTAATAATGAATGTATTTTTTGCAAGATTGCTCGCGGCGAAATCAAGCCATTGGGCGATGCGTTGATTTATGAGGATGAAAAATATTTAGCCTGGCTGTCGCCGTTTCCTAATACCGAAGGCTTTGCAGTAGTGATTCCAAAAAGCCATTATCAAAGTGATGTTTTGGCGATGCCTGATGAAGATTTACAGGAATTTATTTTGGTGGCCAAAAAAGTTTCTAATTTGTTGTTGGATTATTTTGCCGATGTCGGCCGGATCGGTTTGATTATGGAGGGAACAGGCATTGATCACGCGCATATAAAATTATCGCCGATGCACGGCACCGAGCACATGAAGCAAGGCGTTTGGCGGCAGTACGCCAGTAATCGCGATGATTTTTTTGAAAAATATGAAGGATTTTTAATGTCTAATGACGGGCCCAAGGCTGATTTTGAAAAATTAAAAGAAGTGGCGGAACGGATAAGAAGGCAATAATTGATATAAACAAAAAAACTCCGAATAAATTGGAGTTTTTTGATTGATGATAATTAAAGGGATTTATTGACTTCGTCAAGATTACTTGGCTAGGCTCGGAATGACAATGGCACGGAATTTATTTTGCCACTCTAAATACTTCTTCAACCGTAGTTTCGCCGGCTGCGGCTTTGAGTATGCCGTCTTGCATCATCAGTACGGCGCCATTTTTGACGGCCAGCTCCTCGATTTCAGAATTAGTAATATCTGATCGTTGGATTAATTTTTGCATTTCCGGAACATTGGCAATAATTTCATAGATACCGACACGTCCTTTATAGCCTAGCTTGCCACATTTGGCGCAACCGACAGCCTCATAGAATTTAGGCGACTTCGGTACAACCGCGCCCAAAGCCGGATTAATGCCTTTTAATATTATTTCAACCTCCGCCATAGTCGCCGCATCCAGTTTGGTTTCTTTTTTGCAATCTTGGCATAAACGCCTGATCAAGCGTTGGCCGATGGCGCACTCGATAGAACTGGCTAGAATCTGCGGTTCAATGCCGAGTCCGATAAAACGAGGAATGGCGCCGGCCGCCGAATTGGTATGGATGGTTGATAAGACTAAGTGGCCGGTCATAGCCGCTTCAATCGCGGTCGCGGCGGTTTCCGCATCACGAATTTCACCGATCATCATGATGTTTGGATTTTGACGCAGTAAGGATCGCATGGCCGCGGCAAAGGTATAGCCATGCTCCGCATCGATTTGCGTTTGCATGACGCCTTCCAAATGATACTCAATCGGATCTTCAACAGTAATGATTTTTGCATCCGGCCTATTTAATTGATTGAGTAAGGCGTACAAAGTGGTGGTTTTGCCGCTGCCGGTCGGACCGGTCGTGACAATAACACCTTTGGTTTTTTTGATTGACTCGTTCAAGATTTTTAAAGTGTAGTCTCTGAAACCAAGGTCGGCAACTTTAAGCGAGGCGGCTTGGCTCGATAGCAGACGGATTACCACGGTTTCGCCGTAACCGCCGGAAATAATGGAAACGCGGGTGTCCATTTTGGCTTGAGGCGTAAAAATACTGAAACGGCCGTCCCAAGTCGCTTTCTTAAC
>Ga0172370_10010759_pt1 | contig 10442 bp, 9 predicted proteins | sample LakKiv5m_FD_114538 | JGI IMG/M metagenome (GOLD analysis project Ga0172370, IMG submission 114538) | Freshwater microbial communities from Kabuno Bay, South-Kivu, Congo - kab_022012_11.5m | ecosystem: Environmental > Aquatic > Freshwater > Lake | place: Democratic Republic of the Congo...
GCTGCTCTAAAACACCTATTCAATTTCTACTTTTGTAGATTTAATAGTTAAATTAAATCTATGTCTCTCTAAAACACCTATTCAATTTCTACTTTTGTAGATATGTATAACTCTGCGCCCCCTCACCACCTCTAAAACACCTATTCAATTTCTACTTTTGTAGATAATTGTGAGTGAGAGCGATTGCCTCACCTCTAAAACACCTATTCAATTTCTACTTTTGTAGATGGAATACAACCCAACGTAAAACGATAGCTCTAAAACACCTATTCAATTTCTACTTTTGTAGATTATCGTCTTAAAAGAAAGGTCAGGAGCTCTAAAACACCTATTCAATTTCTACTTTTGTAGATTATTGATGGGTGTAGGATACCGACAAGCTCTAAAACACCTATTCAATTTCTACTTTTGTAGATGAAGGTGCTAAAGCTCTTGGAATTGCCTCTAAAACACCTATTCAATTTCTACTTTTGTAGATTTGCAAGCCACGCCGGTCGTACCTGAACTCTAAAACACCTATTCAATTTCTACTTTTGTAGATAATAAGGATAATTAGAAAACAAAGGACTCTAAAACACCTATTCAATTTCTACTTTTGTAGATAGAGGACATCTATTTTTCAGTATCAAGACTCTAAAACACCTATTCAATTTCTACTTTTGTAGATTAGACGCATAGCGCTTATATCGTCTCCTCTAAAACACCTATTCAATTTCTACTTTTGTAGATAAAAGGTATGTCTTCAATGGTTATCTCTCTAAAACACCTAGCGATAATAGTTGATGGCGAAACGGTGAGCTTCGCCTGAGGATTGTTTGGAGTAAAAGGGAAGCGTTAATGGGATTTTAACAATTTGCAAGTAAACTTACAATTTGTTATAATAATGATATTATGCTTATATTTCCAAGAGATTTAGAGCCCATATTGCGAAAAAGCTTGTTTAAAAACAAGATAATTGTGTTATTTGGGCCCCGTCAATCAGGCAAAACAACCCTCTCCAAAAAAATCATTGAAAGCTTTGGCAATGACGGCCAGTATTTTGATTGTCAACTTTTAGAAGTCAGAGAGGCCTTTGTGGAGGGGGAGCCGAATAAACTTAAAATGTTTATCGGCAATAAAAAGATTGTTGTTTTTGATGAGGCGCAAACAATTCAAAATATAGGAATTATTTTAAAAATTTTTCACGATCATTATCCGGAAGTTCAGGTTATCGCTACCGGCTCATCTTCTTTTGATTTGGCCAACAAAATTATTGAGCCGATGACGGGTCGCGCTATTGAATATACGCTTTTTCCTTTAATGATCAATGAAATTAAAAAAATAAAAAAAATCACCAAAACTGATTTAATGGATATTTTTCAATTCGGCTCTTATCCGGCAATTATTGCCGCTGAGACAACCGAAGAAAAAAAGAGTAATTTAAAAAATATCGCCACTAATTATTTGTACAAAGATATATTTATGTTTGAACAAATAAGATACCCGTTGATTTTTGAAAAATTATTAAAAGCTCTTTCATATCAAATCGGGTCATTGGTTTCTGTTAATGAATTGGCGCAGACAATCGGCGCAAGCCCGCTTACCGTTAATCGTTATTTAAAGTTACTTGAACAAGCGCTTGTTATAAAGATTGTTCGTCCTTTTTCTCGCAATCCTCGGACGGAAATTCGTAAAGCGTTTAAGGTATACTTTTTAGATACGGGCATCAGAAATGTTTTGGCGGACATAAATTCCCCAATGGAAACTCGCGCTGATAAAGGAGCTATTTTTGAAAATTTTTTCTTTTGTGAACTGTTAAAAAAACATTCTTTGCAAATTTTTCCGCCGGAAATAATGTTTTGGAGAACCAGAACCAAATTGGAAATTGATTTCATAGAAAAAGACGGACCAAAAATAAAAGCCACCGAATGCAAATGGTCAGATGAAAAAGTTTCTTTTACTAAATTTTTAGCAAATTATAAAGAAGCGGAAACGGGAATAATTAGAATAGATGATTTTATTGATAAATAAATTTATCTCAAACTTTTACTATGAAGCTTGCGGTAATAGTTGATGGCAAAGCGGTGAGCTTCGTCGCGGATAGCTTGGAGTAAAAGGGAAGCGGAATTATCGGTCGGAATAATCAATGGCTGAATTTTGTGGGGAAGGAATATTTTTTTCCTTTTAGTAATTTAAAAAGACTTGCTAAATTTAATTAAAACCGTTAAAATGTAAATATGCAAAGAATAATTAATAAAATATTGGGTTTTTTGCCTAATAAAAACGGTCAACAAGCCATGCGCGAGCTATTAAATCAGCTTAACAGTGGTGGCATAAATTTTAAAATTACTAATCATCAAGATGAATCCGGCTCTTATATTCAGGCCGAAGCAGAAGTTGATGGTAGGTTTATTATTACCTCTGGTCGCAATTTGTTGGAATTGGATCGAAATATTAAAGACGCAATTTTTACAGCTTATCGTGTTCCTAGTTATTACTGTGATGAAAAATTGATAAATTCCCCATTGGTAAAGCAAAAAACAGAATTTGTTTATGTGACCCGCTAATATTCCGTCTGATTCATCCCAAAAGAAAATTGTAAAAGCTTTTAGAAAGATTGGGTTTTGTATAGAATCGGGAAAATTTGGCAAGGGAAGTCATGTTTTGGTTACCGACTTAAAATCAGGTTCAAGTATCACGATTTAACGTCATATTTATAAAGAAGTGATCGCTAGTTATTGTCAACAATTGGAAAAATTAGGGTATGATTCAAGTGAGTTTGTAAGATATTTATAAAAATAAAAAATGGGGGAACACGACTTTTTGGTAAGGCTCCTCTTTTTTGTTAAAAATTTTAATAGATAACTTATCTCAAATTTTTACTATGAAGCTTGCGGTAATAGTTGATGGCAAAGCGGTGAGCTTCGTCGCGAATAGCTTGGAGTAAAAGGGAAGCGGAATTATCGGTCGGAATAATCAATGGCTGAATTTTGTGGGGAAGGAATATTTCTTCCTTTTTTTTGGCCAAGGAAATAACGGGCCAAGTTTTACCGGCGTCGTTTAAGGCAATAATGGCTTGATTCAATTGTTGCTTGCCACCGTCAATAATCAGTAAATCCGGTTCCGGCCAATCGGCTCTTTTGGCGCGTCTGGAAACGATTTCCCTGATCATCAAAAAGTCATTGGCGCCATTAACGGTTTTGATTTTGAAATGACGATATTCTTTTTTATCAGGCAATCCACCAGTAAAAACGACCATGCTACCGACGGCAAAATTACCTTGAATATTGGAAATATCATAGGCCTCCATTCTTTGGGGAATGCTCGGCAGATTCAGTTTTTGCGCGAGTTCTGAAGCCGCGGTTTCGGCTTTATTTTTTCTGGCTTTTGAATTTAACGACAAAAGATTCAATTTTTCCTGAGCGTTTTTAACGGCGATCGTTAATAATTTTTTCTGTCTTAGCGTTCTTGGCAAAGAAACGGTTAAATTTTTCGGTAATTCGGGTTGTTGTTTTGGTAATATCCCAGAGATAATTTTTGTCGGCAAATCCATGTCGGAAGTGTAGTATAATTCCAAAAAATTTTCCAAAGAGCTTTCGGCGTCAATGGTTTGGTTGGTAAAATTAAAATTCAAACTGTCCAACAGTTTTCCTTCCCTTACTTTACAAAGAGTGATTATCATTAAAGCGTTTGTTCCGGCAATCGCCCAGTAGTCGGCGTTTTCGGAATTCAAAGTTGAAACCTGTTGGTGAACGGAAAATTGTTGTAAATCAAGTAATTGGTCGCGAATCTTGCCTGCTTGTTCAAACCGTTTGTTTTTGATTGCGGCTGCCAATTTGGTTTTTAATAATTGATTGACAGACCTTGTTTTGCCGGAGAGAATATCGCCTGCCAAGCTAAGCGCTTGTTGCCAGTCCTTTTTACCGGCGGTTGGTTTATCCAGATAACGGCCAAGATGATAGGCAGAATGCGGTTTTTTAGTAAGCTCCACCAAAGCGCCCTGCTTGCTGAACAGTGGAAAAAGTTTTTTTAAGAAAATTAAATTCCGGCGCAGAGTTTGAGCGCTTACGAACGGTCCGAAAAATTTTGCGCGCGCTTTTGCCTTTTTAAAACGTTCCGGACGTCTTACGGTAATAATCTGTGGCCACTCACCCGTGGTAATCATGGCATACAGCCAATTTTTATCGTCTTTAAGATCAATATTATAAGGCGGTTGATATTTTTTAATTGTCTGCGCTTCCAAAATCAGCGCTTCGGTTTCATTATTAACAACGGTAAAATCAATTTTGGCTGTCAAACTTACCAATCGTTGTTTGGTAATTGAAAGATTGTTGTTTTTTCTAAAATAAGAAATAACGCGCTTTTTTAAATCTTTCGCTTTGCCGATGTAGAGCAGGCGATTATTATCGTCAAAAAAACGATAGACGCCGGATAAGTATGGCAGATTGTTGGCGATTTTAAGTAATTCGGGGCTTGACATTTTTTTTATTCGTGCTAAGGTATGGTTTACTAAAGTTGATTTTTCGTTTTGGTGGCGGATAAAGTGTTGTCTGTTTTAAGCGGTGAAAGTCGGGGTTTCCCTCCTAATTCCTGATCGGTAACCATCAAGTCAAGGTCCCTGTTCCTCGTGAGCAGATCCTTGCGCTTAGCAGACAACACCTTGTCCGTCAACCATAATATGTCATTCTGAATGAAGGCACGAGCGTTAGCAAAAGAGGATGGCCTGCTTGAAAGGTTTAGTAACGAGATCCTTCGACTCCATCCCGCCAAGCGGGATTTCGCTAAAGGCGTGACAAAAGAGTTGTAAACAACTCTTTTGTCAATTGCTTACTTAAAACGGAGATGGTTTTTTGTTCTTCGGTTGAAAATTTTTCCAAAACAAATGATTCCAAAAGTTGTTCCGGATTTTCCGGTCGGCCGATGCCGAAACGGACGCGCAAAAAATCGGTATCGCCAAGATTTTCAATAGTTGATTTTAAGCCGTTATGTCCGGCAGAGGACTTGAATTGACCGATTTTAATTTTACCGAAAGGCAAGTCGGCATCATCATGAATTATCCAGATATCGCTCGTTTTTATTTTATAATAACCGGCGATTTTTTTGATTGCTTCGCCGGACAAGTTCATAAAAGTCAGCGGTTTTGCTAAAACAACGGTTTCTTTACCTGCGGTGGTTTTGATTATTTCGGCTGTAAATTTTTTTTCTTCCCGCCATTTTTCTCCTGCAATTTCTTTAGCAAGCTGGTCAATAATGATAAAACCGACATTATGTCTGGTGTGTTCGTATTTTTTACCCGGATTTCCCAGTCCGACGATTAGTTTCATAAAATAAGTTATAAAGTTTGTAAAGTTATAAAGTTTGTAAAGTTATAAAGTAAATTGGTTGTAAAGTTTTAATAAAATAAATTATTTTAATATTTTATGTATTTCACTTTATAACTTTATAACTTTCAACTTTATAACTACCTCATTTCTTTCGTGGTTCTCTGAGAGAGAAGTACATTGGGCAACCCTGAAAACCGAATTTGACGCGCAACTCTTTTTCCATATATTTGAGATAGCCGGCGCTTAATTGGACTTTTAGATCTTTAACCACGTCAAATCTTAACGGATTGGTGCCAACTTGTTGAATCTGATAAATCTTGGCGTGTTTCCTGCCGGCTGTTTTTGCCGGCGGTTGTTTTTTAATCAGTTGTTTTAAAAATCTATCCAAAGCGTTATCGGTAATGACGCGGAAACGTTCGTCATAAACTTTTTTGGCGACATCCAGAATATCGCGAACCCGTTGTTTGTTAACGGCGGAAGTAAAAATGATCGGCGCAAAAGCCAAGTGAGGGAAAAAATTGCGATAATAGGTGGTAAATTTATTCAAAGTTTTTTCATCTTTATTTTCTATCAAATCCCATTTGTTGGCGATGATAATGGAGCTTGCTCGACTCTCATTCAAAAGCGCTCCCAATCTGCTATCCTGACCATTCAAAGGAACGGAAACGTCGGTTACGAGCAAGGCAACTTGCGCTTGTTTCAAATGAAGCTCGGCTTGTTCCACGCTGTATTTTTCCAACCGATCGCTGACTTTGCGATTTCTTCTAATGCCGGCTGTGTCAATCAATTGATAATGATTTTTGTTGTAGGTAAAATCAATGATTTGCGCGTCTCGGGTGGTGTAGGGAGCGGGGCTTGCTATTAGGCGTTCTTCGCCGAGAAGCGCGTTAATCAAAGATGATTTGCCGACATTCGGTTGTCCGACGATGGCAATTTTGATCGGCGGTTTTTCCAAACCATCGGTTATATCTTTTTGTTTTGGCGCGAGTTTGCCGGCTTTTTTTACCAGCTCGTCCAAAAGGTCGCCGGTACCAGCGCCATTAGCTGCGGAAATTGCCCAAGGAAAGCCGAGTCCCAATTGAAAAAAGTTGGTGGTTTGCAGACGCAATCTTTTATTATCAGCTTTATTGACCGCCAAAACGACCGGTCTGTGAGCGCGTTTGGCGATTTTGGCCACGTCTTTATCTTGCGGTAAAATTCCCGTTTTAGCGTCGGTCAAAACCAAAATAAGGTCGGCTTCTTTAACTGCCGCCAACGTCTGTTTTGAGATCGCTTCTTTGAGATCCTCTTGATGGACAAAATCCAAACCGCCGGTATCAATCAAAGTAAGAGTGACTCCTTGCCAATCGGTAGTGGCGTAGTTTCGGTCTCTGGTCGTTCCCGGAATGTCGGAAATAATGGCGCCATGTTTGCCTGTCAAACGGTTAAACAAGGTTGATTTGCCGACATTGGCTCGACCAAGAATCGCTATTTTAAAGTTTTTATTTTTCATAAATTTATTTTATCATAGCAGTTTTATTTATTTTTGGCTATTTTAGGAAATATGAAAATTCGGTAGAGATGCAAAAAGAGGGTAGAGACGCAAAATTTTGCGTCTCTACCCTCTTTTTGCAAAAATGGATCATTCCTTAACAGTTGGAACAATTTCATTATAAAATGGCAGAGTGGAAAGAGTGGAGGTGCTGGTAGTAGCTGTTGTTTCCAAATTATCGGTTGAAGTGGCGGTTTTCGGCGGTAATGGTTTTAGCAGGCGATCCATCTGATCAAGACCGAGAACGATCAAAATTTCCGGTTGCAGAAGCGGTTTTTTTGGATCCTGATATTTGGCTAAAAGTTCTTGTGGTAAATTATCGGAAATTTTTACTTGAAATTCTTCGCTCAATAATTTTAAAGTGAGCGGTTTGGTATTGTTGCTTAAATCGTAAATAATCGTTTTTTCAAAATCTTGTTTTACAGCATTGCCGAAAGTGGCGATTGAATAACCGAGTTGTTTCAAAGTTTCGGCGGTAAAATAAGCCAAACCTTCCACGGTCGTGCCGTTCGCCACTTCAATCACGGCGTTTTCGCTTTTTACCAAACTCATTTCAAAAATGTTTTGCCATCTGTCAGCGATGATTTTTTCGCCGTTCGGCCGCGGTTTCAAAATCCAAGCGCCATTATCAAGATAGTCGGGATTGAGCATGCCAAAAGGTCCATCATCAATCGTTAAACTGCGGATTTTGTCGTCAGCAATGTTTTTTAAGAGATCGCCGAGTTGAACGGCTTGAAAAAACGATAAATTGGTCTTTAAAGAATTATTAACCAGATCCATTAGCGCCGATATACGTTGCGGATCAATCAAGGTATTTAAGCTGAAAAGTTTATCTTTGACCGCCTGTAGAATCAATTGCTGTCTTTTGGATCTGGCAAAATCCGAACCTTCATAATTGTCGCCGTGTCTGGAACGCGCGTAAATTAGGGCTCTTTTGCCACTCATCAACTGACTGCCTGCTTGAAAACTGACAACGGTATTTTTAAAATCATCGGTCGGATAAAGGTTATCGGTAAAACCTTTTGGAACATTCACGGTGATTCCACCCAGTTCGTCAATGAATTTTTCAAAACCGGAAAAGTCAATTAAAGCGTAATAATTTATTTCGGTATCCAAAAAAGTTTCCACGGTAGCGGTAATATTTTTCAAACCCTGCTCATCGCTGCCCGCCTGTCTGCCGTCGGAATAAATTTGATTGATTTTTTCCAAAGTTCCGTTTGAGGTTTTTACTGCCAAATCTCGTGGTAAAGACAAGAAAGCAACTTCATTGGTCGATGGTTTCAGGGAAGCGACAATGATCGTATCAGTCAGATATGGTCCGTCATGACCTTCGCCGCCGATGCCCAGTAATAAGAAATTTATTCTATCACTGCCAACGCCCGCTAATCTTTTATCATCGCCTGAGACCGCCGCCACCAAACGCGACAGAGGATTGAAACGATTAATAGTCAGTAGCGGATTTTGCGGATCGGTCACGAATTTTTCGGAAAAATACAGAGCTAAAGCGATTAAAAAAAATAACACCAAAGTGGCGACGATTTTAAAAATAATTTTATTTTGACCGCTCTGGCGCTCTTGCGGTCTGACAAAATTTTTGTTAATTTTGCCGTTTGGACTGATGGGACGGTAAATTTGTCGCAAAGGATTGCGCGAGTTGTTTTCTTGACTGGATTGCCAGCCGCCGGGATTATTTGCTTCCATGAAAAAGTTTTAAAAGCCGTTACTAACTAACGGTTTTTGATATTAAACGTGATAAATTTTTTTACTTTAATTATTATAAATCACTATCCCTCTTTGGTCAATTTAATGAGTTATAAAGTTGAAAGTTTATAAAGTTATAAAGTCATATTTATGTGGAGTTTTTTAGCTAAAAATAGTTGAAACTTTATAACTTTTAACTTTATAAACTTTATAACTAATTTGACTTGATTTTTATCTTTTTTCTTGATATAATACATCTATTCTGCCGTAAAAATGGACTAAAATTAAAAATATTAATTTAAGGATGTATAGCTCAGTTGGTTAGAGCGCTTCGTTCACATCGAAGAGGTCTCTGGTTCGAGTCCAGATACATCCACCATTTTAGAAAGTTCTATTATGTGAATCAGTTTCCGCCATAGGCGGATCAGCCTTTGGCTGAGGTTAGAGCGTTTGATTCACATTCGAAAGGTCAGAGGTTCAACTCCTCTCAGGTCCACCAGCCTTCGCCATCCCGGGCTACGGCTGGCACAGCCATCCTTTGAAGTAAGATGCGAAGGCTGTCCTTCGTAGCTTTCAAGCGAAGAAGGACATTGTTAGAAAATATAAATAAAGTTTACAAATAATAATTATAAAATAAAAATTTATGTCGGTTGACGAACAGAATTCAGAAAGTTCGGTTTCAGTGGAAGAAGAAGTTATTCAAAACCCGATTTCTTATTTAAAAGAAATTTTTAAGGTTTTGATCGTTTCTTTACTTATTATCGTGCCGGTCAGATTATATCTGTTTCAGCCGTTTATCGTGGAAGGCGATTCCATGTTGCCGAATTTTCATAATCGGGAATATTTGATTGTTGATGAAATCGGTTATCGATTCCGCGAACCGCAAAGAGGCGATGTGGTAATTTTTCATCCGCCGGATAATCCAAAGACCTATTACATTAAACGCGTTATCGGTTTGCCAGGCGAAGGAGTGGAAATGAAAAACGGCAAAATTTATATTTACAACAAGGATTTTCCAACCGGCGCGCTTTTACCGGAAGCTGATTATCTGCCACAACCTGGTGTTCGTGAAACAGTCCAAGTTAATTTGAAATACGATCAGTATTATGTCTTGGGAGATAATCGCAACAATAGTTCCGATTCCAGAGTTTTTGGCGCGATCACTAAAGAAGAAATCAGGGGGCGAGCGTTTTTACGCGCTTTTCCCTTCAGTGATTTTACCATCTTTAAACCAATTGATTATTTATTTTAAAATATATCCGCACACTAAATTTCTTTTTGTATTCTGAAATTAAAGTTTAGTGCGGTAGTATGATGATAGTTAAATTTAATTGTATATAATAATTAATTAACACACTGGCGAATCAGATAAGTTAGTGTGCGGATATATGGCTAAAACGGAATCTAAAAAGAAGAAGGCCTATCAATTAGTGAAAGGCATGAAAGATATTTTGCCAGACGATCAACGTTATTGGGATTTTGTCTATGGTTTGGTAAATAAAATGGCCGAGACCTATGGTTTTAGACGGATTGAAACGCCGGTTTTGGAATTTGCCGAGTTATTCAATAAGGGCGTGGGACAAGCGACCGATATTGTGGAAAAAGAAATGTATAATTTTGTTGACCAAGGCGAGGATCATTTGGCGCTTCGTCCGGAAGGCACTTCGGGAGTCGTTCGGGCGTATATTGAACACGGCATGGTCAATCTGCCGCAGCCGGTAAAACTGTTTTACCTGATGCCGATGTTCAGAAGAGATCGTCCGCAAGCCGGTCGTTATCGTCAGCATACCCAATTCGGTTTTGAGGTCTTAGGCGAAGCCGATCCGGTCTGCGACGCGCAAATTATTTTAATCGCTTACTAAATTTATCAGGCGGTCAATCTGCCGATTTCCATTCAGATCAACAGC